>Ga0114960_10000802_pt1 | contig 25697 bp, 19 predicted proteins | sample C_130625_MF_Meta_FD_92637 | JGI IMG/M metagenome (GOLD analysis project Ga0114960, IMG submission 92637) | Freshwater microbial communities from Lake Croche, Canada to study carbon cycling - C_130625_MF_MetaG | ecosystem: Environmental > Aquatic > Freshwater > Lake | place: Lake Croche, Canada... | reverse complement strand
CCCCAGGGCCTCGGCCAGCCCCTGCTGCCAGCGGGGCCAGGCCCCAAGGAAAGGCAGGCGCCGCAGGGGCCAACCCCTGAGCCGCCACTGGGCGGCGATCGCCGGCAGATCCTGGCGCACGTGGTGACCTGGCAGTTGAAACAGGGGCACCAGGGTGAGCGGAGCGGGCTCCAAAACCAAAGCCTGGTCCGCCGCCGCCGGATCGGTGAGCGGCTGCAGGATCACCCGACAACCCCGTTGCTGCCGCAGCTCCTCCGCCAACTGCCACAACTCCTGGGGTACCACCCCGCCACTTCGACCATGGATCAACAACAACAAATCAGAGGGGGGAGCCGCCGCGCGGCGCCGGGCCAGCCGGGGCGCCAACAGGGGATCAACTCCCCGGGCCGCCACCGCAGAAAGTCCCTCCCTTGCCCAGGGCAGCCGGGCCAACAGGTCCATGGCCAGGGCCGCCAGCTGGGGGTCCAGATCAGCAGTTAGCTCCACCAAGAGCTGACGCAGGGGCCCCAGGGGCCAGCAGCTCAAGCCGCGAGCCAGCCCCTCGAGGGCCCCCCGCCGCAGGGCCATGGGGCCAGGGTTAAGGGCCAGGGCCCGGAGCCGAGGAAAATCCTGGGGATCCCGCTGGTAACCCAACAGGGGAAGCAGCACTGCCCCCAGGGCTGGATCTGGGCTGCCCCCCTGGGCTGGGCCAAGGGCCTGGCGCAGCAGGGCCGCCGCCGCCGCCCCCTGGGGCCGCCCCACCAAATCGGCAAACTGCCCCAGGCCTGAAGCCATCCCCCCGGTTAGGAGCTGCTCCAACCACCAGGCCAACAGGGCCAGGGCCTGGTCAGCACTGAGCTCGGCCAGGCGTTCGGCCAGGCCCTCCCTATCCAGGGTCAGCTCACCAGCCCCAAGGGCGGCCAGCCAGTCATCCGGGGCCAGGTCCACGGTGGGCAACAGCTCCTCTCAACTTCGCACTGCGGCTAGCCCAACATTGATCACTGCACCGATCACTGCACCGGCTGGGGCCGGCGCCGGGCCCCAAAGCGATCCAGCAAGAGCTGTTCCAGCACACCAACCAGCTCCACCAGGGGTACGGCCTTTTCATGGAGTTGGGCCAGCTGCGGATCTACGCCAAGGGAACCGCCCAAAAAGATCTTGGCGGCCTCCACCATCTCACCGTTATGGCGGGCCTTGGCCCCCATCAAGCCAATCTCACCCATATAGGGCTGGCCACAGGCATTGGAGCAACCGGTCCAGTGGCTTCGCAAGGGCTTGGGCAGCTCCAGGCGCCGCTCCAACTCATCAATGGCCGCTTGGGCCGTGGTCTTGGTGGGGATCAAGGCAAAACTGCAATAGCGGCTTCCGGTGCAACTCACCGCCTCCGCCTGCAGGGGCCCAGGGTCAGGACGGAACCGTTGCAGTAGCGGTTCCGCTAACAATGCCGGTAGTAGCCCCGTGGGCACATCCGTTATCAGCAGATTTTGGGCCTCCGTTAGCCGCAGCTCCCCCTGGCCATAGGTGCGTGCCAACTGGGCTAAGGCCAGCATCGACTCCCCATCGAGCCTGCCCATCGGCACATGTAAGCCAACCCAGTGGAGCCCGGGCTGGGCCTGGCCATGAACCCCCAGGCAGGAGCGGGGCGCCCGATCCACCAGGTGGCTGCCATCCTGGGCCACTACCGGTTCGCCATAACTGGCCAACAGCTGCTCCCGGTAGCCATCGAGCCCCAATTCCTCGATTAGGTACATCAAACGGCTCCTGTTGCGCGCCGAACGATTTCCCTTGCGCTCGAAATGAAGTAACAGGGCCAGGGTAAAACCGGCCAGCTGATCAGGCCTCAGCCAGATCCCCAAAGGTATCGCCAACTCATTGCGCTGGGCTGAGAAAAAGCCCCCCACCATCACGGTGAAGCCCAGGTTCCCCTCCAATCGGGCAGGCAAAAAGGCGAGGTCGTTGTGGAGCAAAAAGCTGTCGGGGGCGCCACCCACCGCCACATTGAACTTGCGGGGCAAGTTGCGGGGACCATCAGGCCCCAACAACAGCGCTTGGATAGCCGATACCAGGGGTCGGGTGTCGATGAACTCCTCAGGATCAATGCCCGCCAGGGGATTGCCGGTGATGTTGCGGGGGTTGTCGTGACCCGACTGGCGACTGGTAAGACCCACCGCTCCCATCAACTTGAGCAGGGGTGCCATGTCTTCGAATAGCAGTCCCCTCAGTTGCAGGTTCTGGCGGGTGGTGAGGTCAGCGCTGCCCTCAGCCCCACAGCGGTCCACCGCCTCGGCCAGCACCGTCAACTGCTCCGCATTAATCACCCCATTGGGCAAGCGCAGCCGCAGCATGAACCGCCCAGGGCTCACTGGACGAAAGAAAATCCCCAACCACTTGAGCTGAATGGTGAGCTCCGCCTCGCTCAGCTCTCCCCAACCCCGCCGCGCCAAACTCTCAAGCTCCGGCTCCAAAGCCAACCCACAACGCTCAGCCTTGGCCTGCTCGATCTTGCTGAGGGCGGCGCTCGTCATCGGGGAAGCGATCAACGGATCCCACTGTCCCTAGCCAACCCTGACGACCCCTGTGCGATCCGCTACCAAAAGTCGAGAAGCTTGAATGGTTCCTTTATTACCTACCCCCTTGGACCTGGCCAGCAACCGAGGCTCCCATCTGGCCCCGGCCCAGCAACGGTTCCGAGAGCTAATAGCCAAGGTGGGTAGCGGCGAACACACCAGCAGCGGCCTCAGCCTGGCGGAAGCCGAGGAAGCCATGGACGCCATGCTGCTGGGCCAAGCCTCGGAAGCCCAGATGGGGGCCTTCCTGATCGCCCACCGGATCCGGCGCCCCGAACCCCAGGAGCTGGCAGGGATGCTGGCCAGCTATCGCAGCCATGGGCCGCTGCTGCATAGCCCGGGCCGGAGGGCCCTCTGCTTTGGGGTGCCCTACGACGGCAGAAACCGTACGGCCCCCCTGCTGCCCCTCACGGCCTTGGGCCTGGTGGCAGCCGGTGAAACCGTGGTGCTCGCTGGCGGCAACCCAATGCCGGTGAAATACGGCATCACCCTGGCGGAATTAATGGCCAGCATCGGCCTCGACTGGCGCCCCCTAGGGCTGGTCCAAATACAAACACTGCTTGACCAGGAAGGCCTAGCGCTCTGCCACCAGCCCCAGCACTTCCCAGCCGCAGAAAGGCTCATACCGGTGCGCGATCAGATCGGCAAGCGGCCGCCGGTGGCCAGCCTTGAGCTGCTGTGGACCCCCCACCAGGGGGAGCACCTGTTTATCAGTGGCTTCGTGCATCCCCCCACGGAGGTGCGCGCCTGGGCAGCCCTAGCCCTGGCAGGGGAGAACGATCTGCTCACGGTGAAGGGACTGGAGGGCTCCACCGATCTACCCCTGAGCCGGGCCTGCATCAGCGGTCGCGTCCTTGGTGGTGAAAGCGAACGGCTAATCCTGCACCCGCGGGACCATGGTTTTACCGGGGCTGAACCCCCCTGGACCGACCTGGAAACCTGGAGCAACCAGGCCCTGGCCGCCCTGGGGGGCAGCGGCCCCCTGGCCCAGAGCCTGCATTGGAACCTGGGTTCCCTGCTCTGGCTTAGCGGCCAGCAGAGCAGTATCGAAGCGGGTCTTAATCAGGCCAATTACTTATTAGAAAGTGGTGCTGCACTTAGCAAGCTAGGGAAACTACAAAAGGCGCTCGCAGCATGAACACGAAAAGCAACGGCCCAGCCCTTAGGTCCCCCCTTAACCAATGCAGCCACTGTTTTGATTTTGAAGCCGAGTTCAGCAGCAACCTGCGATGCATACCGATGGCAGTGCGACGCAAATTAGACCTCTGCGGCCGCAAGCTGCGCCTACAACACTGGCTTGAATTGCCAGAGGCCGAGCGCACAACCCTGCTGCTCTGGGGTGATGGCCCCGCAGATCTGAGCCAACTGGCGGAACGCTTAGGGGCCATCGCCACTCCCCTGGCGCCGGCCAGCAACGAAAACTGGCAACAGCTGGGCCCCGTACCCGAGGCCTTAAGGCAAGCCTGCCGCCAGATCAATTGCCAGCCCCCCAGCCTTGCCCAATGGCAGCGCCTAGAAGAACTGGAACGCTTCGCCCTGGTGAAGCTCTCCCACCCCGGCCATGAACATCGAAACCTGCCCATGGCCTTGCCTGAAATCCTGGGCCGGCTTGATGCGGCCAGGGATCCGCTGGCCGATCGGTAGCAATTCGCACAATGCAACTACCCCTGGCCATGGTGATCTACTAAGGCGGTCAGCAGTCGCGCCGCACCCCCTACCCGGCAGCCCCTTTCTGACTCCGGGTTCCACTGAAACTTTTTTCTGTCATGGGACCACTTACCCGGCGTTTTGTTCTGAGAACGGCTGCCTTGAGCGCTGCCACGGTGCTGCTCGCTCCCTTGGTCGCCCAAGCCGGCCCGGGCAAACCGGAAACCACGGACGTGGAGCTGGGCTTCATTGCCCTCACCGACGCAGCACCCTTGATTATCGCCAAGGAAAAGGGCTTCTTTGACAAGCAGGGCATGCCAGGGGTGAAGCTAATGAAGCAAACATCTTGGGCAGTAACCCGCGACAACCTAGAACTAGGTGGTGAAAAAGGTGGCATTGATGGTGCCCATATTCTTTCGCCGATGCCCTATTTGCTAACCACTGGAGCCATCAGCAAAAGCCGTCAGCCCGTGCCAATGGTGCTGCTAGCCCGACTGAACACCCAGGGCCAAGCTATCTCCAGCTCAAAAGAATTCCTGGCCGACAAGTTCAAGGTGAAGTCGCCTAACCTTGAATCAGCTATCGAGAAAAAGAATAAGACCGGCGACAAATTTAAGGCAGCCGTAACATTTCCTGGCGGCACCCACGACCTCTGGATGCGCTATTGGATGGCAGCCAATGGCGTTGATCCCAACAAAGATGCCGACCTAGTGGTGATCCCACCTCCGCAGATGGTTGCCAATATGCAATCTGGCACCATGGATATCTTCTGTGTTGGTGAGCCCTGGAACGAGCGCCTAGTCAATAAAAAGCTCGGCTATACGGTTACTCAAACCGGTGAAATTTGGAAGGAGCACCCCGAGAAAGCATTCTCAATGAGGGCCGATTGGGTGAAGAAAAATCCCAACGCCACCCTACGGCTATTGATGGCTGTGCAGCAAGCCCAGCAGTGGGCCGACAACCCAGCCAACACAAAGGAACTGGCTGAAATCCTCTCCGAAGATAAATACGTGAAAGCCAGCGTTGATGACCTGCTGCCCCGCCTGCAAGGGGATGTGGACTATGGCGATGGACGCAAGGTGACCAATAGCCCCTACAAAATGCTGTTCTTCAAGAACAATGCCTCCTTCCCCTACAAAAGTCACGACACCTGGTTTGTCACGGAAGATATTCGCTGGGGCTATCTGCCTAAAAGCACAAATATCAAGGCCTTGGTCGACAAGGTAAACCGTTCAGACCTTTGGCGCGCAGCCGCCAAAGCCAATGGCATTAAAGAGATTCCTGCCACCGATTCCCGCGGGGTAGAGGTCTTCTTTGATGGGGTTAAATTTGATCCCAAAAACCCCATGGGCTACCTCAACAGCCTAAAGATTAAAGCCGTTAAATGAATTAAAACTGCGGTGAGGTCCTGAACCCCCGGGGAGGCCAGATGCCTCCCCTTGTTTTTCTAATTATCTAAAACCAGCCCTCGCCATGACCAACTCCCTGGTGCGGCAGATTAAGCCACCGCTTATCTGCACCGCAGCGATACTGCTGCTCTGGCAACTGCTCTGCAGTGGCACCCACAGTGACTTCCCCGGACCAATCCAGGTGATCAGCCAAACTTGGAATCCATACATCGCTAAACCCTTCTATGACGATGGCGGCACCGCCAAGGGGCTTGGCTGGCAAATCTTGATTTCATTGCAACGGGTGGCGGTGGGTTACAGCCTCGCCGCGGTGGTTGGTATCTCCTGCGGCCTCGCCCTAGGCCTCAATCGCTTCATTCGTCGCGGTTTCGACCCTGTGATCCAGGTTCTGCGGACGGTGCCGCCCCTGGCCTGGCTGCCGATCTCACTACTACTGTTTCAGCAGGCCGATGCCGCGGCCATTTTTGTGATCTTTATCACGGCCATCTGGCCGATTGTGATAAACACAGCCATGGGCATCCGCGAAATTCCCCAGGACTATCGCAACGTCGCCCGGGTATTGCGGCTGCGGAAGCGCAGCTTTCTTTGGGACATTGTGGTGCCATCAACTGCCCCCTATGTGTTCACAGGCCTCCGCATTGCCATTGGCTTGGCCTGGTTGGCCATCGTGGCGGCAGAAATGCTTAAAGCCGATGGTGGCATTGGCTTCTTCATCTGGGATGCCTACAACGCCGGCGGCGACTCCAGCACCAGCCAGATTCTGCTGGCCATCCTCTATGTGGGGGTAGTGGGTTTACTCCTTGACCGACTGGTGGCCTGGGTTGGTGACCGGGTTAGTGGTCCCCAACGCTGAAAGCAAAATCCCCCACCCACGGCACCCCTAAGGCAATTCCATGGCGAGTTTTTTGCAACTGGATTCGGTGGAGCAAAACTTCACCAGAGCTGATGGCACGGTGCTAGAGGCGCTGAGCACCATCAATCTTGAAATCAGCAAAGGAGAATTTGTTTCCCTGGTGGGTCACTCCGGCTGCGGCAAATCAACACTGCTGAATATCCTGGCCGGTCTTAACCAACCCAGCCGTGGGGGGGTGATCCTTGAGGGTCGCCAGGTCACCGAACCAGGCCCCGAAAGGATGGTGGTATTTCAAAACTATTCGCTATTGCCCTGGCGCAGCGTGCGCCAGAACGTCGCCCTGGCCCTGCGGGAAGTTAAACGCGAGCTAAGTGCATCGGAACGGGCCGAACGCACGGAAGCGGCCTTGGCCATGGTGAATCTCGACAAGGTGGCTGAGCGGATGCCGGGCCAACTGTCTGGGGGCATGCGCCAACGGGTAGCCATCGCCAGGGCCCTGGCCCTCGAACCCAAACTGCTGTTACTGGATGAACCCTTCGGCGCCCTCGATGCCCTCACCCGGGGCCATCTGCAAGAGCAATTAATGCAACTCTGCCAAAAGGCAGGCATCACAACTGTGATGGTCACCCACGACGTTGATGAGGCATTACTACTAAGTGATCGAGTGGTGTTGCTCACCAATGGGCCAAAGGCCCATATCGGCCGGATCGTGGCGGTACCTTTCGAGCGGCCCCGCTGCCGTAAGGCGGTGCTCCAACATCCCGATTACTACAAACTACGCAACGAATTACTCGAGTTCCTCCACGACCAACGCCGGTTGTCAAACCGAAAACCGGCCCCACCAAAACCGGCAGCGGAGTTGCAAGCCGCCGCAGCCAGTAGCCCCAGCCCCAAGCCCATCCGCCTCGGCTACCTGCCCGGCCTGGATGCCGCCCCCCTACTGGTGGCCCGCCAAAAGCAACTGTTCGAAAAACAGGGGCTGCGGGTCGAGCTGCTGCGCTGCCAGAGCTGGGAGGAGATTGACGACTTACTACGCATAGAAAGACTGGACGGCGCTGCGCTCAGTGCCGCCCAGCCCCTAACCATGGCCACCGGTGCCATGGCCAGCACACCGCTACCCATGGTGGTTACCCAAACCCTCAGTCGCAATGGCAACGCCCTAGTGCTGGGCACCCAGCTCTCGATCAGCTCCAGCGAAGGCCTGCTGCTCCACCTGCGCCAGGGCCTTCCCCTAAAGCTGGGGGTGCCCGATCGGCTCTCCATGGCGGAATTATTACTGCGCCATTGGTTGGCCCGCCAAGGGGTAGATCCAGCCCAGGTGAGCTGGCAACGGCGCAGCCCCATGGGTCTGCTAGCCGCCCTGGAAGGGGGGCTAATTGATGGCTTTGCCGCAGGGAAATTGAGGGCCTGCCTGGCCCAGCATCGGCGGAGTGGCCGGGTGGTACTCACGGACTCCGCCATCTGGCCCAACCATGCCGAGAAAGTGCTTGCCCTACGCGAATCCTGGGTAGATGCCCACAGCAATCAAGCCAACAGTGCTGCCGTTGGCCTCACCGCAGCCGTGCTGGAGGCCGCCGCCTTTTGTGACCAAACCAGCCATCGCCAAGAACTACTTCAGGTACTCACAGAACCCCAAGCCTTTGGTCCCCAGTTACTCGCCCCGCTGCAGGAGGGCCTGGCCGAATCAAACCTGGCCAAGGACCTCAACCAGGCCACCAGCCTGCTGCGTTTCAACCGTTTCTTCCTAGGCCAGGCCAGTTACCCAGACCCGGCGGAGGGTTTGTGGGTACTTACGCAGCTGGCCCGCTGGGGCATGGCCCCATGGCCCAACCATCGCCAGGAGCTACTTGAACGGGTCTATGGCCGGCGCCTGTTCCTGGAGGCCTGCGATCGCCTGGGCATGATTGATCAAGAACCCACCCAGCGGAGATACCAACTGGCCGAGGGTGAATATTTCGACCTAGACGAACCCCTGAGCTACGCCACCAACTTGCCCTTTTCCACCCTCAGCCCTTGCCTGCCATGACTGTGTCCGAACGCCGCGGCCGCCGGGTCGAATTCAATGCCATTGGCAAAAGCTTTCCCTCTGATTCCGGCTGTGTAGAGGTACTACAAGGGGTCAACCTAAGTGTGGCAGCTGGTGAGTTTGTTTGCGTGATCGGCCACTCCGGCTGTGGCAAATCCACCCTGCTAAATACCCTTTCGGGCTTTGAAACCCCAAGCACTGGCAGCGTGCTCGTGGAAGGTGAGCCGGTGGAGGGGCCCGGTCCAGACCGCATGGTGGTGTTCCAGAACTACGCCCTACTGCCATGGAAAACGGCCCTCGAGAATGTGGTCTTAGGCCTGCGGTCAATCCGCCGGGGGGAACCCCGCGAGTTATTGGTATCAGAGGCCAAAGCCATGCTTGAAACCGTTGGCCTGGGTGACGCCCTTGACTGTCACCCAGGCGAATTATCCGGTGGCATGCGCCAGAGGGTAGCGATTGCCAGGGCCATGGCGATGAAGCCGCCGGTATTAATCCTAGACGAACCCTTCGGAGCCCTAGATCCAATCACTAAAGAGGAATTACAAGAAGAACTGCTTACCCTTTGGCGCCAACAACGCTGCACGGTGTTAATGATCACCCACGACATTGATGAGGCCCTCTTTCTCTCCGATCGGGTGGTAATGCTCACCAATGGCCCCTCCGCCAGCATTGGTGAAATCCTTTCAATTCCCTTTGATCGCCCCCGCGACCGCGATTCCCTGCTGCACGACCAGCGTTACGGAGAATTGCGCAACCGCGCCCTCGAGTTTCTCTACGAACGCCAGGGGGGCTAAAAACCCAGTTACCCGCCCTGGGGCAGTGGCGTCAGCGTCACCGCTGCAGCCTTCAACTCCGGCTGCTTGGAATGGGGGCAAGCCAGCTCATGCATCAGGCGATTGGCCTCACAGGGATTTGGCTGGGAAGCACCCCAATGCATCGGCAAAAATACGGTGCCAGGACGGATCAAATCAGTTATCTGCACCCTTGCGCTGATCGCCCCTCGCCGCGAGCGCACCTCGGCCCAGCCCCCATCAACTAGTCCATGGCTGGCGCCATCGCGGGGATGCACCTCCAGCAACGCCTCAGGATGCTGCTTAAGCAACCTTGGCACCTGGGCCGTGCGGGTCATGGTGTGCCAATGGCCCAAGTAACGGCCAACGCTGAGCACCAGGGGATACGAGTCACAGGGGGGTTCCGCCAGCCCAAAGGGCAGGTCGCACTGGAATAAAGCCCGGCCACTCGCCGTTGGGAAGTGGTGGTCTAGGTAAAGCCGAGCCCTGCCAGCGCCGGGAGCGGTGCCTTCACTAAACGGCCATTGCTGGGGGCCATGGTCAGCCAGAAGCTGATGGCTAAGACCAGCCATGTCGCAAACACGACCAGCGGTTATCGCCACAAACTCGGCGAACACCTCACTGCTATCGGCATAGCTAAAGGCCTCGCCAAATCCCAGCCTTCGCCCCAACTCCGCAAAGATCGCCCAATCGGCCTTGGCTTCACCGGGGGCTGGTCGGAACTGGGTGCAGAGGGTCACCCGCCGTTCCGAATTGGTCATCACCCCCTGCTTCTCACTCCACTGGGCGGCCGGCAATAGGAGGTGGGCCACCGCAGCGGTTTCCGTGCCGGCATAGGCCTCACTCAGCACCACCAGGGGGCAGTTCTGGGCCGCGGCCCGCACACGATCGAGCGAAGGCAGGCTCACCAGTGGATTAGTGGCGGCCACCCACCAAAGCCCCAACTCACCGCGCTCCATGGCCTCCACCTGGGCCCACACATCAAAACCAGGCTCCGCGGCAATCGACCCCCCAGCCAGGCCCCAGTGGCGTTCCAGCTCAACCCGGTGGTCGGCAACAGCGACGCTGCGATACCCAGGCAGCAGCTGGGCCAAGCCCCCCGCCTCGCGGCCGCCCATGGCATTGGGCTGGCCAGTGAGCGAAAAGGGACCGGCACCAGCCCGGCCAATCTGACCAGTGAGCAGGTGCAAATTAATGATGGCACTCACCGTGGCACTACCTTCCTGCGACTGGTTCACCCCCATCGACCAGCCACTGAGCACCGCTGGGCTGTGGCCCCAGGCCCGGGCCACGGCCTCCAACTCCATGGGGTCAATACCGCAGATATCACTAACCCGCTGCGGCGTCCAAGCCTGCAATAGCTCTTTGTAGGCGTTAAACCCTTCGGTGTGGTCGGCGATAAAGCCAAGGTCAAGGTTGTTGCCTTGCATGAGCAAATGGCCAAGGCCATGGAGCAGGGCCAGATCCGTACCGGGTCGAATCGCCAGGTGCCAGTCCGCAGCTGCGGCAGTGGCGGTGCGCCTGGGATCCACCACCACCAGGCGAAGACTTTCTGGGTCCCGGCGTTTGCGCTTAAGTAAGCGCTGCCAAAGCACCGGATGGCAATCAGCGGTGTTGGTGCCGATCAGAAACACCAAACTGGCGCCATCAAGGTCGTCATAACAACAAGGGGGGCCATCGGAGCCAAGGCTGCGGGCATAACCCGCTACCGCTGAACTCATGCAAAGCCGCGAATTGGCATCGAAGTTATTTGTACCCAAAAAACCCTTAAATAATTTCTGGGCCAGGTAATAGTCCTCCGTGAGAAATTGCCCGGAGCCATACACAGCCAAGCCCCTAGGCCCCTGGTGCGCCAAGGTTGCCTTGATCTGGTCCCCAAGCCGCCCAAGGGCCTCATCCCAGCCAATCGGCCTAAATTCTTGATCAAGTTGATCGCGCCAAAGGGGTTGGCTGAGGCGATTTTTATCCAGGGTTTCGCCAACCGTGGCCCCCTTCACGCACACCTGGCCGAGGGATGAAGGGTGCTGGCGGTCCCCCCGGGCGGTCCAAACTGCCCCCTGCTTTGGCGGCAAAAGTTCAAGGCCACAACCCACCCCGCAGTAGGGGCATTGGGCCAGGGCAGAGGCCGCCGGAGTTTCTAATGCCATCGGCGGGTAAGCCAACTAGCTCACCATTTCCCGTAGGGCAAAAACTTACCGTTCATCGTCACCACCACCCGATCCCCCTTGGGATCAGCCTGACGATCCACATGGAGGCTGAAGTCTATGGCCGACATTATTCCGTCTCCAAACTTCTCCTGAATCACATCCTTAAGCGGTAGGCCGTACACCTGCAGGATTTCGTAGAAGCGATAGAGCAGCGGATCGGTGGGAATAACTGGATCGAGAGCCCCCTTTACCGGATAAACAGTGAGCTGCTTAGCCAGCTCGGCGCCTTCCCCCTCCAGCCCCAGGGCCGCCACCAAGGCCTCCACCTGCCCTGGGCTGGCCGTGGCTTGGCCATAGATCAGGCTTGCCACCCACACCTCATCGGCCCCAAGCCGCTGGCCCAGATCAGCGAAGCTGAGCCCCATGCTGCGCTTGGCTGTGAGCAGTAGGGCCGTGAGGGGTGAGAGGGCCATGGGGCAGAAAGCTGATATGGGAAGTGCAGCGGACCATAAGGATCAGTGGTTACCCGGTTGGCGACAACGGCTACAAAATGAGCTGGTGCCACCGGCCCTGCGCTGCTGCTTACTCAGCGGTGGCGCCAGCCGCCGCATGGGCCGCGACAAGGCCTTGCTACCCCACCCGGAGGGGGGCACCTGGTTGGAACGCAGCCTGAGGTTGGCCAGTGGCTGCGGCCTACCGCTAACCCTTTGCAGTGGCCATCCCCAGCACCTAGGGCTGGCGGCAACCTTGGCCCCCCAGTTGCCCGTGGCCCTTGGGCTACTGGAGGAACCAGCCCCCTGGGAGGGTCCCCTGCGGGCCCTAGGTCGGCTGATGAACCAACACCCTGGCGAGGATCTACTGCTCCTGGCCATAGACCTTCCGTTACTGCAACCCGAACAACTGCAGCAACTATTGGCGGCCTGGCATCCCCTAAGGACCCTGTTGGTTGCTAGTAGCGAAGGCCGGCGCCAACCCCTCACTGCCATCTATCCAGCGGAGCTGGCCCCCAAGCTCGAAGCATCCCTAAGCAACGGCGAACGTAGCCTTAACCGCTTCATCGCCACTCAACCGCACCGTTGCCTCCCCATGGAGCGTCGGGCCCTAAGCAACTGCAACCGTCCCGAGGAGTGGCCCTGGGACCCAGCGTCGCTAATCATTAATTCCAGCCAGCCCTAGGCCAGCCAGAATTAAGCAGGCGCCAACGGGTCCTCGGGCCAGCGGTGTTTCGGATAACGACCGCGCAGGTCCTTGCGCACCAGTGGATAGCCCTGCTGCCAGAAGCTGGCCAGATCCCGCGTTACCGCTGCCGGCCGCCCCGCCGGCGAAAGCAGATGCACCAACACCGCATGGCGCCCCTCCCCCAGCCGCGGGGTGGCGGTGAGCCCAAAAAAGTCCTGCAGCCTGCTGCTCAACACCGGCTCTTCACCGGTGTAATCGATCCGGCCGGCACGGCCCGTGGGCAAGGGCCAACGCAGGGGGGCCAGAACGTCTAATTGGCTGCGTTGGCGCCAGTCGAGCCGATCCAGCAGGGCTGCCCCCACATCCAAGCGCTGCAGCTCCCCCAGGCTGCGTACCCCCCCCAGGGCCGGCCCCAACCAAAGCTCCAGCTCCGCCAGCAAGCTGGTGTCGTCCACCGCCGGCCATAGTTCGGGCTCCAGCCGCTGCAAAAAGCCCAGTCGCCCGCGCAGCTGTTGCCGTTCCGGCGTCCAGGCCAACTGCTGCAGGCCCCCCCGGCGCAGCTGTTCAAGCACACAGGCCCGCAGCAGCTCTGGATCGGGATTAGCCAGGGGTTCATCGTTCAACAGCAGGGCCCCCAAGCAGCGTTGGCGTCGGGCCTGCACCAGCTGTTTGTTGTCGTCCCACTGCACCAGGTCTCTGCTGCGGAGCTGATCCGCTTGCAACAGCTCCAAAGCCGCCAAGGGCAGGGCTGCCGCCAGCCAGATCCGGGCCTGGCGCCGGTCCCCATCCAGGTGGGCCGCCACCAGGGCAGCACTGGCCGCCAGGGGATCATTGGGCCCCAGGGCCGCCCCGCGGCCACTGGCCAACAGAAATACCCCGGGCCGTTCCGCCGCCCGCGGCAAGCCCAGCCGGTCGGGGTATGCCAGGGCCAACAGCACCCCCACCCAAGCGGGCCACCCCTCGGGCAGCAGCGGCAGATCCCGGGGTAAGCGCAGCTGCCGCCGCAGTTGTTGGGTGAGCTGCCGCAGCAGCGGCCAGCCATCGCCCCGCCCCCGTTCCAAGCGATCCAGCCGCAGGCAGAGGTCCGCCCCCAGGCTGGCCGCCTCCAAGCGCAGGGGATCCCGTTCCCCCAGCAGGGCCGCCAGGGCACAGGCCAAGGCCTGCCGTTCCGGGGCCCCCCAGGCGGGCAGGCCCAACTCCACCGGCAGCCGCAACTCCCCCGCCGCCAGCAGCATTGCCCCCAGGCGCGGATGCAAGCCCAACTGCCCCAGGGCCCGCCCCCGCTTAGTGGGCTGGCCTTGGGCATCGAGGCCCCCCAACTCCGTGAGCAGCTGGCGGGCCTGCTCAAGCGGCACCGCCGGCGGCGGATCCAAAAAGGCGAGCCCCTCGCCGCTGCCCGCCCCCCACAGGGCCAACTCCAGGGCCAGCGGAGCCGGGTCACAACCAAGGATTTCCGGCTGGGGCTGGGCCGGCCGCCGCTGCTGGTCGATGGCAGTCCAGAGCCGATAACAAACCCCTGGGCCCAGGCGTCCGGCCCGGCCCCGGCGCTGGTCGGCCTGGGCCAACGAGGCCTTTTCAGTGAGCAGCCGCGCCAGGCCCGTGGCGGGATCAAAGCGAGACACCCGACTCCAACCGGCATCCACCACCACGCTGATGCCCTCGATGGTGAGGCTGCTCTCCGCCAGGGCCGTGGCCAGCACCAACTTGCGCCGGCCCGCCGCCGCTGGGGCCACCGCCGCATCCTGGGCCCGGCCATCGAGGTCCCCATAGAGGGGGGTGAGTTCCACCTCCTCTGGCAGATCCTGCAACTGCTCCCCCAAGCGCCGGATCTCCGCCTGCCCCGGCAGGAACACCAGCACACTGCCCCGCTGCTCCGCCAGGGCCCGCCGGATCGCCGGCCGCACCTGGTCGACAATGGCCGCCACCGTGGGTTGCTCCGGGGCCGGCCGGTCGGCATAGAACGTCTGCACCGGATAGGCCTGGCCGCTGCTGCTCAGCACCGGCGCCCCCCCCAGCAGCTGGGCCAGGGGTTCGGCATCGAGGGTGGCCGACATGGCCAGCAGGGCCAGATCAGGCACCAGCAGTTGTTTGGCCTGCCAGGTGAGCGCCAGGGCCAGGTCGCTACCCACCCCCCGTTCATGCACCTCGTCAAACAGCACGGCAGTCACCCCCGTGAGGGCCGGGTCCTCCTGGAGCAGCCGCAGAAACAAACCGTCGGTGAGCAGCTCGATGCGGGTGCGGGGCCCCACGCAACTGTCGAGCCGCACCCGATAGCCCACCGTTTCCCCCACCGCTTCGCCAAGGCTGCGGGCCATCTGCCGGGCCGCCAGCTTGGCCGCCAGCCGCCGCGGTTCCAGCACCAAAATCTTGCCTTGGCCCCAGGGCTGAGCCGCCGCCAGGGCCAGGGGCACCCGGGTGGTTTTACCGGCCCCGGGCGGCGCCTGCAGCACCAAGCGTCCGTGCTGCCTCAGGCTGGCCAGCAGTGCCGGCAGCAGGGGCTCGATGGGCAGGGCCGTCATGGGGGCGAAGGGGGCAAACAACCCCGGGCCGGAGGCGCATGCAGCAAGCTTGCGACACCGGCGCCCCCAGCCATGAGCCCCGCCCCAAACCACTCCAGTTTTATGGCCCTGGCCATAGCTGAAATGCGGCGCACCGCCCTGGAGGACCGCAGCGGTGAACCCTTTGGCGCCGTGGTGGTGAAGAACAACAGGGTGGTGGCCAGCGCCGGCAACAGCGTGGCCCGCCACAACGACCCCACCGCCCATGCGGAGGTAAATGCCATCCGCGCCGCCTGCCAGGCGCTGGGGAGCTGGGATCTCACCGGCTGTGTGCTTTACACCAGCTGCCAGTGCTGCCCCATGTGTTATGCCGCAGCCGCCTGGGCCGGCATTGGCAAGATCTATTACGCCGCCGGCTGGGACGATTACAACGACATCTACGACGACCAAGCCATCGCCCGGGACCTGCTGCAGCCCAATCCCCAAAAGAGCCTGGCCCCGGAACAACTGTTGCGGGATGAGGCCGTTGCCGTGTGGCAGGCGGTGCGCCAGGACCGGGGGATCACGAGCAAACCCGCCAGAGCCCAGCTTTAGCCACTGCCTGGTTTAGCTAGGGCCTGATTTAGCCAGGGCCAGCCAAGCGCCGCAGATAGGCGCCACTGCTACCGGCGTTGATCCAGCCGGTGGCGATGGTTTTGCTGTCGACATGGCTCACCCGACCCCGATGGATATGGGATAAACCCGCCGGAAAGATCAACAACTTGCCCCGCTCGGCCTCTTCGTGGTGGCCCTGCCAGTGGAATTCAGTGCCCCCCTCCGGCAGGTCATTGCAATAGAGAATCCAGGCCAACACCCGGTGCACCGGTTCCGTTGCCTCAGCGCCGATGGTCCAATCGCAATGCCAACGCTTAAAACCTTCGCCAGGGGCATAGCGCTGCAGGTTGAAAATCGGGTTCACGAATAACTGTTGCTCCGGGCAGCAATCCCGGAACAGTGGCCGCTCCTCCAGGTAACGGCCCAGCCCCGCCGTCACCCCCCGCACAATCACCTCGGCCAGGGCAAAGGCCTCCGGATCACTGCGGTCAATCGCCACAAGGCTGATATCGGTAGAAACTTTGGCGGGTTCCGCCTCCGAGCCAGGGCCCGCACCAAAGGCCACCCCTCGGGTATGTAGATCGCTACGGCGCTCGAAAAAGGCCTGCACGCCATCGGCCAGGGCCCCATAGCCGGCATTGCGATAGGAGGCAATTAGCTTCATAGGCCCAGGGGGGCGAATGGTTTCCCCCACTGAATCACGCCAACCCAATGGGGCCGGGTCAGTAGTTTCAGGAACCGCCGGGCCAACACCCCATGAAACGGCCGTCCACGCTGCTTTGCGTGTTCGTGACCCTGCTGAACGACCGGGTGGGGGAAAGCCTGGTGTTCCCGCTGCTGCCCTTTCTGCTGGCCAGCTTCACCAGCAGTGGCACCACCCTGGGCTTGCTGGCCGGTAGCTATGCCTTGGCCCAGTTCCTAGCCACCCCCCTGATCGGCGCCCTAAGCGATCGCTTCGGCCGGCGGCCGGTGATCGCCGGCTGTGTGGCCGGCACGGTGCTAGGGCTCAGCCTATTTGCCACCACCTTGGAAATCCCCTGGCCCGCAGGCAGTGGCTGGCCCTTGGTTCTTTTATTTGCCGGTCGACTGCTGGATGGCTTCAGCGGGGGCACCGCCGCCACCGCCGGGGCAGTGCTGGCCGACATCAGCACCCCGGAAAAACGGGCGAAGGCCTTTGGCCTGATTGGTGTGGCCTTTGGCCTTGGCTTCATTCTTGGCCCAGCCCTGGCAGGGCTGCTGGCCCGCTGGAGTGTGACCTTGCCGGTGTGGATTTCCGTGGCGATTGCCGCCGTGAATTTGTTGCTGGTGCTTTGCCTGCTGCCAGAAACCCATCCCCCTGAGCAGCGCCGGGCCCTGCCCCGCAAACGGGCCCTCAACCCCTTTGCCCAGCTGGCCAAGGTGTTTAGCAATCCCCAGGTGAGCAGCCTTTGCATTGGCTTTTTTCTGTTTTTCCTGGCCTTCAACGGCTTTACCGCCGTATTGGTGCTCTATTTCAAACAGGTGTTCGGCTGGGGTCCGGCCCTTGCCACCACTGCCTTTTTGATCGTGGGGGTGGTGGCCACCGTGGTGCAGGGGGGCTTGATCGGGCCGCTGGTGAAACGCTTCGGTGAACAACGGCTCACCCTGGTGGGCCTGGGCCTGGTGCTGGTGGGCTGCCTGCTGATCCCCATGGCGAGCGTCGCCAACGCCCAAACGGTTGTGTTTAGCGCCGTGGCATTGCTCGCCACCGGCACCGGCCTAGTCACCCCCTGCCTGCGCAGCCTGGTGTCGCGGCGCCTCGATGGCGGTGGCCAGGGGGCAGCCCTGGGCAGCCTCCAGGGGCTCCAAAGCCTGGGCAGCTTCCTCGGACCACCGCTGATGGGCCTGAGCTATGAGCACTGGGGCCATGCCAGCCCCTTCCTGTTGGCGGCGGCCATTCTTTTTGCCGTTGCTCTTCTGAGTGTTAACAAAACCCTGAGGCCAGCGGGCTAAGGTCCGGCCCAATGGCTGTTTCAGCGCCCCCATGGCCCCCGTCGCCCTTGCCCCCGAGCTCTACCTAAACCGAGAACTGGCCTGGATCGACTTCAACCAACGGGTGCTGGCCCAGGCCCAGGATCAACGCACCCCATTGCTGGAACAGGCCAAGTTCAGCGCCATCTTCAGCAATAACCTCGATGAATTCTTCATGGTGCGCGTGGCGTCCCTGAAGTCCCAGGTGGAGGCAGGCATCGAAACCCTGAGCGTGGATGGCCTCACGCCCTTGAAACAACTGCAGGAAATCCAGGCGAAGCTGCGACCGCTGCTGGAACAACAGCAGGAGCATTACCGGGGCCAGCTAAAGCCCCAACTGGCCCAGCAGGGGGTGCAGGTACTTGACTACGAACAACTGAATGGCCCCCAGAGGGATTGGGTTAATAACCACTTCCGCAATGCAATATTTCCGGTTCTCACCCCCCTGGCGGTGGATCCGGCCCACCCATTCCCTTTCATCAGCAACCTCAGCTTCAACATCGCCGCCCTGATCCGTGATCCGGAAACTGGCGAGCAACAATTTGCCCGGGTGAAGGTTCCCCAAAAAAACCTACCCCGTTTCATCAAAGTGCCCCTGGACCTGGCCGCCAGCGACCAGCCCCTGCTCTACACCGCAATCCCCCTGGAACAGGTGGTGGCGTTCAACCTGGCCCTCCTATTTCCGGGCATGACCATCGAGGGCCATTATTTCTTCCGGGTAACCCGAGACGCCGACCTCGAACTGCGGGAACTAGAGGCCGATGACCTGATGTTGGCCCTGCAGGAGGGCCTACGCAAACGCCGGATGGGCGGTGAGGTGGTGCGTTTGGAGGTGGCCGATGAGATGCCCCAAGACGTAATCGACCTGCTGATGGAAGGCATGGCCGTAGAAGCGGAAGACCTGTATCAGATCAATGGCCCCCTTGGCCTTGATGACCTATTTGCCCTCACCGGCCTGCCCCTGCCCCAGCTCAAGGATGAACCCCAGCTAGCCCGGATTGCTGCTCCCCTGGCCCGGGCCCAGAAGTCATTGCTGGCTGATGGCTCAATCAAACCAGAGGAATTCGAAAGCATCTTTGATGTGCTCAAACGCGGGGATGTGCTGGTGCATCACCCCTACGACCTGTTCAGCTCCTCGGTGGAGGAATTCATCGCCCAAGCGGCCGATGATCCCGATGTGCTCGCCATCAAGATGACCCTCTACCGGGTCTCTAAGGATTCGAAGGTAATCAGCGCCCTGATCACTGCCGCTGAAAATGGCAAACAGGTGATGGCCCTGGTGGAACTCAAGGCCCGCTTTGACGAAGAAAACAACATCCAATGGGCCCGCCAACTGGAAAATGCCGGCGTCCATGTGGTGTATGGCGTGATCGGCCTTAAAACCCACACCAAGGTGACCCTGGTGCTGAGGCGGGAGCGGGAGGAGCTGCGCTCCTATGTGCACGTGGGCACTGGCAACTACAACTCGAAAACCTCCAGGCTCTATACGGATGTGGGCCTGCTCAGTGCCCGGCCGGAGCTGGGCCACGACCTGGTGGAGCTGTTCAACTATTTGACCGGTTTCTCCAAGCAACAGAGCTTCCGCAAACTGCTGGTGGCCCCGGTGACCCTGCGGTCCGGCATGGAGGCCTTAATCCAACGGGAGATTGACCATGCCCGCCAAGGCAGGGGCGGCAAAATTATTTGCAAGATGAACTCCCTGGTGGATCCCCGCCTGATATCGCTGCTCTATGAAGCCTCCCAGGCCGGAGTGCAGATCGACCTAATTATTCGCGGGGTTTGCAGCCTGCGGCCCGGCCTTGGGGGGTACAGCGAAAACATTCGCGTGATTAGCGTCATTGGCCGCTTCCTTGAGCACTCCCGCATCTTCTGGTTCAGCAATGGCCAGCAGCCGGAGGTATTTATCGGCAGCGCCGATTGGATGGGGCGCAACCTGGACCGGCGGGTGGAAGCAGTGACCCCGCTGGAGGATCCCCTACTGCGCACCCGCCTGGAGGAACTGCTGCAGATCTACCTCAATGACAACCGCGGGGCCTGGGACATGCATGCCGATGGTCATTTTGTACTGCGTCAACCAGAGGGGGAAGTACATGATTCCCAACTGGAATTGATGAACCACTGGAACGCATTACAGGGGCAACCAGCCTGAACGCAAAAATCTTCATGCTTGTGCAAATTTCGAGGCGCAATTTTCAGGGAATTAGAACCCCAACCGCACCACTCAACCAGTAAGCAAACTGACCGGAGTTGTGCAAGCCAAGCGGGATTAGCTGCCCCCCAAGGGTTCTCATCCATTGGTTACGAAAAGCACGTTTTTGAACCAGCTGTTCGGCGCGAAGTCTTTGAAATTACCCCCCGTTAAATTGACCATGGGGCGCTAAACTCCGGCCAAATTAAATTTTGAGGAGGCCAGGGTGATGGGAACACCGCAGCGGGCCAGGCCCGAGGGGAAACAACCCCAGGTCCGTCCTGGCGTTGGCCGCTCCAGCAACCGTGGGAGCGGCCGCCTCAGCACCGATTCCATCGGTTGGTACCTCAGCAATATCGGTCGGGTGCCGCTGCTCACTGCCGCCGAGGAAATTGAGCTGGCCCACCAGGTGCAGCAGATGAAGCGGCTGCAGGAAATTGCTGAAAACGAGCGCACCCCCCGCCAACGCCATCAGGTGCGCATGGGCTGTCGGGCCCGGGATCGCATGATGGCCGCCAACCTGCGCCTGGTGGTAAGCGTCGCTAAGAAATACCAAAACCAAGGCCTTGAGCTGCTGGATCTAGTGCAGGAAGGGGCCATCGGCCTGGAACGGGCTGTGGACAAATTTGACCCTGCCATGGGCTACAAGTTTTCCACCTATGCCTATTGGTGGATCCGCCAGGGCATGACCCGGGCCATAGACAACAGCGCCCGCACCATTCGCCTGCCGATTCACATCAGCGAAAAGCTGTCGAAGATGCGGCGCGTTACCCGCGAGCTCTCCCATCGCTTTGGTCGCCAACCCAACCGCTTGGAGCTGGCCCATGCCCTCGGCATGGAACCCCAGGAATTGGAGGAGCTACTCAGCCAAAGCGCCCCCTGCGCCTCCCTGGATGCCCATGCCCGCGGCGAAGAGGACCGCAGCACCCTCGGGGAACTGATCCCCGATCCGGTGAGCATGGAACCGATGGACCACATGGACCGTCGCATCCAGAAGGAACACCTGGGCACCTGGATCACCCAGCTAAATGAACGGGAGCAAAAAATTCTGAAGCTGCGCTTTGGCCTCGAGGGGGCCGAACCGCTCACCCTGGCTGAAATCGGCCGCCAGATCAACGTTTCCCGCGAACGGGTGCGCCAGCTGGAAGCCAAGGCGATCCTCAAATTAAGGCTGATCACCAGCCAACAGAACGCCGCCTGACCTTGCCCCTCCCGGGTGGTTTTCCCCTGCTAGGTGGTTTGGCCCTGGTGCTGCTCTGGCTGGCCCTAGTGCTTAGCGCCGCCGTGCTGGCCCGCCGCCTCTGGCCTGGCCAACGGGAACTGAGCCGCAAGCTGGTGCACATGGGGGCCGGCCTAGCCCTGCCGATCGCCTGGGCCACTGCCATACCCCTGGCGATCGCCCTGCCTGCGGCCCTGGGGGCCACCCTGGTCACCGCCCTCAACCACCGGTTCCGGCTGCTGCCGGCGGTGGAGGACGTGGGTCGCCACAGCTGGGGCACGATCGCCTATGGCGCCTCAATTTCGCTGCTGCTGGCCCTTTATTGGCCGAGTCGACCAGAGCTGGTAAGCGCTGGGGTGTTGACCATGGCCCTGGGGGATGGGCTAGCCGGCCTGGTGGGGGCCAGCCTGCCCAGCTGGCGTTGGAGCCTCTTTGGCCAAACAAAATCCCTGGGGGGCACTGCCGCGATGGCCAGCGTCACTGCCCTCGTGTTGGTGGTCCTGCTGCCTGGGAGCCCCTGGGGGCTGCTACTGGCAATTGCCGCCACTGCCACGGCCCTGGAACAGCTCTCCTGGGGGGGCCTCGACAACCTCAGCGTGCCGCTGGCCACCGCCTGGCTATGCAGCTGGCTACAGCCCTAAACCCCAGCGGGCACCAGCACCGCCGCCGCCAACTGATCCAGCAGGGCTGCGGTGCTAGCCAGGTCGATGCAGGCATCGGTGATGCTCTGGCCGTAGGTGAGTTGCGAGAGATCCGCCGGCAACTTCTGGTTGCCCGCCACCAGATGGCTTTCGATCATCACCCCCAACACAGCGCTCGAACCGTCCTGCACCTGGGCAGCCACCGCCTCCAGCACCTCCCCCTGGCGGCGGTAATCCTTATTCGAATTGCCATGGCTGCAATCCACCATCACCCGATGCGGTAAGCCCACGGCCGCCAACTGCTGGGCCGCCACGGCAATCGCCTCCGGGTGGTAGTTGGTGCCGCTGCCGCCCCCGCGCAACACCAGATGGCCATCGGGGTTGCCGGTGGTGGACACAATCGAAGCCTGGCCCTGGCCGTTGATGCCAAGGAAATGGTGGGGGCGGGCGGCGGCCTCCATGGCATTGATCGCAATGGCGACGCTGCCATCGGTGCCGTTCTTGTAACCAATGGGCATCGACAGCCCCGAGGCCATTTCCCGGTGGGTTTGGCTTTCGGTGGTGCGGGCGCCGATGGCGGTCCAGCTGATCAAATCAGCGATGTATTGGGGCACCACCGGATCCAGCAGTTCCGTGGCCGCCGGCAGCCCCCGTTCCGCCAGGTGCAACAACAAAGTGCGGGCCCGGCGCAGGCCAGTGTTGATGTCGTAGCTGCCGTCGAGATGGGGGTCATTGATCAGCCCCTTCCAGCCCACGGTGGTGCGTGGTTTCTCGAAATAAACCCGCATCACCACCTCCAGCCGTTCCTGGTGGCGCTGCCGCAGCTGGGCCAGGGCATCGGCATATTCCTCCGCCGCCGCCACGTCGTGCACTGAGCAGGGGCCCACGATCACCAACAGGCGCGGGTCTTCCCCCCGCAGGATCCGCTGGATCCGCTGGCGGGTGCTTCTTACGGTCTCCGCCGCCCGATCACTAAGGGGCAACTCAGCGTGGAGAATCGCAGGCGCCACCAGGGGCCGAGTTTCCACCACGTGCAAATCGGAGGTGGGAAGCATGCCCCTCAGCCAGACAGACACATTGGTCACAACCCTAGGCGGCGGGCCTGCGAGAACAATGGGTAGATCACTGATCGCTGTCGATGCTCGCCGCTTACCGCCAGGCCGCCGCTGACCGGCAGGCCCTTGGCATCCCGCCCCTGCCCCTAAGCGCCGCCCAGGTGGAAGCCCTGGTGGAACTGCTGGAACCGCCCCCCGCCGGTGAAGGGGCCTTCCTGCTGGAGCTGCTCAGCGAAAGGATCCCGCCTGGGGTGGATGAGGCCGCCTACGTGAAGGCCGGCTGGCTTAAGGCCGTGGCCCAGGGCAGCCTCAGCAGCCCGCTGCTCAGCCCCCTGGCGGCCACCCAGCTGCTGGCCACAATGATCGGTGGCTACAACGTGGGCGCCCTAATCGAGCTGCTAGCCAGCAGCGATCCGAGCATCGCCAGCGAGGCGGCTACGGGCCTGGGCCGCACCCTGCTGGTGTACGACGCCTACAACGATGTGCTCGACCTGGCCAGCAGCAACGCCTACGCCCAGCGGGTGGTGGATAGCTGGGCCGCGGCCGAATGGTTCACCGCCCGGCCGGCCCTGCCCGCCGAAATCACCGTCACGGTGTTCAAGGTGGAGGGGGAAACCAACACCGACGACCTCTCCCCTGCCACCCACGCCACCACCCGGCCCGACATCCCCCTGCACGCCCTGGCCATGCTGGAAACCCGCATGGCCGGCGGCCTGGAGCTGATCAACCAGCTGAAGGCCAAGGGCCATCCCGTGAGCTATGTGGGGGATGTGGTGGGCACCGGCAGTTCGCGTAAATCAGCGATCAATTCGGTGCTCTGGCACACGGGCAAAAACATTCCCCAGGTGCCAAACAAACGCGGCGGTGGGGTAATCCTGGGCGGCAAAATTGCGCCGATTTTCTTTAATACCGCTGAGGATTCCGGCGCCCTGCCGATCGAATGTGATGTGAGTGGGCTCAACTCGGGCGATGTAATCACGATTCGCCCCTATGCAGGCACGGTGGAGTGGGCGGCGGGGGAAGCCAACGCCGGTGAAATCATTACCCGCTTTGACCTAAAACCCAGCACGATCAGCGACGAGGTGCGCGCCGGCGGCCGCATCCCCCTGCTCATTGGCCGTTCGCTCACCGATAAGGTGCGCGCCCACCTGGGGCTGCCCCCCAGCGAGCTGTTTATCCGGCCCAGCAGCCCGGCCGAGAGCGCCCAGGGCTTCAGCCTGGCCCAGAAGCTGGTGGGCAAGGCCTGCGGCCTGGCGGGCATTCGCCCCGGCAGCAGCTGCGAACCCCTAATGACCACCGTGGGCAGCCAAGACACCACCGGGCCCATGACCCGCGATGAGATGAAGGAGCTGGCCTGCCTGGGCTTTTCCGCTGATCTGGTGCTGCAGAGTTTCTGTCACACCGCCGCCTATCCCAAGCCGGTAGACGTAAAAACCCACGCCGAGCTACCTGATTTCATCAGTTCCCGCGGCGGTGTGGCCCTGCGCCCCGGCGACGGCATCATCCACAGCTGGCTGAATCGGATGCTGCTGCCCGACACGGTGGGCACCGGCGGCGACAGCCACACCCGCTTCCCCCTGGGCATCTCCTTCCCGGCCGGCTCGGGCCTGGTGGCCTTTGCCGCCGCCATCGGCGCCATGCCGCTCGACATGCCGGAATCGGTGCTGGTGCGGTTCAAAGGGGAGCTGCAGCCGGGGGTGACCCTGCGGGATGTGGTGAATGCGATCCCCTATGTGGCGATCCAGCAGGGACTACTCACGGTGGAGAAGGCCAACAAGAAAAACGTGTTCTCCGGCCGGATCATGGAGATCGAAGGGCTACCTGATCTAAAGCTGGAGCAGGCCTTCGAGCTCACCGACGCCTCGGCGGAAAGGTCTTGCGCCGGCTGCACGATCAAGCTTTCAGAGGCCACCGTGGCCGAATACCTCCGCAGCAATGTGGCGCTGCTACACAACATGATTGCCCGCGGTTATCAAGATCCCCGCACCCTGGCGCGGCGGATCAAGGAAATGGAAGCCTGGCTGGCTAATCCAGTGCTGCTCAGTGCCGATGCCGATGCGGAGTATGCCGCTGTGATTGATATCAACCTTGATGAACTCACAGAACCAATCCTGGCCTGCCCCAATGATCCAGACAACGTGAAGCTACTAAGTGAAGTGGCCGGTGCACATATTGATGAGGTATTTATCGGTTCCTGCATGACCAACATTGGCCATTACCGGGCGGCGGCCAAGGTGCTGGAGGGCATTAGCGCCAGTGGCGCCACCCTTTGGGTGTGTCCGCCCACGCGCATGGATGAGGAAACCCTTAAGGCCGAGGGCTATTACGCCAGCTTTGAAAGTTTTGGCGCTCGGCTGGAGCTGCCCGGCTGTTCGCTGTGCATGGGCAACCAGGCGCGGGTGGCCGATAACGCCGTGGTCTTCTCCACCAGCACCCGCAACTTTAACAATCGCCTCGGCAATGGCGCCCAGGTGTATCTAGGCAGCGCCGAACTGGCGGCGGTGTGCGCCCAACTGGGCCGCATTCCCACCCAGCAGGAATACCAAGCCATCGCCGCCGAACGCATTGCACCCCTGGCCAGCGAGCTCTATCGCTATTTAAACTTCGATCAAATCGAAGATTTCAGCGATAGTGGCCGGGTGGTGAGTAGCGCGGAGCATAGGGAGTTGCTGAACCAAAGCTAGGAGATATCGCAGACAGACTTCTATGTCACAAAGCTGATTCCACAAAGCCCGATCCAAACCCTCCCTATCGGGATCTTTGTCGTAGCGGCGTAGTACGGCAAAGAGAGTAAGCGGCTTAGCGGCAAGAAGGGGTCAACGGCTGCATCTTTATCCCGCAGCATCTGGAAGCACAGCCTGAGATTATGGCTAGCGAAAGGTTGCTCGGGAGCTAGCAACAGAAGCCAGGCTTTT
>Ga0114960_10000798_pt1 | contig 25755 bp, 24 predicted proteins | sample C_130625_MF_Meta_FD_92637 | JGI IMG/M metagenome (GOLD analysis project Ga0114960, IMG submission 92637) | Freshwater microbial communities from Lake Croche, Canada to study carbon cycling - C_130625_MF_MetaG | ecosystem: Environmental > Aquatic > Freshwater > Lake | place: Lake Croche, Canada... | reverse complement strand
TAATGCAACCAGTGTGAATGCGCCAAGCCTTAATGGAAAATGGAAATAAATCACCCGGCCTGATGACGCTGCCCCATCCATCCCTTGAGTTGGTCATAGCCCGCCATGAGGAGGATCTGCGTTGGCTAAGAAGAGTGCCAACCTCCGTGCGTCTGACCATTCTGAACAAGGGGGATTCTCCAGCCCTGCCCGCCGGTTTTTCTGTTCGGGAAGGCCTGTCCATCATTTCCCTACCCAATGTCGGAAGGGAGGCTCATTCCTACCTAACCCATCTGATCGACCGCTACGATTCATTAGCTGAAGTGACTGTTTTTTGTCAGGGACATCCCTTTGACCATGCCCCCGATTTTCATGACCGTTTGCAGGCACTCGCTGATGGAAGAGAGCGGCCGGATCCCTTCCATTGGTATGGCTTTTTGGAGGAAACGGATGACCCTCTGGGGAGGCGTCTCTTCGTTCCCTGGAGTAAAAATCCAGATCGCAGGGAACTTCCCACGGGAAGGCTTTTTACGGAATTGTTCCTTGAGGAGGCTCCCGAGTTTTTTCATTTCCGAGGAGGGGGGCAGTTTGCCATCTCACCCGGAGCCGTGCATGGCAGGTCGATCGCCTTCTATCGGAAGGCGCTTGCCCTCTCAACTTCTGTACCTGATGCCGCGCATTGTTTTGAGAGGTTCTGGGATCGTCTTTTTGGGGAGCCGATCATCGATCCCTCCAGTCTAGGGCCTGATGGGGTGAAATATCTCAAGAGAATCAAGAGATTGGAGGAGCGTTGAAGCCAAGAGAATCGATGGCATTTAAATACCGTTGACACACCGGCCTTACTCGGAGTCGATGGAGTGCGACCAAGCCGTTTCATGCCAAATTTTTCCTACAGTGCCCTTGATGCCGGAGGCCGTCCCGATCACGGCCGTATCGAGGCGCTTTCTGGAGCCGATGCCTACCGTAAACTCCGTGAGAGGGGGCTGCAGCCAAGCAAAGTCCTCGAGGAGGGGGGATTGGCGGCCAAGACGGTCAAGGGGCACGAGGGCTGGTTGGTCAGTTTGGTGTCTGGATTTTCAGGAACAGGGAATGCTGCGGTAACACATAGTGGTAGTAGTAAAAATACCGGCTCCATTGCATTCAGCGGTCCGGGTGAACTTCCCCGTCTGACAACTCCCCAACTTCTGTTCTTCACGGAGGAACTTGCCGAACTTCTCGATGCGGGACTACAACTGGAGGGAGCCCTCAAAGTCATCGAACAGCGTCAGGAGCGTTCACCGGTAAAGACCGTGGCTGCCCATCTGAGGCAACAGGTCCGAGAGGGGGTCAGTTTTTCAAAATCACTCCGCAGCTGTGGAAGAACCTTTGATCCCCTCTATTGCAACCTTGTCGCGGCAGGAGAAAGCGGCGGGGTTCTGCCCCAGATCCTGAAGAGGCAATGCGCCCATCTGGAAATGGTCGGGGAGCTCGGTAAAAAAGTCACCTCTGCGCTTGTCTACCCGGCGATCGTCTTCTCCTCGGCCATTATGCTGATGTTTATTTTCCTGACGTTTCTGGTGCCGCAGCTTTCCGTTCTATTGGGAAAATCAGGGCAGAAGCTTCCGGCCGTTACCCAGGCTCTCATTACGGTGAGCCTTTTCTGCGGGCACTGGTGGTGGGCAATCCTAGCTTTTATCGGTGTGGTTGTACTGGGTGTAAGATTTGCTATTTCGACTCCTTCGGGGCGTCTTTGGTGGGGAAAAAAACAGCTTTCCGTGCCGGTCGTAGGACCGGTTCTCAAGGCGCGTTTCTATGCCGAGGTGATGCAGAATCTCTCCACGCTTGTTTCCAACGGAGTGACGATGCTCTCCGCGATGGATCTGATGAGGGCGGCCACGGGGAATGTCTACCTCAAGGGACTCATGGAAGAGGTGGCCGACAGGGTGCGCGAGGGAAGTTCCATCGCATCAGCGATGAAGCGCACCGGTTTTTTTCCACCTGTGCTTCTTGATATCCTCGCCGTCGGTGAGCAGACCGGTGATCTGGCCGGATCTCTTGCCCGAGCCGCAAAACGCTACGATCGCGAGCTGACCTCCCGGATCGGTCATCTCACGACTTTGATCCAACCCGCCGTGATCCTCATTGTTGCCCTCTTCGTAGGGTTGGTGGCCTATTCGATGATTTCAGGGATCCTCACCAGTGTGAACGCCCTGAAAGCCCGATAGGGCTTTGCCATGGGTATTTCGGAGTTCCTTTGAAGGATGGTTGAGGAGACGGTTCTAAAAATCCTTCAAACCGAACGAGTTTGCCCTCTTGACTACCCTTATTTGGGTAGTGATGCAAAAAATCCGATTGCCATGGACTTATGAATCACGCTTTTCTCCAATTTCTCTAACCCTATTCCCCCGATGTTTTTACCTCTCCTCCTTGCAACCGTTTTGACGACTGCTCCGAACGCCGGCGCAACCAATGCCGTCAGCATTGAAGCTCCTTCCGCCACGCCGCCACGAAAAGTAATATCCGTTCGAATGCCAATGCCATCGTTCATCACTCCAGACGAACAGCTCAAGTTCGACATACCCTACCAAATTCCCGAACTGAATTGGGGTAATCAGCGCTTCTGGGATCCGTACCGCACTGCCCATGATAATACTACCAACTGGTTTCAGTCCGATTACGCAACAAAGAACTGGTTTGGCTTTCGTGATAAACTTGCCACTAATGGACTAGATATCTCTGCCTCATACACGGCCAACCTCGCCGGTAATCCTGTTGGTGGAAAAAGCTCCGGATTCACTTACTGTGATAACTTCACCCTTGACCTGGAGTTCCAGTCCAAGCCCCTGCTTGGATATGACGGCGGCACGCTGAGCGTGATCGCCCTCAACCGCGACGGGAACAACCTCTCCGCGCAGCACATCGGCAACCAGTTCACCGTCCAGCAGGTCTATGGAGGCACCGGAACCATCTTCTATGGCCTCGCCTACAATCAACGCTTCGACGACGACAAGATCAGCTTTAAATTCGGGCGTATGGCCGCGGGTGATGACTTTGCCTCGTCACCCCTCTACTGGCTCTACATGAACAATGGCATAGACGGAAACCCTCAGGCCCTACCTGTCAATGGCTCCTTCTCTACCTATCCTTGGTCTGTCTGGGGTGCCCGACTTCGAGCACTGCTGACCAAGGAAACCGAGGCGATGCTGGGCATCTATCAAGTAACTCCTCAGGTTTCCCAGTCCTACATGCATGGCTTCAACTGGAACATGAATCCGGGCGATGGAGTCATGCTTATCGGCCAGTACGGATGGGCGCCGGAATTCTTCAAGCCATCCCCGTCTGCTGCTCCAAAGACCTCGGATGGCAAATCGGTTGTATCAGTAAACAATGACGGCAAGACCTTCTCTGTGCCGGCATCCGACGCCGTTCCCCACGGCCTGCCTGGTCACTACTGGATGGGAGGCTATTACTCCACCTGGACCTATTCGCAATTCGGCAGTACCCAAGGCCAACCTGGCGCCTATGGCCTCTACTGGCACTTCGATCAGATGCTCTACCGCATGGATCCTTGCAAGGACACCGGTCTTACCGCCTGGAGCGCCTTCGTGCTCTCTCCCCAGCAGAACACGGCGAAGGTTCCCTTCCAGTACAACGGAGGTTTGGTCTACACGGGCATGATCCCCGCGCGTCCACGTGACATCTCCATTTTCGGTGTCGCCTACGGGAATTTCAGCTCCAACTACGCTCAAGCGAATCAGGCATCCCTTGGGGGGTATGCCACCTATGAACTAGCTTATGAATTCGGTTATCGTATCAATCTGACCAAGTTCGCTTATGTCCAGCCAGATGCTCAGTGGATCATCAATCCAGGCGGCACGGGCAGTATCCCCAACGCCCTTGTCCTAGGCGCTCAGATCGGGGTGACGTTCTAGGAAGACAAAACCTCTCTAGGAGGTGTTTAGGCTGAAGTTCGGTAGACTGTTAGGTTAGAGCAAAAATCAGCGAAGTAACTTCTTCGTGGATTCCCAGATGACCATGCTAAAATTCTAAATTGATAATTGCCTGCCCGCTTTCAGCTGGCTAACGCCCTTAAGGCGTGCCTTACCGTCTCGGCACAGGCTTTTGATGCTGAGAATTCGACAAACTTTGCGAAGTCGATATGCGCGCTTCCATCTGCCGAGTCGGAGATCACGCGCATTACTCCAAGAGGGAGGTCCGCGGCGCGGCATACCTGGGCAATGGCAGCCGACTCCATATCGACACAGCAGGCCCTCGGAATGGCCTCCAAGACCCTGGAGCGGGCTTTGTTACTGGAAAGAAACTGATCCCCACTGGTCACGAGTCCCTCGAAGACAGAGGATTCCTCGAGGCCCGGGGGGCGTCCAGAGGCCAGCATCTTGCGTGCTGCTAAGGCAAGAAGATGACGCAGTTCCGGTTCCGATTCGATCACCGAGAATCCCTCAAAGGGAATCTCATGATGAGGAAAGAGGGGGCGCGCATCCATGTCGTGCTGTACAAAGGAATCCCCGATCACGATGTCACCCACCTTCACCCCCTCAGCCAGTCCGCCCGAGATGCCGGTGACGAGGATTCTGGAGACCTTGGCATGGCAGGCCAGCAGGGTGGCCGATAGAGTTGCATTCACCTTGCCGCAGCCGCAGAGGACGATGGCCACGAGTTGATCCTCCAGATGACCATAGTGAATTTCCCTACCTGCGATCTTCTCGGTGCGCTCGTGTTGGAGGTCTTTCGAGAGATCTCGGAGTTCGGATTCCATTGCAGCGATGATCCCCGTACGATTTTTTGGTGAAGTCATGGAAGCAGTCCTAGCAGGCCAAGTGAAAGGCTGCCAGCAGTGAGCGCGGAAGTGAGATTACAAGGCGATGCTTGACGGAAAGACTTTCCACTATAGATAAGGAGTCTAATACAAACCCTCAACAAAGGAACAATCACTATGCGCATCGGAATGGTCGGTCTCGGAAGAATGGGAGCCAACATGGCTCAACGCCTCCTCAAGGCAGGTCATGAAGTCGTTGTTTGGGACCGCAGCGAGGCTGCGATCCAAGATCTCGCTTCCAAGGGAGCTATTGCTGCCAAGGATCAGGCTGATCTCGTCAGCAAATTGACGGGTCCAAAGGCAGTTTGGATGATGATTCCAGCTGCTTATGTGGATGATACAATCGCCACGTTTACTCCCCTTCTCAGCAAGGGAGACATTCTGATCGACGGGGGCAATTCCTACTACAAGGACGACATTCGCCGTGCCAAGGAACTCTCCGCAAAGGGTATCGAGTATGTAGACGTCGGCACCTCAGGTGGTGTTTGGGGTCTCGAGCGCGGTTACTGCGAGATGATCGGCGGCTCCAAGGAGACTGTCTCGTACCTTGATCCCATTCTAAAGGCCCTTGCCCCAGGTAAGGGGGATGCTCCGGTGACACCGAGTCGCACCCGTCAGGGAACCGCAGAGGAGGGATATCTTCATTGCGGTCCCAATGGTGCCGGCCACTTCGTCAAGATGGTCCACAACGGCATCGAGTACGGCATTATGGCTGCCTATGCCGAGGGCCTGAATATTTTGAAGAATGCCAATGCCGGTAAAGTTACCCGTGAAATCGATGCCGAGACCACTCCTCTCCGTGATCCCGAGAATTACCAGTATGACCTGGATCTTCCTGAGATCACTGAAGTCTGGCGCAGAGGCAGTGTTGTCGCGAGTTGGTTGCTTGATCTCACCGCTGACGCCATGGCTGGTGACCCTGAGCTTTCCACCTTCGGTGGCCGCGTGAGTGATTCCGGAGAGGGTCGCTGGACAATCCAAGCAGCAATTGAAGAGGGTGTACCGGCTCCTGTTCTCACAACGGCGTTGTATGAACGATTCTCGAGCCGTAACTTGGGACTCTTCGCCGATAAGATTTGCTCGGCAATGCGCTACGAGTTCGGAGGTCACCACGAAAAGCCAGCTGATTCCAAGTAATTCACGGCACCTCAAAAAACCCTTTCAAAAATCATGTCTGCACTCAAAAGCGACGCGCTCGTCCTCTTCGGGGCGACTGGAGACCTGGCTCATAAGAAACTCTTCGACACGATCCAGGCTCTCTATCGTCGTGGTGTGCTTGAAGGGCCGGTCATCGGTGTCGCTAAAAGTGGAATGACTCGCGAGCAGCTCATTGACCGCGCCCGCGAAGGAATCGTCACTTATGGCCGGGGTGTGGACGAGGCCAACTTCAAGAAGTTTGCAGATCAATTCCAGTACGTCGACGGGGATTACGGGGATGCAGCTACTTTTGAGGCACTCAGAAAAGCCCTTGGCGGCGCCCAGCGTCCGATTCACTACTTGGCAATTCCCCCTGTTCTTTTCGGAACCGTGACCAAAGGGCTCAAGGCGGCCGGATGCATCAACGACGATACCCGTGTTGTGGTTGAGAAGCCGTTTGGACACGATAAGGCCTCGGCTGAGGGTCTCAACAAGATTCTCCATGAGGTGCTTGACGAGAAACAGGTCTTCCGTATCGATCATTACCTTGGCAAAGAGGCGACGCAGAATGTCCTCTATACCCGTTTTGCCAATGCATTCCTTGAGCCGATCTGGAACCGCAATCATATCAGCAATATCCAGATCACCATGGCCGAGTCCTTCGGAGTGGATGGACGGGGTGCCTTTTATGACGCTACAGGATGTCTGCGTGATGTGATCGAAAACCACCTTATGCAGGTCGTTGGATTCCTTTGCATGGAGCCTCCTTATTGGCCCGACAAGGAGCGCGTCCGTGACGAACAGGTGAAGCTCTTCCGTTCCATCCGTACTATATCGCCCAACGACATCGTCAGGGGACAATTCGAGGGGTACCTTCAGGAACCGGGAGTCGCTCCCAACAGCACGACAGAAACTTTTGCTGCTGTTCGTGTCTTCATCGATAACTGGCGCTGGCAGGGTGTTCCGATCTATATCCGAGCCGGCAAGAATCTACCCGTCTCCGCAACTGAAGTTCGCGTTCAGTTTCATCGTCCACCCCAAGTTGTCTTCCCTGATGAGCAGGCCCCAATGCACAATTATGTGCGATTCCTCTTCTCACCCCGGATCGAAATCGGCCTCTGCATGCAGGTCAAGATTGATGGCGAGAGGATGGTTGGTGAACCTATGGAAATGAAGGTTGTCGATCAGCAACCCGACGAGATGACCCCTTACGAGCGTCTTATCGGCGATGCTATACAAGGAGATCAGGCCCTCTTTGCACGTCAGGATGTGGTGGAAGAGGGATGGCGCATTGTTGAGAAAATCATTGGCAACTCAGTTCCCGTTCATCCTTACAAGCCGGGAACTTGGGGGCCGGATGAGGTCAACGATGTCGTTCTGCCTTCCGGCGGATGGCACGGCCCGCAGGTCTAAAAAACAGCGTTAAGGCTAAAAGTTGCGTAGGCTGACAGAATGAAACGCTTCGGGCTAGTTTCTCTGGCGTTGCTTCTTTCTTTGGTCTCCTGCAAGCGAAAGGAAACAGCAGGATTATCTTCTGAATCCAAGCCTTTGGTCGTGGGCATGGATCTCTCCTACCCACCCTTTGAGACAATTAATGCCCAAGGCGAACCTTCGGGTATCAGTGTCGATCTTGCCCATTCGCTTGGGGAGTCGCTGCATCGCCAGGTGAGGATCGAGAGCATCCCATTCACCGGGTTAATCCCCTCATTGCTCACGGGGAAAATTGATCTAATCCTCTCATCGATGACTGATACCGCAGAAAGGGAGAAGACTATATCCTTCTCTGATCCATATCTTAAAATCGGTCTTGCGATTCTGGCAGCGAAGAAGAGTACTCTCTCGGGGGGCGAAGATCTTGATCAATCGGGCAGAACCTTTGCGGTTCGCCAAGGAACCACGGCACAACTATGGGCTCAGGAACACCTGAAACAAGCCAAGTTCTTGGTCCTCGACAAAGAGTCCTCGGCTGTCTTGGAGGTTGTTCAGGGAAAGGTAGATGGATTCCTCTACGATCAGATGAGTGTTTGGAAGAATCAGCAGGAGCATCCCGCCGAGACCGTTGCCTTGTTGCAGCCCATTCAGAGCGAGTCCTGGGCAATCGGTCTACGACCCGGCGACACAGAACTTCGGGAAGAGGTGAATTACTTCATCAAGTCCTTCCGTGAGTCGGGGGGATTTGAGCGTCTGGGCAATCTTTACCTGAAGGATCAGAAAGAGGCTTTTACCAAAGCTGGAATACCTTTTTACTTTTAATCACCAAGCACTCATGAAAACAGCACTTCTCTTCTCCGGTCAAGGAGCCCAATCGGTTGGTATGGGCAAAGACCTTGTTTCCCGCTTCCCCGTTGCAGCCGATCTCTTCAACAAGGCTGATCGCCTTCTCGGTTATTCTCTCTCGGCAACTGCCTTTGAAGGGCCTGCTGATGAGTTGACGCGCACTTCTATCTGCCAACCTGCGCTCTATGTGCATGGCTTGGCTACGTTGACCGTCCTTAAGGATGCCTGCCCTGATCTTTGCTTCGATGCGGCGGCGGGCCTCTCGCTTGGTGAGTTCACAGCGTACTCCGCGGCGGGAGCCTTTGATTTTGAAACCGGCCTGAAGCTTGTCGATCAGCGCTCCCGATTCATGCAGGAAGCCTGCGAGGCGAGCGAGGGGGGGATGGCAGCCATTATTGGCGCCGATGAGCAGGGAGTCCGGAATCTTGCGGCGGCCGCAGATGTCGATGTCGCCAATTTTAACAGCCCGGGGCAGATCGTCATCTCTGGAGAGAAGTCAAAGATCGCCTTGGCCGTCGGCATGGCCAAGGAATTCGGCGCCCGCAAAGCGGTCGAGTTAACGGTGGCGGGGGCCTTCCACTCACGGCTCATGGAGCCCGCTTACCAGCGACTTCGTGCCGTTCTGGAGGAGACTCCGATCGTGATGCCTCGGATCAAGGTCGTCAGTAATGTGGACGCCCTTCCAGCAGAGTCTCCAGACGGTATCCGCAAGTCACTTGCCGATCAGGTCACAGGCTCTGTCTGCTGGACTTCCAGCATCGAGTACATGATCGATCACCTCGGCATCACTCGTTTCCTAGAATTGGGGCCGGGAGGGATTATTGCAGGACTCGTGGGTCGGATCCGGAAGGGGACCGAGGTCATCAGTATCTCGGATGTTGTCTCGCTGGAATCCTCCCTTCCCCTTCTTCGATCATAGATCAGCGAGAGAGAACTGCTTGTTAAGGAACCCAAGAAAAATAACTTTCCAAGCATGATCACAATTCTGGCATTTGGAATGCCTGCAGCCCCTGAATGGATTTTCATCGGGATTCTGGCCCTTGTCCTCCTAGGACCAAAAAAGCTTCCCGAACTCGCGCGAGGAATCGGTAAGGCTCTTGGTGAATTGCAAAAGGCCAAAGAGGACTTTCAGCGTGAGATCACCGGTGTCCCACCGCTGCCCAAGATTGAGTCGCCGAGAGGCTTAAAGGGTACGGAGTCCTTACCTGCGAAAGATTCCGGAGTGACTTTACCAACCTCCATTCCTTCTCAAGAGACTCCTGAGAAAAAGCTTTAGATGGTAAGAGGTTCCGATCGACTCGCGCCCCTTTTTTAGGTCTTTGCTATATCCGAGCAACTGTTCTCCTACAGGGTTGCCATATCAATGACAAAGCGGTACTTCACATCGCTTTTGAGGACACGGTCGTAAGCCTCGTTGATCTTTGCCATCGGGATGACCTCCACGTCGCTGCTAATACCGTGCTCGGCACAGTAATCGAGCATCTCCTGGGTCTCGGGAAGTCCGCCAACAAGGGATCCTGCAAGGCGCTTGCGCCCCATCACCAGAGCAAAGGCATGAATCGCCGCTGTCTCGGGAGGAACACCGACCAGGCACATCGTTCCATCGCGCTTGAGCAGGTTGATGTAGGCACCTAGATCATGGGGGGCCGAGACTGTATCGAGGATGAAGTCGAAGCTCCCGGCGGCCTTGGCCATCTCCTCTTCCGAGCTGGAAAGAATCACCTCATGGGCGCCCAGGCTCATGGCATCTGCCACCTTTCCTGGAGAAGTGGTGAAGCAGACGACATGGGCCCCGAAGGAGTGGGCAAACTTGAGAGCCATATGCCCCAGTCCTCCCAGGCCAATCACGCCTACCTTCTTGCCCGGACCGACCTTCCAGTGGCGGAGTGGCGAGTAGGTCGTGATGCCTGCGCAGAGGAGTGGTGCGGCGGCGGCGGGGTCGGTTTTATCGGAAACTTTCAGGACGAAGCGCTCGTCGACGACGATCTGGTTCGAGTAACCGCCGAAGTTCAGACCGCTTCCATCTCGGGTCTTGCTGTTGTAGGTCCCTGTGAATTGATTTTCACAGTAGTTCTCCAGACCCTCGTTGCAGTTGGAGCAGGTGCGGCAGGAATCAACGAAACAGCCGACTCCGACCCGGTCACCAGGGGAGAATTTTGTCACGGAAGCACCGACCTGCTTGACCACGCCGATGATCTCGTGGCCGGGAACCATGGGGTAAAGGGAACCGCCCCATTCATCGCGAGTCTGATGGATGTCAGAGTGACAGACGCCGCAGTGGGTAATCTCCAGATGGACATCATGGGAGCCCGGTTCACGGTGCTCGAACGAGAAGGGGGCGAGAGGTGTGGTTGCGGATTGGGCAGCGTAGCCTTTGGTCGGGATCATGGGAATTAGGAGAAGGGGATGACGTTTTGAGAAATGTACCCAAAGTCGTATTGAAGGGGTACCGCAAAATTAAGAACCTCTCCAACTTCTCCCTTCCCGAACACCAATGACTATTCACCGAACCCTATTTTCTATTCTCCCTCAGTGTGAGTCACATCGCGGGTTTCAAAGCGTGTGAATTCATTCAGGAAGGTGAGGGGAACCTCTCCGGTTGGACCATTGCGTTGTTTGGCGATGATGAGCTCTGCTTCACCGCCTTTTTCGGCCTTGTCCTCCTCATCCTTGGCATAATAGGCGGAGCGTACCAGGAGGCCGACCACGTCGGCATCCTGTTCAATCGAACCCGACTCACGCAGATCCGAGATGCGCGGTTTTCCACCATCTCTCTTCTCCGATTCACGGTTAAGCTGTGCCAGCACAATAATCGGTATGCTGAGTTCCTTGGCGAGCGCCTTGATACCGGAGGAGATCTCCGCGATCTCGATCTGACGGTTTTCCTGTCCCCGCTTGGAGGGAGAGCGCAGGAGTTGAAGGTAGTCGATCACGATCAATCCCAGACCGTGCCTGTCCATGAGGCGCCGTGACTTGGCGCGGAGCTCAAGAATGCTGAGACCCGCGGTGTCGTCGATGTACATCTTGCTCTGCATGAAGGCTCCTGCTGCCTTGGTCAGATTGCTGGACTCCGCCTTGCCCAGAAAGCCGTTCCTGACGCTCTGAAGGTTGACCCTTGCCCGTGAGCAGAGAAGACGTTGCACGAGCTGCTGGGAGCTCATTTCCAGGCTGAAGATACCCACCGGAGTGCCATTATCCACCGCGACATGCTCTGCAATGTTCATGGCGAGTGCTGTCTTTCCCATCGAGGGTCGGGCCGCAATGACGATCATTTCGCTCGGGTGCATGCCGCTCGTCATCTGATCGAGTTTTTTATATCCGGTAGGGACACCGGTGACTTCGCCCTTGTTTTTATAAAGCTTCTCGATCGATTCGATCGCCGCGTTCACATGGTCCTTGATGTCGGGTAGTTCACCCCGGAAACGTTGTTCTCCAACGGTGAAGACCTGTTTTTCGACATCATCAATGAGCGTTTTGACGTCTCCCTGCTCCTCGTAACACCTCGCGGCTGAGGCGGTGCATACCGAGATCATCCGGCGCAGGAGATGCTTCTCCCTCATGATGTCGAGGTAGTATTCCGCGTTTGTCGCCGTCGGAAGGAATGTCTGAAGATCTGCCAGGATGGCGGGACCCCCTATCTGCTGAAGCAAATTCCGGTCAGCAAGGACTTGGGTGACAGTGACAAGATCGATCGGATGATTTTTTTTCCAAAGATCAATCAGCACCTCATAGATGGTGCCGTGGGCCGGATGGTGAAAATGACTTTCGTCAATCCGTTCGATCGCGATGGAGAGCGTGTCCTTCGGCGAGAGAAGGATCGAGGAAAGAACTCCTTTCTCAGCATCGATACTGGCCGGCAGGGGACTATGGGCTTCCGGAAGTCGCTGACCCCCGCCGAAACGCGGTGCTGAGTCATTACTATTCCCCCTGCGAACAGAGGGAGCCGTTGAGCTCGGATTGGCTTCTGAAACTGAGGCAGGGCCGTCCTGTGGACCTTCGGCCATGCGCTTGAACCCCCCTTGTCAGGAATTAGGCCTCGCTGCTCTTGCGGCGGGGCCTGCGTGTGCCGGCTTCCTCTTCGTCAAGAGACTGCTCCACCTTGGGGGCGGCTGCGATCTCGATGCGAAGGGTCGCGGTGACTTCCGTATGAATCTTGACTGCAATCTGGTGTTCCCCGCTTTCTTTGAGGGGGCGGTCCAGAACGATGGCATGACGCGGAAGAGCAAGATCCTTGATCTCGGCATTGAGGCGCTCAAGAAGATCTGCGGCGGTGATCGACCCGAAGGCCTTGCCTGTTTCCCCGGTTTCAAGCTTCAGGTTGAGGCGAAGTTTATTGATCTTGGTAGCGATCGCCTCCGCCTCGTTCAGTTCACGGGCTTCACGCTCGGCGCGTTTTGCCTTGAGATTGTTGATTTTGCGGAGGGATGAGGGCGTCACCTCGAGCGCCTTACCACCGGGGATCAGGAAATTGCGGGCGTAGCCGGCGCGTACTTTGACGATATCGGCTTCTGCTCCCAGTGACGGGACGGATTCAGTGAGGATGACTTCGGAAGTGGCCATAAAAAAATACCCGGTTGGTTTGACTGCGGGAGGTGAGATCCTATCGCGTGTTGGGTCGGTGTCAACACAGTTTGAAATATCCAACCGGGTTTTTCTCCTCCGATTGATCAGGAAACGGAATTTTCAGTTGAAGCTCACCCAGATTGAACGAGTTGAGTCACTTCTTGAGACTCAATTAGACGACCTTACCTTGCTCAAGCGCTGCGCCTTGGCAATTTCAGCATCGGTCATCCGCTGAGCGACGCCATCGCGGTCTTGTCGGGCGCTTTCATTGCCGGTGATGGCCGCAAGGTTCAGCCACATGTAGGCCATGATATTATTTTTTTCGACCCCCTCGTGTAGCACGTAACAGCGGCCCAATTGGTACTGGGCATCAGGATTTCCCTGCAAGGCAGCAAGGCGGTACCACTTCGCGGCTTCGAGATGGTTTTTTGGTACCCCATCTCCCCTTGAGTAGCATCGTGCGAGGTAGAACTCCCCGTCCGGATTTCCCTGCTGGGCCGCAAGGTTGTACCACCTAGCGGCCTCTTCCAGGTCTTGCTCCACCGATTTACCGTAATAGTAACGATTTCCTTGGGCGACCTGATACCGAGCATCGGTTGGCTTTGGGTGGTCCATAAGCGAGCACCCTCCAAAGAGGACCAATGACAGGGCGATCAATGAAGGCAATGCGAATTGTAAAAAAACCTTCATGAGTACCAATTAGATCCAGAGCGGAGCCCTTGTATATTGAAAAGAGGGATCAATTTCCCACACCCGTGTCTCAATGCCTTTGAGATGGATTGAGTCCGTAGATATAGAGGGCGCTGTCGGCGCCGACAAAGACGTTTCCGTTGGCTGCAACTGGTACGGAGAACTTGATGGCCCCACTAAAATTATCTCCGCTTGCCTGGGAACTGTTCCAGACCTCTAGCAGATCTGAAGCCCTGAATGCCCTCAGAATGCTGGCATCACGGTCGATTACCCAGTTGATGACGCTATTGTTACCATTTGCTGAAATGGAGGAGTTGGCTCCTGGCCAAGCAAAGGTAGTGGCTGTCTCGACATCGGTCTGCACCTGACCGTTATCATCCAGAAACCACCCCCCGATGACCCCATTGTTGAGGGTGAACTGTTTTCCCCGGTCCCCACCGCCAAAATAGAAGAGACGATTATTAAAGTAGCATCCCGTGCAGAAGGCAGTCCATTGGTTACCGGTGTCCCCTTGAATGCATAGGGCTTGATTGATGGTTTGTAAATTATGATTCGAGACAGGATCGAATTTACCCATATTGGCAGCATTCATGGAATAAATGGAGCCGTCCTTCCCTGTGCCGATAATGAATATTTTTGATCCTGACGGCACGACCAGCGGACCGCACGAGCCAAGGTCTAGATCGGCTGCGTTGATCGAGTTGTTGTTGGTGGGGGTGAAGTAATCCACAACCCTTACTCCCCATCCATTGCGATTTTGCCTGGAAGTTGTGGAATCATCCTTGCTGAGTTTTATAAAACAATCTCCGTAATTTCCATCCAGAGGGAAGCCCTTGGTATCGAGTTGGGTTGGATCAAAACTGCCGTTTCCTGTCTCCAGATAGAGGTTGTTTTTATCATCAGATGCAATCCTCCCTCCGGACTGCCAGATACCGCCAAGTCCCCCATTAGGAGTTGTGTTAAGGACAGCGGCGACTTTCAGATTGGTGTCAGCAAAGCCAATCACCCAACCATGGTAGGGTCCATTGTCACCATGCGAGGCAAAACCCGCATAAATTACCCCATCAACCAATGACAAGGCAGCACGGTTCATTTGCCGGAGTGCGTTAAAATAAACGCGATTTTCAGCCCTGTTGTGAGCGATCACAGAGATGCTTCCATCACCGCTTCCCAAAACATAGGGGTCGGCCTTAGGACCTGCGATCCGATAGGTGTAGTTGCTTCCGTCGAACGCGGTGTCAGCAAAATTGTTCCTAGCGATCACCGCACCCGTGCGGATATCAATTTTATAGATCGTCTGACAGTAATGAGGAGTGTTGTTCACGTCATATCTCTTGGATTTTGAGAGTACAAAGATATTGTTTCCGCTGATCACCGGGGTGCTAACGATGCCTATTTCCGGAGTCAGATCGCCACTGCCCGTATCACCGGAGGGCACGGAAGTTCCGAACTCGTTGAGGGTTATGGTCCAGAACGGGGAGCCTGTGGAAACATCGACGGCCATGACGACATTGTGCTGGGTGACGACGAAGGCCAAGTCCCGCGCCGGAGTTCCTACCTTGGATTTGAATAAAGGTTGGGCGTAAATCTGCCCTTGAACATAGACCGAATATTTCAGCCCAAAGTCGAACTGATTGACGTTATCAAGGTTCAAGACCGTTTCGGAGTCATTCACCCCCGAGGCTAACTGATTATTATGGTAGGTTGTCACATCGGTCGCGTGACTGGATGTCATCAATGAGAGGGTCGCTATGATGGCTGCAAGCAGGTTTTTTTTCATTGGTATATGTGCCGATTAGATTGTGTTGATGGAAAAGGTAGACCCTCATCCACCTTAGGCAAGTGGTCTTTCCGGAATCCGGAAAATTAAAACCCACGACCAAGACCGATTCAAAAAAGGTGGAGGCGAGGGGAGTCGAACCCCTGTCCCCGAACCGCATCAGACGTCCGTCCACATGCTTGACCTCACTTGAAATTTAGGGAGTCGGCCACGGTGAGGCACGCTGCTTTCCCCCGATCGTCCACGAAATCGATTCAACCCTCGGCGCGGTCGATCCGCCAAGAGTCCATCCTGCTGGCGTCGCCTTCACACATAGCAGGCGTCTGTGTGTCAGCGTCGCGGACTTAGGCCGCGAGAGCTAGATCTTCGTAATCTGCGTTTATTTTTTGTGACTCGATTTTTAACGAGGCCAACGAATCATCCTCGGCATGCAGAACGCGTAATGTGCTTCGAGTCGAAACCAGTACGCCCCCTAACAAGATTGAATCTGGCGCAGGGCGTGACGCTGCGCAAGGGGCTTTTTTAAGGAATCAATGGATGCAAGATTGCCATTGACAATAATTTATCCCGATGGAGGTTGTATGTATAAAAGATTTTAAAAAATCAAAATTTTCTTTTTCTCTCTCTTTGGGAGGTTGCTTGCTTGCTTTGAGTTCATGGATGCTCCTGCTGGCTGGGGTTTTAATTCCACTTTCTCCTGCCTCTGTCATGGCTAGTCAGGCCTACGGGAGCATCAACAACTTTGATGTGGTCAATGATACCGGTGCTCCCTGCCACGGCTTCGAGATTGAGTTGGATGACATCACGAGTGCCCAGATCACCTACACCTACGACTACAATCACTACAGCACGCCCGTTATCTCGACGGATTTTACCGACCCGATCCACCCCAAAACATTTATTCGCTACGAGGCCAAGTATAACAACGGTATTTGGTCAGCCTACACCGCAGTCCCCACCAATGCGATCTCACCGACCGCCGGTCATCAGTTTACTGATCCCTCGGTCAATTTCGGTGGTGAGCATTTCGGTGTCGGATACTCGGCGAACCCCACAAATATTCTCTATCACTGGATGCAGGATGATGGTGCGGGCAATTTAAAGATTGGGCCCGCAGTGAGTGTCTCCACGCCGATCTTTAACTACATCGCCCCCGTCGGTGCTGCTGCACCTCAGATCCAACCAGTGATTATTCCACCCCCTCTTCCGATCGTCTACGAGTTTGGTCCCGCCACCTGGGTCAAGATGATCACCACCACCAGTCACACCAATACGGAGGTGCGCCTTCGAGATCTGGTCAGCATCGATGCGAACTATCCCGGAGTGAAGGGCTGGGCCAATGGTGAACCAGCCGAAGTGGAGACCGAGTGGCAGGTTCTACAGACTGATTCCGGAAACACGAACGGCGGAAACAACATTCTTCAAGGCGTCGCCCAGAACCTCAATCAGGGCGATGACGTGGTGACGACACGATATGAGTTTTACCAGTATCCGACCAACGACCCCACCCTCTTCGACCCCGAGACCTACGAGGCGCTAGCTCAGTCCGTTGCACCGGATGGCATCCATGGCATCGGTAACTTCAGCAACACGGTCGTTGTCGGGAATTTCCTCGGGGCCCAGATGTCCGCAGTGGCGCTCACCAATCCGGTCGGCCTGATCGATCACCTTCAGGATGGCGAAGCGGGTGTCCAGTACCCTGATCGTACCGTCGTTATTGGCGGAGGCACCCCTTTTACGGTTTCCTTCACCGGTTCACTGCCGCAGGGGATGTTGTTCAATACCAACTCCGCAGATACAAACTGCGGAGTAATCTCCGGGACTCCTGCGGCGGGAGGATCCTTCCAATTCACCGTGTCGGCTTTGGATGCCATTCACCCCTTGGTCTCTAAGACGTATGTGCTGAACATTGCGGCCGCTGGTGCGAATCTTCCCCCTCACGCCATGGTCTCAGCCGCCGCAACACCACCGGGTTCCGGCACCTTTACCGGAACGGGTGATTTCCCGATGAATCAGAACACCACCGTGATTGCGCAGGCAAAGCCCGGATACGCCTTCTCTGGATGGAGCGAGGCAGGAGTGCCTCTTACCCATGCGACCAGCTACACCCTCTCGGTGAATGCGAACCATGATCTGAGCGCCACTTTCACCAATTCAGGTCCCGCCACCAATTCCCAGATGATCACGTTCCCAGTCTCATCACCCGTGAAGTTCAGCACCAACACCATCGCTCTTGCCGCCACAGCAAGCTCTGGACTACCCGTTTCCTACGCCTTGATCTCGGGTCCGGCAATACTCTCAAATTCCATACTCACCCTGACCGGTGTCGGGACGGTAAAAGTCTCAGCTTCCCAGCCCGGAGGGTGGCCCTACAAGCCGGCACCCACCATCACCAAGAGCATCGTGGTGGCCAAGGGGAGTCCTACCATCACGTTTAACCCCACAACCCCCGTTTCTTTTGTGCGTAATGGTTCGCTACTTCTTTCCGCGACCGACTCGGCTGGATTGCCTGTCAAATTCACCAGTAGCAACCCCAAGATCCTTTCTATCTTAGGGGCCACTGCGACCATGAAGTCAAAGGGGAGCGTACGAATTACCGCATCCCAGGCATCCACCTCAAATGATTCTGCTGCTAACCCGGTCACAAAGCCTATCACGCTTCATTAATGCGATGGCTCATGCCATCTTCAGACACTTCTTACCTCAGGAATCTGATCGTCAAGGGATAGCGGTAGAATTCCCCGTTACTTGTCCTCACAGCAGCAAGCACCATGCAGACGATCCAAGTAATCAGGACGAGCGGTAGGGTCACGAATCCCACCAGCACGAAGCAGAGAGCGATTGAGACCCCGGTATAGATGGAGTAGGAGATCTGGAAATTAAGCACCTCCTTGCCGGTGGTATCGATCTCCTGACTATCGGCTCGCTTGATCAGCCAGATTACGAGGGGTGCAATGATATGCATCAAGGACCATCCAAGGAGGATCCCTGAGAACCCCGAGAGGTGGAGTCCGATGCACCAGGAACGTGCCGATTCATCGTTATTAGGAATGGGAGTGAGGGGTGGGGGTGTCTCCATCTGTTTAAAAAAACCTGAAATTTACCGTCATGCAAGGGTCAACTTTATTCCACAAGATGTCCCCCGCTGGCAGAATTTGATTGCCAAGACCACCCCACTTCGACTCATTTGCATGACGCCTTTTTGGCAAATTTTTTCTATGAGCGAACGCAGAGTTGTCATCACAGGTATCGGAGTCATCAGCCCCGTCGGTTCCGACCTCGAAACCTTTTGGAAGAATCTCACAGCCGGTCAATCCGGCATTTCTCATTATCAGGCCTTTGATCCTGTTGGCTTCGACTGTCTGATCGCGGGTGAGGTGAAGGAATTTGATTCGGCGCCCTGGTTCAAGACTCCTAAGGATGCACGCCGCGCAGATCGTTTTTCACAGTTTGCCATGGCCGGAGCCAAGCTTGCTCTGGATGATTCTGGCCTTGATCTCGAGAAGACTGACAAGGAGCGTTTTGGGGTCATCGTTGGGAGCGGCATCGGTGGTTTCCAGAGCCTCGAGAATGAGACGCGCCGTCTTATTGAGAAGGGGCCCACGAAGCTCTCTCCCTTCACGATCCCGATGATCATCAGCAACATGGCGAGCGGTCTTATCTCCATGGAGTACGGATTTAGCGGCCCGAACATGGCGATCGTCACGGCATGTGCCACGGCAAACAACTCGATCGGCGAGGCTTGGCGGATCATCAAGTTCGGTGATGCCGACGCCTTCGTTGCAGGTGGAGCAGAGGCCACCATCACGCCACTCGGTGTGGCTGGTTTCTCCTGCATGAGGGCTCTGAGCACCCGCAACGAGGAACCCACGAAGGCTTCCCGCCCCTTTGACAAGGACCGTGACGGTTTCGTCATGGGCGAGGGAGCCGGCATTGTCGTTCTCGAGGAACTCGAGCACGCCAAGAAGCGCGGTGCCCGTATCTATTGCGAACTTGTCGGTTACGGAGCGACGGCTGATGCCTACCACATGACCGCTCCTCGACCCGAGGGTGAAGGTGCCAGTCGCTGCATGCAGATCGCGATGAAGCATGCCAAGGTCACCCCGGAAGAGGTCGATTACATCAACGCCCACGGCACCTCCACTCCGATCGGCGACATCTGCGAAACCAAGGCGATCAAGGATGCCTTCGGCGAGGCCGCTTACAAGGTTCCCATCAGCTCCACAAAATCCGTCACGGGTCACCTTCTCGGTGCCGCCGGTGGAGTGGAACTTGCCGCCTGCGCGCTCGCGATGCGCGACGGCGTCATTCCACCGACCATCAACCTCGACAATCCCGATGCCGAGTGTGACCTCGACTACGTCCCGCACAAGGCACGCGAGGCAAAGGTCAAGGTGGCGCTCAGTAACTCCTTTGGTTTCGGTGGTCACAACTCTTCTGTTGTGATCCGTTCCTATGAGGATTGATTGACCAAAAGTTTCTTATTCCCATGAACCTCCCAACCATCAAATCCCTTGCCATTGCTTTGGCCGTGGCCGCAACCAGCACCTTCACCACCACTACTACTATGGCACAATCCTCCAATCCCACCGATAACCTAGCCGTCGGCCAGGCCTTCTTGAAGGAAAACGCCACCAAACCAGGGGTCCACACCACCCCTAGCGGCCTTCAGTACAAGGTCATCACCGAGGGACACGGCAAGAGCCCCAAGGCCACCGACACAGTCCTTGTTCACTACCGCGGAACGACCATCGATGGCACCGAGTTCGACAGCTCCTACAAGCGTAATGAGCCCATCTCATTCCCTCTCAATGGTGTCATTCCTGGGTGGACCGAGGGGGTTCAGTTGATGAAGGAGGGCGGTAAGATCCAACTCTTCATACCGTCGAACCTAGCCTACGGATCGCGTGGAGCGGGTGGCGTCATAGCCCCTGACTCGACGCTGATCTTTGATATCGAACTTCTCAAAGTCCAGTAGACTGGCCCTTTTGAGTTCTAACTGCGTTGCCCTGGGCTCGCAGTATCTCTTATACAGCGTCGCTTGGGCGCCTAGCTATCTCCTCAAAAATCTTGCTTCAATTGCGATGAGGCTCTTTTCACCAAAAGTAGATCTAATCCTATGTATCCTTTTGATATTAGGATCGATTAGAGTAGTTATAATTGGGAATTGTGGAAAAATTCTGGGATCTCTGATCGATGGTTCGCAAGCTAGATTAGTTGCTTTGCTGACCCTGGGATTCGGGATCCTATGGCTTATATCTTTAATTAGAAAAGATCGTTGAAGTCGAAAAAATCGTCTTTTAAGGAGCCTCAAGGAATTTGTTAGCAAATGAAATCGTGTCAAAAGTATTTCATTGGGATCGTTCTGATTTCTTCTCTCCACGCCCAAAGCAGCTCCCCTGACATCAAGGTCTACTTCAGTCCGCACGGGGGATGCACAGAGGCAGTGGTGCGGGCAGTGTGGACTGCGCAGAAGCAGGTGCTAGTTGAGGCGTATTCGTTTACCTCGGAACCGATAGCCGTCGCACTGATCGAGGCCGAGAAGCGTGGCGTTGATCCTTGATAAGAGCCAGGAGAAGGCGAGGGGCACCGAGGCTGATTTGATCTCAGAGAGTGGCATCCCGACCTATATCGACTCAGCCTATCGGATCGCCCATGACAAGGTCATGGTGATCGACGGAAATAAAGTCATCACTGGTTCTTTCAACTTCACCAAGAGCGCGGAAGATTACAACGCTGAGAACCTTCTTGTGATCTCGAATGACCCGCCGTTGGCCGCTCAATATACGGCGAGTTGGAAGCAACATTTAGCCCAATCTCATCCCTACCACCCTGGGAAGAGCCACCATAAAAACGGTTCCCGTTCCCGCTACTATGGACCTCTTGGAATGAGGGAAATGGAGCCGACGGGGTAGGGGCCTTAGGCGTAAATCCGCAACCTGTACGCTGATTCTTTGAGTCTGATAGACTGGATGCCTTCAGTCTAAGAAACTTTCCAATTAGACAAACTTTCCGGGATTCAGGATATCCTTGGGATCGAGCGCCCTTTTGACTAAAGAGTGGAGTTTGCGAAGTTCGGGTGATGTGGCTTGATTCCACCAGCGTTTTTTTGCCAGTCCGATGCCGTGTTCGCCCGTGATGGTTCCTCCCCAAGCAATGACCTGAGTGAAGAGGTCGTCGAGCGCTCCCTCGATTTCCTTGGGTTGATTGGTCTGCTGATCCTTGGAAACCATGATATTGGTATGGATATTCCCGTCGCCGGCATGGCCGAAGCAGGCGATCGCGAATCCAGTTTTACGTTGCAGGCCCTCGGCATAGCGGACGAGATCGACCAAGCGCCCGCGAGGGACGACGATATCCTCATTGAGTTTCGTGAGGCCCGTTGCCTTGAGTGAAGCCGAGAAAGCCCGTCGTAGTGCCCAGATCCGCTCACAACGCTCGGGAGAGGTGGCAAGCTCGACCTCGAGGGCCTTGTTCTTTGCGAGAAGGGCTTTCAGGGCCTTTCCTTCACTCAGAACACTCGCTTTCTGTCCGTCGAGTTCGACAAGCAGATGGGCCTTCCCCGGAGGGACAAAAGATCCCTTCACCTCCTTATGGGCATCCCGTGCCGACTGGAGGGTGAAGCCGTCGGCAACTTCCATGGCACAGGGCAAGTAACCGGCCTTGAAGATCGCCTGAACTGCCGCCGCGGCATCCCTCATGGATCCGAATCCGGCGGAGAGCGTGACTCGTGCTGGAGGTAATGGGAGCAGGCGAAGGGTTGCCTCGGTGATCACACCAAGCAGTCCTTCGGAGCCGACAAACATTCCGACGAGATCGAAGCCGGTCTTGTTCTTGTGGGTACGGCCCCCGACATTGACAATGGTGCCATCAGCCAGAACGACCTCGAGCCCAAGCACGTAGGGGCGGGTCACGCCATATTTCAGACATCTCGGTCCCCCGGCATTCGTGGCAATATTTCCCCCGATGGAGCAGTCCTTGTAGCTCTGGGGATCGGGAGGATAGAAGAGCCCTTTTTTTTCGACTTCCTTCTGGAGAACTCCCGTGATGACGGCAGGTTCCGTGACAACAACAAAGTCACGGTCGTTGATCTCCTTGATTCTGTTCATCCGGTGCATGCTCATCAGGATGCCTCCACGTACGGGCACGCATCCGCCGACATATCCGTAGCCTGCGCCTCGCGTGGTGACCGGTATTCCCTTCTTATGGGCATAGCCAAGAACGGAAGAGACCTCTTTTGAGGAACCTGGCGCCACAGCAATCTCTGGCATCGCCGCAGCAAACCATCTGTCGCGACCCAGTTCCCCAAGTCGATCGGGATCAGTGATCACGCCGGCCTTGGCTGGGATGAACTTCCGAAGATCCCGCTCCAGATTGGAGCGGGTTGATTTCAGTGATAATGATGCCATCAAGAGATGGCGTTACATGCCCATGATCTCGTAGCCACCATCGACGTAGATCACCTGGCCGGTGATGCCGCTACCGCCATTGCTGGCAAGGAAGACACCGGTCTGACCGAGTTCTTCTCCGGTGCAGGTGCGACGGAGGGGGGCGTGCTCCTCATAATGCTTGATCATAGTGCCAAGTCCGGACACGCCACGGGCGGCCAGCGTGTTCATGGGGCCGGCGCTGATGCAGTTGACCCGGATGTTTTTTGATCCGAGATCGTAGGCGAGATAACGGGTGCTAGCTTCCAGTGAAGCCTTGGCCACGCCCATCACGTTGTAGTGGGGTACAACCTTGACGGATCCGTAGTAGCTCATGGCCGTGATGCTGCCACCCTCGGTCATGAGGGGAGATGCCTCGCGCGCAAGGGCAACCAGTGAGTAGGCGCTTATATCATGGGCCTTCAGGTAGGCTTCACGGGTTGTGGAGACGAAATCGCCCTCCAAGGCTTCCTTTGGTGCGAAGGCAACCGCATGGAGCACCATGTCGATCTTTGGAGTTTTCTCGCGCACTTTTCCGAAAAAAGTGGCGATCTCTGCATCGCTTCCCACATCACAGGGATGAAGGAAGGTGTCGCTACCGAACTCGGAGACGAGTTCCTCCACGTTCTCCTTGAGCCGTTCTCCCTGATAATTGAAGAGAAGGGTGGCTCCGGCTTGCTTCCAGGCCTTGGCGATATGCCATGCGATGCTGCGTTTGTTGGCGACGCCGAAAACGACGCCGGTTTTACCTGCTAGGGGTCCGTTGCTCATCCCACTAGGAAGCCTCTTTCCGCCCCCATCTGTCACGCAAAAAGGTCTTGGACGTGACTATCCCCTTGGATGGAACTTCCGATGGACCGACTTAAGCTGGCTCCGATCAACCTGAGTGTAGATCTGGGTCGTGGCGATCGAGGCGTGCCCCAGCATCTCCTGAATGATTCGGAGGTCCGCCCCACCTGCTAGCAGGTGGGTGGCGAAGGAGTGGCGAAGTTGGTGAGGATGGACGGCCTCCTCGATGCCGGCCAATCGTGCATAATGGCCGACGAGTTGCCAGATACGGGCCGGGGTGAGAGGATGGCCGCGCACGGAAAGAAAGATCTCAGCTCCGGATCTGGGGGAGATCAGCTTGGGTCGCGCGATGTCGAGATAGGTCTTCAAGGCAGCAAGTGCCGCACGCCCGACCGGAATGAGACGCGTCTTGTTCCCCTTGCCGGTGACGCGAATCACACCACCTTCCTCATCAAGGTTTTCCAGGCGGACATTGCAGGCTTCAGCGATACGAAGACCGCAGGCATAGAGAAGTTCCAGAAGTGCCCGGTCGCGAATCTCCAAGGGGGTATCTCCTGCAGGGGCTGATACCATTTTTTCGATCTCCGATTTGGAAAGGGGTTGGGGGAGCGTTTGCGGAATGCGGGGTATGGGAAGCTTTTCAGCCGGATCCTCGGGGATCAGTCCACGGGCTGTTAAAAAACGGAATAAGATCCGCAGGGCAACTGCCTCCAGTTTGACGGAGGTAACGGATAGGCCCCGCTTTTTTTCCGCCATCAGGAACTCAGAAAGCAGCGGTTGGGAGACTTTTGCAGCTTCACTGATGCCTCGATGAGCGGCCCACTCCGCAAAGCGCTCCAGCGAAGCACGAGTGGAAAGTTGATAATTCGTGGAGAGTCCCCGCTCTGTCGCCAGATAAAGCAAGAAGCTGTCGATGCACTCCTGCATCTCCAGGATCAGGAAGCGGATGAGTTGGGATTCGGAGCCGCAAGCCTGATCAGAGCCTCACGATACTTTTCGGCTGTCTTGGTGACAATCTCAGCGGGAAGTTCCGGTGCCGGAGGTTGCTTGTCCCAACCACAGTGCTCTAGCCAGTCACGGACGAACTGCTTGTCGAAGCTCGGAGGACTCCCTCCCGGGCTGTATTGATCTGCAGGCCAGAAGCGGGAGGAGTCCGGGGTCATACATTCGTCGATCAGGATAATCTCGCCGTCATGGATCCCGAACTCGAACTTGGTATCTGCAATGATGATGCCGCGTGAGGCTGCATAAGCCCGCCCGTGACGATAGAGATCGAGGCTCATCTGCTTCACGCGCAGTGCCACCTCGTCACCCAGCAGCGCTCGGCACTGGGCCCAGTTGATCGGTTCGTCGTGGCCCTCTTCGGCCTTGGTGCTGGGGGTGAAGAGGTCCTCGGGGAGTCGGTCAGATTGCCGGAGTCCGGCCGGGATGGGGTAGCCTCCCACGGTTCCACTCTCCTGATACTCCTTCCAACCCGACCCCGCGATGTATCCACGCACGACGCATTCGACGGGAAGAGGGACCGCCTTTTTCGTGATCATGGAGCGCCCCCTTAGCACCTCTGAGAATGGCTTTAGCTCGGATGGAAAAGAGGCCACTTCGGTTTTAATCATGTGATTGGGGACGAAGTCGAGCCGGTTGAACCAGAAAGAGGAGAGCCTGTTGAGCACCTCCCCCTTGCCCGGGATTGCGTTCGGCAGGATACAATCAAACGCGGAGATCCGATCGGTGGCCACCAGTAGGAGGTTTTCACCAAGGTCGAAGACCTCGCGTACTTTTCCACTACGAATTTTTTTGATGCCGGGAAGGTCGCAAGTCAGAAGTTCCATGGGGAAAAGGATGTATGATGAATTGTGAATGATGAAATGAAAAAAGAGGAGCGTGATGGGATCGGGGTTAAAAGTGTTAAAAAAGTTGAAGGGTTCCAATGGTTGGAGAACTGCTCGCGCTACCGGTTATACCCTTTCCAACTCTTCTACCGGTTTTAACGTTACAACATTTTAACGATCCCATCACTCGCTGACCCTCCCCCTGCCGCGTTTCACTTCGGCTCGGTGACGTTTTCCTTCCACCAGTTTTCTTTTTTCAGAGGTGGAGCGTTTCGCGTTGCGGCGACGTGCTTTAGCGGACTCCGCACGAGACATGAGACGACGGGCCTCCCTCCTTTCCGTGATTTTATCACCGAGTCTCTCCCTGGCGATACGGCGGTTCATGCTCTGGCTCCGGGAATCCGAAACGGTCACCGAGATCCCTGTCGGAAGGTGGGCGAGGGTAACGGCCGTGGAGACCTTGTTGAC
>Ga0114960_10000797_pt1 | contig 25775 bp, 20 predicted proteins | sample C_130625_MF_Meta_FD_92637 | JGI IMG/M metagenome (GOLD analysis project Ga0114960, IMG submission 92637) | Freshwater microbial communities from Lake Croche, Canada to study carbon cycling - C_130625_MF_MetaG | ecosystem: Environmental > Aquatic > Freshwater > Lake | place: Lake Croche, Canada... | reverse complement strand
TTGTTTGTGCAAATTGTGCAATCTCTTTTCTCAAGTCAAGATCTTCATCGGATTCTATTAACCAGCCTTCATTGAAGGATTCTATTTTTCTAGCGCCAGGAATATCTTGTAAATCTTTTTTCGACAACTTAATACCAAATTCAACATATACCGTTTGCTGATCAAAACCTTTTTTCAGACTGGAAGCATTGTCATTTGCGACGATTTGACCCTTACTTATAATGACAATTCTATCACAAATGGCCTCAACTTCCTGCATGATGTGTGTAGACAACATTACCGTTTTTTCTTTTCCAATATTGGTAATTAGCTCTCTAATTTCAACCAATTGATTTGGATCTAATCCAGAAGTAGGTTCATCTAAAATCAACACCTCAGGATCGTGAATAATAGCCTGCGCTAATCCAACTCTTTGGCGGTAACCTTTAGATAAAGCCCCGATTTTTTTATTTTGTTCCACATCTAAACCTACAGCGTTGATCATATCTTTCACACGATTGCTTAGATTTTTTACTTTATAGATACCTCCAACAAATTCTAAGTACTCTTTTACATACATATCGAGATACAAAGGATTGTTTTCGGGCAGATATCCTATTAATTTCCTGGTTTTTAAATTATCAACATCTACTTTCATTCCACAGACCATGATTTCTCCTGAGTTGGCAGGGACGTATCCAGAAATTATTTTCATTGTCGTTGATTTACCTGCTCCATTTGGACCAAGGAATCCAACTATTTCGCCTTTTTTTACCGAGAAGGAGACATCGTTTACCGCAGCTTGATTGCCGTAGTATTTAATTAGGTTTTTTACTTCTATTGACATGGTTTACGAAGTTAATTAAAAATCATCAATGCGAGTTTGCTGACTTACCTTTTAAACTATAAAAGGCATAAAAAAGCGCAAAAAATGAGACGCCTGTCTGAGTTTCTAATGAGTCTTCAAGACAAAAACTAGCCAATGAAATACAAATAAATGCGAGTCCAAGGAAATTCAAGTCGCGCCATTGATAATTTAGATAAGAACCTAAGAAGAAACACAAGAAGAAGAAACCAAAAATCCCTAAACTCAACCAGGTAGTTAAGTAGGTATTATGCGCCCTTAAACGATTTTCTTCTCGGAGCAAAGAATGTTCTTTTTCGTATTGTAACACAAAGGCATCTGCGACATCTCCAATTCCTACGCCCATTATCCAATGATCTTTAGTAATATTCCAGGCACTTGACCAAGAGGACAAGCGTTGTAATAAGGAGTGACCGTTAGGATTTTTCGCCTCATGTATTTGAAACCTTAATCCATAATACCTTGCAATAAGTCCGCTTTCCGTTTCATGAATATCGGCGTACCCATTTTCTATATTTCGAATATCCTTCTCGCTTAATTTTTCTACTCCTTTTGAATCATTGGCTAAAGCTTTAGAATCCAAATACCTCACCAGTGTTTCCTTTAAAATCTGATTTTTATTATCTGAACTGTCGAATAGATAAGCAGATCTTTTAGACCAGGCTTTTTCCATTCCAACTAAATCGGGATGCTGTGAAGTATTTTTATGGGTTTCAGGAATAAAAAGTGCATAGCAACAAAAGGTTGTTATAGCAATGGAAAACACAACAATTCCAACAACTAATTTTTCCTTTTTCTTTTTAATTAAGTACAAAATCCCTCCAACGAAGGCAATGATAAATAAAGAAATTAATCCTGCTAAAACTTGACTGTAATAGGTATAAAAAACCAACCAGGTAATAAGCACTAAGTTCAAGAATTTATATTTTTCTAATCTTGAATAATAGTTCGCACAAACACCTATTCCAAAAGCGACTATGATTCCATAGCGGATATGAGAACCAACCAAAGACATTTGTCGAATATCATATATGGCGTCATGCGATAGCGCATATTGATAAACAACAAAATTTATAAGGGAACTTACCGCGATACTCGCTACAAAAAGTAGCAGCAGTAGATTTTTTAATTGATTTGATTTTAATGGTTTAACAATCAGCAATAGGGGGATAACGATAAGGGAAGTTTTCACCCTAAGATCATGAAGTCCGTAAGGTAAATTTTGACTCCACAATAAGCTAATGCAACATAGAAGGTAAATGATTACGAGATATAGAAAAAATCGATTCCCTTTAATTTCTTGCCAATAAGCTTTAAAATTTCCCTCAATAAAGAGCGTCCCAACACCGATGATCATTCCAAGAGAAAGTAAAAACTTACTCGTAACAACTCCAACAAATAAAAGTGCTAATGCAAAAAAATGTACTTTACCTGTCCATTTTAAATTTGAGAAATCACCGAGTAAATTTTTAAACATCAGTCCTTTAAGATAGAATGATAATTGGGTAAATCAACAAATACATCAAGAGCTTTTAATACAACTTTATCGTGTTTAAATGAATTTAGAGTTCTACCTTTCTGAAAGTAATAACGAGAAACAATTTCATTTTCTAGGAGGTCTAAAATTTCGAGTTTATATTTCTCCAAATCTTGGACTTCATTGGGTATTAATTTGTCCAACATTTTCAAATAATCCTCTTCAATTTCCTTAAATAAATCCTCCTTTTCTGCCGCTATTTTCATCTTTTTCAATGCTTCTTCTGCAGCGCTAGAATATACCAAATCAGATTTCAAAGCAAATGATTTAAAGTCTTGGTAGGCAGTATCTGAAAGTTTAAATAGACCAGCTTCGTCAATTGAATCGTTATCAATGGCATACTTTGTTGCATAATTAAAAATAACATCCTTAGCGAAGAGTAAACTTGTTAAATGACTTAAATTTTCTTTTTCAATCGCTAGATCTGGTTCAATTCCTCTACCATCTATTACCTCTCTTCCATTTTTTGTTTTGAATTTTTTCAATAAAGAATCAGAGATCTCCTTTGGTTTTGCTCCGGAATCCTTGTCGTAATACTCTAATCGTTGAACACACCTTCCTGATGGTGTATAATATTTAGCAATGGTTAATTTCATTTTTGAACCATATTTTAAATCATAGGTTCTTTGTACCAGTCCTTTACCAAAACTAGTAGATCCTATAATTACAGCACGATCAAGATCTTGAAGACTTCCAGCAACAATTTCACTTGCAGATGCAGACCCCTCGTCGATAAGTACAATTAAAGGTAGGTTGGGTAATATAGGTTCCTCTAATGTTTTGTAGACTCTATTCTCCTCTTTAACGCGTCCTCTTGTTACTACAACAACTTGATTTTTTGGAACAAAAAAGTTTACAATTTTTACTGCTTCGATTAATAATCCACCCCCATTTCCACGCAAATCAAGAACCAATTTTTCCATGCCTTCATCTTGCATCTTCACCAATCCTTTCTTTACTTCTTCGGCAGCAGTTTGGGTAAAACTATTTAAAGAAATATACCCTATTTTCTGACTAATAATGCCAAAATAAGGAACATCGGGTATTTTAATCTCATCTCTTGTAATTTCATAAATTTTTTGACCTGTACCCTGGCGTTCCACTTCTATTTTTAGCACCGTCCCTTTAGGTCCTTTCAAAGCACTGGCTACTTCATCAGAAGTTTTTTTGTGCATAGATTTCCCATCAATAGAAATAATTTTATCTCCAGCTTTAATACCGCCTTTTTGAGCTGGATTTCCCTCATAAGGATCGCTAAAATAAGTATCATCACCAATTTTCCGAATCAAGGACCCTATACCACCATATTGTCCAGTAGTCATTAAGCGATAATCTTCCATGTTTGATTCATGGTAATAAACAGTATAAGGATCTAATTCTTTTAGCATGGCATCAATGGCAACTTTGGAAAGTTTTCCATTCTGTGGTTCATCAACAAAATATAAGTCTAAATGCTCATATACTTGATCCATTAATTCAAGACTCTTGATTACTTCAAAACCATTTGATTGACTGTGTGATTTGAAAACAGTTAAACAAAACACCAAAAGCAAGGCAAATAGGTAAGTCGGTTTATTTTTGTAGGTCATTTTTTATTTTATTTAAGTTCTCTAGTATTTTATTTTCAATTTTGTCGGAAGGCAACACCTCTCTGTTAATATACACAAAACAAATCGCGAGTCGTTGTTTTTTCAAAATTAGCATTTCTTCCAAAATACCCTTGTTTTTTCTGAGCCCTTCTCTAATGCATCTTTTAATATAGTTTCTATCGTGTGCTTTTCTTATGAATTTTTTGGGAACGCTTATCAGCACTTCAAAACCAGGCTCTTCATTTAAATCTTCCAGCAAAATATAATTAAGAAAAGGAAAGGCATGCGTTTTTTTACCCGTTGTAAATACTTCTTCAATTCTTTTCTTACTTGAAATCCGGTAGGCTTTACCAAATGAAAAATCCATAGTTCAAAGGTAATTAACTTGTTGCCTGATTTTTATCCAAGTCTTTATTATTTTCATTGACTTGAAAATTTTCTATTGTTGCCTCTAAAGAAAACCCACTTCCTAAACTTGTTATTTTATCTCCTTTCTTTAATTTTTGACCTCCCTGAATGGATTTCCCATTAAAGTAGGTAATCGAATACCCTCTTTTTAATACTTGCACAGGATCCAATGCTTTTACAATATTACCAAGTGCTGCCAAGGTATTTTCTTGTTGGTTCAAATTTTGTTGAAAGGTCAAATTTGTCTTCCCTTCCTGTTGTAAGAGTTCAAGTTTTGATTTAGAAATAAAGGTAAATACGCTCTGCTTCATACTGCTTTTGAAATTTAAAGTCAGATATTTTTGATTGTTAATGACTTCTTTACTCAAGTACCCCAAATTTTTTATCATGAAACTCAACTCATGTTTTGATCTATTATTTTGTTGCAGTGCAAGCTGTTCCATAGCTTTTGTAAGCAAGGTAAATCGATACTTGTTTTCTTGCAACAAGTAAGAACTTTGGTTCCCTATGGCTAAACTTAATTTCAAAAGGTCATTGTCAAAACGCTGATAGTTTTCCAAAATAAACTCAGCAAGTTTTGTCGGTGTTATCGCGTGGCGATAGGCAATCATTTCTGCTACAGTGAGATTCGTTGAGTGTCCTATTCCTGTTAAAACCGGTAATGGAAAGCTAGCAATGGCTTCACACAATTTAAAATTATTATAACAAGACAGTCCAACTTCACCACCACCACCACGAATGATAAGCACTGCATCAAAATGATGTTGGATTTTTTTTATTTTTCGAAGCGCTTGTAGTATTGAATCTACAGCAACATCCCCTTGTAAATAAGCCGGAAACAAAAAGGTATCAATTACATATTTATCTCGTGCATCCTTGATTATTTCCATAAAATCAGAGAGACCTTTGCTAGAATCTGCTGAAATTAATGCAATTCTCTTTGGAATCAATGGCAATTTTAAGTGTTGATTGTTATTGAGAATGCCTAGAGCACTTAATTTTTTCAATGTTTCATCGCGCTCTTTCTGTAGTTCACCCAAAGAAAATGATGGATCTATGTCGAGAATTTGAAGACTGAGTCCATAGGGGTCATTGTATACTACCTTGACCAATAACAATAGATTTTTTCCTTCGTTGAGCGGCTCCTTAACCGTTTCAATAAATTTGCGGTTGATTTGTTCAAATTGTGTTTTCCAGATGTTGCCATTTATCTGAGCAACTATTTTTCCATCCTCTTTTTGAACCAATTCCGGAAAGGCATGACCGCTCGGATACTTGTTTAATTTATGCATTTCTGCTTTCACCCAATAACTTGAATTATAACGTTCTGAAATGGTCTTTTTGATGGAAGAAACAACTTGTTTTAGAGTAAAGACTTGACGTTCGTTCATATTTTTATTGAAGTTTAAAGTTAGTTAAAACTCTTAATAATGTGTTTCGCTCAACTTCATTATTTTATATTATTTCGGTCATTCTGAAAAATAATCTAGATTATGCTTATTTTGAATTTGTTACAGCAATTTAAATTCCCTAACTTCGCACTCAATTAATTTTCAAATGGGTGTAAAAATATTTTCAGGTCGTGCTTCTTTGGATTTAGCAAATCGTGTTGCAACGCATTTTGGACTTCCCTTAGGAGATGTGAATGTTACTGTCTTTAGCGACGGAGAATTTCAACCTTCATTTGAAGAAACAGTGCGTGGGCAAGATGTATTTCTTGTACAATCAACCATGCCTCCTACCGAAAATTTATTTGAACTATTATTGCTTATAGATGCTGCAAGAAGAGCGTCAGCAAGAAAAATAATTGCTGTAATCCCTTACTTTGGTTTTGCTCGTCAAGACAGAAAGGACAAACCTCGTGTAGCCATTGGCGCAAAACTAGTAGCCAATATGTTGGTAGCCGCAGGAGTTGACAGGGTAATGACGATGGATTTACATGCTGATCAAATTCAAGGATTTTTTGAAGTTCCAGTGGACCATTTATATGCATCTACCTTATTTCTTAAGGAAATAAGTAAATTAAATACAGACAATCTTATCATTGCAGCTCCCGATGTTGGTGGTGCAAAACGTGCAAATTCATACGCTAAGAATTTAAATTGTGGTTTGGCCTTGTGTCATAAAAACAGAAAAAAGGCGAATGAAATTGCTGAAATGACAGTAATTGGGGATGTTCAAGGTAAAGACGTTATCATTATTGATGATATGTGTGATACCGCTGGAACCTTGACTACTGCAGCTGATTTATTGATCGAAAAAGGTGCTCTTAGTGTGCGTGCTTTTTGTACACATGCTGTTCTGTCTGGCCCTGCTTTCGATCGCATTAACAATTCAAAATTGACGGAGTTAATCGTTACAGATACTATACCTCTGAAACAAACATCTCCAAAAATAAAGGTGATATCAGTAGCCGATTTATTCGCTGATGTAATTAAAAGACTGGTTAACAATGAATCAATCAGTTCCCATTTTGTAATCTCTTAAAATAAATAATAAATGAAAACAGCACATTTGAGCGGTTCGCTTAGAACGAACGTAGGGAAAAAGGATGCTAGCCTAATTAGAAATTCAGGCATGGTACCGTGTGTGCTTTACGGACAAGGTGAGCAAACTCACTTCGCAGTAAAGCGAGTAGCAATTGAAAAAATCGTTTTTTCTCCAGAAGTATATCAAGTTGAACTTGATATTGAAGGAAAAAAATCAATTGGAATCATTCGTGAATTACAACAACACCCAACAAAAGATACCATACAACATGTGGATTTTTATGAATTAGATCCTGCAAAACCAGTTAGAGTAAAATTACCTGTTCGTTTGACAGGTGCTTCTCGTGGAGTTTTAGCCGGTGGTCGTTTAATGCAGGTATACAGACTTATGTCTTGTATTGGTTTACCAGGAGCACTACCGGATTCAATTACCTTGGACATTGCTCCACTAAAAATTGGTGATTCAATTCGTGTTGGTAGTATTGCTATTCCTGGCGTTGAATTGTTAGATCCTGCTAATGCAGTGGTTGTTTCAGTTAAAATGGCAAGAGGTGCAGTTAAACCTACTGAAACCGATGACGAAGAAGAAGAAGCATAATCTTAATGTTTTTAAAACCGCCTTTATGGCGGTTTTTTTTTGCCTAAACTTTTAATTTCTGCTTAGCGTCCCGGAAAAGAAAGTAATTTTACACCAAAATAAAATCAAGTTATCATGGAAATGAATAAAATTCTCGAGACATTCAATATTAAACCTGTCAACAACGGAGCTTCTTCAGGAAGCGTTTGGATGGAGACAAAAGGAACGCCAATTCAGGCGTATTCTCCTGTTGATGGTAAATTAATAGCTACTGTAAATGCTGCAGAAGCAAGTGATTATGAGCACCTCATCACTACAGCTCAATCAGCATTTAAAGAATGGAGAACAATCCCTGCGCCTAAACGCGGTGAAATTGTGAGACAACTGGCAGAGCGTATTCGTTTTTATAAAGATCCACTTGGTAAATTGGTTTCTTATGAAATGGGGAAATCTTTACAAGAAGGTTTAGGAGAAGTTCAAGAAATGATTGACATATGTGATTTTGCTGTTGGTTTGTCTAGACAGTTGTATGGTTTAACCATGCACTCTGAACGTCCAGGTCACCGCATGTATGAGCAGTATCATCCATTGGGAATAGTAGGAATCATCTCAGCATTTAATTTTCCTGTAGCGGTTTGGAATTGGAATACTGCCTTAGCATGGGTTTGTGGTGACGTTTGTATCTGGAAACCTTCAGAGAAAACTCCCCTTACTGCCTTAGCTTGTCAGTTTATTACCAATGAGGTATTTCGTGAAAATGGCGTTCCAGAAGGAGTTTCATCTCTTGTAATTGGTGATGCCTCCCTTGGGAAATTAATGTCTGAAGACACGCGCGTACCGCTTATCTCAGCTACTGGATCCACACGAATGGGTAAACTGGTAGGTGCTGCAGTAGGTGCTCGACTTGGAAAATCACTACTTGAATTAGGTGGAAATAATGCCATTATTATTGCTCCAAGTGCAGATTTAAAAATGGTGGTGCCAGGAGCAGTATTTGGTGCTGTTGGAACAGCCGGTCAGCGTTGTACCTCTACTAGAAGATTAATCATCCATGAGAGTATTTATGATAAGGTAAAAGATGCTTTGGTTAAGGCTTATGGTCAATTGAAAATTGGAAATCCTTTGGATGCTAACAATCACGTTGGGCCATTAATCGACACCGATGCTGTAGCAAGTTATTTGAAAGCAATTGACCAGGCCATTGCAGATGGAGCCAAGGTTTTGGTTGAAGGTGGAGTGCTTTCAGGTGCTGAATATACTTCAGGTTGTTATGTTAAACCGATAATATTGGAAGCTGAAAATCACCATCCAATGGTACAACATGAAACCTTTGCACCCATATTATATATTATGAAGTATCATGGTGAACTAACAGAAGCTATTGACATGCAGAATGCTGTCCCTCAAGGTTTGTCTTCGGCAATCATGACCAATAATCTAAAAGAAGCAGAAGCGTTTTTAGCAAATTCAGGTTCTGATTGTGGTATTGCTAATGTAAATATTGGAACCTCAGGTGCAGAAATCGGAGGCGCTTTTGGAGGTGAAAAGGAAACTGGTGGCGGTAGAGAATCTGGATCAGATGCTTGGAAAATTTATATGCGCAGACAAACGAATACCATCAATTATTCGGATAGTTTGCCTCTAGCTCAAGGCATTAAATTTGATTTATAATTGTTTTTCGCCAAGTAAGGAATACATCATGGGTATTCTAAACTTGATATGTTTGAAACGAAATTCTGATGGACCTTGTTCTTCGAGGTTTTGAAAGCAATTGTAGGGAGAATAATCGTGTTCTTCGAACTTTTTTATGTTGATTCCTTGATCAATTAGCGCCTGAAATAGCGATCCTAAACTGTGATTCCAACCCATTGTTTTGGTGCTGATCTTAGCCTTTGAATCTGCATAAGTTCCTGTTTCTTCCTCTACTATTGGTCCGGAATTAAAATAGTCGTAGGCAAGAAATTCTACCTTCTCGTCAAATGTCCAAATAAAGGGATGGAAATCAGCCATAATAAAATTACCCCCTGGTTTTAAAAAATGACCAATAATTGCTGCCCATTTTGAAATGTAAGGAAGCCATCCAATAGTTCCATAACTGGTAAATACTAGATCGAATTTTTCGTTCAAATGTTCTTTTAACGCATAAATATCACAACAAATAAACTGTGCCGCTATACCCATTTCACCGCTCAAAGATTGTGCTGCATGTATTGCCTTTGGTGAAAAGTCGACTCCGGTGACTTGCGCACCCATTCTTGCTAAACTGATAGAATCTTGACCAAAATGACATTGTAAGTGGAGTATTTTTTTACCTTGAACATCCCCAAGGAGGTAGAGTTCTGGAGTTTTTAAGGAACACCATCCATTTTTAAATTCCACAAGATTATAAAAATCAGATGTTAGATGAACAGCTACTTTTTTATCCCAAGCAATTTGGTTAATTTCTTTGTAATTATCTGATTCTAGCATCGTACTAAGATAATTATTTTTGGCTTTGTCGGAATAGTCATTTTTTCAAAGCTATAATTAATGTTTAATTGCTTTATTTCGTAGCTTGATAAAAGGGTAATTACTTATCTTTGTCGGTAAAATTAGTATATGAAATTATTAACGGTGGGTAGTGTAGCTTTTGATGCTATCGAAACTCCTTTTGGAAAAACAGATAAGATTGTAGGTGGAGCAGGAACTTTCATCAGTTTAGCAGCCTCTTTTTTCTTGCCAGAACAAGGGATTATTTCTGTTGTGGGAGAAGATTTTCCTAAGGAAGATCTTGCTGAAATGGAAGCAAAAGGGATTGATTTATCAGGATTGCAAATAAAACTAGGAGAAAAAACTTTTTTCTGGTCTGGGAAATATCACAATGATATGAATTCTCGAGATACCTTAATAACAGAATTAAATGTACTAGGGACTTTTGACCCAACCGTTCCAGAATCATATCAAGGAGCACCCTATTTAATGTTGGGAAATTTAAGTCCAGAAGTCCAGCGCACCGTTATTGAGCGTTTAACCGTGCGTCCAAAATTGATCGCAATGGACACCATGAATTTTTGGATGGATATTGCGCTTGATGAGTTGAAAAAAACAATGCAGCTGATCGATGTTTTAATTATTAATGATGAAGAAGCACGTCAACTTTCAAATACTTATTCTCTCGTAAAAGCTGCAGCGCTTATTCAAGAGATGGGTCCAAAAATTGTAATTATTAAGAAAGGAGAACATGGAGCCTTGCTTTTCCACGGCTCACAAATATTTTTTGCTCCTGCATTGCCTCTTGAAGATGTATTTGATCCAACGGGAGCTGGTGATACTTTTGCTGGTGGATTTATGGGATATATTGGTTCAAGCGATGACTTTAGTTTTGAAAATATGAAGCGCGCAATTATTGTTGGATCAGCATTAGCCTCTTTTTGTGTGGAGAAGTTCGGGACAGCACGATTGAAAGAAATTAATAAAGAAGATCTCAATCAACGTATTAATCAATTTGTGCAATTGGCACATTTTCAAATGATGGAGCTATGATAAAATTTCAAGAGTTTATCGATCAAATAACCGTTTTAAATAACGCGGAAGATTTAGTGATCTTAGGGAAAGATGCCGGTGCAATTCGAACAGATTTTGAAGATTATTTATTGCATCAAGAAGGTCAAGCTCAAATATTAAAAATTGAAGCAAAGGAGAAGGGAGAAGCATTTGAAGCCTTGGACTTCCAATCCATAAAAGAATCCTTTTACCTTATTTACAATCAGTTTCAAGAAAGAAGAAAACAACAAGTAGCTTTAAAAACTACTCTAGAAAATGAAAATTTAAGATTAAAGAAAAGTTTAATTCTTCGCTTGAAGGAGATTATTGAAGGAGAAGAAAACATTTCCACTGCCTTTAATGCTTATAAGGAAATCCATGAAACATGGAAGAAAATTGGGGATATTCCACGCGATAAAAGAGATGAAATTCAAAAAGAGTATTCTAGAATTCTAGAAATATTCTTTTATACCATGAAAATTTATCGAGAGATTAAAGATCATGACTATAAAAGAAACACTCAATTAAAACAAGGTATCATTCAACGCTTGCAGCAACTTAGAAATACTTCAGGAGCTATTCGTGACTTAGAATCTAATTTAAGAATCTTGCAGGATGAATGGGAGGATATTGGACCTGTAGCTCAAGAAGAATGGGAGGTAATTAAATCTAGTTATTGGGAGGCTGTGCGCTCCATTTATGACAAAATTAACAAGCATTATGATGAGCAAAGAACAGTTTTAGCAGCTAATATTGATCAAAAGAAAGCATTGATTTTATCCCTTTCTGAGATTGTTGCTGCAAGTACATCAGATTTGAATCCTAAAACTTGGGAGAAAGCTACCCAAGAGGTAATAAAATTACAAGACCATTGGAAGAAGATTGGAGCGGGCCCGAAAAAGGAAAATGAAGCGGTTTGGAAAGAATTCAGAGCGCTTTGCGATCAGTTTTTTGATGCTAAAAAGGCAGTAAATAAAGATGCAGAGGCTGTTTTTAAAAGTAATGCAGACAAGAAAAAAGCACTTATCGCTGAGGTAGTGCTGATTCAAACTTCTACTGATTGGAAAACCGCCGCGGAAAAAATAATCAAATTTCAAAAGGCTTGGAAGGAAATTGGGAATGCTGGTCAAAGATTTGAAAATAAACTTTGGTCAGAATTTAGAGCAGCTTGTGATGTATTTTTTAATGCAAGAACGCAAGTAAATAAAGAACAAGATGACGCTTTACTAGTTAATTTGAAAGCTAAAGAAGATTTGATTTCTGAAATTGTGAATTATGTAATCACTGAAAAAAGCTTGGCTTTGTCCGATTTTAAACAATTCAGTCAAAGATTCGCCGCTTTAGGTCATGTTCCTGCAGCAAAAAAAGAAAATATTTATAATTCTTATAAAAAAGCGTTAGATGAAAAGTATAACGCTCTTAAATTAGAAGGGAATGAACGATCTGCTGTTTTGTTTTCAGTTAAATTAGAAACAATAAATTCAAGTCCGGATCGAAGTAAGCTATTGCTCAAAGAACGTTCGGATATCAAAAGACAAATTGACGTGCTGACTTCAGAGATGCTTCAATATGAAAATAATTTAGGCTTTTTTGCTAAGTCAAAAGGCGCTGATGTATTGCGCAAAGAAGTGGAACAAAAGATAGATAAATCGAAGGAAGAAATATTGCGTTTAAAAACTAAATTAAAATTAATCCCTAATGAATAGTTTTGTTAATGCCTTGTTATTGGCCCTTGCTTTTCCGCTTATGGCCTTGGCCATTGTTGTTGGATTTGACCTTCCTGTTGAATTTTTAAAATCATCTGGAAAGCAGTTGTCTTTTGCGGAAGAGATTTTTTGGGCCTTGGCATTATTGATGGGCATTCTCTCCTTGCGCAGAAGCAGTAAACGTTGGATGGGAATGAAAATAGTTACCAATACCAAACGATTTCTTTTCAATCAAGCGATTAGTCAGGCAAGAAAAAAAAGAGTAATTGTCTATAATTGTATTGAAACTGCAGTACTTATTTTCCTCGCGCTTGGCATTTATGTACTTACGGCTAAAGCTATTGTTCCAGCGCTTGTCTTAGGAGTATTTGCGCTTGATTCATTAGTTTTTCTAGTTGTTGGAAATAACAACAGATTTCGAGTTGGAATTTCTTCTAAAGCCATCATCGTTGCAGATAGAGAAGTAATTGTTATTTATTTTGAAGGATTAAGAAAAGTAAGTGTGGATCAACAAACGATTTATTTTGATTACATCAAAGACTTACAACTTTCTTTTCCAACAAATTGTATCTTAGATGAAAATAAAGCGGAAGCGCTAGAAGTACTTCAGAATTCACTAGACAAAGACAAGGTGATGTTCTATAATATGAATGAATGGACTCTTTAAAAATCCTTATCGTAGAAGATGATACCGGATTTGCCTATTTGGTGCAGCACCAGTTGACTAACTTAGGATTTCAATCTCAAAACATTCTTACGGTTCATACAATTGAAGATGCTAGGTTAGCGCATTTAGAATTTGAAATTGATGTAATTTTATTAGATTTAAATCTCCAAGAATCTCAAGGCATAGAAACTTTTGATGTCATAAATTCTATATATCCAAGTGCTTCAATTATTGTACTTACAGGTTTAGATGAAAAAGATCTTGCCCTAAAAATAGTCGCAAAAGGAGCTCAGGATTATTTATTAAAAACGAATCTTTCCTCTCAAGTTCTAGAAAAAACCATCAATTATGGGATGCTTCGTAGAAGAGTTCGGGTTGAATTATCAAAATCTGAAAAAAAATACAAGGATGTATTCCAAAAATCACCACTTCCAATGCTTAAACTTGAGGGAAGTGAACTGATAGTCGTTATGGCGAATAAGGCAGCATTGGATTTATATAGTATAAACAAAGAGGATTTTATAGGGCAATCAATTTATTCTTTTAACAAGTTTCAAGAGGAGAAGTTTATTGAACTCGAGACCTCTAATTCAATTCGCACTATTTTCAATTTAAAAACTTCTGATAAAAAATTAAAAATAATTGAAATAGTCATTAACAAGTTGGAGGAAGGTGTAAATGAATTTATTGCTCTAATGATTGATAAAACAGAGGAGGTGCTATTTGAAAAGCAAAAATTTGACCTTATTAATCAAGCAGAAGAAAGAGAAAAGAAAAATATAGCAAGGGAATTACACGATGGCTTGGGTCAGCAATTGGTTTTATTGAATTTATTGTTTCAAAATATTGAAGCAAGTAAGGAACAAGAAGTACAAATGAATGACATAGGACTCTTGCTTCAAACCTGTATCCGTGAAGTAAAAGAATTGGCTTATGATTTATTGCCTCCAGAATTAGACAAAGGGTTTTTAAATGCTATAGATCGATTGAAAAATCGAATCAATATCATTGGTAAAATAGAATTTGAATTGAATATTGGAAAGGAAATTTTAGAAAGCCATTTTGTTAATGTGGATAAATTCAATCTTTATCGAATTGTCCAAGAAATTGTAAACAATGCCCTCAAGCATTCTAAAGCAACTAATATCAACTTTAAAATTTATCACAAGGATAACGGAATAAATATAGAAATCATTGATAATGGAATTGGGTTTGACAGCCAAACTGCACAAAAAGGCATGGGTATTCATAACATTCAACATCGTTTGAAAATGTCAGGGATCAAAGGTGAATTCATAAGTGCTCCCAATCAAGGCGTGAAGGTGAGATTGATATTAAGCGTCGATTAGTATGATAAAGCAAAAAATATTAATTATTCGTTTAAGTTCTATTGGAGACATTGTGCTGACATTTCATGCGCTAAGATGTCTAAGGGAACAACTACCTCATGCCGAAATACATTTTCTTACCAAACCCGCTTACAAGGAGTTAATGCTTTCTTGCAATCATATTGACCATTTGATGTTACTCGAGGCGGACATTAAAAATACCCAGAAAGCAATTAAAGCAGAGCAATTCACTCAGATCATCGACTTACACAATAATTTGCGTACACGCCGACTAACCTTTGGCTTGACGAAACCAATCATTAAACGATTCAGGAAATTGAATCTAAAAAAATGGTTGCTCACTAGTTTTAAAATAGATAAGCTACCCCAAAAACATATTGTAGATCGATATATTGATACATTTTCTGTTCTTGGAGTCAAGAATGATCATAAAAATACCTCATTTCAAATTCCTAATGCGGAGGAGGTTTCCCTAAAATCTCTTGAAATTCTGCCTAAAGAGTATTTGACGGTAGTGCTTGGTGCTCAATTTCGAACAAAAAAATTACCAACTCATTTGATCATAAAAACTCTATTGTCTTATTCACGACCTATAATTTTACTTGGTGGAAAAGATGAAACAGAGGCAGCAAATAAAATTAAGGAAGCTTTATCTTCTCAGAAAATTATCAATCTATGCGGCACTTTAAGTTTATTAGGTTCTGCAAGTGTAATTAAACAATCGGGTAGCGTATTGACAAATGACACAGGCTTAATGCATATTGCGGCTATGTTTGACGTCCCCATTGTCTCTGTTTGGGGAAATACAGTTCCTTCTTTAGGCATGTATCCCTATCGTCCAGGGAATGAAAACTCAGTAAAAATTCATGAAGTATTGGGATTGTCTTGCCGCCCTTGTTCTAAAATCGGATATCAAGAATGTCCCAAAGGACATTTTAATTGTATGGAAAAACAAGATATTTCAGCAATTACAAAGGACATCAATTTTTAGTTCCAAATACGGGTTAAAAACTCATTAATCTTTTCCAGTACAGCAGGTGAAATAGTTTCTTCTAGTGCACCATATTCTGTAATATTTCCTGTTAAACATTTTTGAAATAAATGGTTCAAATTTGGCATTTCAAGAATTTCTTTTGTTTTTCCGGGGTTATCGATATTCAGTTCAATAGCCGCCAAATTCTCTTTGCTAGGAACTTGTAAATCTTTATTTCCATTTAATGCAAGAACATTACACTTTACTTTTTTAAGATCAACCGCTGGATCATATCTTAGAAAATAGTACATCCAAGGATTGATAAAGGCAACTAAATTTTGTTTAACATATTCTGTTTTTCCACCATAAGTTTCTAAGGTACTCTTACTTAATTTTTTACTTATTTCCTTTAATTTTTTTTCAACTGCTACCTTAGCACTTTCTATATCACTGGAAAGTTTAATAAGATCAAATAAACTTGTATTTGTTGCTGTCGTTTCTTTAATTTCATCAACATTCACTTTATTTACTGTCGCTATTAATTCCTGTTGCATCAATAACAATTGATCCCCTGGAATTCCAGGTCCAGCCAACATAATTATCGCATTAACACTAGGGTCATTCGCTGCAATCATGGCCGCAAGCATCGCTCCCTCACTGTGTCCGGCTAGAGCAATTTTATTGGAATCGATATCTTTTCTCGTTTTTAAATAGGATAGAGCAGCTGCAGCATCACTCGCAAAATCTGGTGAAATTGAATTCTCAAATTTTCCTCCTGATTTAGCAGTTCCCCTGTCATCATAGCGCAATACAGCATATCCTTTTTTGGTGAGGTAATCTGCGATAATCAAAAATGGTTTATGGCCTAAAATTTCTTCATTTCTGTCTTGTGGTCCACTACCACTGATTAAAATTATAGCGGGAAATATACCCTCTCCTTTTGGTAGCGTTAAGGTTCCAGACAAGTCAAAATCAGCATTTTTATTACGAAATACAATTTCTTCTTCTAGATAAGAATAGGGAGCATGAGGTTCTTGGGGTCTTGGGATTACCTTTTTCTCCACTTTTTTCCTACTTAATTGAAGCGGTGCTTTGTAGTATCCCTGTGTAAATTCGCCAGAAATTGTGGTGTCAACCAAATGACCTTTATAACTTAAGCCAATTTTTGAAACAATAAATTCTAGCGTATCTTTTGCATAAGTTACCTTGTCGGCTTTAATTCCAAAAGCCTTTTGATCTGGACTATCCATTGTACCAGAAAAAGAATTGCCAACTTTTTCAATATGAAAAATTAAACTAAGTTGTTGTCCTCCAATAGACAATATCCCGTTCCATTCACCAACAATATTTTCTTGCGTATTTGCTTTTGTAAAAACAAAAAGAAAAATTAAAAGTAAGGTATAGATCTGTCTCATTAATCTAAAAACAGTTTTTTTAATTCTGTAGCTTCGGACGCCTTCATTTTACCAGCAATGATTAAACTAAGTTGTTTCCTTCTTAAGGCACCTTCAAAGCGTTGAATTTCTTCTTCCGTTTCTGGCACCAATTCAGGCACTTGGATAGGCCCTCCATTTTGATCAACCGCGACAAAAGTATAAATAGCCTCATTGCATTTCTCTCGTTCTCCTGTGAGTGGATCTTCAACAAAAACATCGACAAAGATCTCCATGGAGGAGGAAAAGGATCGAGAAACTTTAGCTTCTAGAGTTACTATGGAGGCAACTTTAATTGGTTTTTGAAAGGAAACATTGTTAACACAAGCAGTTACTACTACTCGTTTACAATGTCTGTGTGCTGCAACACTTGATATGACATCCATCCATGCCAAAAGTTGACCACCAAATAAATTCCCTAATGTGTTCGTATCATTTGGTAATACTACAATTGTTGTAATTGATAATGTTTCTGAGGCAAGTCTTTTTTTCATAGTGTAAAGTTAATCTTAATCATTAAAATGAAACATCTCTTTTATAGATACTTTTTTATCTCCAAAAATTAATTAACTTTAAGGCACTTAAATATAAAATTCATTTTTTTAGTCTCCATTTACTATGAATAAAATCTTATTTTCTTTACTTACTGTTGCTCAGATATTTGCTTTCAACGCGCAGAAAACAAACACTTTCGATCCTACTAATGCTAGAGAAGGCGAACAGGTGGAGTATTGTATTACCCACAAAAAAATGAATCAGATTTTAAGCAATCCCGCTAATGCTCTAATAAAAGGACAGGATGATGCTGAAACGTTATTGAATCAAAAGAAACCCATTGAAAAAGGTACTATTTATAAAATCCCGGTGGTATTCCATGTTTTACACATCAATGGAGTTGAGAATATTTCAGACGAACAAATTTATGATGCTTTAGCAATTCTTAATCGTGATTATAGAAAATTAAATTTAGATGCTGCCAATGTACAAGCTGATTTTCTTGGCATGCCGACAGATGTTGAAGTAGAATTTGTGCTTTCAACTAAAGCTCCCAATGGTGCTTGTTTTAAAGGCATTACTCGAACGATGAACTCCTTGAGTTATGTTGGTGCTGATGGAAACGCACAGGTAACTGCTATTCAAAATGGGAATGATGTATATCAAGGAAATTGGCCAGGAAATAAATATTTAAATATTTTTATTTGTGGAGAGATTGGGGGAGCAGCAGGATATACAACCAACCCAGGTGGTTGGTCTGCCAATCAAATGACAAATGGAATTTGGGTACTTCACGATTATGTGGGTTCCATTGGCACCAGTTCGGTCGGTACGTCTAGAACGCTTACACATGAGGTTGGACATTGGTTAAATTTAAGTCACACATGGGGGAGTAATAACAACCCAGGCACGGCTTCAAGTTGTACTACAGATGATGGGGTAAGTGATACTCCAGATTGTATTGGTGTAACGGCCTGTCTTTTGAATTCTAATACTTGCAGCAATGATAACGCTTATTGGGGAGGAGTTGATAAAAAAGACAATGTTGAAAATTACATGGATTATTCATACTGTTCGAAAATGTTCACCGCAGGTCAAGTAGCGCGCATGAGAACAGCACTTTTATCTAATAACACGGGTAGATCAAATTTATGGACCAGTGCTAATTTAAGTGCAACAGGTGCAACGGGTGTAATGACCTTGTGTGCTGCTGATTTTACTGCAAACAAAACAACAGTTTGTTTAGGAGAGCAAGTTCAATTTGCTGATGACTCCTACAATGCTGTAACGGGTTTGTCGTGGAGTTTTCCAAATGGTTCGCCATCTACTGCTACTATCGCTAATCCTCTTGTGAGTTATGCTCAACCAGGTCTTTATTCTGTTACACTTACCGCTACAGATGGAACAACAAATGATACGGAATTAAAGACAAATTACATTCGAGTTCTTCCGGATCCTTCTGTGTTGCCCTTCTGGGAAGGATTTGAGTCTTATACTTCATTGGCTAATTTAACCAATTGGGAAGTGACAAATATCAATAACAACAATGCCTTCACCATCGAATCAACTACAGCTCATTCAGGTTCAAAATGTGCTAAATTGGTCAACTTTGGTCAAGCGCCATCTAATATCGACGAATTAATTTCTGCACCTATTGATTTAAGTGTTATCCCTTCTACAGGAATTGTGACCTTAAGCTTTAGGTATGCTTACAGAAAGAAAACAACAGCTGATTATGAATACCTAAAAGTATTTATTACTGCTGATTGTGGTAATAATTGGGTACAAAGAAAAACTTTGGGTGGATCTCAATTGTCAAGTACTGCAGTGTCAACATCATGGGCACCAAGTTCTATTACGGATTGGGTTACAGTGCACATGACCAATGTTACCAATGCTTATTTCACTAGTAACTTTAGAATGAAATTTAAGTTCGAAGGTGAAGGTGGAAATAATTTTTATCTTGATGATATTAACTTATATGCTGGAGCACCATCAGATGTTGTTGTACTTGCTTCTGGTGCTGGATTAGAGGAAGTAACAAATGGTATTGATTTTATAGAACTTTTCCCTAATCCTGCCGATGATGAGGTTAATTTGAAATTTACTTCAGCAAATCAAAAAGATGTTGTATTTGAAATAGTTGATTTAACAGGAAAGTCTATTCAAAAGCATTTGGTGAAAGCTGCACAAGGAAATAACTTGGTTATGTTTGATACAAAAAATATGGCTGCAGGTTCTTATTTTGTTAAGTTCAAGACAGAAGGTCAAATTCAAACACTTCAATTTGTTATTAAGTAGAAGCGTCTAAAGCTTTTCTAACGATTAAAGCTTTTGCTGGACCAATACATTTTTCTAAAGCCATTAATTCAGCTGAATTAATGGCTTTTATAGTCTTAAATTCTTGGAAGAGTTGGGTCATTGTTTTTTCACCAATTCCAGGAATGTCCAATAAACTTGATTGTATAGCATTTTTACTTCTTAGGTCTCGATGGTGTGTAATTCCAAAACGATGCGCTTCATTTCTAATATTTTGAATGACTTTCAAACTTTCGGATTTCTTATCAATATATAAAGGGTAGGAGTCACCTGGAAAAAATATTTCCTCTAATTTTTTGGCAATTCCAACCACTGCAAAGGAGCCTCTTAATCCTAATGCATCTATAGATTCCATTGCGGCACTTAATTGACCTTTCCCACCATCAATTACTACGAGTTGAGGATAGGGTAGGTTTTCTTCTTTCAAACGTTTATAGCGCCTGAAAACTATTTCTTTCATGGAAGCAAAGTCATCGGGTCCATCTACCGTTTTAATCAGAAAATGTCGGTATTCTTTTTTGAAGGGTTTTGCATCTTTAAAAACCACACATGCAGCAACAGCATTGGTGCCTTGAAAATTAGAATTATCAAAACATTCAATATGATGCGGTAAATCTTTCAAATGAAAGTCCTTTTTAATTTGTTCTAAAATCCGTTGTGTATGTCTTTCTGGAGCAACCAGACTTTCTTTTTTTCTCTGATCTAAACGGAAATAATTCGAGTTTTTAATGGATAATTCTAGTAATTTATACTTATCACCCTTTTGAGGGACATGACACTCAAAGGATTTAAAATCAATAATCAATGGATGCGATGTCAGCACTTCTTTGTTTTGACTTTGATATCGTTCTCTTAATTCAGGTAAGGTAAATGCCAGGACATCAGCAGCGCTCTCTTCTAGTTTCTTGATAATTTCCGAAGAATAACCATGAATAATGGCCCCCTCAGATACCACTAGATAATTGATAAAAAAAGAGCGTTCATCCTCAATCAGCGAAATTATGTCTAAATCTAAAACATGATTAGAAACTACCATTGATTTTGACTTGTATTGCAAAAGTTGCTCATAGATTTCTTTATACTCCTGAGCTTTTTCAAAAGCAAGTTCTTTTGAACTCTCTTGCATTTTATGTTTTAATTCTTGAAGAAGCGCATTCGTTTTTCCTTTCAATAATAGGGTGATTTGATGAATGGATTCTAAATAGTTTTCCTCAGATTGATATCCAACACAAGGACCTTTACATTTTCCTATATGATAATCTAAGCATACTTTAAACTTATTTTCCTTGATATTTTTTTCTCGCAAATCAAAGTTGCAAGTGCGTAAAGGATAGGTTTCTTTAATTAATTTTAATAGGGTATTCATCATTTTGACATTGGCATAGGGACCGAAATACTTGGTGCCGTCATTTTCTTTTTTTCGCGTGCTGATTAACCTTGGGAACGCTTCATTTTTTATTCCAATCCATGGAAATGTCTTGTCGTCTTTTAATAGAATATTGTATTTAGGACGGTATTGTTTGATGAGATTGTTCTCCAATAACAAGGCGTCAAGCTCTGTATCGACAACTAAATACTCTATTTTGGAGATTTGCTTGACTAAAACTGCAGTCTTATTATTTTCGAATGTTTTTTGAAAATAGGAGTGGACTCTTTTTTTTAGATTCTTAGCTTTTCCAACATAAATAATCTTGCCGTCCTTTGAAAAGTACTTATAGATTCCTGGTTTCTCAGGTATTGTCTTTATATAGGTAATGAGGTCTTTCACATTTCAATTAATAGGGTGAAATTAGGCAAAAAAAAACCGATCACGAAGGATCGGTTTTCATTATATAATGTAAATTAATTTTTAATAATGCGTTTGGTAATAGTTCCTGATGGACTGTAAAGTACTACTTGATAAACTCCAGCAGCAAATTCACCCATTTCAATTACTTGTGAATTGTTATTCTTCACCTCAAAGCGCTTCAATACTTGACCTGTAATGCTTGTTAATTCCATTCGTTGAATGGTATTTGCAGCAGCTCCAAAATTAAGGGTAATATTATCTTGAGTTGGATTAGGATATAAGGTAACTTGATCTAATAAATTTTCCTCCAATCCAGAACTTGCAACAAGATTAACCTTGTAATCTTCCACTTCTCCAAAAGTACTTTGGTCACATGGTATGATAGCACCATCTACAGAATAGGAAATTCGAACGCGCATGTTCACACTTCCCGTTACCGCAGTTGTTGGAACTGTAAAATTAAATACATTACTCCATCCAGCCGCGACAATCACATAGGCAATTCTTTCGCCTGCATCAATGAAATCCAAATCATTGTTGTAATCAATCCAAACAGCAATCTCGTCATTCGTGTATGCTTGAGCAGTTCCTCCAACAATTCCGGGTAATACTGTAATGGTATAGGCTGCACCTTTTGATAAGTTGGTACTTAAGGTTGTATAATTTGCATAACCTCCAACGGAACAAGCCGAAGTATTATTGATGGTATTTAAAGTCACTGTATTGATGTATTCATCGCAGGCTGCAGAAGAACCACCGCAAGGACCTGTTTGTTGCACTACAGTAATATAATTTGTTTTTACTTCACTATCACTTCCTAAGGAATTTGTTGCCACTAGGGTCACAGTATATTGACCTACAGTATTAAAAATTACTTGCGGATTTTGACTTGTTGCAGAAGTTCCTCCGGTATAGGTCCACCCGCTCCCAGAAATAGTCCAAGCCCATGAAGTAGGAACTCCAGAACTTTGATCCGTGAAGGCAACTGTTCCTCCCGTATTCACTGTAGTAGGTACGCCAACAAATTGAGCAATAGGAGCAGTTGGAACAACCGCGCTACATGGGTCAGCAGAACCATTAAGCACCAATAACCCTGTATTTCCGGGGTCTAAATAAGTTTTTAACTGCTGATTGGTCGCTGTACCGTTACTTACCCAATCGTAGGCTATTTTACCGTAAGAATCTGGCGCTGTTAAGGCAGTACAAAAAGAACCTCCTCCAGTAAGTGTTCCAATAATTCTTCCCGAACTATTATTAAATAATGGTGATCCAGACGATCCGCCTTCTGTTACACCTGTACCATTAGAATTTGCCGACCAAGTTATTCTCCAATGCGTATTAGGAGTAGATCCTCCCCATGTTGTTGTTGCAGTGGTACCACTAAAGGTTGAAATTTTCTTAATATCACCAGCAGGATGATGTATTCCAACTCCTCCAGTAGTAGGTGTATTATTAGCATCCCAACCATTCCAATACGCATTAAAATTAGCACTTTTTAAAGTGGTAATCGTAGCAGCTTGATTAGCAGTTGTTCCCATCTGAACCAATAAAAAGTCAGACCCAGTTGTCCCGCCACCATCATTAGCATCTGCTAATCTGATACATCCAGTAATAAAATAATTAGCTAATGTACCTACGACACTTGGATTCGTACAAGTAGGCGCCTCATATCTAAAATAGAATTTCCATTGATTCATATTAGCGGCAGTAGCAGAAACACCACAATGCAAAGCTGTTAAAAATAAGGGTTTACAATCCAATGCGGTATTATTAACTAAAGATCCAGAACACCAACCCGCTTGAGCCCCTTCGACAACATATAAACGTGCAACACCTCTTTTTTGATTTTGCCAATTGTCTCCAACAGGACTACAATTTACATTGATTTCACATGAGGCAGATTCATTAATTTTTAGTGCATTTGGATTACCCGTTGAACGATAATTGTAAATGATACGATCAATAAAGATTTCTGACGGAGTAGTATATGCTGGCTCCGTTAATGTTATGATCATTTCATCACCAAAACACAAAGCAGCATTCTGCATGAAATGAGATTCCACATCATTTTTAGTCATGGTAGGGTGTAACATTTTTCCTTTTAAATCTTGGATGTTAAGCGTTGTTCCACCATAAATAATAAATCTTTCGAATAGAAAACTTATAGCTTCCGCTCCAGGAGATTTAACACGTAATTGCCATTGTCTGGAACCATTATTTAAGGTCTTCCAGATCCCAGAATTGTTAGTTGTTATGTTTGCTGCTCTCGCTACGCCAATGCGATATAATTCTCCGTTTTTATCTCTTTGTAAATCCTCAATTTTAATTGACTCTAAATCAGGTGCAGTAATTAAGGTTGTTGGAATTCCTTTATCAAAAGAGAATTTCGATATGGTTGTAATTTGTGCATCAATATTCTGAAGAGAACTGAGTGTTAAAATACAAATTAGAAAAGAAAGTATTCGTGTTTTCATAGTTGAATAGTTTTAGTTAATTTCACTTACACAAATATAACATTTATCACAAAATTTCCTAAATGTATCTAATTTATATTATCGAAGACGAAACAGTATTATTAGAATTAATTCGATTCAACCTCGAAATTGAGGGGTATAAAGTAGAAGGAATACAATCCGGAAAATTAGCGTTTAATCAAGCAGAAAGGATTTCCGAAGCTGATTTGGTGATTTTAGATGTCATGCTACCAGAAGTGAATGGCTTAGATGTTTGCAAAGAAATTAGACGATTCAGCGAAGTTCCTATCTTGTTTTTATCAGCAAAAGGAACTACTTCAGACAGGGTTGCGGGCCTTAAACTAGGCGCAAATGACTATTTACCAAAGCCCTTTGACTTAGAGGAGTTAATGTTGAAAGTAAAAATCCTGATCAGCAGTAATACTTCATTGGTACCTGAAAAAACATGGCTTAAAATTGGTCAATTAGAAGTCAATTTCAATACTTTCGAAGTTCTTGACCCAACAAAAAAAGTAATTCATATTTTTTCAAAACGCGAAATTGAATTATTAAAATTGTTCTCAGAGAGAGCTGGAAATGTAATTTCACGAGATGATATTTTAGATAAAATTTGGGGAAAAGATCAATACCCGACTACTCGAACTATTGACAACTACATACTTTCATTTCGTAAGTTATTTGAAGAAGACCAGAAGGAACCAAAATTTTTCCATTCCATTAGAGGTGTAGGATATAAATTAACTTTGGCATAATCCGAATAAGGGAGTACTTTTGTAGAGGTCAAAAAATTAAAACATGTTTACTGGAATAATTGAAAATTTAGGAGAAATTGTGAATGTCAATTTGGAAGCGACGAATAAACATTTTTTCGTGAAATCAGATTTTACAGATCAATTGAAAGTGGATCAAAGCATTGCCCACAATGGTTGCTGTTTGACAGTCGTTGATTTAGATTTAAAAAACAAAACCTATTCTGTTACAGCGATTAAAGAAACTTTAGATATAACAAATTTAGGCACCTGGAATATCGGAACTATTGTAAATCTTGAAAGATGTATGCTTATGAATGGTCGCTTGGATGGACATATCGTTCAAGGACATGTTGATGTGACAGCTATTTGTTCCAATATTATTGATGAAAATGGAAGTTGGAGGTATACCTTTAACTATACTTCACCTCACTTAACCGTAGAAAAAGGTTCTATTACAGTTAATGGTGTAAGTTTAACGGTAGTAGATTCTCAAGTAGGATCTTTCTCTGTGTGCATTATTCCCTATACTTATGAGCACACTAATTTTCATACTTTGACCATTGGCTCAACTGTAAATCTTGAATTCGATATTATCGGCAAGTATGTAAGTCAGTGGTTAATTCAAACCGGAAAAGTATGAGTTTACCTATGAGTGAAATGCAAGAGCAAGTTGATCAATGGATTAAAAAACATGGGGTTCGCTACTTTAACGAATTGACCAATACTGCAATTTTAATGGAAGAAGTTGGGGAATTGGCCCGCGTAATGTCTAGAAGATTCGGTGAACAAAGTGAAAAAGAATCAGATAAAGATCGTGATTTGGCAGACGAGTTAACAGATGTCCTCTTTGTA
>Ga0114960_10000796_pt1 | contig 25785 bp, 22 predicted proteins | sample C_130625_MF_Meta_FD_92637 | JGI IMG/M metagenome (GOLD analysis project Ga0114960, IMG submission 92637) | Freshwater microbial communities from Lake Croche, Canada to study carbon cycling - C_130625_MF_MetaG | ecosystem: Environmental > Aquatic > Freshwater > Lake | place: Lake Croche, Canada... | reverse complement strand
GGCGGGATAGACGCCGGTCCAGCGTTCCACCACCGGCGGCGCTGGGCCCAGCACGGCCTCGTATTCCTCTAGCATGAGGGCATCCACTGCCTCGGCCTGGAAGGGGTCAGGCGTCGCGGCATAGTGGTGGCTGTCGCCGACCACCAGCGTGCCGTCCGCCGCCTGCACGACGATCAGATGCACCCCGTTGTCGAGCTGCGCCTGCTGTTCCGCCGCTAGCCGCGCCCGCAGGGCGGGCAGCGAGGGCGCGTCGGCATAGCCGCGATAGCGATGTAGCCCGAGGTCGCTCATCACCGCCGCCGGCAGCCGCCATCCAGGATCGGCAAGGCGCAACATGTGCAGCTTGCACAGCGTGACGCCGCGCCGTTCGAAGACCCCCGGCGCGATGGAGACGAGATCGGTCCCCGGCGCCACAATGATGCGCGGCGCCCGGTATTCGCCGCGGGCGGTATGGACCAGGCCGGCAGCAACGGACAGCGCCGCGCAGCGCCACTGAAAGGCCACGCCATGCACGCGGGCCAGCCAATCAGCCAGGAGCGGGAGCGCCTCCCGACTCTCCACACGCAGCTCATGCGGGGAAAGCAGCGCGCCGAGCAGATCGTCCCGCAAGGGCGGCGGCAGGCGGCCGGCCGGCAGCACCGTACAGCCTTCGCCCATGGGTCCGGCAGCGAATTCCCGCACGCAGGCGAGAGCTTCGGGCCGGCGGCAGGCCATCAGTAGGCCGCGGTGGATGACGGAAATGCCGGCCTGCGGCGCGACCTCCGCCCAGATGTCGCGGGCCTGACGCGCCCGGCGCCAGGTCGCGGGGAAGCCTTGGCCGGTGACGGTCACGAAGCCGAAATTCCGGATGGATGCGCCGTTCGCCTGGGCATCCCGGTCAAGCACCGCCACGCGCAGGCCAGCGCGCGCCCCGATCAGCGCATGCGCCAGCCCGACAATACCGGCACCAATCACAATCAGGTCAAAGCTGCGGTCCTGCATCCGCGTCACCATCGCCGCTCGACAACACGACGGCAAGCAAGGAAACGCCCGCCCGCGGATCCGGCGGCTTGCGCCGGCGCGGTCGGCCATGATCCGATGACTTTCGTAGAAAGGGATCGGGGAAACGGCATGGACGTCACGCGACGCGGCCTTCTGGGTACGCCAGCGCTCCTGGCAACCTCGGCGGCTCAGGCCGCCTGGCCGGACAAACCGATCCGGATCGTGGTGACGTTTCCGGCCGGCACGCAGACGGATATCCTGACGCGTCTCTATGCGCCGGGGCTGGCGCAGCAGCTTGGTCAGCCCGTGATCGTCGACAATCGCGGCGGCGGGCAGGGCGTGATCGGCATCCGCGCCGTCCTCGCGGCACCGGCAGATGGCCATATGCTGCTCATGATCGGCGTCTCTACCGGCGCCAGTGCGCCGCACATGATCAAGGATCTCCCCTATGACCCGCTGCGCGACCTGGTGCCGATCGGCATGGTCGCGGAGGCGCCCTATCTGCTGATCTGCGATCCGCGCCTGCCGGTGCGCGATGCGGCCGAGCTGATCGCCTATGCCAAGGCACGACCGGGGCAGCTGAGCTTCGGGCATGGCGCGCCCAGCCGGCATGTCGCCGGCGGGCTGATGGCCAATATGGCCGGCATCGAGGCGCTGGAGGTTGCCTATCGCGGCCAGCCGGAAGCGACGAATGAATGTGCGGCCGGGCGCATTTCCTACACCATCGCCGATCTGGGCGAAGCCCTGGTGCAGGCCCGCGAAGGGCGGGTACGCGCCCTGGCCGTGACGACCGCCAAGCGCTCGACGCTGGCGCCCGATATTCCCGCGCTGGCCGAAACCCTGCCTGGCTACAACCTCTCCGTCTGGTTCATGCTGGGCGGCCGGGCAGGCCTCCCCGAGGATGTGATCGCGCGCGTGAATGCAGCGTTGGGCCAGGTTCTGGGGGAGCCGGGGCTCGCTCAGCAATTGGCGGTGCAGGGCCTCGAAATCCGGCAACTGGCGCCCGATGCGCTGCGCGCCTTCATGGCCGCAGAGGCGGAGAACTGGGGCAACATCATTCGCCGCCTGAACCTTCAGCCAAGCTGAGGACTAAAGCCGTGCGTCCACGCGACCAAGGGCGGCTTGCGTCTTTAACGGCGCCCTCGACGGTTATGCAGCGACGCCGCCGCGGTCGGCACAATATTCTTTATTCTTTTTTCGCATCCAGCCTGATCGCGGCGTTGTGTTTGCGGCAACGCCAAAGTCATTAGTCGCTCGCCCGATTTCCCCTTAGCGATTGTATCACGGTTGATTTTGGGGAGTGATCCATGCCCTTGCTCCGGGTGCTTGCGCTGTCGGGCCTGTTCCCCAATCCCCAACAGCCGCGCCACGGTATCTTCCTGAAGCACCGGCTCACGCATCTCGCGCGCCATGGCCCGGCAGAGATCCAAATGGTCGCGCCGGTCCCGTATTTTCCTTCCGGGCATCCCGTCTTCCGCAGCTATGCCGCATATGCCCGCGTGCCGCGGACCGAGCCAGCGGCGCCCATTCCCGTCTCCCATCCCCGCATCCTCTGCATCCCAAAAATCGGGATGCATCTGGCGCCGTTATTGATGGCAGCTTGCCTTGTCCAACATCTGCGGGACATCCGGCGCACCGGCTTCGACTTCGACGTGATCGACGCATACTATCTCTACCCGGACGGCGTCGCCGCAGCCTTGCTCGGGCTGCTGTTCCAACGGCCGGTCGTGCTGACCGCCTTTGGGTCTGACGTCAGCCAAATCCCCGATTGGCGCCTGCCGCGGGCAGCTATCCTCTGGGCGCTTCGACGCGCCGGTCAGACAACAGCGGTCTGCGAAGCGCTGCTGGATCGGCTGGTCGAACTCGGCGCCGACTCCGAGCACATGAAAGTGGTAATGCATGGCGTCGATCTCGACCTCTTCTGCCCCGTTCGCGACCGCGCAGCGCTGAGAACGCGCTTGGGTTTCGTTGGCCCAACGGTGGTCTCGGCCGGGCATTTGATCCCGCGGAAAGGCCATGACGTCGCAATCCGGGCCATGGCACTACGGCCGGATTGCCAGTTGCACATCGTCGGCGACGGGCCCGAGGAGGGCCGGCTACGCCAGCTCGTGGATGGGCTCGGGCTTAACGGGCAAGTGCGGTTCCACGGCCATGTGTCGCAGCCTCTGTTGGCGGACCTCCTCGCCGGCGCGGACCTCCTCCTGAACTGCTCCGATCGCGAAGGCATTGCGAATGTACTGCTGGAGGCCCAGGCCTGCGGTACGCCGGTCGCCGCGACTCCGATTTGGGGCTCGCCCGAGGTCGTCTCCGTTCCTGAAGCTGGGCTGCTGCTAAGGGACCGAACGCCGGAAGCCGCGGCCGAGGGCATCGGCCAGCTGCTTGCAGCGCCTCCCGACCGCGCCGAGACGCGTCGTCATGCCGAGCGCTTTTCTTGGCAAGCAACCGCACACCAACACATGGCCACACTCCAGCACGCTGTGCGGGCCTCATTGCAGACCCAGCAGCAGGGACAGCCCCGAAATGCACGCGCGCGAAAAAATTGAACAAGACGGCTACGTCGTCTTTCCTCAGCTTCTAACTGCCGCCGAGCTCGTCCGACTTCGAGACATACTGACCCGGCACTTCGAGCAGCACTACGAGATCGAGGGCTTAGGTCGGCATCAGCCAAACGCCGCTTTCACCATACCAGACCTGGACTGGCTCATCGCCCATCCGGCAATTCTCGCCAGCTTCCGTGAAGTCCTCGGCGGGGACCGCTTGGTCTTCACGGGCAATTGCGATGCCCACATGAACATGCTGAGCTGGTGGCACAAGGATACCAGCGAGAGCCGCGGCAGCTGCTTCCGTGGCGACTACGGCAGTCCCGACTGCCGGGTCTATCGGGCCGGGATTTACCTGCAGGACCACCTAAACGGCCAAGGCCTCTCCGTCCGGCGCGGTTCACACCATACCCGCTCGCTGACCCAGGGGCCGATCGAGAGAGTGGCGACCCGCGCTGGCGACCTGATCCTGTTCGACATCCGCCTTACCCATGCCGGCCAGATGGCCGACCCCATCGAAACGTTACTGCTGCGGCTTGGCCGCCGGCTGCGCCGAGAACGCGAGGCCGCGGCGATCAAGGCTCGCTATCAAGCCTTGCTTGGCAAACCGAAGAAGCTGTCTGTCTTCTTCACGTACGGCGTTCCGGGTTCCTATACAGAGGAGTATTGCCGCTTCGAATATTCGGCAAAACAGGCATCGCCATATGGCGGTGCGCCACTGCCGCTGTTGGAGCGTCTGACGGCGATGGGCGTGGAGTTTTCATCGGAAGATGGATGAAGCCGCGGCGCGTGAGGCCATGCGGGATTGAACCGCCCCAAGCTTGCCGATGGCCTCAACTCTTGGAGCTATGGAGACAGGACAAAAATTAGGCTAAATTTTCCCCCGCCCGAGGTTCGGCCGTGGGTTGTTGCGATGGTGCTCGATCATGGCGGCGACCATCGATCCCAGTGGTCATCAAGCGGCTCGGTCTCGAGCAAAATCGACTGCACGCCCGATACCCTCACAAAGTCGGTCTTAGGAATCGCTGCATCCTCGTCCGAGGTCGGCGGTCGTAGCTGCGCCGCCAGGTGGGTGTGGAAACTGTCCCGGTGCGGATGTTAAAGCCGGTGGCCTCATCCGTGCTCGGCTAGCGCTACTGATCGACACAACGGTGAAGGCCAGCACCTCGATCGTGGCGATCCGGGCAGCGCGATGGCTATCGATGAGCGGGTCGGGCGCATAGTGGCCGAGATGAAGTCCGCCGACTGGCGCAAAGATCGCCGGTTCGGCTCGGCGGCAGGCGACGATCGCCCCCCCCGCGCGAGCGACCAGTTTACCACCGGGAAGCGGCGACGCGGCCGCAAGCAGAAATCCAGCGAAACCTTTGTCAAACCCGACCGGGTCACCAAAGCTCGTCCAACCCCGAGAGCGGCATCATGAAGTCCTGCCAGGGCTTGGTACAGGACGATAACGCACGGGTAGCTGTGACGCCGGAGCAGATCATCTTTGTTGCCGAGGTGGCCAACGAGGCCAACGATACCCGACAGGTGAAACAACAGCTGACATCGCGCAGGCCGTGGTCAAGTTGATGGAGAGGAGATAACGCTGTGATCGGCCTTGCAGCGGCTAACGAAGGCGACTGGTCGAAGCGCGACGCCGCCAGGCCAGCTCTTGGAGAGCAAGATGCTCGTCTCTATCCGCCGTGACCATCAGCACCGGCTCACGAGCATGGCACGCCGGCGCGGCAGCGCGACCTATCTTTCAGCCCCCGGGACCGTCAGTCATGATGTAGCTTCTCAGGTCACCCACGTCGCGCTCCAGGCTTCGGATGATGTCCTTGACGACGTCTCCGATCGAGATCACGCCGACAACCTTCCCATCGTCAAGTACGGGCAGATGGCGAAAGCCGCGCGCCGCCATCATTGTCATGCAGCTTTCCAGCGGATCGCTCGGCTTGACCGTCACCGGGTTGCTCGTCATCACCTGATGCACCGGGGTCTGCTTGGCATCGAGACCGGGCAGCAGCACTTTGATGGCACAGTCACCCTGGGACACGATACCGACCAGCGCGTTATCGTCGATGACCAGCACCGAGCGAACCCTGTTGTCGCGCATCAGGCGCAGGGCCTCGACAACCATGTCGCCAGAACGAACATGGATTAGGGCGCCACTTTTCTGGGCCAGTGCGTTTTTGACTGTGTTCATGATCGTCTCTCATGCCTCTTTCGTGGGCCTGACTTGCGCCGCATAAGCGGTCAGTTCCGAAGGTTAGTGCATCAGCACCGCCCCCGCCAAGCGCCGTTGGATGGCGCATGGCGAGGCTGGACGGATAGATTGGCGGATTGATCGTCTTGGATGCCGGCGATCCCTAGCCGGGGCGACCTCACAGTTACTAGGCCTCGTAGCCGCAGGCCCCGGGTGGCCGAGGAATTCGGCCTCCGACAAACCCAGCGCGGTTCAGTTCGCCCATACGCCGGCGGCTAGTCTTGGCGCGTGGATGATACTTGGGGCCGGCGGTCAGCTGGAAGCGCACGGGCCGCATCATTAGGGCTGAGACTTCAACGACGCGATCCTGCCGATGAAGGCCAAACATTGTGCGAGACTGGCAGAGGGGCTGATAGCGCGCGCCGGATGATCCAGGCACCCGCGCCCCCTCCGCCCGAGTCGCGGCCCGGGTGGCTCCTTCGGCGCGGCTGAAGCCGTGTCTCAGCGCACGCAGGGTTGATTACGACACGTGGGCCAAGCCACGTACCCTTTAGTCCGCCGATGCCTCCGGGCGGCGCCTGGCTAGCGATGTGTTCGTCGTCTCCCACTTTTCCAGGTCGCCTTCCGGAGCCGGCCAGCAGCCCCGCCGCATGTCCAAGGCGGCCGCGGCAAGGAGGCGAGCATGGCGCGTAGCTTGGGAATTCCGACTGCCGAAGCGCAGAGCGACACAGCTGTCCGCACGATCGGCATCGGGGATGTCCGGGTGGCTCTACGCAAGGGCGTGGACGACTTCCTGGCGATCCCGACGCAGTTGGTCTTCCTGGCCGTGCTCTATCCGCTCGTCGGGCTGATTGCGGCGCGGGTGGCCTGGAGCGGGCCGCTGCTGCCGCTGTTCTTCCCGCTAATCGCTGGCCTATCGCTGGTCGGCCCGGTCGCTGCAGTTGGCCTCTATGAGATCAGCCGGCGGCGTGAGCGGGGCGAGCCGGTGTCCTGGCTCAACGCCTTCGACGTGCTGAAGAGCCCCGCCCTATTACAGATCGCAGGCTTTGGCCTGCTACTGGCCGCTATCTTCATGGCCTGGCTGTTCCTGGCTCAAGCGATCTACGGCATGACAGTCGGGCCGCTTGCGCCGGCGAGCATGGGCACGCTGCTGCGCGAGGTGTTCGACACGCGGCAAGGCATCGTCCTGCTCGTGATCGGCAACCTGGTAGGGGGCGTGCTGGCCGTGCTGGTGCTGGCGATCAGCGTAGTTTCGGTACCGATGCTGCTCGAACGGCAGGTTAGTGTGCCGACCGCGATCGCTACGTCGATCCGCGCCTGCCTGCGCAACCCGGGGCCGATGCTGCTCTGGGGCGCGCTGGTCGCGGCCGGGCTGATCCTGGGGGCGCTGCCTGCCTTCATCGGGCTAGCGGTGACGATCCCCATTTTAGGGCACGCCACTTGGCATCTCTACCGTCAGCTTGTCCCGTAGCCGGTTCGTCGTCACCAATCTTTCCGGTGGCACCGCGCGGGCGCTTTACGAAGAGCTCTACTGCCGTCGCGGCCAGGCCGAAAACCACATCAAGTCCTGGAAGACCCACCTGGCAGCCGACCGCGCCTCATGTCACCGCGGGACGGCCAACCAGCTGCGCTTGATGCTACGCACCGGCGCCTATCGGTTGATGTGGTCGCTCCGCCGCCTGATGCCAGCACGCTCGTCCTGGCGCGTCGCCCAGTTCGACACGCTGCGGCTGCGCCTGTTGAAGATCGCCGCTCGCGTCGTCGAATGGAAAACCAAGGTGCTGGTGCATCTACCCAGCGCCCGTCCGGACCAGGCCATTCTGCGGCTCGTGCTTGAACGCCTGCCGCGCTTGGTCATCTGAAGCGCGGGGCGGTGTCGCCCCGATCGAGCCCGTAACCGCAACCCCAAGCCATGCGATCCGCACCCTGAAGCCGGCGTCACCGCCGGCAAGGAGTAGCCATGCGCGCACAACCATCCCGAGCAGTACAAAAGCCTGAAACCGGCACCAAAATTACCGCGGCGAATTATCCGGGCTAGAGCGGGCTGCGTGAACGCATGTGAACGCAGCATGCCCTAGCGGCTGTCCTCCCAAGGGAGGCAGGCCCTACGTGGGCCGTGGCTGCTGCGCGCTTTACTAAAAAAATGCTTTACTGGAATCCGCGGATGGCGGCAGGCTGGAATCACAGCCGCAGACTGGCTGTTTATTAATTTATTGTATTGGATAATCATGTCCGACGTTGATAAGTTCTTCCCACCACGTGGTGGAAGGGACTCACGAGCCCCAAGGGACGAGCAGCGATTCATCCGCGCCACCGACCGCAAAAGCGGCCAGAGCCGCAGCATTGAGGTCGTCCAGCTTTCGCGTCACGGAATCGGGCCAGCCGATGACCAAGTGCGCACAGGCAGTCGCGGCGTCCGTGGCGAAGCGTGGCCGGTTGAGTTCGAAGCGAAACCAAAGCCGCCGCTAACGCCGTTCGACACGCAGCCATCGCCGACACCAAGCCCCGCACCGCAGGTTGGCCATGTCGTCGAGCGAACGCCGCGCCTCCTCGCCGCGCTGCCGGTACAACCAGAACTCACGGCGCCGCGGCAAGCCCGCGGACGGCCGAGACAAGAACGGACATTCGCCGACCCGTTTGCCGCCGATGATAGCGGCGCGAACTGCTTCCGCTGCGGCTACCTGGTGGAAGCTGCACGCGAGAAGCGCGGGAAGCTGACGTGCGCGGCATGCGACTAGAGCAGCTTATCTCCGGTCTGATGGATCACAGCTTAATCCGTCAGACCGGAGGCTGCCCTAGGCTGGAACCCGTCTTGTTGGAGGCGCGTGATCACCGATCGCGCCGTGGCGCCACCCTTCAGGACGGCCTGGCTGGCGTAGTCGTGGTACGTGTGCCCGCCACGACCGCAGCTGTGGCTTGGCAAAGCGTCGATCTCGGTTACGCGCGCACCCCCTATACCCATTGCAGCAAAACCGCGGCAACCGTCCAGGCGGCCAGCATGGAGAGCACGACACCGGGAACAATTCGCAGAGCGAAGCCGCGCGTCCCCAGGCTGACGGCCATGACGATCTTGGCGACCGCATTCGTCGTCATCGCAGCCAGTATCGGCGCCACAGCCGCCCCGGCCGGGAGACCGCTCGTCGCCACCAGGGATGCTACCGATATGCCGGCGGAGTGCGTATCAACGATCCCCGCCACAGCGGCGACGGCGATGACACCCGCTTCGCCGAACCGGTCCTTCATCGCGGCCGATACCACCAGTATCAGTGCCATCATGGCCGCGAGGCCCAGTGCGGCGGCCGGGTTGAACGCCCGGCCCGGCTCAGCCGCCTGGCTCTCCCGCGATGCCGACGGGCGCAGGGCGAAGGCAAGCGCATAGGCTGCGGCGACAATCGTACCCGCGGCGAGCATGGGTGCCATCGCCAGAAGGGTGGGCTGGTTGACGGTAAAAAGCAGGAAGGCCATCTGCAGGAAGGTCGCGCAGGTCGAGAACGCCGCACCGGCCACGGCCGGATGCAGGCTCGCCGGATCCTTGGCCACGCGCACCGCCATCGAGCCGATGGTCGCCGTGCTGGAGACAAAGCCGGCTGCCAACCCCGCCAGCGGCAGGCCGTAGCGGGCGCCGAGGAGACGGGTCGCGGCATGCCCCGCTGCGCCGATCGCTAGCATGAGAATGACCAGCAACCAGACATTATGCGGATTGATAGCGTCGAAGGGCCCAAGCGGCCGATCGGGAAGCAGCGGCCAGATGATGAGACTAGCGATCGCAAAGACCAGGCCATCCCTGACCTCGGCATCCGTCAGCGCCCCCTTCACGAAGCCATGCAGCGGCGCCTTCGCAGCAAAGACCACCGCGACCGCCGCTGCCAGGCCAGCGGCGAGCAGCGGGTCGTGCATGGCCAAGGCGCCCAGCAGCGGCGCCGCCAGCAGGCCAATCTCGGTCGTCAGCCCGTGATCGGCCTCATGGCTACGGAAATAGGACAAGGCCGTCAGGATGATCACGCCAGCCAAGGCAACGGCCAGCAGCGCCGCCCCACCCAGATGACCAGCCACGGCCCCCAACAGGCTGGCCAGCGCGAATGTGCGAATGCCAGCCGGGCGACGGCTTGGCCCTTCGCCCTTGCTGCGTTCCCGCTCCAGCCCAATCAGCAGCCCGACGCCAAGGGCTACTGCGAGATTGTACCAGGATGTCGTCATGTCATCAGGCGCTTACGCCAATGTGGCTGCAGGGGCGATCTGCTCGCGACAATCCGGCCGCTCGAACCAGCAGCGCGGATCGTTCGGGATTTGCTGGTCGGTGGTCTCATCAACGACCCTCTCCAGCAACAGCAATGCGAGCATTTATTCGGAAACGCCGTACTCAGCGAAATAGCGGAAAAGTTGGTACGACAGAGGGTCGAGGATACCGCGCGTGACGTCCCGCGTGTCGAGGGCAGCGACATCAAAGCTTGGTGAGCTGAGTGCCTGGAGTCCAAGTCCAGCTCCGTTCTGGGCCATGGCGCCCGCCGGGCCAAAAGCCCCGGCCTGTGTCAGACCGAACGACAGCGAGCCGCGAATCTGCGGGATCGCTGTGAGATGCAGCGGCGCATTGTCTCTGGCCCGCGACAGCCGCGACCACCACCGCAGCCACCACCCTCCCCCGTAGACCCACCGACAGCGCCTTGGACATGTCTGTCGGCCGCCTCGCCGACAAACCCCATGACTCAGATCAGCCCCGCGTCGGGGACATCCCCTTCGATTAGCTTTGGTGGGACACCATTCTAGCCTGCGCTAATCGGCCTTGATGCCCGCGAACTTGATAACCCGCGTCCACTTCTCGATCGCCGCTGCCAGGATCTCCCCGAACTCCGCCGCCGTCCCGCCGACCGGTGTGCCCCCGAGGTCGATGATCCGGGCGCGGACCCCAGGATCGGCGATGCCGGCGTTCAACTCGCGGTTCAGCAGGTCGATAATGGCGGCCGGCGTGTCGCGCGGCACGCCGATGCCCGCGAAGCCCGTGGCCTCGTAGCCCGGTACGAAATCCGCAATCCTCGGCACGTCCGGCAAGACATCGAGCCGCGCCGCGGTGCTGACCCCGAGCGGCCGCAGCTTGCCCGCTCTGATCTGTTCGATCGCTTCGGACAGCGGGCTGAAGACCAGTTGGATGTGCCCGGCCATCAGGTCCGCCACCGCGGGCGCCCCGCCGCGGTAGGGCACATGCAGCAGGTTCACGCCGGCCATCATCTTGAACAGCTCGACCGAAGTATTCTGCGGCGTTCCGGCCCCAGCCGAGCCATAGGAAATGCTACCCGGGTTCGCCTTGGCCTGGGCGATCAACTCGGGGATGCTGGTGATCGGCGACGTCGGAGTGACCACGGCGACATAGGCAAGCCGCGCCGTGCAGACCACCGGGGCGATGTCACGCATGAAATCGAAGGACAGATTCGAATAAAGCGCCGCATTGATCGCGTGTGGGGTGACGACCTGGAGCAGCGTGTAGCCATCAGGGGCGGCCCGGGCGACAATCTCAGTGGCGATATTGCCACTGGCACCGCTACGGTTGTCCACGATGTATTGCTGGCCGAGGTGGTCCGAGAGCCATTGCCCCATCAACCGGGCCTGGATGTCGGTGGCCCCGCCGGCAGCAAAGCCAACAAGGATGCGCGCGGGGCGCGACGGGTAGCTTTGCGCCCGCGACACGCCAGGCCTGCTGGCCAGGGCCAGGGCCGAGCCGGCAGCCAATGTCACAAGCGAACGGCGGGTACCGGCCACGATGCTTCCTCCCTCAGGCTGTGCCTCTGTGGTGAACGGCTCGTCCACGGGCGACTTGTCTGGGAAGGCTACCGGCGGGGCGGATCGGTATGCAAGAATCCCAGGACGTGACGGCGGAAATGCCCGCGGCGCGTTCGGCCGCAGGCTTGGGGCATGCGCACTGCGCGTGCGGTAAGCCCTGACGGCGCCTTGTCGATAAGGGTCGATGCGGGCGGCGTCATCACCCACCGGCCGGCGGGCTTTCCTCAGGTTGAGCAGGGCAGCGCGGGGCCTGCCTCGCTCCGCCCGATGGCTGCGGCATCGCATGCCCAAAATTCCTGCGGGCAGGGCGCCGATGGACCGCGCCCGGCTAGCCGCGGGCTGCGGTTCGTGCGGAGATGGCGGCACGGAGGAGGAACCCGCATGACCCGCAAACCCGCAGCCTTCGGACGCATCACCGCGCCTGACCGCGCTTGGCTCGCCAAGGCGCCGCCGGAGCCAGTGATCGATGCCGACATTCCCATCATTGACGCCCATCATCACCTTTGGCATCGCACGGCGGATCACCCCTACCTGCTGCATGATTTCCTGGAGGACGTGGACAGCCCCTGGCACACCGTCGAGTCCACGGTCTTCATCCAGTGTCACGCGATGTACCGCCAGACAGGCCCAGAGGCGATGCAGCCGGTCGGCGAGGTCGAGTTCGTTGCCGGCATCGCGGCGATGAGCGAGAGCGGCGGCTACGGGCCGGCCCGCATCGCCAAGGGCATTGTCGGCTATGCCGACCTGACGCTGGGGGATCGCGTCGAGCCGGTGCTGGAGGCGCTGGAGCGCGCGGGCGGCGGCCGCTTCAAGGGGGTGCGGCATTCGGGCGCCTATGACGTCGACCCGATCATCGGCAATGGCTGCCCTTATCCACAGCTTTTTGAGCGCCAGGATTTTCGCGCCGGCCTGCGCGTGCTGACGCAACGCGGCCACAGCTTCGACCTCTGGTGCTTCCATCCGCAGTTGCATGAAGCGGTCGCGCTGGCGCGGGCCTTCCCCGACACGCTCTTCATCAAGGGCCATTGCGGCGGGCCACTTGGCTACGGGCCCTATGCGGGAAAGACGGCGGAGGTCTTCGCCGCCTGGAAGCCGCGCATGGCGGAACTGGCGGCCTGCCCGAACGTGGTGGTGAAACTGGGCGGCATGATGATGCGCCTCGCCGCCTACGACTACGGCCTGCGGGAGGTCCCGCCGAGCTCCCAGGATTTGGCCGACCTGTGGCGCCCCTGGATTGAAACCTGCATCGAGCTCTTTGGCCCGGAGCGCTGCCTTTTCGAAAGCAATTTCCCGGTCGAGAAGATGGGGATCGGCTGGGTCGCGATCTGGAACGCCTTCAAGCGGCTCTGCGCCGGCGCCTCACGCGATGAAAAGCGCGCGCTGTTCGCAGGCACCGCTCGCCGGGTCTACCGCCTCGGCGATTGACGCGGCAGGCCGGCCAGCAACCCAGCCCCGGTCCTGCGTCCCTCCCCTGCCAGCGGGGATGGAGCTTCAGACCTCCACCACCACGTAGTCATGCTCGACCGAGACGACGACCGTCTCCGCCACGAAGGGGCCCTTCGCCAAGCGCTCTCCCGGCTCGACCGCCACGCTGTAGCTGCGCGCCTTCACGTCGTCTGGCTCGCACCAGGACTGGCCGGTGGCAATGTCGAATTCCCAGCAATGCCAGGGGCAGCGGATCATCGTACCCGGGCGCGTCAGCCGGTATTCCCCAGGCAGCGGCGCTTCCAGCCGGCTGACGATATCGCCGGTGCAGAGCACCGCCCCCTGGTGGGGGCAGCGATTGATCAACGCATGGAAGGCGCCATCGATGTTGAAGACGCCGATCTCCCGCCCACGGACGGTCACGATCTTGCGGCCACCAGGTGGGATCTCGTCGACCGCGGCGACGATGTGCTTGGCCATCAGTCCAGCCGGTACAGCGCTTGCGCGTTCTCGCGGTAGATCATCCGCGCCCAATCGTCCGGCAGCCGAACCTTGAAGGCGTAGCGCGGATCATCCTGGTCCCAGTGCGGATAATCGGTCGAGAACATGATGCGGTCGGGCCCGATCCACTCGATCGTCTGCAGCATGTCCTCGGCGCGCTCAGGCTCCTCCATCGGCTGGGTGGTGACCCAGAAATGATCACGGATGTATTCGCTGGGGGCGCGCTTCAGGGATGGCGCCTCCGCCTTCAGCCGCTTCCAGTGCTTGTCGAGCCGCCAGGCGAGAGACGGCAGCCAGGCGAAGCCACCCTCGACCATCACGACCTTGAGGTCGGGCAGTTCTTCGAAGACGCCCTCGCAGACCAGGCTGACAACCAAGCTCTCCATCGACTGCACGTAGGAGGGGTGCTCCTCGTGGTAGAAGCTTGGCCAGCCACCGCCGGTGCTGGGATGGCCACCAGTGCCGCCAAGGTGCAACGAAATCGGGAAACCCGCCGCCGCGCAGGCCGCAAGGATTCGGCGGTAGCGATGCCGGCCCAGCGGCTCCAGCCCACGCGGGGGGATATTGACCTGGCAGAAGCGCCGATCGCCGGCGCGGGCCTCGATCTCGGCGATCGCGCTCTGCTCGTGCTCCAGCGTGATCTGCACGCTGCCCTTCAGGCGCGGCTCCGGGTCGCAGAAGGCAGCGCATTGCCACTCGTTCACCGCCACCGCCATGGCAGCGCCGAACTCCACATTGCGTTCCGCCGCGGCCCCACCAACGAGCGGCGCCAGCAGGCCCGCCTTCACGTCAAAGAGGTCGAGCAACTGTTCCCGCATCATCGCCAGGTCGGAGCCCGGCGGGCCGCCCGTCTTCGGCCAGCTATCGCCGCGCATCCCATTGCCGGGCGACATGCGCGGATACATCGAGGTGCGGGCTAATCCGGCGCGGGAGCGATTGCCGATGCTCTGCCGATGTTCTCGCCAGTGGGCCGACAGGAAAGGGTCGAAATCCGCCGGCGTTCGGAAGAAGGGATGCACATCGCAATCGACGAAGCCGAGATGCTGCTGGGCGGGACGTTCAATCCGCGGATCGCGGAGGGTCACGTTCATCGCGTCTGCTCCTGTTTGAGGCGGGGATAGGTCGCCAATGGATTGTCGCGGGTGATTTTGCGCACGAGGTCGGGGGGCAGGCCAGCGGGCAGCACCTCGTCCCCGTCGTAATGCCAGTGCGGGTAGTCGGTCGCAAAAAGCAGCATCTCGTCCGAGCCGAACTGCTCCAGAATGCGCAGCATCGAAGCCGCATCGGGTGGTGTGTCGAAGGGCTGCGCCGTCAGGCGGACACGCTCGCGCACGATGTCACTCGGCAAGCGGTTCAGCCAAGGCACTTCGGCGCGCACGCCACGCCAGGTCTTGTTGAAGCGCCACATGCTGGCCGGCAGCCAAGTCACCCCGCTTTCGATCAGCACCACACGCAGGTCGGGGAACTTCTGGAAGACGCCCTCGGCCAGCAGCGAATTCAAGGCGGCGGCATGCCCCTGGGCGAAGGACACATAGTCCTCAAGATACAGGCTTCCCCAGCCGCCGGCACTCGGCGGATGCCGGAAGGAGGAGCCGGCATGGACGCCGATCGGCAGCCCATGCTTCTCCGCCACGCGATAGAGCGGCCACATGAAGCGCCGCCCCAGCGGCACCTCCGCCATCGCCAGCAGCAGGACCTGGACGAAGCGCCGGTCGCCGGCGAGGCGTTCGACCTCCTCGGCCGCGAGGTCGGGGCTATGCGGCGGCACAACGATGGAGGCACGCAGACGCGGGTCCCGGTCCAGCCATTCGGCCGCGAGCCAGTTATTGATCGCCCGGCAGAGCGCCAGCGAGAGATCCTCGCTGAAGATCATCTGCGCGCCGTGGATCACGTTGCAAATCGCGAACTCCGGCGCGAGCGGGTCGAGGATATGCGCTTGCAGGGCCTGGAGGCTGCCGCCGGCCGGCCCTTTCGGAAGCTTCCAGTCCGGCCGGGCATTGATGGCGGCGCCGGGCGGATAGGCGCTGGTGTCGAGGTTCTCGCGCTCCAACCCACGGCGCTCCACATGCTCGCGCCAATAGGGTTCCATGTAGGGCAGCAGGTCACGCACCGAGGGCACGGTGACATGGACATCACAATCGATGGCGCCCGGCGGGATCACGCAGGATCTCCGGGCTGGGGTCCAGGTTTGGACACGGCCGTTCCTCGCTATCCGCTATGATGCTGCCTGCGGGGTGCCGGATGCAAGCCGGACGCACGACGGGGAGTGGGTCTGTTTGAACGGCAGCCGAGAAAATCCTGACGGAACCGTCCCCGGGCGAGGATGGCGGGCAGGCTCTCAGCCGTGTCCGGCATAAGCCGCAGGAATGGCCTGCACGTCCCGCACCACCTGGCGGACCGCGCCGGGATCGGCGCCTTCCGGGAAAGGGATCGTCACGGTATCCGCGAGCCCGCCGAATCGGTCTGCGATGCGCTCGGCGATCCGGTCATACGGCCCGATCGCGGCGAACAGCTCCAGCACCTCATCGGGGATCAGCGCCTCGATGCCCTCAAAGCGGCCCTGGCGTGCCAGCACCGAGAGCTTCTCGCCAAGCGCTTCGAGGCCGTGCGGCTGCAGCACCGTCCGGTAGGCCGGCGTCGAGGCATACCAGGCAATGCGATAGCGCACCTTGTCGGCGGCCTGGCGCACCTCCCCCGCCGTGCCGCCAGTGGCAACGAAGCCGCCACCGCTGACCTCGAATGTGGAGCGCGGCCGGCCGACCTCGGCGAGGTGACGATCGAGCATCGGCGCGACCTGCTGCTCGATATAGGCGCGGGTGGCGAAGCTGTGCAGCCTGACGCCGTCGCAGTACCGGGCGGCGTTCCGCAGCATCAAAGGCCCGACCGCGGCGATGGTGATCGCTGGCAGCTTCAGGTGGTTCGGGCCCGGCGAGAATTCCTTGTTCATGAGATTAAAGCGGTAGTGCTCGCCCGCGAATTCCAGCCGTTCGCCGGTTTCCCAGCAACGGAAGATGGCGCGAAGCGCCTGCACGTATTCTGCCATGCGTGCCGCCGGCGCGGTCCAGGGGGTCGAAAACCGGCGTTCATTATGCGCCCGCACTTGGGTACCCAGCCCCAGCACGAAGCGCCCCTTCGAATGCCGCGCCAGATCCCAGGTATGGTTGGCGACGATCATCGGGCTGCGCGGGAAGGCGATCGCGACCGAGGTCACGAGTTCCACCCGCTCGGTCGCCAGCGCCGCGAAGGCGAGCGGCGTGAAGGGCTCGTGGGCGATCTCATTGGCCTGCACCGCATCGAAGCCGGCCGCTTCCGCGGCGGCAGCGGCTGGGCCGCAGGCCCGCCAGTCCGCCACCGGCAACACGATCGAGACCCTCATCGCCTCTCTCCTCATCCCGCTTCGCGGCATCTGCCGCGGCGCGCGCCTACGCTGGCCACACCATGGCGCGGATGCTGACGGGATTGGAAGGCCCCGTCGCCACCAAGACGGGGCCGGCTCGCCTCGGGCGCAGCGCCGCATCCGCAAGGGCAGTGATCTCGGAGGCCAGCGGGTTGCCCGGCAACCGGCGCTCAGGCAGCCTAGAGTGGGATGCGTTGCGGCGGAATCGCCGATAACGCTGAATCCCGCGACCCAATAAACGCGAGAGCAGGGTGCGTGAGCGAGTGCGAACGCAGCCTGCTCTCGCGGCAGCTTGACGAAGGCGGCATTGCCGAGTGGCTTGGACAGCCGCTCAATCAACGGCAGCGCGTGATCCAGCGGTGTGGATCCCGCGCGGCGGCGCCGCCGCTCGCGCCACAACGGGAGGAATACACGTGACGGATCTTCGCATCCTGGCCAAGGGGCTCGGCTTTCCAGAGGGCCCGGTCGCCATGGCCGATGGCAGCATCATCCTGACGGAGATCAATGGCGGCTGGGTCACCCGCGTCGATCCGGACGGGCGCGTGACCCGGCTCGGCCAACCAGCCGGTGGTCCGAACGGCCTTGCCCGGGCGCCCGATGGCGGCCTGATCCTCTGCAACAATGGCGGCAGCCGCTACCTCCCCGACAGCTTCATGGGCCAGGGCCCGTCCGAGGATTACGAATACGGCTCTGTCGAACGGGTGGACCCGGCGACCGGCGACCGCCGGCTGCTCTACAAGGCGGCCAACGGGCACAAGCTTTCGGCGCCGAACGATCTCGTTTTCGATCGCCATGGCGGCTTCTACTTCACTGATCTCGGCAAGCGCTATCACGCCGGGCGCGACCATGCGGGGCTGTACTACGCCATGCCCGATGGCTCCTCCGTGGTGGAAATCGCCTACCCCATCCTCTCGGCCAATGGCGTCGGCCTCTCCCCGGATGAGCGCACGGTCTATGTGGCGGATACCGAATCCGCCCGGCTTTGGGCCTTCGACATTGAAAGCCCAGGCGTGCTGCGCAAGCAGCCCTTCCCCTCGCCGCATGGCGGCCGCTTCCTTGGCACCGCACCGGGCTTTTGCCGCTTCGACAGTCTCGCGGTCACCGCCGCCGGCAATATCTGCGTCGCCACGCTGGTGACCGGGCAGATCAGCGTCTTCGCCCCCGATGGCCGGCTGCTGGACCAGATCGCGATGCCCGACAGCCACCCCACCAATATCTGCTTTGGCGGACCAGACATGCGAACCGCCACCATCACCCTGTCCGGCAAGGGGGAACTCGCGCAGCTGCGCTGGCCCGAGCCCGGCCTGCGCCTGAACTTCCAGGCATGAGCGGCCCCTCGCGCCGGGCGCTGCTCGGTGGCCTGCTCGCCACACCCGCTTTGGCGCAGCCGGGCTTCCCGAACCGGCCGATCCGGCTGATCGTGCCCTGGCTGGCCGGCGCGGCCGCGGATATCCAACTGCGCGGCATGGCACCGCTGGTCCAGGCGCAGCTTGGCTACCCCGTGATCATCGAAAACAAGGCCGGCGCATCCGGCATGCTGGGCGCCCAGGCCGTGGCGGCCGAGGCGCGCGGGGACGGCTACCTGCTCAGCCAGATGCACGGCACCAACTTCCGCATGCCGGCGATGATGGACAAGCCGCCCTATGCGATCCCCGAGGATTTCAGCTGGATCATCCAACTGGTCGGCTATTCCTACGGCGTCGTCGTGCGCGCCGATTCGCCCTGGCGCAGCTTCCAGGACCTGACGGCGGCGGTGCAGGCGCAGCCTGGTAAGCTGAGCTACGGCACTGCCGGGGTCGGCACGACGCAGCACATCACCATGGAACTGGTCGGGCGCCGTCTTGGGCTTGACTGGCTGCACGTGCCCTTCCGGGGCGGCGGCGACGATGTGGCGGCGCTGATGGCGGGACAGCTGGATGCGGTCGCCGCCTCGACCCTTTGGGGGGAACTGGTGCACTCCGGCCAGTTGCGGCTGCTGGTCACCTTCGGGCCGGAACGGATCAAGCGCTTCGCCTTCGCGCCGACGCTGCGCGAATGCGGCATCGATATCGCCCAGACCTCGCCCTATGGGCTGGTCGGACCGAAGGGCATGGACCCCGGTGTGGTGCGCGTATTGCACGATGCCTTTCGCGCCGCACTGTTCGACCCCGCCCATGACGTCGTGCTGAATCGGCTCGACATGCCCCGCACCTACCTCGACAGCGCCGACTACCTCGCTGCCGCGCCTCGGCTGCTGGCCGAGAATACGGCGGCAGTGCGCTCCCTTGGCCTCAGGATGTAGGCCCGGGCGGACGGCGCTTGCCGCCCCCTCAAGGCCCGCCGAAGCCGCCCCGGCTTGCCGGCTGGCCGTCTCTTCTAGTTATATGCGTCCAGCAGCAGCTTATCGCCGGCCTGGAGGATCGCCGGGTTGATCCCGCAGGGCGGAGATAAGCTGCTCTAGACACACTAGTTTCTCACACTAGTTTCTAGAGCAATATCCGTTGAGACGATGCCGTCTGAACGGATATTGCCCTAGCAGGCGGCGCTGCGGCCGCGCGAGGCGAGGAAACGATGGACGATTTGAATCAGGCAACCAGGGAACTGCACCAGGCCTGGGAAACCCGTGAGGCCGCAAGGGCTTGGCTGGCCGCCTTCGAGGCAGCGCTGGCCAGTGGCGATGCCCAGTGCCTCGCCGCCTTATTCCATACCGAATCCCACTGGCGCGACGTGCTGGCCTTCACCTGGCACATGACGCCGGTTGCCGGCGCCGAGGCAATCGCCGCCCGCCTATTGGCCGAACAGCCGCGCACCCAGGCGCATGGCTTCGTCCTGCCGGAAGGGCGCCGGGCGCCGCGGCGGGCGATGCGGTTGGGCAGCGAATGCATTGAGGCGCTCTATGAATTCGCCACCGCGCTCGGCCGTGGCGCCGGTATTTTTCGCCTCTCGCCCACCGAAGACGGCACGATGAAGGCGTGGCTGCTCTCGACCACGCTGCAATCCTTGAATGGCCATGAGGAGCGGGTCGGCCCCAACCGACCGAGCGGTTCAGCCTATTCGCGCAATTTCGGTGGCGACAACTGGGTGGATGCCCGCCGCAGGGCCATCGCCTACGACGACCGCGACCCGACCGTACTGGTGGTGGGCGGCGCGCAGGCCGGGCTCGCCGTCGCGGCACGGCTGAACCAACTGGGCATCGACACGTTGGTCGTCGAGAAATGGCCGCGGATCGGCGATAGCTGGCGCAAGCGCTACCACTCGCTTGCCCTGCACAATTCGATCCACATCAACCACCTGCCCTACATGCCGTTTCCGCCGAGCTGGCCGACCTACATTCCCAAGGACATGCTGGGGAATTGGTTCGAGTTCTACGCCGATGCGATGGAAATCAACTGCTGGACGGATACGGAACTGGCCAGCGCCGAATGGGATGCGACGGCGCAGCGCTGGCAGGTTCGCCTCAAACGCGGCGATGGTACGGAACGCGTGCTGCGGCCGCGCCACATCGTCTGCGCCAATGGCGTGAGCAGCTATCCGAAGGTACCGGACCTGCCAGGGCTGGGCGATTTCGGTGGCGAAGTTATCCATTCCGAAGGCTTCGATAGCGGTGCTGGCTGGGCCGGCAAGCGGGCCCTGATCCTGGGCACGGGCAGCAGCGCGAACGATATCGCCCTCGACCTGCATAGCTTCGGCGTCCACACCACCATGATTCAGCGCGGCTCGACCACCGTGGTCTCCATCAACCCCAGTGCCCGGCTGAATGAGGCCGTGTGGAATGAGCCAGGCAGCCTGGAGGATGCCGATCTGGTCGTAGCTTCCGCGCCGCCACCGCTGGTGCTGCGGAACTACCGGGCGGTCGTGAAGCGGATGATGGAACTCGACCGCGAGATGGTCGAAGGGCTGAAGCGCATTGGCTTCAAGCACGATATCGGCGAGGACGAGACCGGCCACCAGATGAAGTACATGCGGCGCGGCGGCGGGTATAACCTCGATGCCGGCAGCTCTGAACTGCTGATCAAGGGCGAGATCGGCCTGCTGCAATTCGATCGGATCGAGCGTTTCGTCGCCGAGGGCGCGCTCCTGAAGGACGGCAGCGTGGTGCCCGCCGACCTGTTGCTGCTCGCCACCGGCTACTATCCGCAGCAGGAACTGGTCCGGCGGGCGATGGGCGAAGCCATCGCCGAACGGGTCGGCCCGGTCTGGGGCATCGGCCCGGATGGCGAGCTGAACAACATGTACAAGCGCACACCGCAGCAGGGCCTGTGGTTCATCGCCGGCGGCCTGGCCCAATGCCGCATCAACTCGAAGTACCTGGCGCTGCAAATCAAGGCCATGGAACTCGGGCAGCTCGGGCCGCTCGGCAGCTGAACGCTGCCGAGGGCCGCCGCCAACCCGCCGGGCGGCGGCCGGTGCTTTTGCCCGCAGCTGCTTAGAGCGGGATGCGTTGAGGCGAAATCGCCGATAACGCTGAATCCCGCGACCAAACAAACGCGAGAGCAGGGTGCGTGCGCGAATGCGAACGCAGCATGCTCTAGCCCTGCGGCTTGATCCCTGCCCGCCGCATGACATCGCCCCATTTCTGGTTTTCCAGGCGCAGGATGCGCGCGTGCTCGGCCGCATCGGCGCCGACCAGCGCGTAGCCGCGCTTCTCCACCTCCGCACGGATCGCGTCCTCGGCGATCGCGCGCCGGAAGGCGGCGCCGATCGCCTGGATCGTCGCGGCTGGCGTGCCGGCCGGCGCATAGAGCCCCCAATGCGCCGCCACCACCAAATCCGGCAGGCCGGATTCCCGGAAGGTGGGGATTTCCGGGGCCATGGCCTGGCGCTCGGCGCCACTGGTCGCCAGGGCGCGGATCTGGCCGCCGCGGATCAGCCCAAGCACCGCCTGCAAGGCTGAGAAATTCACATCGAGATGCCCGGCAACCAGATCGGTCGCCGCCTGACCAGCGCCGGAATAGGGCACGAAGGTCATCCGGATGCCAGCCTGTTCCTGCAGCAGTAACGCGGCGATATGCGCGGTCCCGCCGACGCTGCCGGTGGCATAGCTGATGCGCTCCGGTTCCGCTTTGGCGAGCGCGATGAACTCCCGCAAATCCCGCGCCGGCAGGCCGGCGCGCACGACAAGGGTGGTCGGCGCCGAGGCGATGGAGGCGATGGTCTCCAGGTCGCGGAAAATGTCGAAGGGCAGGCTCGCGTTCAGCGTCGGCATCACCGGCAGGGTGGTGTCGCAGATCAGCAGCGTATTGCCATCCGGTGCGGCGCGCACCACGGCTTCGACGCCGACCACGGCCGAGGCGCTCGGGCGGTTCTCCACCGCGATCGTCGCATCCAGCAACTCCCCCGCCCGCGGCGCCACGATGCGGGCGAGCGCATCCGTATTGCCGCCAGCGGAGAAGGGCACGATCAGCCGGATCAGCCTGCGGGTCTGCGCCCGCAGCGCCGGGGCCGCCAGGAGCATCCCCGTGGTGAGTGCGAGTTTGCGGCGGTTCATGGCGAGGGTTCCGGCTTGAGAAAGATCACGATACGCCGCCATCGACCGGCAGGATCACGCCGGTCACGTAGCTGGCGAGGTCGGAGGCGAGGAAGCCAACGGCATGGGCGATGTCGTCCGCCGTGCCGAGCCGGCGCAGTGCAATCCGGTTCAGCATGGCCTGCTGGCCGGCTTCGCCGTACCGGTCCCATTGCGCGTCGCGCTGCGGGTTCGTTCTGACCAGGGCGGGCGCCACGCAGTTCACCGTGATCCCCGAAGGGCCGAGATCTGCCGCAAGCTGGCGGGTCAGCCCGGCAATGGCATGCTTGGCGGCGGTATAGGCCTGCACCCCCGCGAGCGAGGCGTGCTGGCTGGCGCGAGAGCCAATATTGATGATGCGCCCGCCTCCCGCTTTGCGCATCCCTGGGATAACGGCCCGGCACAGGGCGAAGACGGCGGTCAGGTTGATGGCAAGGATGGCATCCCAATCGGCATCCGAGACCTCAACCGGGTCCTGCGCCACCTGGCCGAGCGAGCCGCCGGCATTGTTGACGAGGACACCGATGGACCCGCCCGTCGCGCTTTCCACGGCTGCGATCCACCGCGCGGCCGCGCTGCGGTCGGCGAGGTCCACCGTGGTCGCACGGATCGATGGATACGCTGCCGTCAATCTTGCAAGACCGCTCACATCCCGGTCGGCGACATGCAGATCGGCGCCTTGAGCCGAGAGAAATTCGACGATGGCCTTGCCGAAGCCGCTGGCCGCGCCGGTTACCGCGATCACGCGGCCCTGCAAACCGAGATCCATACAGCCTGTCCTTTGTCCCGGTTTCAAGTGATGCGGCGACGCTATACTGCCGCACCTCGCTCGGGAAGCCGTGCTTGTCGCGGGCCGGCCGCGGGGTTCGGCTGGTCGGATGCCGAGGCGCTTGAGGAGAAGGCAGCATGACCCGACAGCTTCACCTGGCCGGCTTCGTCTATACGCCCGGCAGCCATTCCGCCGGCTGGCGCCACCCCGATGCGGTGCCTGAGACGGACATGTCCTTCGCGCATTACGTCGAGATCGCCCGGACGGCGGAGCGCGGGCTGCTCGACTGCATCTTCTTCCAGGACACCGCGGCGCTGAACGGCAGCGCCGCGCTGGATGGCGGCAGCCCCTGGCGGCCACAGGCCGGGCGGCAAGTCTTCCCGGAGCCGGCGACGCTGATTGCCGCGCTCGCGCCAGTGACCACGCATCTCGGCCTGATCGCCACCGCAACCACCACCTATGCCGACCCTTTTACCATCGCGCGCCGCTTCGGTTCGATCGATCACATCAGCGGCGGGCGTGCGGGCTGGAATCTCGTCACCTCCCAGATCGAGGACGAGGCCGGCAATTTCGGCTTCGACCGCCACCCCGATCACGGCCATCGCTATGAGCGGGCCGAGGAATTCTACGACGTCGTCGCCGGCCTCTGGGACAGTTTCGAGGACGGGGCCTTTCCGCGCGACAAGGCGACGGGGATCTTCCTCGATCCCGCCAAGGGCCACATCCTGAACCATGTCGGCAAGTATTTTCGGGTGCGCGGGCCGTTGAACCTGCCACGCTCCCCACAGGGCCGGCCGGTGATCGCCCAGGCCGGGTCGTCCGAAGCGGGACGGCGGCTGGCGTCCCGGGTCGCCGACCTCATCTTCACCGCGCAATCGGTGCTGGCCGAGGGTCAGGCCTTCTACCGCGAGATCAAGCAGCGCGCGGCAGGCCATGGCCGCGCGGCCAGCGATGTGAAGGTCCTGCCCGGCTTCATGGCAATTGTCGGTGAGACCGATGCCGAGGCGGAGCGGCTGTACGAGGCGTTACAGGAGCTGATCGACGATGTGACGGCCATGCGCCTGCTCGCGCGGCTGTGTGGCGATCTCGATATCCACGCCTATCCCCTGGATGGCCCGCTGCCCGATCTGCCCCCCAGCAATGCGGCGAAGGCGCGGCAGGAGCATCTGGTGGCCAAGGCGCGGCGGGAAAACCTCACCGTTCGGCAGGTGGCCCGCTATCTCGGCACCTCGCTGGGGCATCAGCTCGTGGTAGGATCGCCGCAGCGGGTCGCCGATGTCATGCAAGATTGGCTGGAGGCCGAGGCCTGCGACGGCTTCACGCTGATGTTCCCCTTCTACCCGAAGCCGCTTGAAGATTTCGTGCGGCTGGTGGTGCCGGAATTGCAGCGGCGCGGCATCTATCGCACCGCCTATGCCGGGCGGACATTGCGGGAGAACCTCGGCGTGCCGCAGCCACGGAACCGTTTTGCAGGCTGAGGGACAACCGATCATGCCGCCCCAGCCCGGCGCCCGATCAGGTGAGTCCCCCCGATCGGATCTTGTCCAAGAGCGGGATGCGTTGAGGCGGAATCGCCGAAGGCGCTGAATCCCGCGACCCGACAAAAGCTAGAGCAAGGTGCGTGAACGCATGTGAACGGAGCATGCGCTAGACTGGCCGCATGCAAGGCGCGGAGGCGCGGATGATAACGGCGAATGACAAACGAACCGCGGCGCGATGCCTCCGGCGGGAGACCGTCCGATGATCCCGCGCCGGCCGCTGCTGCTGTCCGGCCTGCTCGGCGCGGCACCTGCCTTGGCGCAGGGCGGCTTCCCGGACCGACCGCTGCGCCTGGTCATTCCCTTCCCGCCGGCCGGCGGCACCGATGCCTTCGCCCGGCGCATCGCCACCCGGCTGGCGCAGGAACTGGGGCAACCCGTGGTGGCGGATAACCGCACCGGCGCCTCGGGCGCGATCGGCATGGCGGAGGTGCTGCGCGCCAAGCCGGATGGCTACACGCTGGCTTTTGGCGGCGCCTCCACTCATGCGCTGTATCCCTTGGTGGTGGCCAAGCCGCAATACGACCCCCTGGTCGATTTCGCGCCGGTGGCCCTGGTCGGCGGCAACACGGTCTGCGTGGTGGCGCGCGCCGATGTGGCGATGGACCTGCCGGCACTCGCCGCCCAGGCGCGGGCACGGCCCGGGCAGCTGCGCTTCGCCAATCCCGGCACCGGCACCTATGTGCACATGGTGGGCGAATACCTGGCCTATCGGGCCCGGCTTGAATGGCTGGCAGTGCCTTATCGCGGCAATGGCCAGGCGATGATCGACATGCTCGCGGGGCAGGTCGATGCCGGCACCGATACCGTCATCACCAGCCTGCCGCATCACCGCGAGGGCAAGGTGCGGATCCTCGCCGTGACGTCGGCCGCACGCTCCCCATTGCTGCCGGAGGTCCCGACAGTGGCCGAGGCGTTGAACCTGCCGGGCTTCGAGGCGGTGCTGTGGTCCATGCTGGCGGTGCGCGCCGGCACCCCGCCGGACCTCGTGCGGCAATTGCACGACGCGACGCTGCGCGCGCTGGCCGACCGCACCTTCCGCGACGATCTGAGCCAGGGCGGTATCGAGGCGAGCCCGCCGCTTTCCCCGGCGCAGGTCCAGGATTTCATCCGGGCGGAGACCGAAAAATGGCGCCCCATCGTGGCCGCGACCGGGGTGCGGCTGGATTAGAGCAGGCTGCGTTCACATGCG
>Ga0114960_10000787_pt1 | contig 26040 bp, 34 predicted proteins | sample C_130625_MF_Meta_FD_92637 | JGI IMG/M metagenome (GOLD analysis project Ga0114960, IMG submission 92637) | Freshwater microbial communities from Lake Croche, Canada to study carbon cycling - C_130625_MF_MetaG | ecosystem: Environmental > Aquatic > Freshwater > Lake | place: Lake Croche, Canada... | reverse complement strand
GACGCGTCTGAGGGCTACCCGGGCTGCGTTTAGGTTCACCATTACCTTATTGCAAGACTTTTCTCGGTGAATAGAAATTTCGTGTGCCTACACACGATTAGGTTCGAGTTAAACAAACGGAGCCCTAAAAGAGTAAGATGCCTACATATGTGCATTCTCTCTGGAACGACGATGACGATAATCCTCACCTTACTACAAAGTGTAAAAACTTCAATATATGGTGTAAATCAAAGGTTGACACACGACACGATCCCAGAGATACAATTTGTTATGGATGCGCGATACTATTTGGAAAGCCTCTAGAACAGGTAGAATATATAGAATGTCCAGTGTGTCTCGAGTCTGGCCCAGGAATAAAACACATCAATTGTGAACACACTTCATGTAATTCATGTTTTCTAAAAATGAATATTGGTATGTGGGATCTCGATACTCGACCGATAGAACCTCCGTGTGAGTTTGACGAAGATGAAAACCCCATACTTCCAAATCCAGATTGGGAAAAATGGGCCGAAGAAGACGATCAGTGGGAACAGAACGGTTACCCAAAAGATAATTTACGCAAGTGTCCTCTTTGTCGTCAATAGCTTAAACTTACGGAACCCTAAATAGTAAATGATGGATGACCTCTTTGAGGCTCTCGCAAAAAATGGATTTGCACGCGATAACGTAACACTTGAATATGTTATCGCGAACACTGCCCAAGACGCTCAGTACTCGTCCGAGGCTCGAAAAAATCTCGAGATTCTCATGAAATATATTGAATATCAAAAAGTTACTATTCGTAACTTGAAGCTACGGTTTCTGATGAAGGACTGTAGCACGTGAAATCCAATGAGGAATCTTCATCGTGCCAACTAGTTCAGGGTTTTTCTTCCTCCTGTTATTCTCGTTGTTTAGATTTTTAGGGGTTAATTTCCTCCGCCTGTTATTCTCTTTTTTTAAAGTCTGTGCGATGTTGTTTGGTATTTTCACTCGACTGGGTTGAAACATGTATTTTGCTAAATTTTCAAGTGGAGCACGACGACTAGTATGAAGTTTAGCCATTCTCTCAAGTTGATTTAGATAATTTTTTACTGATGAACCAGGCATTGGTAGATTAAGAATATTCTTTGGATTTTCTCCGCGTTTAATAAGTTCCTTGACCACTGGTAAGTGGTCATATGCCGCGGCTAGGCGAAATGCCTGACTACCATATCTTCCTCGTGCATGAATGTTTGCTCCTCGGTTGAGAAGTTCCTTGACAGTATTTAAGTGACCTCGACTGGCGGCCCAGTGAATGGGTTGGTGACCAAAATTTTCTCGTGCATTAACTTTTGCTCCTCGGTTAAGAAGTACCCTGACGACTCTCGGGTTAAACATTGAAGCGAGGTGAATGGGTTGAAAACCATTGTTGTCTAGTGCATTAACTTTTGCTCCTCGGTTGAGAAGGAACTCGAGAGCTGGTACACTGCCTTCTTCGGCGACTCTATGAATGGCCTGAGACCCATTATTGTCTTTTGCGTTTATGTTTGCTCCTTGGTTGAGAAGTTCCCTGGCTTCACGCAGGTTTCCATGTTGTGCTGCTCTGATGAAGTTTTGATTCAGGGTACTACTCATTTAAAGTTAATTGAGAAAACAATTCAAAACTTGTTAAGATAGTTAATTCCGTGTGTACTTATCATTCTTTTCACTCGACTGGGATGATATACGTATTTTACTAAATTTTCGAGTGGTGCGCGACGACTAGTGTGAAGTTTAGCCATTTTCTCAATTATTAATTGTACATATTTTGCATTTAGACGTTCTATTTCTTTGCGTTTGCGATGGAACTCTCTTTTATTACTTGACCCGTATAATCCATGTTTTCGAAGATTATGTTCTTCAATAGAAAGTTTACGAAGTTTAGTTTGTAGTTCAGTTCTAATTTTCGAAATTCTCTTATCCATTTATATTCACTGAGAAAAGAATCTTTGATTACTATAAATGTCGACTCGATCCCGAACCCCCAGTCCGGCGAGGTTCGACCGGATGATACCGCTGGTTTTTAACAACACCCCTCGCCGCAGAAGACGAAGTCCTGCGAGGATGAACATGAATGCTGAACCTCCTAGACCTAGACGCCGGAACATAATTGACATAATTCCTCGTACTTTATTTCCTGAAATAGTGAATGCTGTAGAACTAGTTCGTAGGCGCAGAATTGCAAACACCTCTGTAAACCGCTCATGGAACAATTTGAATATGGATCCAGTTTCACTGCAGACCAGAAACAACTGGGGCGGAAATCGAGCAATTGAAACAAATATAAATAACAACGGTCACAAAACATATTTTCATCCTAACACGTTTCGTACAATGTTTGGAAATAATTGGAAGAATATGGCTCCAAATAGTAATCATTCAATTCATCCTACACATCGTCACCCTTTAACTCGTGCTATTGTTAGGCGCAAAAATGTGAAACTTGTCAGGTTTGTCTAACCTTTGCATTTCAAGACGGTTGACAGTTTTTTCCATTTCTTGGCAGATTTAAGAAGGTTGGTTTTCCCAATTTTTTAATGTCTTTCATTGTTGGATAACAATTTAATCACACTATTTTCATACGACATGTAATGTATCAAGATTTTAATCTTATTTTATACTAATATGAACAAGGGTCAGAAGTTTGTAGGACTCTTGATGAATTCACAAAGTCAAGCACATGCGTTTCATTTGACTACAAAATCATTTGCAGAACATAAAGCTCTTCAGGCGTACTATGAAGGCATTGTTCCGCTGCTTGATGCGTACGCCGAGGCATACATGGGAAAATACGGTCGTTTCAGAAAGGTGATTCTAGGCCGTAAAACTATTGCAAAAAATCCAAAGCTCTACTTTCGAACCCTCCTTAAAAACATTCAAAGCATGCGACTTCCGAGGGACACATATCTGAAGAATATTCAGGATGAGATTACTGCATTAATTCGTTCGACCCTTTACATGTTGAGCTTGAAGTAATGCCTCGCTTTTTTTCCATCTTGTACAATTAATTTGTGTAATGTCCAAGTCATTGGAAAAAGTACGGTCGTGAAGACCAAAAAATGGTCAATACATTTGTCACGTCGAACAATCTCCAAGAATGCGCCAAGTCGCTCGATTACCGTAGACTCGGAAAACAACGGGTCGAGGCCTACCAAATCTGGAGAGCTCTGCGTGGAATAACCAAGGGGTGGAGGAATCACCCGGCTTCCAAGGCTTGGGAAGGCTACACGTGCGCCTTGGCCATGTACACAAACGTAATGATTGACGAGTGGATTGCTCGAGGCTACAAAAACACCATGGAGAAATTGCCGCACTGTAAAAATCCGCGGTTTCCTCCATGGTGGGGTTGGGAACCCATCATTAAATCTCATCAGGCTTCACTTAATAGAAAAGATTCTTCATTTTATTCATTTGATGTAGGCGAATACATTCATTACGGGTACATTTGGCCATCAAAGGTTCCAAAGGAATATCAATGGATCACAGTTCCAGTGGAAAAATTGTTTTTATAACTTTGGCACATTCCAGGGCAACCTCTCTGTGCTCCTTTTGAGTTCCATTACTTGATCTCAAATTGATGTAATGGATCCATGACCGAAGACTTCCATTCATGTACATTCTAGTGGGTCTCAACATTTGCATCATTTCCCATTCAAATTTTAATTCATCATCAATCGTCTCGATGCTGTTTTGTCTATTTTTCAAATCTTGAAGGCGAGCCTCTCTCACCTCAAAATCCTTGTCAGCAACTGCATACCTCTGTGAAAACTCTTGGAAGGAGAATGATCTGTGGCGTAAAATCTGTCGTGCAATGTCACGGGTCGTTTCGATTTCAAGGCAAATGTTTACCATTTCAAGCGGTGACCAGTGATTGTTGTCAATGAGTTTTTCATTTGTTGCAGTACTGTTTTGATTCGAAGGATTTGATACACGTGCACAGTACGCAACAATGTCCTTAAGACTCTTTCCATCAGGTGACTGAGAATGACTTATGAGCTTCACTTTCATTTATAATTGAATGGAATTAAATCCTTAATAATATATAAATGAATGATCCATTTGCAAAGTTGTCCAAGAATGTAATGTCTTCCATGAAACGAAAACGCAACAGCCCAATGAATAAAACTCACAATGCAGAAACGAAGCGTCTTGCAGAGCTTCATGCAAAGGAATTACAGCTCCTCAGGAATATGCATCGACTTTCAAACGAACTCTCGAAGATTCGGGTGGAGGTGAATAAAATGATTCATCGGTAAGGAGCACAACTTGCTCTCATTGTAAACCCCCGAATCACCTGATGTAAACATTGTTGTTTTGTAAACTTTCTAGGAAGACTAAAAATTTTACCATCGCGTACTCTAATGCATTGCTTGTCATTGGAACTCGCCTTGAGACAATCCTTCATTTAAATAATAAAAACATTTATTATTCAATGGAATTGTCAATTCATGAACCGAAAAAGCTCGATTTTTTTTTCAAAGCGCGACGAAAAAGAGAGGAACCTAAAAGAGGCTCTTCATCAACTTGAAGAGTTTAAAAAACGTACACCAGAAACAATGTATCCCCCTGAAATTTACAGTCTCGTCACAAATCCAAAAATAATGTACTCTAGTGAATACATTCGACTTTTAGAAAATGCCGTCTTGGCAAAAAACTCTCTCGAAATGATGGATTTGGCTCTTGAACGTCTTTTAGACGAGAGAATCAGGATTCTTGAAGACCTGTTAAAATAGTTGTATTGTATTGGTCAAAAGACTTGAACCATGTGTATAATCAAGTAACAAAGAATGGAGTCTCCTCACGTCACTCTGATTTGCAACCTGATCACCAAGGAGCTCAAGTCTATGCTCGACCGAGTTGCCAAGGGCGAAGGTCTTGACGCAGACACACTCGCTGAGAAGTACCTCGAGAAGCCCAAGAAGCAGCGGCCTGCCAAGGTTGTGGTCAAGACTGAAACCTGCAGCGCCACAACTGCAAAGGGCAAGCCGTGCTCTCTCAAGCCTCTGGAGGGCAAGTGTGTCTGCCGCATCCACGACAAGACCACTCCTAAGCCGGTCAAGGAGAAGGCGGTCAAGGTGACAAAGCCAAAGAAGCTCAAGAAGACGCAGCCAGAGCACACTCACGAGCTCGATGGCGTTGACCACGCAGACTGTGAACTCTGCCAGAGCCACGGCAGTCCTTTGGCCGAGACTGACGACGATGAGGACTTTGAGATGGTCTCTTCTCCAGTCAAGAACCTGGGTGAGCGCCTCGCAAAGATTGCAATGTACGACGAGGAGGAGGAGGACTAAAAAACAAAAGCGCTACTAAACTATGTGGATTGTTCATGAAATACTCGAAAAAATGAAAAAAACTGTACCCCCTCTTGAAAAAGAACGATATCGTCCAATTTATCAGTTTGAAGATATAATATCATTTCTTCGATTAAAAGGAACCCCTGAGCATGAACTTGAAAAAATAAGAGAAAAAAATAAATGCGAGTACAAGCTCACTGCTCACTTGAAGCCTAAAAAGAAAAAGAAGGAGGTTGAGGTTGATTTCGTTGTGCCTAAGCAGAAGATCCTCAAGCCGGTGATAAAAAAAATGTACATCTAAATTAATGGCAAAGATTACATCACGAATAATTCATATAGATTATAAAATTGACATTTCAAAGATACTTGATACAGAAAAACCAAAGTACTTTAGTGAAATTGTTGGAAAAAAAACTGCTCGTTCGTATCCAGTTGCTAGGTACATTGATGGACAGTGGCTCAACCCAACTGCAAAGGGAATAAAGATTATCCTGGCAAAAAGAGGACTGCAGACTGTAACAATTAATCAGACTGGTATAGACATTCTGGGAACTGGAAATTATGAATCAATTCTTCTTGCATTGTACAGAAATGGATGGGTAAATAAAGACATTACAAACAAAAAAGTGGATTACAAATCAATTACTGGATCATATTCATTTGGAAAACGAATGAATCTTCAAACTCTTGTACGTGAATTGAATGAAATTAACATTAATGCATTGTATACCCCAGAACTCTTTCCGGCTGTAACTTTCAAGTTGGGTGATTATTCCTATCAAATTTTTGGATCAGGTGTTGTTCTGTTTCGAGGATTTAAAAATCCATCTGATGTAAATCTTCCAGTTGAAAAATTGAAAAGTTTAATCATTAATCAACACAATACAATTGCAAATTTAAACAAAAAGCTTACATCATTTCCATTTATGGAGGGAAAACTCCCAAAGATAAATTTGGCATGGAGATATCCAATTGCAAAATCGTGGAACTCAAAGCCTCCCGCCGGCTACTATGTACGACCAGGTACAAACAAAGTTCCACGATTCTACAGACATCGGCAAATTTACAAAAACCCTGAATCTGGTGAAGTTATAAATTACGGACCCATCAACCTAAAGGGGGTTGCTCCAAAGGTTGTCAAAGCCTTTAAAAATCTCAATGTACCAATTCCACAGGCGACTCTGAATGTATTCAAGACGCAGATGATTAATCTCCAAAAGATTAAACTTCCTGCCCAAAAGGAGAATAAACGTGCTCCGAGATGGAATGCAGCGAAACCAGGGTATTACGTTCGTCCGGGTCCTGGTCAATTGCCAGTCTGGGCAGAGATTCCCAAGTCCAAGGCGGCGGGCAAAAAGACGGTGATTAAAAGGTACACAGAGGCTGGCCGAAACATTCCAAAGGCGGTTCGTGAAATTTTCAAAATCAACAACAAAACTGCACACGTGAATGGTCCTCGGCATTCGGTAGAAATGGGTCTGAATGGTCATCTTCGTATAAACGGTCAGCAGGCGAAGCGATTTAGGATTAAGAATCTTGTAACAATTGCACGAAACCTGAAAATACCTCAGGTGAATTCAAAGACTCCCAGAAACGACATTTTGTTCTTCATAAAGAACAAGACGGGTATAAGTTCATTTCCAAATAAAACATTCAATGTTAAAATTGGAGACACAAAATACAAACTTCTTCCAGATGGAAAGATTGAAATTACAAAGGGCAAAAAGAGGACGACCCGTGAATGGGCAACGTTTCCAAACAAAAATGCACTCGCTCAGGAATTCCTCGGAAACAATCTATACAAGGAATACTCTCAATTAAAGGATAAAAATAAATACAATTCATTATTAGCCATAAAGAAGGAGGAGGAAAACCTTGCAAATAATCTAGAAAAGGCTTTCAAGTGATACGCCAACCGGGTGCTGCCCCCGGGTCACCGGCTCATAAGACCGGCGCACTAACTGTTGTGCTATTGGCGCAAATTATAAATGTTTAGATTCTTTATATGGATATAGGTACATGTAAGCACTGTAAAAAACTTCGTAAACTCCTCTTTCCTTGTACTTCATGTTCTACAAAGTTTTGTACATCGTGCATCCAACTAGAACGCCATGCGTGTTCTAAAATGTCAGAAAGAAAAGATGCTGAAAGAGAAAGAATTCAAACTCAGAATCCACTTGTAGTTGCTTCTAAAATTCAGAGCTTCTGAAGAGCGAGTAAGAGAACCAGAATGGACGCAGAACCAATCACAAGGTATTTAAAGACGCTCGAGTCATCACTTGATTCTGTATCAACGTAATTTGATACGTCAACCATAGGAACTTCTCGGCCAAACGTCGTGGATCCATTATCGAGTTGAAACTTGCGTGCTGGGAACATGAATGACTTTGCGTAATTGGCACTGCTCAGGGTGTGTAGGTACCTGTTTCCTGCCCTGTCAATTGTCAATGGATTGAAATGAGAAATTGGTACTCCAGTGTCTTGGACGCGTTCATCATCCTGTTCTGGCTCTGGTTCAACTGACCCAGTGTACTTATAGCCTCCGTTGTACGATACACCAAACGTGTTGGTTGCAGTGTATGGATTAATGTGATCATTATGCATCTGATCATTCATCAGCAAGCTCGTCATTTTCTTCTATTTACTCAGATTTATTTTCAAGATACTTTCTTTCCTGCACCTTTACTTTGTGATTTTCCCACATTTGATCGAGATCAATGTCAAGCATGTGAGCCAATTGAAAAAGGTATGAAAATACATCACCCATTTCAGTTGACACATCAGTCCCTCTATCCTTTTTCAAGCCAGTCTTCCTGTAGTGTCTCTGGTACTGCCTGATGGCGCTTGCAAGTTCTCCAATTTCTTCTGTAAACAAAAGCCAGACGGTACTTACTGGTGCCTTGTCCCAGCCCTTCAATTTGCACATGACAGACGTTTCATTTCTGTACCTATTCATTTTCTTAGGATGAAAGCTCACTACTTTTTTAGACGGTACCATAAAATGCAAAATACAATGAATAAGATGACAGTCTCAATTGAACAGCGGAGTCGTTCGGTTTCCAAATCAGTCTGACCTAGGACGGATGCACTCACCAAGCGAGACGCCCTGTCTACTATATAGAAAAGTGGAACTATTAGAAAAATTTCTTCAAAGCTCTTCATCCTTTTTTCTTTACGTACATTAAAATGGAGTGGAGACAAAACATCCCTGTGGTTGCCCTTACTGTAGCGTGCATAGCACTCACCTTTCAGATTTTTGTTCTGTACCCATGGCACATCCAATTGTCACGACAAATATCTCGGCTGAAGTAAATGTCAATCGCACACGTCTTTGCAATGTCAGTTGCAGAAATCTTTGGAAACTTTCATCTAAAGAACTATGCATCAACAAACAAAAGTAACAATTTACTCTGTGGACTATTTGGGTACTGTGGGGTTTTGTATTTTTTAGTTCGAAGTTTTGCACTTGGAGGAAGTCTTCTCTGGGTCTCAGCAATGTGGGAAGGGATGATCACAGTTCTGGGAGCCGGTGTAGCCTACTTTTTGCTGGGAGAACGATTCAGTCACCCAGTACAGTACCTTGGAATTCTAGTCGGAATACTTGCAATGGTAATGGTTCACTTTGGAGACAGACTCAAATAAGTTTGTTGTTCCCGGGTCTTGCAGAATTTAATGAACTTGTTGTCGGTCCAGGTGGAGGAGGCATGTTGAGGCCAGATCCATTCATACCAGATGGATTCAATCCAGAGCGTTTCTTTGCCACAAAATAGATTATAACAATCAGAGCGATGACTGCAGATACAATTCCACTAATCAGAAGCCAGTTGGTCGATGAAACATTTGATGAACTCATTGGAATGGGACAGCAAACTTATCATTTGCTGGCATTTTATTTCCGTAAGTTGACGTGCTCACCGGCATTGCAAGTGGGACTGGATTACTTGTAATGTAATCATAATATGAAAGTTGTTGTAAAATACCCGTCTGAATAGTCTTTGTAGCCTCCTGTACCACAAGATCATTCATGCGTGAAACCTGACTCTGAACATCTGTAAATGGATTTACAATTGCGTGATCATAGACTCGAACCATGAGCGCCTGGAGGTCTGGGTCACTCTGACGGTCTATGTTCATTCCAGTCTTTGAACTTACATTCTTTACTATTGAACCATGCAGGTATTCAATGTTGAATCGTGAAAAGAAAGACTCGCTCACAGGTGTCTTAGGGGGCATATAGTTTGCCATTGCTAATTACAGAGATAAAAAAGTACGGCTCTTTTTAATTAAATGAAGGTCATCAAGAGATCAGGTGACTCTGCTGAGATGCTCTTTGACAAAGTTACAATCCGTATACAAAAACTTAACCAAGAGCCAGAGTTTACCAAGTTGAATGTCCAGCCGGATAAGATTGCCCAAAAAGTTTTTTCATCAATGTATGATGGAATTTCAACATCAGAGATTGACAACCTTAGTTCGGAGGTTTCGGTTGGAATGATTACTGAGAACCCAGACTATGAAACACTTGCAATGAGAATAACTGTCTCAAATTTGCAAAAGACGTGCCCAAAGACATTTTCAGATGCAATGATAAATCTGTATTCAAAGGGTGTTGTATCTGAAAAGTTTATCAAATGTGTATCCCTAAAAGTTGATTCTTGGATTGAACACTCAAGAGACTATTTGTTTGGATACTTTGGAATCAAGACTCTGCAAAAGTCGTACTTGTTCGAGGGAGAAACTCCACAGTACATGTTTATGAGAGTCGCCATAGGAATTCACGGTGATGATTACGAGCGTGTCCTAGAGACGTATACTCTCATGTCCCAAAAGTTTTTCATCCACGCAACACCGACACTTTTCAACGCCGGAACCAAAAAGCCACAAATGTCCAGCTGCTTTTTGATTGCCATGAAGGATGATTCTATTCAGGGAATTTTTGATACCCTCACAGAGTGTGCACACATTTCAAAGTGGTCTGGAGGCATTGGTCTGCATTGTTCAAACATTCGAGCAAATGGATCGAAAATCAAAGGGACAAATGGAGTTGCAGACGGAATTGTCCCGATGCTCCGAGTCTTCAACAATACTGCTCGCTATGTAAACCAGGGTGGCGGGAAACGCAAGGGGTCGTTTGCAATTTACCTCGAGCCGTGGCATGCAGACATTATGGAGTTTCTCGAGTTGCGACTCAATCAGGGTGATGAAGAGATGAGGTGTCGCGACTTGTTTACTGCTCTTTGGATTCCAGATTTGTTTATGAAATCAGTCGAAAACGATTGGTCTTGGAACTTGATGTGTCCGAGCGAATGTCCAGGACTCCAGGATGTCTATGGAGAAGAATTTGATGCATTGTATCTTCGGTATTCCATGGAGGGAAAATTTAGAAGGACTGTCAAGGCTCGTGACGTATGGAACGCAATTCTCAAGTCGCAGATTGAGACAGGGACCCCGTACATGTGCTACAAGGATTCTGCAAACTCCAAGACGAATCAGAAGAATATAGGTATCATCAAGTCAAGCAATTTATGCGGAGAGGTATTTCAGGTTTCAAAGTCTGACGAGACTGCAGTCTGTAATCTCGCTTCGTTGAGTCTTCCAGCCTTTGTTGTCGATGGGCAGTTTGACTTTTCCAAACTTTGTGAGGTGACATGTGTCGTGACTCGCAACCTGAACAGAGTCATTGATCAAAACTATTATCCGACTGAGGCTGCTCGGACTTCAAACATGCGTCACAGGCCAATTGCCATCGGAGTCCAAGGTCTTGCAGATGTATATCAGATGCTTGGGCTTTCGTTCGATGAGCCTCGAGCCAGAGAATTAAACAGACAAATATTTAATACAATATATCATTCTGCCCTAGGAGAATCGTGTCAGTTGGCCAAGGAAGAAGGTCCATACGAAACCTTTCAAGGTTCACCTGCTTCACAAGGAATACTTCAAATGGACATGTGGGATCAGCCATCGTTTGATGATCTCAAGGATTCAATCAAGGCGCACGGCCTTAGGAATTCTCTTCTTGTCGGGCCTATGCCGACTGCAAGCACTGCTCAGATTCTCGGAAACAACGAGGCATTTGAGCCGTACACGTCAAACATGTATCTTCGGAGGACACTTGCGGGTGAATTTGTCATGGTAAACAAGCATCTTGTAAAAGATTTAATGGCAATTGGAAAATGGAATCCAGATGTAAAAAATGAGATTATTCGAGCGTGTGGGAGTGTACAGGGTCTTGACATTCCAGATTCAATGAAACAAATTTACAGGACAGTATGGGAAATTCCACAAAAGTCTTTGATTGACATGAGTGCAGATCGTGGGCCGTACATTGATCAGTCTCAGTCTTTGAACATTTTCATGGAGGATCCAAGTCTTGCAAAGTTGTCAAGCATGCACATGTACGGATGGAAAAAGGGTCTCAAGACTGGGATGTACTATCTGAGGACGAGACCAAAGGCCAAGCCACAGCAGGTTACTCTTCCTCTTGCATGTTCTCGAGACAATCCTGACTGCGCCGCATGTTCCGGATAGCACGTGCATGTCGATTTGATTCACATGTAACATTTTTCATTACAGGATAATCATCAATCATGACAATTGTATTTTCATTTAAATTTGGAAATCCATTAATTATAATGATTATATATAATCGATCTTTTCTAAATTTCAATTCATCAATTTGATTAAATCCATCTGAAATTAAAAGATTAATAATTTTATTCAATTGTCTTTTTCTGACTGCAATTGTAACTTCACGTGGAACCCTGTACCCCCTTTCTCCGATGTTCCTTAGGTGCATCAATGTAGCCATTTTTCCTGTAATTGCCCACCCATCAATGTTTTTTAGAATGTCCATGGAGTAATTTAATTAATGTAATTATATTTTCAGAGTTTGGCATTGAACCCTTCTTCTGACTGAGCAACTTTTCAAGAGTCACGACTGGGTACCCATTCACCTTTGTCGTGTGATTCATTGTTGGAGCAAGTGAACTTCCTGCAACCAAAATGTCTATGCTCTTGTTTCCATTTTTGTACAAGGTGACTTTATTGTACAGCTTCTTACCGTTCAGAGGAAAATAATTGTTTCGCGTGTACCCAAGGCTCATGAGAGGATAGAGCAGATGCTGAATGCTTGATTTGTTTGTAACAATGTTGAAATTGTGTGGTACTCGAGTAGGCACACCTTGTGCATTTCCATGGATTTTCATCGCCTGACTTCCAGAGAATGCCCATTTTTTCCCCGAGTTGTTTAGTACGTTTTTAAGTACATTCAGAGTTACTGGGCCGGTTGGTCGTCTCGGAGGACTGTCCATCTATAGAACTAATGAATAAAATAATTATGAAGTGGCAAGATGTTGATTTTTCGACACTTCAGTCGTCAGAAAAACGCAATGGAGGATCAAAGCTTTCATTATCCGATGGTTCCCCATTGCGTTTTCAGATTCCAACTGGTAGAGTAATGTATGGAGGTCTTTCAGGGTTTAGTACAATTACACTTGAAATGCCTCCCGACTTTGTAGAATGGTGGGAAAAGTTTGATACATTGCTCCCAGAGCCTTCTCGCTCAAACATGAAGGATGGAGGTCTTCGTTTAAAGGTTGAACCGGCGACTCAGTTTTTTGATGAATCAAAAAAGAGTACATTTCCTGAACTCACAGAGGGATCTCTCAGTGGAGAAACCCTCACGTGTATAATCGAAATACCTGGAACCTATTATTTTCAAAACACCTATGGGTACATTACACGGATTTATCAATCTGTTATCCGCACAAAGACGAGTGGATGTAAATTTCTTATAGACGAAGAGATCCAAAGTTGAGGTTGAGGTTCATCGTCGACGGAGGCCGAGGTTTCATCGTCTTTTTCGTCTTTATAGAGTACTTGCGTAAGAAGCTAATTGGTAGGCGCTTCTTTTTCGCAACAGTTTTTACTGTGTTTAGCAGGTGATTTGAATACAGTCTTTCAACTGTATCTACAAGACGTTTTGTGCTCACCTCAATCCTGGTACTTGGACGAAATGTATTCAAAGCCTTTTGAAGGATTGATTCAGGGACGTGTGGATAGTTTTTCTTCATCCCTTTGACGCCGCCTACGATGCTTTTTACAAATGCACGATTTGAACTCATCTTGTCATAATCAAATATTTTTAATCTGTATGGCAGGTGGACTCTTTCCAGGACGACCCTTGGTATTTAACGTAAAGTGCATTGTATTCTCTCTTTTGTTGTCTTTGAGCTACTGGTATCTTCCCAAGAAGAACCTATGGATACTTGGCTTCTTTATATGGTTTCCTTATATAGCCCTTGCCTGGTATGATTGGTCTTATAAATGTCAGGACAAGTTGCATCCTACTGTAGTTCCATTTGGGCGATACATTTGGCTTCCATTCAAGCCACCTGGATACAAGAAGGAGTTTGATGAACTGGATCAAGGGACTATAGATGCAATGAATCAAGTGGATCATCTAGTTGGCTGGACAATTGTAGCTGCCGCCGCGACATGGTACATGGTAAAAAAGAAGTAATGTAAAGTCCAGAAGAACCAATGTACAGTAAAGAACCAAGTAAAAATGAATCAGGTTGATGAACTTCGGGATACTCTCTGCGGGATGGCGGACATTTATCTCAACAGTCACATTAATTTCATGTATTGGGAAGAGTTTGACGAGTTGGATCAGCACTCGCTCGACGTCATTGACGGCTTTCTGTTTACGACATTCAGGGGACTAATCGAAAAGTATCCAGACGTTTCACTCCTCTCAGACTGCAGGGATGAACTAACTACATTTGTTTGGGCTTCTATGGATTTACCCTATCCTAGAAACACGGACTATTACATTTCCAGGGTTCACCTAAACCTTATGAACCATTTCGACGACTGCTGGTACGACAGAATTTATGATGCAATTGAAGAGCCACTGTGCAAAGTCGACCTCTTGATTAACGAGTTTAAAAACTTGACCTACTAATTCTCTATGGAAGAGCTCTGCTCTAGAAGCAATCTCTTGTTAGAGTCTTTAAAAAAGTTTTTTCAAGTTCCAGAAAATGCAAAGCAATTAAAAGACATTTTGGAACACAAAAAGGGTGTATCTCTGAGGAACCTGGAATGGTTTGTAACAAATTACTCACGGAAAACAAGTGTGACGTACATGACACCCAAAGGACGGCCATTTACAGTCCACGTTGCGTACAAATCAAGTCTGGATGGGTATTCTAAAAAGTTTTTTGATCCATTTTGTCGAACAGAGAGGATTGAATTCATGGGGATTACAACAACTGTTGCTCAATTAAATTTCATTCGATTTGTAATTGTAAATGGAATTATAGATTATATAAATGAAAAAGGAGTTTTACACAATAGATGCGTGACCGCCTGAAATTTGTAGATTAATGTATCCGTAGTAATACATGTACAATGTGTACGCCTGTTGAATCTGGGTTGCATATAATGGATTGAATATAATGTCTAAATGAGTCGTTTGTGCATTGAGTTTACTGAAATCAACAAGACCCTCTTGATTATACTCTTTGGGATTGTCACTAAAACAATACATGTAAATGTTTTTTGTAGGAACAGAAAGGTTATGATCTAAAGGTTGTTTGTAACTGTAGTACAATGCACCTGGAAAGTTTGACAGGACATTTTTGTTATTCAGATAAAGAGTCGCAGACTGTATGACATCGAGAAAATTGATTGTAACACCGTTGAAGAATGTCACTGGTACAGCAGCCTGAACATAATTCGTGCTGTACCCGTATTGATACCGAGACGCATAAAATGATGGGTTGTTTGTTTCAAAAAGTTTATTTCTTACAAACCATGTAATCATAGAGACGGGAAATGCTGCAGTTAAATTTAGGACTGCAGTTCCATTTTTATACGGGAGACCAGCCTCTGCCCATACATGATTAATCTTGTAATTGAGTTGTTTCGTCATGTAGTAGACTCTTTCTCCGGGGCTCAAGTATATTTCTTCCAAAAGAATTCTAGGATTTATTAAATCAATTGGTTTTCCATTTACATCATTTGGAGCATTTGTAATCCAACTAGATGAACAAAATGTAAATCGTATTGTTACAACTTGTCTTGAGACTGCACACATTGGAAAGAATGGTTTTTCGAGTTTTTCTCTTCCTATTTTTCCGTGACTGTGACGCCTGCAAAAGAAGAAATCCAACGGAATCATCATGACGACTGGTTTTGTTGCAGGTACATTTGTAGACTCGTTTTGTCCTCCACTTATTGCTTGGTACATTGCAAGTTTTTCATCTGCATCAAGAAACAATTGATCTCTTAGAACGTACCAATCATCTGTCAATGTTTCAATTGGATTTCCATCAATGAGAAACTCCACCTTTTGTAAAATGGCTCGTCCTACCAATGGAGTGTAATCATATCCGGGTGGTAAAGCTGGAAGACTGACTGACAAGTACATGTTTGATATAAGGTCTCCGCAATCTCGTGGATATAAATTGACTGAAAAGTTGGTTGTAGTGTCGAGAAAAAGACCTCCACCCGTTATTAAAGGATCCAACAATCTTTGTTTTATCGTAAATGGTGTGTGTTGAATTATTTTAGGAATCCACAATGATTCTCCTCCGTACATGTATTTTTCTTGTGCTCCAATTGCAGCAATTGCAGTGAGAGCACCTGTTCCAAAACCTCTTCCATTCATTTCAATGTAGGCTTCTCTAGGCGCTGGAACATCGGTGAGTACATTTGAATTCAACTCTCTCAATTCACCAGCTTGTCCCTTTATCAGAGTGTCATCAAATATTCTAGGATCGTAAATTCCATAGTTTGTAGTTTTGAGTGTTGCAGTTGGAGAAGTAAATGTCGCAATTGTCTTCATACCAGGGTTTGGTAAAAGTTGAAGTTGATCAACACTAGCAGTCAGAATGTACGAATAATTTTGTGCATTTACAAGATCATTACTTGATAACATGTATGAATACGATGGTGAAAACGTCATGGATGACAATGCAGTAACGTTTCCTATGACATCAAAAACGCCTTTGCTAGGATTCGACAATCCACTTATGTTCCAATTTTGAATTTGAGTATTTGGAATTGGATTATCAATTATATAAATTGTAAAGTTGTTTGTATTTGTAACTGGTCCTCGGAAAACATTTGCACTAAATGTAGTCTGCGGGACACTAAAAGTAATTTGAAGCAGAGAACTTGGAGAAACTTCTGAATACTGAGAAACATTTGCAAGAATGTAATCCACGTAAGGGAATGAAATTGCAGGCGGACCTGGATTAATTACAACGTCACCGTAGACATTCTGAAGTACGTTTGAAACTGTAACTACTCCTTTGATTCCAGTCAACCCAGTGATTGTCATTCCATTTTGTATATTTGAACCCGCCTGTGTCAAGTAGACTGATAATGAATTTGGATTTGGCGAAGGTCCATAGAAACCAGGAACTGTAATTCCTGAACCGTCGCCATATAAATAATCTGCATAAATCCTTGTATAGTCACTGATATCAACAACAGTTCTATATATCTCTAAAGTGCTGTTGTCACTTCTCATAATGAACAAATCATCGTTATTCGATATTGTTATAAAATTAGGATTTGGAGTACCAAGATTTAATCCATAATGTATTGTATTTATGAGTGTTCCATTCTGTGCATATACAAGTACGTCGGTATTTTGAGAATCTGCAACTATTATATTAAATTTTGAATCGATACATATTCCATTTCCAAGTTGTGAAACTGGAGATCCTGTAGTAATTTCAAAACCCGTACTTTGATTTATTATTCTATCTGTTCCATCTGTATAGTATATAGTCCCAAATTTGTCAAGTGTTATACTATGAGGATTATACGTAGTTGATTGAATCGTGGGATTTGCGGAATCATTTTGAAAAATTACTATTTGTTTGTCATTCGTATTTGTTGCATAAATTACACCTGTTTTTGTTACAAATATTCCTGAGACGTTATAAAATGTATAATTAAGAGTTCCTATTGTTGCGCCTGTTGTACTATTAATGATTTGTATATTCTGGCTATCATTCTGGCTATCATTAACGACAACGTACAATTTCGAACCATCATATGAACAAGCCATTTGGGAAAAATAAAAATTGCCATTTAGAATAATAGATGGTTCGACCGATCTTTGATTATTTGTTCTCCAATTAAATTTAATTAAATAATTGTTAACACCTTGGGTCACAGCATAAAAGTTTCCGATACTATCAACACAACCACAATTATATGTTAAATCTGGTTTTAGTACTGGAATGTTAAATTGTTTTACAATATGTTGTGTGATGGGCTGGGTGACTTGGATGTTTGAAAAGCTCATCTACATTGAATCAATATCTTGTTTCCAGATGTTCGACACGGTCATTGACTCTAGCTGTGCAATTTCTTGATTCAGTTTCTTAATAGTCTCGAGGGACTTTTCAATCTCCTCTGCAGTGTACTGGTACGTCCTGACTGAAACAAGAAGATCCAAAGGAAATCCTAGGCGCGTCATTTCCTCTTCTATTGCTGCACGACTCCTCTGGAATACAACGAGTCTATTGTTTGCAACTTCAATTATAAACTTGGCTCGAATAGTTTCAGACTCTACGCGTTTCCTCAACTCGAGAAGCAAGTGTCTCTTTCTGTCGCGGTACAGTGACATTCTCATTTCAATGTAATCCACCAGAATCTCCTCTGGGCTTGCATACTTTTTCACGGCACCCTTTGGCCCGATGAGATACATGTTACTTGTATGAATTGTCTTGACGAGTCCAAGAGACTTGGCATCATTCAATTCAGTCCAAATCAAAAAGTCTGCGTGTGTTTCAGTTGAATGATTTTCATACCTGACATCGAGTCCATCCAAAAATTCCTTGTAATCCTGAATCCATTTTCCGGGAGGTAACTCTGTAACGTGAACTTTTGTCCCCTGTCTTTCAAAGCACCCTGAAAGAAGCCATGCGTGCTCTGTCGTCTGCTGAATACTTCCTTTGAACCCTCTGAAATATGGAATCATTGGAATCATTGGTCTGCCATTCAATGTATTTTTGATATTCTGAATAATGACGGTAGGATCGTACGGAGGAATTGAGCATGAAAATCCCGTCCCGATGCCTTCTGCTCCATTTACCAGAACCATTGGAATAATAGGGAGATAGTATACTGGTTCAACATTTTGTCCATCTTCTGCAACATAATTCAGGATTGCATCATCTCTTTGATCAAAGATGATTCTTGTTTTTTCAGCCAGACGAGTGAAAATGTATCGAGGACTGGCTGCATCCTTTCCTCCCATGAGTCGAGTCCCAAACTGCCCGCTTGGCTCGAGCAGATTAATGTTGTTTGATCCTACAAAGTTCTGTGCAAGCCCTATGATGGTTCCCTGGAGACTCGCCTCACCGTGATGGTACGCAGTTTGTTCTGCAATGTACCCGCTCAATTGCGCCACCTTTGCATCCTTTGTCAGGTTTCGTTTGAGGCACGCGTAGATAACCTTTCTTTGACTCGGCTTCAGGCCATCTGCAACGTGTGGAATTGACCGTTTAATGTCCTCGACTGAAAAGTTTGCCAAGTCTTTGTGGACAAAATCAGTAACTGTCAATGTTTTAATCTTTCCGTACTCTACTCCGGGTGGTTTCTTCTCCATGTGTTCTGCGAGCCACGACTTTCGTGCATCTGCCATTGCCTTTGCAAACCCTAAAATCATAGAATCACTTGTTCTCACATCCGAGACAAACTTGACAGTCAGCCGGTCAATCATCTTAAAATACTCTTTGGCCTCTGCAGAGGTTGACGTACCGAGACCCTTGTAGTACTTTACAATTCCTCTAATTTGTGACGCTTTGTATGCATCCTCTGTGAAGAACCACTCCTTTCCAGCCTTGATTACCGGTGTCACCATTGCAACGACAAATCCGAGTTCAATCAGGCTTGGCCAAAAGTGATGAATCATGTTCAAGACGAGTCCTTTGATGTGTGATCCGTCGAGATCTGCGTCAGTCATAATCATAAGTCGTCCGTATCTGAGTTCTTTGAGCGATGTATAGACGCGAGAATGCTGGAGACCGAGAATCTTTTTCAAATCAGAAAACTCTTGGTTGTCTGTCAATTGTTTCACGCTTGCGTCTCTGACATTTCTTGGTTTTCCTCTGAGAGGAAAGACTCCGTAGGCGTTTCTTCCCACGACAGAGAGTCCTGCGACGGCCAGAGTTTTTGCCGAGTCTCCTTCTGTGATTATGAGTGTGCATTCATGACTTTTGTGAGTCCCTGCCCAGTTGGCGTCATCGAGTTTTGGAATTCCTGAAATTTTATTCTTTTTTGAACCGTCCGTCTTTTTCAACTCTTTTTCTGTTTTTGCGACAACCATTGCAGTGAGTTCGTCACCAACTCCAGATGCAAGTACATCCCTGATAAACTTGGGTTTGAATTCATAATTAACTTCAACTCTTGAAGTGCATTCAGTTTTCGTCTGAGTTGAAAATGTTGGATTGATTATTGTCGACTTCATAAACACGAAAAGACTTGACTTGATTTGAGCCGGCCGTACACCCGTTGCAAGTTTTGGAACAAGTTGATTTATAAATCTATCAATGTGAGTTCCTCCTTGAGTTGTAGAAATTCCATTGACGAATGAAACATGTTGAAATGAACCAGTCGGAGAATGACCAACGATAATATCAGGGTTGAAGACTGCAACTGGGACGTTTCCAAAGTGCATCTTTGCATAATCTTCAAGGGACTTGACCTCGATTCTTTCTCCGTTCAGGTACACGTGGCACTTTGGACAACAGGCTGCTGCATCCCAGACTCTTTTTGTAAAAATTTTAATTGCATCAGAGAGTTGTGCATCTCCCCCCTCAAATCGTGACCAGTCTGGCTGAAATTCAACGTCAACGTATCCCCCCTTTGACGCTGGAACTGTCACACCTGGTTCACAGACTGACATGTTTTTTGACCATTTTTGTGTGTACTTTTGATTCTTGTGCAGAATTCTAACTGTAAACTTGTTTGAGAATACATTTGTGAGTTTTGCTCCGTAACCATTTCGTCCACCAGTTGTTCTGTCTTCAGTGTCATCATAGTTTGAAGAGGTGAGGAGATGTCCAAAGATGAGTTCTGGGAGGCAGATTCCCGTCTCTGAATGTATTGAGAGAGGGATTCCATCACCATTATTTCTGATTGCAAAAACGTCCCCTTGGATTGTTACGTCAATTCTCGTCGTCTTTTTTGGATTGATTGCATGTTGATCAATTGCATTTACAAGAACTTCATCAAAAAGTTTTACAAGACCGGGTGAAACCTTTGTTGTAATCTTTTTGAAAAAGGGTTTGTGTACTACCCACTGTTCAGACGTCTCTCTGACTAATGATCCGACGTATGAATCAGGTCTTTTGAGAATGTGTTCAACATGACTGAGCTTTTTCCATGACATGATGAATATGCGTCTTGTGTTTTTATGTGATGTGATTGCTAGCAAACTATTTTAATGCATTATAAATAAATAAAAAATGTGTGACTGTGAATCGTGCACAAAACACAAAAAGGCTCCACAGACATTTACAAATATAGACATTCTCCGAGAAGACTTGCGCACAGGGCGAGTTGAGCACATTGGGTACACAGAATCAGGGAAACCAGTTTACAGATATCTGTGATAATTTAAGTAATGTAATTCCTAAGAAAGTAAACTTGACGTGAATAGTCACACTTTTATATAGCTACGTTTTATATGAATCAAAGTCCAGTTGAATCATTTATTTCAGAAATATCCAACGAACTATTGAAATGCAAAAAGGAATTACAGGATATAAAAGAAACTTCACTTAAAAAGATTGAAACACTTGAGACTCAAGTTGTCAAGTTTAAATTAGAAAATAGTATGCTTAAAATAAAATTGGAAAATACTTACTCTGATTCAGAAGATGATGACGAATTTCAAAAAGCTATATTTTTATCACTAAATAAAAATAACGACAAAGTTCCGGAGAATGTAATTCAAAAACTCGAAAGTAAGAATATTACAAAAATTTCTAAAAAGTCAACATTGCCAGATTATAAAAGCTATTATAACTGATAATTTGTGTCATGTAGTTCCTAGGAAATACACACAACTTAAATAGTCAAATATGTATCGCATTCCGATAGTTCATCAGATGGACGACGCGCCGACCGAAGGCAACTTTGTGATTGACCAAGGCGGTCACATGATGACCCTTTATTCTAATGATAGAATCTACAAATTTACTCCAGAAATGTGCGACAGGCGTTCGCCTCGCAGTGTCCTGATTCCAGACGTTCCAATGGAATGTTTCAAGTATGGTTTTCCCAAGGTCTGGCTGCCAAAGGCAGTCCCCCGGCCTCGGTGGGACAAGATCTGCCGTGCAATGTCCGTTCCAACGAAGTATCGCAAGAACTTGATGTACGAGAAGTACTAATTTTCTTTAGTAATGGTATGGATATGCAACTCCGTAGAGCAGCGATGAATGGAAACCTCAAAAAAGTCAAGGAACTTCTCAACCGAGGAGCAAACGTTAATGGGCTTAGGGATGGTTTCCGACCCATTCACATCGCCGTCGTTCATGGTCACTTGCCAGTTGTCAAACTCCTTCTCAACCGAGGAGCAAACGTTAATGCACGAGACATGTATGGGTATCAGACCATTCACAGAGCCGCCACATATGATCGCTTAAATATTGTCAAAGAACTTCTTAACCGAGGAGCAAACATTAATGCACGAGACAGATCTGGTCGTACACCAATTCACTACGCCGCCATCACCAGACCACGTTCTTTAATAAATGTTATAAAAGAACTCATCAACCGAGGAGCAAATGTAACTAATGTTCTGAAAAGCAATGATGTAAGTGCAAACACGAAAAATGCAATAATAGAGTATTATAAGCAAGTTCGTGCCAAGCCTCATGCCAGAAATCGTGCACCGTTCCATGTACTCGCAGAACACCCTCTGGCGCCTTTTAATCCAAACACAATAGAGCGCCGTGCCAAAAAATATAACATGTCTTTTGGACAGTACCTAAAGACGCTCGGGTTTACTAATATTCTTTACTAATGATATGTCTGAACTCCTTGGAGCAGCAGAGAGAGGAAACCTGAATAGAGTCAAGGAACTTCTCAACCAAGGAGCAAACGTTCATGCACGAGACAAACGTGGTAACCAACCCATTCACCTAGCCGCCATCCATGGTCATTTAAATATTGTCAAAGAACTTCTCAACCGAGGAGCAAACGTTAATGCACGAGACATTTATGACCGCCAACCCATTCACAACGCCGCCTTTCGTGGTCATTTAAATATTGTCAAGGAACTTCTCAAGCGAGGAGCAAAAATTAATAAACGAACCAGCACTGGTCGCCAACCCATTTTCTACGCCGCCTTTCGTGGTCACTTACCAGTTGTCAAGGAACTTTTTAACCGAGGAGCAAACATTCATGCACGAGACAATTATGGTCACCAACCCCTTCACAACGCCGCCATCCATGGTCATTTAAATATTGTCAAAGAACTTCTCAACCGAGGAGCAAACGTTAATGCACGAGACATGTATGGTTACAACCCCATTCACAGAGCCAGCGCACATGGTCATTTAAATATTGTCAAGGAACTTCTCAAGCGAGGAGCAAAAATTAATAAACGAACCAGCACTGGTCGCCAACCCATTTTCTACGCCGCCGAATCAAGTCGTTTACCAGTTGTCAAATTCCTTCTTAATCACGGAGCAACTGCAAATAATGTTCTGAAAAGCAATTCTATACGTGCAAACATGAAAAATGCAATAAAAAAGTACCTGGAAGACCGTAATGTAACTCATGCTTTATGGATGTTTTCAAAGGCTAAAATTGGTAATACCAATCAAAATTTTATGCCACTTGGATTTCCTATTAACGCACTAGTAAAAAGCCTTCGCCGAAAGTAAATTTCTTTAGTAATGGTATGACTGGACTCCTTGGAGCAGCGTTGTATGGAAACCTCAAAAAAGTCAAGGAACTTCTTAACCGAGGAGCAAATATTCATGCAAGATCTGGATCGGGTTTACAGGCCATTCATATGGCATCCGAAGGTCACTTACCAATTGTCAAGGAACTTATTAACCGAGGAGCAAACGTTCATGCACGAGACAAACGTGGTAACCAACCCATTCACCTAACCGGTCGCTTACCAGTTGTCAAGGAACTTCTCAACCAAGGAGCAAACATTAATGCACGAGACAACACTGGTCGCCAACCCATTTACTACGCCGCCCAAAAAGGTCTCTTACCATTTGTCAAATTCCTTCTTAACAAAGGAGCAAGTGCAAATAATGTTCTGAAAAGCAATGCTGTAGGCGCAAACATGAAAAATGCAATAAAAAAGTACATTGAAAACCGTAACGTAACTCGTGCTTTAATTATTAATTCAATGGCTAAAGGACCAAAAAACAACACTAAGCCGTTTGGTTTCCCAAATAGGTTTCCTATTAACGCACTAGTAAAAAGCCTTCGAAGAAAGTAAAAATATCTAGTAATGGTATGGAAAGAGAATTTCTCAATTTATCATTGAACGCAACCCTGAATGAGTCTCTCAGGAATGCAGCACGTCGTCATGGAAGCCTTACTAGAGTCAAGCAACTTCTTAACCATGGAGCAAACATTCATGCACGAGACAAATTTGGTCAGAATCCCCTTCATATAGCCTCTTCCTATGGTCGATTACCAGTCATAAAGGAACTTCTTAATAGAGGAGCAAACATTCATGCACGAGACAGATATGGTTACCAACCCATTCACAAAGCAGCCAGAATGGGTCATTTAAATGTTGTCAAGGAACTTCTTAATAGAGGAGCAAACATTCATGCACGAGCAGGCGTCGCCGGTGGTAGTAGTACACCCCTTCAAAACGCCGGCGGAACGGGTCACTTAAATGTTGTCAAGGAACTCATTAGGCGCGGAGCAAATCCAAAGAATCTTATGACTAGACCAATGTATTATAATTCCGTTGCCAATTATGTAAAGAACCTGATGCGTCAAAACTATCTTAAACACATGGTTAAATACGAAACGGGGACTCTGAAGCGACCTAAATTTCCCATAACACACTAGTAAAAAGCCTTCGCGAAACTAAATTTCTTTAGTAATGGTATGACTGAACTCCACAAAGCAGCAGAGAAAGGAAACCTCAGAAAAGTAAAGGAACTTCTCAACCGAGGAGCAAAAATTAACGCAAAAGACTTTTATGGCACCCAACCTATTCACCTGGCCGCCATACGAGGTCACTCAAATGTCGTCAAGGAACTTCTCAATCGAGGAGCAAAAGTTAACGCACAAGACACTTATTATCGTCAACCAATTCACAAAGCCGCCGAACGAGGCCACTCAAATGTCGTAAAGGAACTTCTTAATAGAGGAGCAAACATTCATGCACAAGACTTTTATGGTAACCAACCTATTCACGTGGCTGCCAAAAAAGGTCGTTTAATTGTTGTCAAAGAACTCATTAGTCGCGGAGCAAATGCAAAGAGTGTTCTTAATAAATATCCGTTTTTACGGAGTAGAGTGACTAACTATATAAAGAAGTACCTGGAAAACCGTAACGTATATCATGCTTTATGGGTGTACTCAAAGGCTAAAGAACCAGAGAATAACACTGAGCCGTTTGGTTTCCCAAACAAGTTTCCGATTAACGCACTAGTAAAAAGCCTTCGAAGAAAGTAAATTTCTTTATAAACGGGGACTCTGAAGCGACCTAGAGACTGGTGAAAAAAAATCTCAGTGAATATAAATGAATAATTTTCTCATCCAAGCAGCAGAGATCGGAAACCTGGCTAGAGTAAAGGAACTTCTTAACCTAGGAGCAAACGTTCATGCACGAGACAGATATGGTCGCTCAGCAATTACCCAGGCTGTCTCATTTGGTCACTCAAATGTCGTCAAGGAACTTCTTAACCGAGGAGCAAACATTAATACAGTATTAAACAGTCATGGTACACCCCTTCATTACGCCATCAATAATGGTAACTTAAATATGTTCAAGGAACTTCTGAAACGAGGAGCAAACATTCATGCACGAGGCACAGCCGGTGGTACACCCCTTCATAGAGCCGCCAAAAGGGGTAACTTAAATATGGTCAAGGAACTTCTGAAACGAGGAGCAAACATTAATGCACTAGACAGCAATGGTATAAAACCCATTGAACACTCCGCTAACTTAAATATGATCAAGTTCTTTCTTAAACAAGGAGCAAATGTAAATAATGTCCTGAAAAGCTATGTTGTACGTGCAAACATGAAAAATGCAATAAAAAAGTACCTGCAAAACCGTAATGTATATCATGCTTTATGGGTATACTCAAAGGCTAAAGAACCAAAAAACAACAAAAAGCCGTTTGGTTTACCAAATAAGTTTCCTATTAACGCGTTAGTAAAAAGCCTGAAGAACCTTCACGCAAAAAACAGGTAAAGTAATGGATAGCCCATTGATATAAGAATGTATGAATCCAGTCTCGTCCCCCTATGAAAATTCATGAATTTAATTGATTACATTATAATTAAGAATTATTCCATCCAGATTTAATTGAATCCCAATAAATGTTCATCAAGTTTTAATTGATTACATTAGTTTCATCATTTAATTGAATCAAATAAATGTTCATCCAGAATTAATTGATTACATTAGTTTCATCATTTCATTGAATCAAATAAATGTTCATCTAGAATTAATTGAATCATCATTAATTACATTAGTTTCATCATTTCATTGAAT
>Ga0114960_10000777_pt1 | contig 26235 bp, 22 predicted proteins | sample C_130625_MF_Meta_FD_92637 | JGI IMG/M metagenome (GOLD analysis project Ga0114960, IMG submission 92637) | Freshwater microbial communities from Lake Croche, Canada to study carbon cycling - C_130625_MF_MetaG | ecosystem: Environmental > Aquatic > Freshwater > Lake | place: Lake Croche, Canada... | reverse complement strand
TTTATTTGTTCTGGAGTAAAAATTTGTTCTATTTGTTCTGGAGTAAAAATTTGTTCTATTTGTTCTGGAGTAAAAATTTGTTCTATTTGTTCTGGAGTAAAAATTTGTTCTATTTGTTCTGGATCAATATAAAAAAAATAGTTTAGAATTACAGTAACCTCCGAGCTAAATATGTATTGAAGCTGAGCTAAATTAAAACTCATTTTATCAACATATTTATTAAATTCTATTTCGCCATTGTCATGATTTAAAATAAATATTTTTTTAAGAACATTTCTAGGGTCTTCTGAAAGAAACAAATGTATAAGGTTAGTGTCCTTCATTATTTCATTGTATATATAATTTCTGATTATCGTTTCATTGGTTATCGTTTCATTGGTTATCGTTTTAAAAGGTCTTACTCTAAATAATTCTCTTATATTTTGCATTGTAAAACGTTTAATCAAAGGGTCTGGCTCATCTTCACTAAAGAACGATTGAATGCCATATGGTGTTTCTTCTTTTTGTATATATTTTATAACGTGATATAATGCGTTTGAACCTCCTGTACGATGAGCCTTTTCTATAGCTTTTATTGAATCCGGCGATAGTGGCTTTAAGTAATAAGGTACATTTTCGTTTTTTGTAGGCCAAATATATTTTTCTTCCCTGCTTCCTTCAGTAACTGGTATTTCAAGGCCAAGCATCCGTTGAACAAACCCAAGACAATTGTGCTTGTAAGAATATGAATAATTATTATCTGCTTTTGGTTCTTTTGCGGTAGATTTAAAAAAACATAAATTTACACTACCTGTCAGAATATTATTTTCCGTAGTAAATTTAATCATCGTAGTTGATTCTAACATTTGTTTCAAATTTTCTAGAATTTTTGTGGTAAGAAAACATACATACGATAACCAATTATCAGTAAAATTTAAATCTGGAGATGCTTTTGTGTAGTAAATATCGTAACCAAATGCCCTTCCAGGCAATTCGGCAGTATGTCTGGTATCCTCATCAATTGGTGATTTATCGTAACCGACTGTTGAAGCGTAAGCCCCAAATCCTATCACAAAAACCTTTCCATAAGGCATCTGAATAAATAGATATGAATGAACGCGATTAGTGCCCAGGTAACATATAGGTAAATCTTTACGCTTTCCTGGGACATCGTTTGCTTTTACATACTCTTCTACGTCAGGTGGAATAGATATAAAGTGTTTGAAAAAATCTTTATCCTCTTCAAGTAGTATATTATTTATATTTATAGTATAATTTTTTTTATCACCACTTGAATTTGGCTTATTATCATCATATACTGTAATGCCTTTACCTATATATTTTTTTATTTTTTTCATTACACTATTTTCCAACATGAAATTACAATCATTATAATTAATTCCTTCACTATATTCAAGGATTTTTAATGTTTCATCTGTTTCTACATCCATTTCTTCGTTGTTATTATTTCCATTTGTTCTTGATTTTTTTGCTACATTGTCCGCTTGACTCTCGAGGGTTTCGGCGACGTTATCTATCATATCATTATCAACTATTGGTTTGCATTGCATATGAGCATATGGCATAAAAAAGCTATACATATTTATGTATCTGAATATTTCTAACCAATTTGATGCACTATGAATGATTCTTTCATATTCATCTTCAATAATATATTGAACACTCTCTTTAATCTTGGGGTCAACCTCTGTGGTTTCTGTTATTGTAATCATTGCGGCGGATTCTTGCATAGTTGTGGCGTTTAATAAAAAAGATTTTTTAATGTAGTTCATAATATTCGCATAAGTATCCAAGACATTTATTGGAACAATATTTGTATTAAATCCGCTCATAAATATATAAAAAAAGTAGTATAAATTATACATATATTTATTTTCCTTTACTAATTTCTTTTACGAAGCGTTTTCTTTTTGGCTTTGTTTTTTCTCGATTTGGCTTTGGTTCTTTTCGATTTGGCTTTGTTTCCTCCTTTGCTTATTTCTTCTGGAAATAAATGGCTAACTATTTTGTGTGTAAATATTGATTTCTGAATAGCTCCTGTTTCCCGTCTCTCTTGGATTTCGTAGATTGTTTTCAATAATTCTTCTGGATTATTCATATTAGTTATGAATTGATCCATTAAATCTTTGGGTATAGCTTGCATTATTTCATCTGAAGGTAAAGGTGTTCCAAACGAACCAAGGATAGACTTACCAAAGTTAGACTCAGTTTTAATATCTAACACTCTTTTCTTAAGAAATCCTAAACAGTTATTCGATAATAACGTATAATTATTTGTTTTACTCAATCCTATATCTGTTTTGGTTATTATGCCCGATTCATTATGTATAGTAATCTTCACTGTTCCTCCAACAATTATTTTACTCAGATTCTCTATAATGGCTGGAGTACAAAAACCAACCCAAGTTATAACATTTTTTTTTCCACTTCCAGTATAATTTACGGATAGATAGTCCTCGCCCATAATTACTCCGGCAAATCCAGGAAACAATTTTTTTTCACCGTCTCTATTTGTATTAATGACAGATGCAACTCCTCTAAACCCAATAACTCTATATGATTTATCAATTACGTTATCTATAATAGCTAGAGTAGAATGAGTATCGTCTGTTATTAGCATAAGCAACGGCAACGTACCAATCAATTTTACTTTTTCATCCATTTTTTCTTTTTCATCCATTTTTTCTTTTTCATCCATTTTTTCTTTTTCATCCATTTTTTCTTTTTCGTTTATGCTATTAAATGTCGTCGATACTAAAGATGTCAAATCGCCGTCAATGCCTACACTTTGACCACTAGTTAGATAATTATTTAACGTTTCTATATTAAAGAAATATGTTGTATATTCGCCATCTTGTTTTTTTTCAAAATATTCGTTTTCAAATGTATCGTCAATCGTATCGAGTGGTATATATGGTTGACTATTATGCGAAACTGGAATTCTTGTATGAACATCCATTAGTTCTTTTGGTATTTCGGATATATCATTGTATGTATCGTGAATTGTATTCACTTTTCCTGGAGCTGATTTCTCAGCCCGTTCGATTTGAAACTCTGAATCCATTTCTGCATTATCAAGAAACTCCTCGTTAAGAACAAACATATTTTTTTTTTTAAGCGAAAGCCTTTCTAATATACCATATGCATCATTGTCATTATTATATTTACGTTTTAATTTTTGGGTCGAGTTTGCAACAATATAATTATATATTTCTGGATATTTTTTGGATATTTCGTTCAAACTATTGTTATCTGTTGTATATGTTTCTTTTTTTCCGGATGGACGGGTAATATCAATTTTACCATCATTAATTGTTACTTTATAATCAACATCACCACTATTAATAGTATGAGGAAATTGTATTCCAAATAAAGATTTAGTATTATCAAGCTGCGTGTATGGTCTATATCTGATATTTAATTTATCAGATGTTACCTTAGGCATAAATATATAAAAAAAGTATTATAAATTATACATATATTTATTTTCCTTTACTACTTTTCATTTTCTTTGCAGGGCTAGTACCACCTTTTTGTATTTCTTCCCTATGCTTTTTATATACATCATATTTTGCATCCAGCACATCTAATTCATTCAGCCATATCTTTTCTAAAGGTGTCGCCTTCAATACAGCCAATTCTTCTTCCGTATTTGCTTTTTCTTTCATTATCGATTCCACATTCTCCTGGGTCACCGAATCCATCGGCATCTTTATCAAATATTTATAATCACCTTCTATCAATGCGAATTTCAGCCCACTTAATAATTGTGTTACCTGTTCCGCGGTTTTACGTCTCAAATCAATCGTTCCGGCCAATGTTTCTTGAATATATCTAGCTCGATTCGATAATCGTACCAATTTCTTCTCCATATCCGCCACCAAATATTCCTTTCGTTTTCTATACGTATCTAATCGAACTCCATAAAAGTCATCAATGATTTCCTCTACCGTCGCATACTTATGTAATTTGATATTTGCATCAAACATATGCATATTTGTCGTACTCACGGTGGTCGATAATTTCAATAATTTTTCGATTCCATTGAATCCATTCGCATCTATCGTCGATTCTAATTCTTGTATCTTACCCTTTGGAAATACAATCGTAATATCTATCGATACTTCCGTACATAATGATACAAAATCTTTAATACTTGGTGGTATTTTCTTACCCGTCTTATCCACCGTTGTACCATCCATTAATGATTCTAAAAACGTAGTATACGGCATCGTCCAAGTACCGACTGGTAACTCGGTAATACGAATCTTTTCATCATTTATTTTTTCATATTTTCCTTTTATCAAATATTTTTGCTCACCGATTTTCGTAATAGCACCGGTGAAACCTTCATAATAAGGTATGAACTCATTACCCTCATTCGATACACCTTGTAATTTATTCTTCAAATATCCGATAATTTGTTTTGGATTATAGGGAGCAATATTACAAGAGAAACCTGTGCCTATTCCAGAAATACCATTCATCAATGCAAACGGTATAATAGGTACATAATACTCTGGTTCTACAATCGTTCCGTCATCATTTAAATAAGATAATACGGCATCATCTGCTTCCGGGAATAGATACCGAGTCAGCGAATTTAACATTGTAAATATATATCTTTCTGATGCACTATCATCACCACCCTGAAGCCGAGTACCAAATTGTCCATTAGGTTCGAGTAGATTAATATTATTGGAACCAACAAAATTTTGAGCCATATTCACAATCGCACCATTCAAACTGGCTTCACCGTGATGATATGCACTATGTTCCGATACATACCCGGAAAATTGAGCCACTTTGATTTCACGCGTTAATTTACGTTTAAACGCCGAGAATAATATTTTCCGCAATGATATTTTAAGACCATCCACCATATTTGGAATTGAACGAGCACAATCATATGTACTAAAATGTATCATCTCATTGTTTATAAATTCTTGATATGTCACATTTTTTTTCGATGTATCCAAATATGCATTTTTATTATAGTTTTCTAACCATTCCTTACGGTCATCGGAACGTTTTTTATTGAATATTTTATCGATAACATCATCACTTTGTTCTCCATTATATACGAAATCCACTATTTTCTTGTTCCCGAAATATTCTTTGAATTCGGCGGAGGTAGATGTACCCAACCCTTTAAAATATTTTATCGTCCAACCTTGTGTTCCATTCGCACCTAGACTTTGTTTCCACGTTTCATATTCACCATCATTATAAAACAATAATGTTTGGGTACCTTTCATGGCTCTCAGAATAGGCGTATTCATAAAAGAGAGGAATCCGGGTATTTTGGTAAGGGATGACCATTCACTATGAAATAAATTGATACAAAGACCTTTGATATGACTTCCATCTAAATCCTGGTCAGTCATATACATAATTTTACCATATCGTAGATGCTGATTAACGTCTTGTATAGTTTTATATTCACGACCAGTTTCCAATCCCAAAATTTTCTTGATATCCGTGATTTCTTTATTTTCAGCGATTTTCTTCAATTGCTCACCACGTACATTCAATAACTTACCTTTTAATGGATAAATACCAATGGTATTACGGTCATCACTTGATAAACCGGAAACGATACCTGACATAGCACTCAACCCTTCACATAAAATGAGGATACAATCTTTCGATTGGGTGGTTCCACTGAAGTTCGCATCAATGAAATTCTGAATACCACGTATGGTCTTGGTTTTAGCACCATCGGTTTTCTTCGCTAATTTATTTTCTTTGGCTTCCGTCAATGAACACGCCATATCCATGACACCCATTTTTGCTACTTTTTCGATAAAGGCATCGGTAACAGTACAGGATGACCCGAATTTATTGGAAGGTGTATTCATAAAATCTTTGGTTTGACTATCGAAAGATGGATTTTCGACATCACATCTCAAAAACAGTATCAGTTGTTCTTTGATGGTAGTCGCATTGACCTTGATTTTCTTCTTCTTTTCGATATAATCACATAATTTACGTATAATTTGACCCGCAATATAATCGATGTGCTTACCACCTTTGAATGTACAGATACCATTGACAAATGATACTTGTATAAATTCGTGAGTAGGTGATAATGCAACGGCATATTCCCAACGTTCATCTGATTGTTCATAGACTCGTTTCGTAGTATCCTTACCACCGATATATAAATCAATGTATTGTTGGAAATTTTTCACCGGAACTAGATTACCATTTAGATTGATTTTGATTTTTTTAATGGAATGGTCAGTGACGGCACCGATATCATAGACACGTTTTTTCAATAAAGCCAACATATCGGAGGTTAATCCTTGAATACCTAATCGAGCATAATCGGGTTTGAATGTGACTTTGGTATAAGGTTTTCCAGATGTGTTTTTCGTAATGGTAGGTGGGCAAATTTCATCGAGATTTTTACGAAATTCTTGGACATATTTTAAGCCTCGCACGTGGTCAATGGTTTCGATTTTACCATATTCCGACCAAATCAGCACTAATTTGAATCCAAAACCATTCTTCCCACCGACAATCTTTTTTTCATCTTTATTATAGTTGGTAGAGGTACGTAAGTGACCGAAAATCATTTCCGGAATCCAAATATCATACTCCGGATGTTTGGCAATATCGATGCCATTTCCATCATTGGTCATCGTAATGGTTCCATCTTGGTTGATATCGATATCGATATGAGTAACGAACTTTTTTTCCAACATCGTAGATTGAATCATACGAATGACGTGGTCACGACAATTGACGATACCTTCATCAAATAATTTATATAAACCAGGAATATATTCGATGGTTTTTAGGGAGATTTTTTCGGTAAGGTCATCATATACCCACATATCGGCATCGACATTTTCCACCGAACCGATATAGGTATCGGGGTTATCGAGAATATGTTGTTTATCGGTTTTACGTTGGTATTGCTGTGCTAATAAGTCTTCACCTGAGGTAGATTTAGGCATTTTGGCTGATTTTGACATAGTATCTGTGTGTGGTGTATCCATAATAGTTACCGTCAATTTTTTATCAATTTTTTACACCAATCAAGATAAAAATATGGCGATAGTGTAAAATGGATGAAATCATAAAATACTGTCAAATATCGAAACGAAACAAGACCGATACGTGTAATGTGGTGAAATATAATAAATTACAAACGAGTACGAATAATCCGAATATATCGGCTAGGATGCGTTATTCACAACGGGTAAATACGGCGACTCCATCGACCAATACATACACCTCATATACCGAAAAATATGGACTTTTAGAACCACCGGTAGAACCACCTACCAAAAACAATAAATTATTTATGACTATGTTCTTTTAGGCGATTTCTATCGTATGAATGGTGGTAATAAAAAATAATTTATATATTATGTATATAGTATAAATGAAAAGACCCGTAAGACAAGGAGATGGACATTATTATATTGAAGGAAAAAAATTCAAAGAATTATTTGGTTCGAGGGAACAGGTATGGAATGGAACTGCGTATAAAACATCTGGTAGTTTGAGAAAACGTGATTTAGTGATGAATAAATGGGGTAGAATTGTGTCTGCTGTGAAATTCAAAACCGCCAAGAAAGAAAAACGTTTAGAAAAATTTGGTTATTATGCCAAAAAAGGAAAATTCGGTTATGTAAAAAAATCCACTAGAAAAAACAGAAAATCTTCCAAGAACACAGAAAAATAAAATATTTAGAGTATATATAGAATGACACATTCACGTTCCGCAGACGGTACATATCATATCAATGGTAAAACATATAGTGAATTAGTTGGTTCAAGAGCACAAGTATGGAATAGAACCGCATATAAGACAAGTGGTGCTTTGACCCGTAGTCACTTGATGCGTAACAAATGGGGTAGAATTGTTTCCGCCAAGAAACATAGAACCGCCAAGAAAGAAAAAAGACTACAAAAAAGTGGATATTTCACAGTGAAAGGTAAATTCGGTTCTGTCAAAAAAGAGAGTCGTAAAAATCGTAAATCCGCCAAGAAAATGAGAGGTGGTGAAGGCGATGGTGATGATTTAAATATACCAAAAGAAGAAATGTAAATATAATATACACCGATGAACATTTCATAACTTGTGAAGTCCGCACACTTTGTGTGCGTCTTAATTGATTTATCGGTAACGTTGCCTTTTAACACTAATCGCACAAAGTGCGATTTATAATGTTCAAAGGTATAAAAATATGAATTCCTATTCGATTTCATATTTTTCTTTCAAACCTTTGCATAAATATCTGGAAATATTTCTTTGATATAGTGAGGCACAACGCCGATAAATACTATATCCTTTATCGTATCTATAAATGCATCTTTATTATGACATTCGAGAAGATTACCCGAACTATCATAAATCAATATTTGTTTTCGAACTCGGTATAAGGGGTCGGTAAATAATTCCAAACGTTTTGTATTATCTCCTGGTATAAACGCAATATTCTCTTTCATACAATGTTGTAATACAATATCGGTTACATCAATATGAGAACATTGAATACCAAATTTTACACGAAAGTTCATTTATATTATATGTGAATATAATGTAAAATTGAAAAAAAATAATCATAAAATATGAAGCAATAAACCAATTTACAAAATATCTTTACAAAAATGGAGGAATATCAAATTAAAAACCCGTTACGTGAAGATGAGACCGATGTGAAACAAATGTTGAAACAGTTAGATATAGAAAGTATGGAAAGAATGAAAATTATTAATGCAATCGAATATGCTACGATGAAAGATTATTTTAAAGAATTAGATAAAATTATAAAGGATGTGAATGATAAATTCTATAGAACGTTTGGTCGTAAAATGACAATTCAAGAAGAACGTGTCACATTTGGCTAAATCACCCACTGATAACCCAATCACTATTGATAAAATGAGAATCAATGATATATTCATTCAGGTTCTCGAAAATATATTTTTCGAAATAGGATTTATTAACGTTTTGTTTATCCGGCATATTCGTATAATATTTACAATAATATTCATAGGCATCATAAATCGATATATTGAGTATAGGAGAAGTCGGTCTTTCATATTGTTCACCACCTTCTCGATATAATTTGGAAAGAATATCTTCCTTCATACTTTCTAAAGCCATTTGAATATCCATTTGTTTATCCCATAAAGAGCAGCGAATCTTCGAAATAAATTTATCCTTTTCTATTTCAATATCAGGATAATAATAAGAAATCAAATCTAATATCTGTTTATCGTTTAAATTTGATATAGTTTCTTTTTTATTTTCACACCATTTACGGAATAGAAAAATCATTTCTTCTATTTCAAAATCCATTTCATTGTCATCATAAATCATGGTTTCTGACCAAAAATTCAAAAACTTTTGTATATCAGGTAAATGTTTACTAAAAATACCGATAAAACTATCGAGTTCTCCATTATAATGGTCTTTTAATTTTTCAATTAAAAATCCTTTTAATGTTTGTTGGAACATAATGGTAGGTAAGTTTTTAGACTCTAAGAAGTGTTTCCAAAGATACTGCATATTTTTCCAAATGATTTGTGATGATTTTGTTTGAGAACCTTGAATATTTTGAGACCCCCATACAGTCTTAGAGTGATTTACTGAAATTTGTAGATATTCGGATATAAAGTTCTCAATCATTATTTCGGGACTATTATTTTTTAAATAGAAAACTTTATTAATCAAATCCAAATCATTAGTATTATTTAATATGACATTATCAGAATTTTTATATCGATTTGAATAGTGACAGGCGACACATATCATATCTAATGCCGAATTATTTAATATAGAACACCAAATGTTCTCGGATTTAACTGTATCATTTATATTTAATAACCTACAATCATTATAATTATGTTGTTCGTGATATTTATATTTAAATGTCTGATATAAATTAATGCCGGTAACGGATTGACATATCAAATTAAGTTCTCGAATAAATTGTTTTGATTTATGGTGGATATAATGGATTAAATTATTATTTTTCTTTAAAATATTATCACCCAAAATGGTTAAAAAATATTTGGCTTCGACTTTACTAGGGAAAAATGTAGGATATAATAAATCGAGAACTGATTGGATGGTATATGATTCCGGTATAGATTTCAATAAACTATTTTCTTTGATACGCTTCATAATATGAACTTTGGTACGTTGTTTCCAAGACATTAAATTATTATCTTTGGTAATATTGGAGAGAACATTATATAAAATATCATCTTCTTTATATACCATATAATGCATTCCATCATAGTAAAAGAATTTTTCAGTGGTAGAAATATAAAAAAATCGGTTAGTATTTAAATAATATTCTATAAAATTATCTTGGTCAATGGTCATATTTTCAATACGTATAACGCGTTCATCACGGTTTTGCCGAATATTTTCTAATAAATTTGGAAGATTATTTATGATATGATGATGTAATTTCGAGAACATATAACTATCATTTGAATATTTCGAGAACAATTCATCGATTTTGAGTTTTGCATCAATTATTTTATTATCTGATTCTTCCATTGAATGCCTATGTTATAAGCTTTTTAAGTAGGTTTATTTGAAATAATACAATTTATGGAGAATTGTATTATTTTTGTGTTACATATACAAAACACCCGCAATACGGGAACTGTTATTTTGCATACGCAAATTTTTTACACGTGCTGGGAATCGAACCCAGGACATATGCATGGCAAGCACATATTTTACCACTAAACTACACGTGTTTGTAAGTTTACACATATGAATTATGTAAACGATTAAATATTAACTATACTCTTGATTTCGGTTGATTTATTATACATATCCGCGCTATCTACCAATGATGATTTCAAGTACTTTGATATAATAATATTTGAATTAAATAATTCTTCTTCTGACATTACCGAGAACCACTGATATTTGGTACGATTTAATATCTCTTCACTAGGAATATATATACCATATAAGTTATCATCAAAATCAATATGGCCTTCTTCTAATAAATGTTCGATTAATACCGGCTTGCGATTTTGTGATTTTACACCTATATATTGACCTCCGATTAAATTCATCTTATCATTATCAATTGCTGTTTTTAATGCATATGAGGTATCTCCAATAAAATCGGCTTCGCTGGAAAAGTGTGGATTTGCATTTTGTTTCTTTAAAAAATCTATCAATATTTTTATAGCTTCATTATTCTTATGAGAACCCATAAAATAGGTATTCGGTGAAAATAACATTTTTTGTTTTTGTTTTATTAAATTTAAATTACGATTTATGTTCTCACATACAAATGGTTTATTATCAACAGTTCCTTCTAAAAATAATGCATTCAAATTCTTTAAACATACAAATGAGTTTGGTACTACGATACCACCATAATAATATAATAATTGCATCATACCTAATTCACGGTATTGTGATTTTTTAGGTTCAGCTACGGTGGCTAAATCTATATCCCACGTAGGGATTAATCTACTAAATGATTCATCATCGATGAGACAAATATTAAAATCTTTTCCACAATGATTTATCACAGTTTTGATAGTAGAATGTAAATAAGGTTGATTCAAATCGGTAGTATTACGTGACATAAAATCTTTCCATTTTCGTGAATTGATTTCATATTTGGAATGTATCCATATTTTTGGGCGATTGAACCCGTATAACGGCGAATCGTTTAATAAATATTTTTTGATTAATTCGTATTCGTCATTATTTTCAATATTTCCATTATAATATTTATTTGCGAAATAACTTGATACTACTACAAAACCAAACATAAATAAATATTGACTTAATTTTGTACTAAACATTCTTTTTCAAATATATAGTATATCCGTATTTTTTATTTTTATTTTTTTACACTCGCTATCGAAAAATATATCAAATAATCAATATTATATTTTGACTCGTTATATTTTATTTGTGATGTAAACATTATATTATTACCTTTACATAATTGTCGAATCACCGTAGTAAATGTATTATAACTTATTTTACGTTCTAAATAAAATTGTTTTGATGTATGATAATATTGTTTTAATCCTTCTAAAAACTCGATATGATAGTTATAAAATAGCATTTTACGGTAAGCATTCATATCAATCAAATAATATTTTTCTGTTTTCAAACAAATTTTATCTAAAAAAGAAAACAATATCTCATTTGGAATATAATTTTTAAAAATTTGTTTCGTCATAATTTTAAATCCGTTTAAAATATAATTATATTATTTAATCTGTTAATAATTTATACTAAATAAAATATTATAAAATATCTGACATAGAATTTGTAAATAGTGCAAGTTCAATACAATCCTCGTGTAAATTATGAAATATGGTTATATATTTACACAACAATGGTATAATACGATATTTTTCTTCTTCACCTATTATAGATGTTACTTTTATAAAAGAGAAAAAATAATCCAATATATCTATTACTGAATAACCATAATCGTAAATATCATATAATATTTGTATAGCATTTGCTATGTCTTTTTTTATTAAATAATTTAAATAATCTTCAAAGTGCTGAAATGATATATTGGAACATATTTTTTTACAAATATTTATATTTATCGGTTCGTTTAATATATATATTTTTTCTAAATGATTTATTAACATTCTGATGGATAAATTCGAAATCATTAATAAATACTCTTTTGATTCATCATCTATTTGGATAGATTCTTTTTCGATTATATCATCCATTATTTTTACGACTTGTTCTTTGGTAGGTTGATTTAATTTTATAATATGTACTCTTGATTGTATACTTTCAATCACTTTCTGTATGTTCGTACAAACCGAAATAAAATGAATATTTTTCTTATATTTATCTATATAGTTTCTAAATACTTGCTGACTTTGTTCATTAATCGTATCGATATCATCGATAATCACTAATTTTTTCTTACCGTGGATACTACTATGGGATTGACAAAATGTTTTCATTTCATTCCGAAAATATTGGATTCCTTGTTCTTTTAAATTATTAATAAAGAGAATATTGTTTTCTGGAAAAGATGCAGTTTTCTCTAATTTATAATATTCTCGTATCAATGCATTTAATATGCTAGTTTTTCCTGAACTGGAATTCCCTATAATCAATAGATTTAAATTATCTATTTCCAATAAGGTATTTAATACAGTATTTAATTTATCATCAATACAAAAATCTTTTATATAATATGGTTTATATTTTGTAATAAATATTTCGTTATCTATTTTTTTATTCAGAAGAGACATTATTATATTATTTGATTTGTGTTTATGTGAATTATAACAAAATATTATTTTTCGTAAAAACTATATAATATTTATTTTAACATATATCATATAAATGACCAATTTTTATGATATATTGGGGGTTTCTAAAGATTCGGACGAAACCGAAATCAAGAAAGCTTATCGTAGCTTATCTTTAAAATATCATCCTGACCGTAATCCAGAAGAAGAAGCCACGCGTAAATTTCAAGAAATTAATGAAGCATATGAAACGTTAGGTGATAAAAACAAACGACAACAATATGATATGCAATCTAGTTTTGGTAACGGTATGCAATTTCGTCATATGAATAGTATGGATGAATTTTCAGAGTTTAATGAAATAAACCATTTATTTAGTTCTTTATTTGGTGGTATGCAAGGTATGCAAGGTATGCACGGATTCAATGGTATTCCGGGGATTCGTGTATTTCATACTGGCGGCGGTCCTGGTAATTTTCACGCCGAATTTTCCACCAGTTTTCATTCACCACCACCACTTATTTCAAAAGATATTGAAATTACATTAGAACAATGTTATCACGGGTCTTCAATTCCTATTATCATTGACCGTTGGATTATTATGAATAATAATAAAGTAATGGAGAAAGAAAATGTTACCATTACTATACCGCCAGGTATGGACGAATCCGATGCATTATTATTAAAAGGTAGAGGTAATGTAATTAATGAAGATATAAAAGGCGATGTCAAAATCAATCTTAAAATAACTAATAATACTATTTTTAAACGACAAGGTTTAGACTTGATATTAAATCGCACTATATCATTAAAAGAAGCCCTATGTGGATTTAAGATAGATATTCATCATTTAAATGGTAAAGTGTTTTCTTTGAATAACTCTACCAATCCAACCGTGATTAAACCCGGTTTCAAAAAAGTCATACCAAATTTAGGTATGACTAAGGAAAAAGTTACCGGAAATTTAATATTAGAATTAGATATCGAATTTCCTGAAAAATTACATGAACACCAAATGGTAGCTTTATCAGAAATATTATGATAATATCACATTATTTCAGCACCTGAATATTCTAGCCAATCATCTAAAGTAAAACAGACGAAATCTTCTGGTAATTCCCAATCTTTGAAATTCAATTGATGATGCATATGTCGAGAGGGGTCTCTCTAATTTCTTTATCCCAATCTTTTTTTATAACAAATTCCATCAGCATAATATCTATAAACTCCATCAAAGTATGAACACCATTCTCTTTTGAACCGATTCCAGTATAATAAATTTTCATACCAATAATATAATATTCATTATTATATTATTTTTCTATATTCATTTATGAACTAATTTTCTTGGTTGGGATTTCCACATCGACTAAATAAATAGAGTTCTCAGTAATAATGATATATTCCTTACCTACTTTATAAATCTTAGCGATTGGACTTGTATATTCCTCTTCACTCTTCACCAATAGCTTTTCTTGGTTATCCTTTACACCAATTAAAACGGTCTTATCTAATGAACTTGTCCAATAATCCATCATTAGTGGTTTATCTTCTACGATTGATAACTTGATTGCGTGCTGTAATGTATTGGATTCAGGTAAACGGTATCCGTTTGGGGTGGTTGCTACTGTAGTAGATAAAGCATTTTCTGGTTTACTCATTTCTATTGAAAGTATTTATATTTTATAATTGGGTTTTTACTTTAAATCTATTTTTTAAATAATAATATAATTTGTTGATAAAGAAAAAAATAATTTTTGCCTAAATATTAATCCAAATAAACTTTATAACGCATTCAATACAAATATTTTATGTATATAATATAACAAAAAACTCTGTGAATGTCGAATTCAAAATATTTTCGCACAAAAGTTCTCACAAAGTATGCTTCAACTATGAAAGAATACTTCAATTTAATGAATCAATCCGATATAATCAAAAATTTAGCAAATCCAAATAATAGCTTGTATATCGGTATGAATTCCATACATAGAGTTTTTGAATATGTATTAATAAAAACCAATAATATTGATAATGCCTATTTTTATTCACAAAAATCTTATTATTACTACTTAGAATATTTAGAACAAATTAATAAAGCTGAACTTGTAAATAGTTTAAATCATATGGATGCAATCTTATTTATTTATAAAAAAACCATTTTCGATTTTTATAATGGTGAGCATAATGATAATAATATTATGAATATGATGTCGTTAAATGATGATGATATGCAAAATCACGAAATGAATTTAAGAGAATTATTCAATAAAATTTCGAATTTTACCAAAACCCTCTTCTTCTGGGATAATATCTATATTTCTTTTGAAAATCGTATCAGAATATGTGATGAATATATGGGTCGTTATTTGGCGAAATTTGATTCCATTGAATTAATCACCTCTTATTTAGATATCATACAACAAAAAATCGATGTAAAGTTCTCGAAATACGATGATTTATTAAATGAAATGTTGATGAAGGTTGAAAAAACACGTAAATTTGAGACCTTGGATGAGTCTGAAAAAAACGAACGATTTTTAATCAAGTTTTATGTGGAAGACCATATTTTTCAAGAGAAATTTATGAAAGATAATACCAAAGACTTAGTCAAGTGGTTATTTGTATAAAAAATTGATTTACTTTTTTATATTTGATTTTATAGTAATCAAACCAAAAGCAAACTATTTCAAACCAAAAGCGAACTATCTCAAACCATAGCAAATACAATAATGGAATACCAAACCACAACCAGTAATGTCTTATCTTTACGTGATGATGTCTCGGCGAATATCTATAGTAGATTTATTCATTGTCTTCTGATTAAGCCGAATGAAGCTGAATTAAAAACTACTTTCTATACATTTTGTGAAAAATACAATATTGAAAACTCGGATGATACCTATTCATTCTTAATGAACATGAAAGAAACCAAACAACATTATAAAAATTTTGCGGTTACCGACTCATCTATACTTGGTAATCTATTCTTCTTTATCGTCTATTATATGAATCAAAACCCCAATTTATTTAAATATATGCATCAAATGTTATTTCTAATGAAGGCGACTTGTAATATGAAAGCACAAGTAGATGTAAATGAAAATTCTGATTTAGATGTTGAAGTCGAAAAATTAATGATGCATTATGAACGAATTGATATTATGATTGAATTGAATAAAAACATTGAAAGCATTTCTAAAAATCTAAACGATACCACTATTTATAAAACCGAACATAAAATTTCTCATTGTTTGGATAGCGATTATTTAAACTTCAAACTCATCGAATAAAAATAAAAATAAAAAGAAAAATAGTAATCATTTTATAGTGATTACTATTTTTTAAATTCATTAAACATTTGGAACTGTATTCTCATGATAATATTTTTGTGTCATATTAATAATTTTTTTACGTAATTTTGTTTTTTTTACTTTTGTACATAAGTCATTATTTACCACGTTTATGTCGTGATATTCTACCGTCAATATATTTCGTATAAAATCAAATATAAATTTCAATATGCGTTCGGTACAATTGCCAACTATCAAACAACTTCCAGTTCGAAATATCATAAAAGAAACCTCCGTATATTTTTTATTATCATCCAATTCTGACATTTTCATCGCACGGTCTTCAGGTAATATCTGACCATTCTGTAATGTCGCATCGAACCCTAATTCATTATTGAAATAATACTTACATTTAACTCCGGGATAACTACACGGGTCATATGCACATTCTATCTTATATTTATCACTTCTTAATATCGATTGTAATTTTTCACGATTAATATAATACCCACAATTAAAATTTGAATTTATCAAGACATTATCTTCCGTGTTATTTTCTATGAAATCTAATTCAGTAGTTAAATATGGCTGCATAATATCAATAACCATGTCTTTTACGATATCCAATAAGTTCTGGTTCAATATTCCAGGTATTTCTAATTTTCCTGTATTGAATACTTTTATATGAATTTCGCGAAACGCTGATTCATATGAAAATCGGACAATCATCGCAAAACAATTATAGAATGCATTCTTTACTTTACCTCTACAATTCATTATATCCTTTTTTGACATACCAATGGTAATTTTGCGTTCATCTTTGAATTTATTACGACGAGCATTTTCATTATTTATTTGTTTGATTATATTTTCAGTATAATAGTTGATTCCATCTAATCTTTTACAATATTCATCATATTCTTCTTTTGTTTTTGATACGATTTTCATTTGTTTCTTAACGACACCTTTTTCCGCTTTCCAATATTCAATGATTGGAATATTCCAAAATATATTTTGTATATCTATCGCTTGATTCAAAAATAATACTTTGGTTTTGGTGGAAATATATAAATCTTCACATACAGGCACATTATTTTCTTCTTTTTCCATATCATTATCGATTTCGTTTTCTTTTATACTTTTTTCTGTTTTTTTAAATGTAGTAGTTGCCCCATTATTTTGATTTATTATAAAATTATTCCATTCGTCTTCTATTGAAAACATATTTATATTATATTCTATAAAAAATAATATAAACTCTTTAAATCAATTTTTTAATTTATTTATTGGATTACAAGATTATCCAAGCTTCGCTTTCATATGAATACAAAAATATAGTAAACTATGTTCCAATTTCGATTCGATACAATGCATTATCGTATCCATTATATTCAAGACATCCTTACTGATATTTTCTTTCTTATTACGAATAATATGATTAAAAAATTTCTTCAATATATTCGGTTTATCGGTATTATATTGTATGCTTATTTGATGTATGTATTCGATGATTTCTACGGTGTTCTCCTTTTTTTCTTTTAATAATTCAAATATTTTTTCCCATATTTCACTCGATATTATATTGGCTTCCCAATTCGTAACATTTTGATTTAATTGTATAAAATTTATCATACTTCTAATATCTGAACTATAATTACCTAATATTGTTTCTATTACTGCCTCCGATAAATCCAAATTTTCATTTATAGTTATGTTTTTTATAAATTTATATATATCTTGTCTCGGTAACTGATTAAATCTTATACAAATAAATTCATTTTTTAACGATTCGTCTATTTTACTTATATAGTTACATATCAAACAAAAACGCACATTATAACAAGACGTCTGTAATAAATATTTTAATGCTTGTTGTGCATTCTTGGTCATATAATCTACTTCATCCAATATAACGAATTTTAACCCTTTTTCGAAAAAATTTTTCGATTTTACAAATTGATAAATTTGATTACGAATAATATCGATTCCTCTTTCGTCGGATGCGTTTAAATGTATAATGGAACCATTATTTCGCTCATTATACTTCATTTGGTATTCATTTATTAAATTGATAATAGTCGTAGTTTTACCTGTTCCTGGAGGCCCATAAAATAATAAATTGGGAAAATATTGTAATTCTAATATGTTTTTAAACACGCTTTTGTTGATAGGCGATAATACGATATCATCAAACTGAGTGGGTCTATATTTTTCGACCCATGGTATTCCACTTTTATTATTAGTAATAGCTGGAGTATTTTTTATAGATAACATTTTTGATGCAAACTTATTAGAAAATTGATAACTATATATTTATATCATTTATTCGAAAATAAAAATGTCTTCCTTCGATGAAACTATTATCAAAACTATGAATGCTTCCAATGAAGGTTACTTAGAAATTATAATAGGCCCAATGTTCTCGGGTAAGACCACTCAAATTATACAAATGTATAATAATTATTCATATATCGGTAAGAATGTAGTAGTTATTAATTATGCAGAAGATAAACGATATCATGATTCGATGTTATCCACCCACGACCATAAAATGATTCCTTGTATATTAACTATGGATATTTCCGATATGTGGACGAATCCTTTACACGAATATTACAACGCTATCAACGAAGCCGATGTCATTTTAATCAATGAAGGGCAGTTTTTCAATAATTTAAAAGAAGCTGTATTGGAAATGGTCGATAAATATCAGAAAATAGTTTATATTTGTGGTTTAGATGGTGATTTTAAACGTAATAAATTCGGGGATTTATTAGAATTAATTCCTTATTGTGATAAAATAAATAAATTGACTTCTTTATGTTCTCAATGTAAAAACGGTAAAAAAGGTATCTTTTCGTGTCGTATTACACGTGAAACTTCACAGGTGGTGATTGGTTCCGATAATTATAAACCTTTATGTCGAAGTTGTTATTTGGTTAATAAATAACAATGAAAACAATAAAAAGCTTTTTTATGAGAAAAACACTTTTATCAGAAAAGCATTTTTGAAAACAATATAAAAAAGAAAACGATTAAAATACAATAAGTCTAAATGATTAATCAATTAGTAGAAAGCGTTTCTATACCACAAAAGAAAAGAGGACGTAAGAAGAAGGAAGCAACCACGGGTCAATCCACCGAATCCGTTAATATTACTATTTCGATTGAAGAAAAAGAAGATGCAGCTGAACCCACTATTAAAAAGCGTGGTCGAAAACCAAAAGGTGGTAAATTAGTTTTAAAACAACAAGAAAAACTGACTACCTCTACTCCTATTGCAAATATTATTTTACATTTAAAATGCTCAATGCAAGATTTAAATGAACATAACCAAATTATGAATCAAATGGTCACTGACCCATTAGTATATAATCCATCGATTCCACCTAGTATTTTAACCTATAATAATGACGTAAAGTCCTTTTCATTATATGAAAATAATAATGATATTATTCAGAATAATGAAGTAAAAGATGTTGCTTATTTAGAGTTTGATAATAAAGCTATTCATACGAGTGCGAATGTGAATAATATTTGTAAAGTATGCTCATTGAATATTAGTGATGAACTTTTAGAATCACAAGAGGAAGATGCTGATATTAATATTAAGGATGTGAATACGAAACTGAAAAAGTTGAAGATACAATTATATAAAAATATGAACCAAGATAAGAAATCCGCTTGTTTTTGGTGTACTTATGATTTCGATAGTCCTCCTTGTTATATTCCAAAATATGAAATTGATATGCAAATTTTTGGGTATGGTTCATTTTGTCGACCTGAGTGTGCAGTAGCTTTTTTAATGAAAGAGAACATCGATGATTCCACCAAATTCGAAAGATATCATTTATTAAATCAAATATATAGTAAGGTTTATGATTATAAGAAAAATATTAAACCGGCACCAAATCCTTATTTTTTATTGGATAAATATTATGGTAATTTAAGCATACAAGAATATCGTAAATTATTGAAAACCGAACATATGTTATTGGTGATTGATAAACCATTGACCAGGATTTTACCTGAACTACACGAAGATAACGATGATTTTATTTCGAATATTTATGGAGGAACGAATGTAAATACCAGTCAATCGGGGGGGGCTTATAAAGTAAAACGGGAAAGTGAAAGACAAAAAGGCCAAAGTAAATCAAGTATTATGAAAGAGAGATTTGGACTTTAGATAATTATTTAGAAATCTATCTTTGTTAGAATAATATATATTATTATCATATAATAATATATAATGAGTGGAGATTTAACTAGTAGTAATCGTTTATTTGTTACAAATGATGCTTCTTTTGGTGGTAACTTATATGTTGCGAAAGATATAAATGTAAATGGTAACTTAAATGTTCAACAATATAGAACAAATTTAATGGTTTATACTGTGAGTTATGGATTGATTGTTGCTGAAGATATGTCATTAAATGGTCGTTTATATCTATCTGACGATTTATCGGCCAATAAACGTCTGTTTTTAGGTGGTGATGCGTCCTTTGGTGGTAAAGTGTTTGTTGCTGGTGATGTTTCGTTGAGTAATCGTCTATATGTTGCATCCGATGTATCATTCGGTGGTAATTTATATGTTGCGAAAAATGTAGGTCTCGGCGTTTCCGGTTCTTTCGGTGTATATGATGTTTGTAATAATGCACAAATGGTCCTAGATATCAGTGGTGGAATGAATCTTCGTGGGTCTGTTATGGGTGGTTTATCATTGCCCGATAAATCTATTTTAATGACAGCCAGACCTCCATTGGATTTATCGAATAACTTTGGAACGGTTTGGAAACAAAATACTTCTGCTCCTACCAGTAATTGGAATTCAGTAAGTATGTCAGCAAACGGTCAATATCAAACGGCTGTCGTTACTTCTGGTTCTATCTATACATCCAATAACTATGGTGTCACATGGAGTCAAGTTACTTTTTCTGGAAATCCTTATTGGATATCAGTAAGTATATCATCAACCGGTCAATATCAAACCGCGGTTGGAACGGGCAGTTATATTTATACATCAATTGATTATGGTGTAACATGGAGTTCACAGACTTCTTCTGGTTCAAGAAATTGGACGTCAGTAAGTATATCATCAAGTGGTCAATATCAAACTGCAACTGTCATATATGGGTATATTTATACATCCAATAATTATGGTGTTACTTGGACACAAGCTACTTCTGATGCTACTAGAGCTTGGCGTTCAGTTAGTATATCAGCAACTGGCCAATACCAAACTGCTGTTTTTGGTGACGGTTATATTTATATTTCTAACAATTATGGAGTTACATGGACACAAGATACTACCGTTGGTTCTATTCGTAATTGGTTCTCAGTAAGTATATCAGCAACTGGACAATACCAAATTGCTGGCGTTTATAGTACTTCTGGCGGTTACCTGTATATCTCTAATAATTACGGTGCTACTTGGACACAAGCTACTTCTGATGTTAATAGAAATTGGTATTCGGTAAGTATTTCAGCCAATGGTCAATATCAAATTGCTGGCGTCATTGGTGGTTATCTTTATACATCGAATAATTATGGCGTAACTTGGAGACAAGCTACTTCTGATGCTACTAGAAGTTGGTATTCACTAAGTATCTCAGCCAATGGTCAATATATAACTGCTGTCGTAAATTCTGGCTACATTTATACATCAGTAACACCCTATAATGATTTGGTCGTACAAAATAGTTTAATATCTTATTGTGATGCAAGTTTGAATAGTCGTCTTTTTGTTGCATCGGATGTATCATTCGGTGGTAAAGTATTTGTTAATAGTGATTTATCTGTCAATGGAGTATTTTATTCACCCACTAGTATTCGAAATGGTGGAGCTACTTTGACTTTACCTACCACTACTGGTACATTGGCTACATTAGCTGGTACTGAAACTTTTACTAATAAAACCCTTACCACTCCAACTATTTCTTCTATTGTTAATACTGGTACTCTTACATTACCTACAACAACTGGTACATTAGCTACTTTAGCTGGTGCTGAAACTTTTACCAATAAAACTCTTACTACGCCAGTTATTAGTAGCATTACAAATGGTTCTGCTACGCTTACTTTACCTACCACTACTGGTACATTGGCTACATTAGCTGGTACTGAAACCTTTACTAATAAAACCCTTACCACTCCAACTATTTCTTCTATTGTTAATACTGGTACTCTTACTTTACCTACCGCTGGTACATTGGCTACATTAGCTGGTACTGAAACCTTTACCAATAAAACTATTAATACAAACAACTTTATTGTAACAAGTAGTGATGTGTCTAGCAACAGACTATTCGTAGTAGCTGATGCTTCTTTCGGTGGTAAATTATTTACAACTGGTGATGCTAGTTTGAATAATCGTCTTTATGTCGGTGGCGATGCTTCCTTCGGTGGTAATTTATATATTGCGAAAGATATAAATGTAAATGGTAACTTAAATGTTCAACAATATAGAACAAATTTAATGGTTTATACTGTGAGTTATGGATTGATTGTTGCTGAAGATATGTCATTGAATGGTCGTTTATATCTATCTGACGATTTATCGGCCAATAAACGTTTGTTTCTAGGTGGTGATGCATCTTTCGGTGGAAAGTTATTTACTATTGGTGATACCAGTCATAATAGTCGTCTTTTTGTGGGTGCAGATGCCTCTTTCGGAGGTAATTTATATGTTGCAAAAAATGTAGGTCTCGGCGTTTCCGGTTCTTTCGGTGTTTATGATGTTTGTAATAATGCTCAAATGGTCTTAGATATCAGTGGTGGAATGAATCTTCGCGGACCGCTCATCGGTGGTTTAAGATTACCCGACCAATCTGTTTTAATGACGGCCGCACCTCCATTGGATATATCGAATAACTTTGGAACAGTTTGGAAACAAGCTACATCTGATGCTACTAGAACTTGGATTTCTATGAGTATGTCAGCAAATGGTCAATATCAACTTGCTGCTGAAAATTCTTCCGCTGGTTATTTTTATACATCGAATAATTATGGCGTTACTTGGACTGCTGGACTTTCTGCAGGAAGTCTTAAAAATTGGACTTCAGTAAGCGTATCTGCAAATGGTCAATATCAAACCGCGGTTGCAACGGGCAGTTATATTTATACATCTAATAATTATGGCGTTACTTGGACTGCGCAAACATCTGCCGGTAGTAGAAGTTGGTTATCAGTAAGTTTATCAGCAACCGGCCAATATCAAACTGCTGTTGATACTGGAGGTTATATATATACATCAAGTAATTATGGTATTACTTGGACTTCACAAACTGCTGCAGGCAGTAATAATTGGTATTCCGTAAGCGTTTCTGCAACAGGACAATATCAAACTGCGGGAGCATACGCTAGTTATATTTATACATCTAACAATTATGGTGCTAGTTGGGTTCAAGATACTAGTATCGGTTCTACTAAAAATTTGTATTCAGTAGCAGTATCAGCAACCGGACAATATCAAATTGCTTCTGAGAATAGCGTGGGAGGTTATATTTATACATCAAGTAATTATGGTGTTACTTGGACGGCGAGAACATCTTTCTCTAAAACTTGGTACGCAGTAAGTATATCAAGTAACGGTCAATATCAAGCTGCTCTTGCATCGCCTGAATATATTTATACATCTAATAATTATGGTGTTACTTGGAATCAACAAACATCAGCGGGTAGTAGAAGTTGGGTTGCTATAAGTATGTCATCTAATGGGCAATATATAATTGCTGGTGGCAGTCCAACATATATTTATACTTCCATAACACCCTATAACGATTTGGTTGTACAAAATAGTTTTGTATCTTACTGTGATGCAAGTTTGAATAAACGTCTTTTCGTTGGTTCCGATGCCTCTTTCGGTGGTAAGTTATTTACAGCAGGTGATGCTTCATTCGGCGGTAAGTTATTTACAGCAGGTGATGCTTCTTTCGGCACTAGAATAGGTTTTGGTTATTCTGCTTTACCTACTTTTACATCTTCACATATCGGTTATAGCGCAACAACATTTGCAGATAATACAAGTTATACTACTACTACTGGAAATATTATAAATTTATTACCAACTACAAATGTAACTCTTCCAGCAGGAGTATGGTTACTATCTTATTGTGGTTACGGTTTAACTAATGCTACTGCTGGATATATTACCGCATTTAACATAGGATACGGAACAATAACTACTGCATTTACAAGTAAAACAACTACTGGTGGTTATAGTACGCCTGCCGTAGCAACTGGAGTGACTGCTAATGGAATTATGGTCATTCAACTTTCTACCAGCACAAGAATATATTTATTACAACAAATCTCATACGCAACAACTACAATTGCATTGACTGGTACTAATGCAGCTGCAAATTGTTTTATACAATATACCCGTATCGCATAATTATTATCACGATAAACAAATTAAAACTGTAATCATATTATACAATAAATATGACTACATTTATCTCTTGTAATTTGATGGGCGGTTTAGGCAATCAACTTTTTCAAATATTCACCACCATCGCCTACGGCATCCAAACCAAACGAAAAATCGTTTTCCCTTATTCTGAATCTCTCCATACCGGTATCGAACGCCTCACTTACTGGCATTCATTTTTGCATTCCTTACGTATGATGACTACCTTCAATCCATCCCACGGTGTAACAAATTTATTATTTTGCCGTTATTCCTTTATCGGTGAAAAGGGGTTCTCTTATGAAGCAGTTCCCGAATACTCTTTTCGAGAAATTGTATTCAATGGCTATTTTCAATCCTATAAATACTTTGAACATTATAAAGACTCCATTTTCGGTCTCATTCGATTAGAACAACAAAAAGATGATATACGTAAAGAATTCCCCGCCATCCATTTTCCAAATACAATCTCTATGCATTTTCGCCTGGGTGATTATGTCAATATTCAAGATTGTCACCCTCTAATGCCGTACGAATATTATAAAAATGCATTACAATATATTGTTGAACACCAAAAAGACCAATCATTTACCGTTCTCTATTTTTGTCAAGAACAAGATAATGAGACTGTATTAAATATGATTCGACGACTACAAGATGTGTATCCATCGATCGTATTTACCAAGGTAGATGATAAAGTTCCAGACTGGAAACAAATGTTACTAATGAGTTGCTGTCAGCATAACATTATAGCCAATAGCACATTCAGTTGGTGGGGAGGATATTTTAATCAGAATTTGGGTAAAATGGTATGTTATCCGGATAAATGGTTTGGGCCGAAAATAAATCATGATACACGAGATTTATTTCCTGGCGATTGGATAAGCGTAGCGACGGAAAAAGCGTAGCGACGGAAAAAGCGTAGCGACGGTAATTAAACCTTTTAACATTTCAAACGCCGAATTTTATATAGTTAAAATTATTTAAAAATATGTTTTCATAGTATAACAGGTAACAATGAATATTGAAGAACTCTTAAATAAATTAAAACAAGCTGAAGAAGAAAAACAAAATATACTTAACGAAAATGATAAATTAAAACAACTTTTACAAAATTATAATGATAGTCGCAAGAATTATTATGAAAAAAATAAAGAAATAGTAAAAGCAAAGGCAAAACAAGGATTAAAGAAATTGTCTGATGAAAATCCAGAAAAACTTAAAGAATATAGAAGAAATGCTTATCTAAAACGAAAAGAAAAACTTATGAAAATAGAAAAT
>Ga0114960_10000775_pt1 | contig 26261 bp, 23 predicted proteins | sample C_130625_MF_Meta_FD_92637 | JGI IMG/M metagenome (GOLD analysis project Ga0114960, IMG submission 92637) | Freshwater microbial communities from Lake Croche, Canada to study carbon cycling - C_130625_MF_MetaG | ecosystem: Environmental > Aquatic > Freshwater > Lake | place: Lake Croche, Canada... | reverse complement strand
TTCTGAAAATAAATATGATTTTCCACCACCTATAGATAATACACTTTTTTTTGGTAGCTCTGCTATCCTTTCTTATATAAAGAATGAAGATGGTAGTAAATTATATACTGATCTAGGTCTACCATTGTGGAATAAAATTTATGAAAAATTATTTGGTGGTTTCGAAGATTTAGCAGCCACTGCTGCAGAAGATAATGAAGAAGAAGATGAACTGACAAATGTTCCAAAAGAAAAAAAGACAAAGCAGGGATATTTGAAGGATGGATTTGTTGTAGATAGCAGTGACACAGAGGAATCAGATGAACATGTGTCTAATGAAGAGGACGTTGATGATGTTGAAACTGAAGAATCTGAGGAATCAGAAGGGTCAGATGGTATTGTTATTGAAGAGATTGGAAGTGAATTAAGTGAGGAATCTTATGATTATGATGAACCTTTAGATCCATCACCTAAGGCTTAGAAAATGTAGAGTCAAAATTAAATTAAATTTTTGTATAAATATATATTATAAATGGTGAAATCAAGAAAACATCACAATAAACATCATGGAACTATGCGTAATAAAAATGAAAGACTAGATATTCATGAAACGACTTTTCATGCTCTTATAGAATGGTATAATCAAAAATTCGAAAAACTAGGTTGGATGCTTTTAGCAAAGAAAAAAGGTTATATGGACAAAGTTCATGCTTATCTAAATTCTATCAATCGTTTGGAAAAAGCAATTGAATATAAAATGCAACATATTCATGATAAAGATAAAGCAGATGATTTAGAAATATTACTTGAAAATATTAAAGTTTTGAAACATCACGCTAACAAAGATTTACGTTAATTTTTCTAAAAGTTATATCATATTATTTTTTCCACCTTTAAAAAATGTAGAGCCAAAACTCAGACTAATTTTGAAAGAATAAAATATAAATAAAATTTTGCTCCACTTCCACCTTTAAAAAATGTAGAGCCAAAACTCAGACTAACTTTGAAAGAATAAAATATAAATAAATTTTTGCTCCACTTTTTCTAAAAGTGGATTGAAAAAAATTGATTTAAATATATATTGATATATTTAAATTATTATAATAATGTCATTGAAGAAAATTCAAAATCCTGATTTATTTCGTGCTAATATTCGCAAGAAATTAGATGAAGTTTTAAAAAATGAAAAAAATACTCTAAATCTTGAAAAAGGTATATTTAATTATGCTTTAAAGGAAGCAGAACAGCGCAAAGTAATAAAAAAATGGGATAACGCTTTATTTGTACAAATTTATTTATCGCATTTACGTAGTATTATGAACAACTTATGTAGCGAAATTTTACAACAAATTGCAGACGGCACATTGAAGCCACATATAGTTGCTTTTATGCCTCATCATGAATTATCACCTGAAAAATGGGCGACGCTTATTGAAGCGAAGAGCAAAAGAGATAAGAATAAGTTTGAAGTTAATATGTCGGCAGCTACAGATGCATTCACTTGTAGAAAGTGTAAAGGAAATAAATGTACATATTATCAAATGCAAACAAGGTCAGCCGATGAACCAATGACTACATTTGTTCAATGTTTATTATGTTCATCAAGATTTAAGTTTTAATATATGAAAATATATTTAAGTCCATACAATATACAAATTATAAATAATCCATACCATAATCGTGTGATCAATCGTCTATAAATAAAAATAAATGGTTCACAAGCAAATAACTGCTCATATTTATGTTCGTAAATATAATAATTCAATACTTCATTTGGAAATTCAGGCGCCACTTTTCTAATAAACATTGCATATTTATTTTTTTCTAAATTATCTTCAATAAATTTTATATCGGTTGCATTTGCGTCTTTAAAAGTATGTGGACTTGTTGCACTACTCATGCGAGACCAATCAGCCAAATGTGTAACCCCTGATATAACATTATTATTAGAGCTATTCAATTGCTTATACCCATGTAAAATAATAGCAAACAAACTTTCATTAGCCAAACCACCTGCACAAATAGTTTTTACTAGTTGAGTTTGATTTTTTGAAAAAAGTAATATATGTGTTGCATTTTCTCTCTTTAATACAAACCAAGGATCATTTCCGAGATGAAATTCATCAGGTAATAATGCTAAGTTTGCTCTTTTATATATATTTATATTCCACCATGCAGGTTTCCAACTTATAACTGATTTGTTCCAATACTCATAAAACAATGATCTGAATTTTCGAGGAGAAATAATCGGACAACACGAGTCAGTGAGTAAACATAACCATTGATTATTTTTATCATGTGATAATGCATATTGCATTAAAGAGAGATAAGCAGGTATAACATGATAATAACTGGTTTCATGTATATGTTGTCTTGGTAAAGCATGTTGTAAAATCCATTGTGACTTTATTTTTTTTATATCCTTGTAATAAAAGTAAACATTAATAATATCTTTGTTTGGTTCTATCCATTGTCTCCAAATATCTTCTTTATTAAGTATATGTTCATAACTAATGATAAAACATAGAGCAATTTTCATATTATAATTTAAAAAATAGTTTTTAAATTATATAATAAAGTATTAGTTAAATATTTATGGGATAGGAATTGCATTATAACTTAAATCAAAAATATATTTTTTAACATTTTTAATAAAAGGGTATTTTTGTAATAAAGTAGCTTGTGCTTTATCTAAATTTTCAACATGCAACTTAAATTCACCATCACCTGCCAGCTGTTCTGGTGTATAAACTAAACCATAAGCACCACAATCTAAATGATCAAATATAACTACTTCATTAATGTCATGTATATCACGCGAAAGCTCTATAGTTTGATTGCAAGATAATGTCCAACTTTCATAACCGGAGATACCATTATATCCTAAACTAGCACCTCCTAAACGAAACGCGTCATAGTTATTAGTTTTTCCTTTAACATTTTGATAAAAACTTACATCATCAACAAATCTAAAATCAATACAAGATAAACAAAATTGACTACAGCTATGTTGACTTGAAGGTGGATGTGCTAGAGGGGCTAAAGAGTAATACGCTGATGTTAACGCAGAATTAGTTGCATTGTCTAATGCTTCTTCTAGAGTATTACCTGTTGCAGTAGATGTAGCAGTAGATGTAGCACTTTTACTTGCAGTAGCTGTTGCAGTAAACTGACTCATTTTATAATATAATAATTTATTTTAAAAAAAACAAAAAAAAATATTATTCTTTATTTTTTATTATCTTCTATTAACTTAATAACATTATCATTAATATTTTGAATTTTTGCATCTATATCTATTTGTGTTCTTGTAATATTATAAACATTATTTTGACAATCTAATAATACTTTATAATAAACATTTGGTAGATTTGTATTATGTTTTATAAAATCATCTATATCATTTAATTTATTTTCAATTTCAACCGATTTATATGTATTATATAATGTAAATAATCCAAATAAGGAAGTACATAATGTTAAACCTATAAAAATTCCTTGGATTTTCTCTGTTTTTTCAAATAGAATTGTTTTTTTAAAAATATTTGTAATACCTTCTACTACTTTTTCAGTGATATTCGGATCACTCATATTATATATCTTATAATCATAAAATAATTTTTAAATATAAATCCTTGTAAATTTTATAAGGAATCTATTATAGATTTGTAATAAATAATAAAATTGAAAAAAAATAATTATTATACATATAATTTATATATAATAATGAAAACTGAAACTATTTATGTTGATGCGTTAAAGAGAGAATTTGTATTTTACATTGGTAAAAATCAAAATGAAAATTTTGAAGTTATTGATAAAGGTACAAGTGATGATTTATGGTTTCATGCAAATAATGTATCATCATGTCATGTTGTTTGTGAAGTTCCAGAAAAATTATCTAAAAAAGAAATACAATATATAATAAAAATAGGTGCGTTATTATGTAAAAATAATACAAATAAATTAAAACCTTTGAAAAATGTAGAAATTATTTATACTTTTATAAAAAATATCGAAAAAACTAATACACCAGGTTGTGTATTGACAACAAATACAAAAACTATAATTTGTTAAAGACATTTATCAATAAACACTTCCTTGGCAACTCGTTTGATAATTTTTTCTTCTTTTTCATATTCATTATCACCCTTGCCACCCATGGATTCTATGATAATTTTATTGAATTGATCAGAGTATTTTGAATTTATTTTTTTGAAATCTGGATATTTCTCTCTAAATTCTGAAATAAGGTTTATATTTTTATATGCAATATTCTTTACCATCTTATGCATTTTGATATGTTTTTCATCTTCCTTTTCCCATTTGTCTTCATCTCTGATATACATGGTTTCTCTCTTTTTATCAGTACAATGAATAGGTCTCTCTGTTACATCCAATGTATTCAATTTCTTTATAATGATATTTGTAATACCTTCAATGTATCCAACTTCACCAACTTTTTCTAGATCACTGAGTTGCAATTGAAGAGAATCAACAAAATCAGTAATGTTCATTGCATTTTTACATGTTTCATTTAAAAAGAAATGCAAATTGAAGGATTTATTATGAGAATTTGTATGAGTTGTATTATGTGTACCATTTTTTACAATCTCCAACAACTCTGTATTTTGTTTTACTAACATCATAATTAGTTCTTTTTCATTTGTTTTATTCTCAATTGTTGTTTCTAATTTTATACATTTCTTTTGGTGTCTATAATAACCACTATCATACTTATATATTTTACCACAAATGCATTGAAATATCGGAGCAACTTTTGGCAACTTTACACCATTATTTACTACCATTTTACTATCATTTATGTGATTTTTGTGTTTATCAGTTGAAACATGTTTGTCAAAACTGCTTTTTTTGCATGATGTATAGTCACATAATTCACATGAATAATTTTGAGCAACTTTTAGCAACTTTTTACTATCCATTTACTATCCTTAATATTTTACAATATTTAATTTTTAAGTCTTTAAAAAAAAAATTATGCAAACAAAAATAAAATTATTTTTTTTGTAGTCAGACCATAAGAATTTTTATGGTCACAAATTTTTGGTTTTTGGCAAACTATTTTTAGGTTTTGGATTTTGGACATTTTTTTTGTCCATTTTTTGAAATCTGAAAAAACTTTCCCAACAAAATATTTGAAAATACAAGATATAAAAATACAAAAACAGACACACCTATGTATGTAGACAAAAATGTACGATACTTTAAAATATATAATATAATATAAAAAAATAATAAATTTATCTTTTTATAAAGGTTTCGTATCTAAAATGCAATGATCTCTAAATCTTTTAAATTCCAATATTCACATGCACCTCCTGGAATAGGGCGTTTAATAACAAAAGGAATTTTTTTCTCTTTCAGTTCTAATTCAGCAATAATGTAGCCATCTATAATATTTTCAGGAACTTTTACTAATGGTTTTGCACCAGTTTCAATTTGTTTAGAACGTTGACCTAAAATACGTGCTCTTTCATATTTTGTTAAATAAGGAATTGTTTTATGTAACGGATCTATAATTATTCCATTACTATTTTTAACAACATTTGATAACTTTATAATTTCATCATAATTGTGAGTTAAACATTCTGGATGAAAATCATCTATATAATTCTTGACTAGTTGAGCGTCAAATTTTTCTAAATAATTTTCATTCATATCATCTTCATCATCTGCATCATCTTCATCATCAAGAACCATTAATTGTTTTTTAGGTTTTTTTTTAATAAGTGTTTTTTTTGATTGTACTTGTTCGACAGGTTCACCATTATCATCAATTATTTCTTCTTCTTCATCTTCTTCTGATTCATCTTCTATATCATCATCTGCATCATCATCACTATCAATTTGTGATTGTTGAATTTCTGCATCCTCTTCTGCAAATTCAGAAGGTAAGTCTTCCTCGTTATCAGATTCTTCATCAGATACTTCTGCATCATCTACAGAAATATCATCTGCTTCATCACCCAAAATTATTTTATTACCATTTTTTTTTTGATATACATCAACTACTGATTGTTCAGATTTTACAGATTCAACGTCAGAATATTCTTCGTCGCTCATTATTATAATAACTAAAGATAGTTTTAAATAATTAATTTCAATTTTCTTTTAAACAAATAAATAAAGTAAATTTAAAATTATAAAAATACATACAAAGTTGCAAAAAAGGCAGAAATATGCAATAATCCATGATTAAATAAATGATCATTGCAACACCATTCTTTATTAGAAAAACTATTACTTTTATAAAAAGCAATAATTGTTAAAATACCTAAAATTATGTATAACAATTTAGTATTCCAAAGTAAGTTTTTATAAAATAATGTATATACAATAAATAAAAATATTGTAAACTTAGCAACTAATGCATCAATAATATGTATAAATGAATTTTGAATTGGATTATACCAAAATAATTGTGATAGTAATAAAGATAAAAATAATAACCAAGCTAAAATATTTTTTTCAAAAGTAATGATATTTTTGGAAAAATATATTACTAGTGATATAAATGACAATCCACTAGTAATACACAAATAATAAGGTTTCAAAATAACCATATATTATAATTATTATATATTTATATTATTAATTACACTTATTTACTCTTATACCCTGTAGTTTCACTTATACCCTGTAGTTTCACTAATACCATGTAGTTTCACTAATACCATGTAGTTTCACTAATACCATGTAGTTTCACTTATACATTTTCAGTTGTTTTCCATGCAGTATCACATTCCGAACATAAATAAATATATTTCATATTTGCATCATCATATCTAATATAAATGATTTCTCTGTCTTTCCCTTCTGTATTTGTCAAACAATCTGGATTAGGACATAATACAGAGTCTATACGAGGTAATGTTGGATCTAGCTTAGTATATTTATTCACAATATGACTAAAAGTTTGTTCCGTTTTTTTTACTTGTGTTTTTGATACACAGACATTCTCTATAGATAATAATGTATCCTCATTCCCACACTTACGACAATAATAAACCAATTGATTCGGATCATCGCTATTTATGCGAATATAATACATGTTTGAGCAATTTGAACAAAAATGCATCTTACTATAATATAAGTACATTATATTTATATTATTTTTATTCAATTTTTTATATAAAAAATATTTATATTGTTCAAGTGGATAAAAGTTTAATTTCTTTCAACCTATCAATAATAATATTATAATTTACCATTATATTTATACTATAAATACCTGTTTTAAAATTTACTTCTTGTGAATTCAAATCGGTATTTTTTTTTGTAGCAAAAGACAATAATTCTTCATAATTTTTTACAAAATGTTCTTTTATAAAAGGATAAAAATTCTCAAAAAATGGTAAATAAACTCCTTCTTTTTTATATAAAATATCACAAACACCAATATTCAAATTGGCAAATTCAATAATTTCATTATAATTAAATAGATCTTGATGTCGATTATTTATACCAGGTTCATTTAATAATGGATTTTTACAAAGTAACGTGCATAATGTTAAAAGAATTGTTGATATCGATTGACAAGACGTCCATTGCTCTCCTCTCCAAGTGTTCAAGAGAGAAACACATACTTTTCCACATGTATATAAATTCGGATTGAATCGAATATTATTGCCATTTGTGCAATATTTTACTTTTGGTGGAGTATGAGGATAATCTACTGGAAAAACAAATTCAAAAAAATAATAACCTCCAAAGTAAGGCGTTTCAGAAGGACCAACAATCATTGCATATCCCTTTAACATATCTGTATCATCGTGTATATAGTAAATACCTTGGTCTGTAAGTGGATTTTTTAATATTTGTTTCACATCTTTCAGTAAGCGTTGAATTGTTTCTTTTTTAATAAATGTTGACATGCAATATATTATAATAATGTCACAATGTTTAAACCTTTTTTTATTATATTATACAAAATGCTCACATATAAAATGGTTATAAACCAGATACAAATTTTTAAAATAAATAGAAAAAAAATGAAATAGAAAAATCTATGTATATTATATCATATAATGAGTATTACACAGATGACCTCGTCACAATTTAAAGACTTGAATGATTTTTTAGCAAAGCATATTACTAAGAACAGCGGCGAAGGCATTCCATATACTCATACAAGAATTCCTGATAAAGAATTGAATATATACGCTGGATCATATGTTATTCCGAAAGAAGATTTGTCTACATTTTATTCACTTTATTATGAAAAAATATTTGTAAAAAAGCAAAAAGAATATTTAACAGAAAGACAATTAGATTCTGCTGGTTCAATGGCAGTTGATTTTGATTTTCGATATAAATATGATGTAACATCGAGACAACATACTAGTGAACATATATTTGATATGGTAGGTGAATATATGGAAATACTTAAGGAATGTTATTTAATTACACCAGGAATAGCAATTCCTGTATATATTTTTGAAAAACCAAATGTAAATAGGTTAGCAGATGGTTCTTTGACAAAAGATGGTATTCATATGATTATTGGTATGCAAATAGACCATACTATGCAGCTAATAATTCGTGAAAAAATGATTGAAAAGTTACAAGAAATTTGGCAGCTACCATTGATTAATACTTGGGACTCAGTTTTAGATGAAGGTATAAGTACAGGGAAAACTGGTTGGCAGTTATTCGGATCACGAAAACCAGGTCATGAAGCTTATGAATTAACTAATTATTATGTAATGACTCTGGATGGTGCTGATAATTACTTTAGTATGGACACAAAAGAACTAAAATATTTTGATTTAAAAAATAATTATGAAAAGTTATCTGTTCGTTATGAGAATAATCCAAAATTTGAATTAAATCCAAGAATAATTGATGAATATAATGCTAGATTACAAAAAAAAGACTCATCTAAAAATATTACAAAAGCTTCGAGCAAGATCAAAATGAATGTAATAATAGAGGATGATGACGAAGGTAATGAGTATATGTCTATAAGTGATATAAAAGATAGGGAGTCATTAGATAAAGGTGTGTGTTTATTCTTAAAAAGTTTAAAACCAAATGACTATGAAATAGCCGAAACACATTATTTTACTCAAGCATTACCGCCAAAATATTATGAACCTGGATCACATTTATTGAATCGACAAGTTGCGTTTGCATTAAAGCATACAGATGAGCGTTTATTCTTATCATGGATTCAACTTAGAAGTAATGCTAGTGATTTTAACTACAATACCATTCCCGAATTATATGATTTATGGAAAAAGTTTCATAAATCAAACCAAAATGGTATAAAAGTGACTAGAAAATCAATAATGTATTGGCTAAGAAAAGATAATTTTGAAGAATATGAAAAAATAAAAAACAATACTATTGAACATTATTTGGAAATAGTATTTGAGACAGGTACTGAGTACGATATAGCAATGGTTTTGAAACAAATGTATAAGGATAAATATATATGTGTCAGTTATGATAAAAAAGGTATTTGGTATAGATTCCAAAATCACAGATGGATACCAGATAAAGGCCTTGGACTTAGAAATAAAATATCAGAAGAATTATATTCTTTAGTAACAGAAAAGTGTTTTCAAATTTCTGAACAAATAAAAGAATACGATGATGAAGAAAGACGTGAGTTTATGAAAAAGAAATCAAGAATTGTTGCGGAAATACGAATCCGTTTAAAAAGAACAAATGATAAAAATAATATTATGCGTGAGGCTGCAGAGATATTTTATGATGGCGAATTTGTGAGAAATATGGATACTAATAAATATCTCATGTGTTTTAATAATGGTGTTATTGATTTTGCAAATAAGATTTTTAGAGAAGGGTATCCAGAGGATTATATTACAAAAACAACGCGCATTAATTATATTAACGCAGAAGATATGCACTCAACCGATCTAACTTCATATCAAGAAGTAAAAGATCAGTTAAATGAATTTATGAATAAGCTATTTCCTATTCCTGACTTAAATAAATATATGTGGGATCATTTGGCAGCTTGTTTAATTGGTGCAAATAAAAACCAAACCTTTAATGTATATCATGGTAGTGGAAGTAATGGTAAATCAATTTTAGCAGATCTAATGTCAGCAACATTAGGTGAATACAAGGGAACAGTTCCTATCACTTTAGTAACTGATAGTCGTGGTAAAATTGGTGGAACATCCGATGAAGTTCTTAAACTAAAAGGTGTCCGTTATGCAGTTATGCAAGAACCATCCAAAGGTGTTAAATTAAATGAAGGTATAATGAAAGAACTTACTGGTGGTGATCCGTTACAAGCAAGAGGACTTTATTCAGAATCAGAGATTTTCGAGCCTCAGTTTAGTTTGGTAGTTTGCACCAATAATTTATTCGATATTGAAAGTAATGATGATGGTACATGGAGAAGAATTAGAAAATGCGATTTCAAGTCTAAATTTGTTGATGAAGGTGAATCGTATAATGATGAAACACCTTATGTCTTTATTAAGGATAAGAGTTTGAAGGACAAGTTTCCATCCTTTGCTCCAATATTTGCTAGTTTATTAGTAAAGCGAGCATTTGAGACAAGTGGTGTAGTAGAGGATTGTGAATCTGTATTACAAGCATCCAATAAATATAGGAATGGACAAGATCATATTACAGCATTTATTAATGAAATGATTATTCGAACTAATAATAATAAGGATAAAATCGGAAAAGTTGGATTGAATCAAGCATTTAAGCAATGGTTTGATCAATCACAAGGTTCAAGAAAAGTACCTAAAGGTGAAGAACTACATGAAGCAATGAATAAGAAATTTGGAAATGCAAAAGATAGTAAATGGTGTGGTGTAAAGTTTGTTGAACCAGAGGTTGAAGAAGATGATGATATGTAACAAATTTAAGTAAAATATAAAATATGTATAAATAATTTATTATAAATATTTTTTAAATTTTTTTTTAATATTTTTTTTAATATTTATTTTTTTGGATCTAATTCTTCTCTATAAACATTTTTTGGTAACATTCCATATATTGCATAAATAATATAAATGAATAATCCTAATATCCATGTGGAAACAAATGGCAACAAAATAAGTCCTATAAATGTAGCTAATCGAATTTTCCAGTCAGTTTGCGATGGATAAATGAATGAAAATATACCAAAACAAATTACACAAATATTATAAATAGTGAAAAAAATATAATAATAATAAAATTTTAAACTATCTGATTGTTGATCTTGATAATATGTTTTACGTTCACTTGTAAGAATATCATTAGATGACTTTCTTATATGTGTTTCCAATTCAACATTCTCATTTTTATATTTTAAATACAAATCAGCTATATTTTTATAGTTTAAAAGAAGACCTTCATAAGAGGACAATTTTTGCTGAATATTTTTTATTTGTACATCTTGAAAATCTTTAAAATTATTTGCATTTTGTTCTGCTTCCCTTTTTAGTTTTGCTTCGTATAATTCATCATATGCAGATTCACCTTGACTAAATGTAATATAATTTTTTTCTGCATCATCAACTTGAGTTGGTGCTGATAGTAGATTAGTTTGTGCGTTAAAATATTTTTCTTTGAGACTATCTTCAGTTTTTTTTTGTTGACATACTGGTCCACAAGCTAATACATTTTGAAGTTGTGTAAATAATGAGTTAAAATTATTTATTTCGTCTTCAGATGACATTACTATATTATATAACTATAAGAATTTCATATAATTATATAAATTATTCTTCTAAATTTCAACTATTATATGGTTTTAATTGATTTAAATCATAATCAGACTTATATTTACCAGGTTGTGTCTTTATTAATATGCTATTTATTATATCTTCGTTTGCAAAAGATGCAGGTTGTAGTAACTCGAAATTTTCTGGTGGGTGTCCTGATGAAGTTGCTGGTACTACTGCTGGTACTGATGCTGGTACTACTGCTGGTACTGATGAAGTTGCTGGTACTGGTACTACTGCTGGTACAGGACACTGACCAGGAGAACTAACACATTGATTTAATGTAGTATCATAAGTTTGACCTGGAGAACAACAATATTCGCCAATACAAGTTCCAACATTACCAATATTTGCCCATGGGTCCTTATCACTACCTTTACCCTTTGGTGCATTCTTTAAATCAAAAGGCCAATTATATTCATTATAATTCATATTATCACGTGAAACAATAGAAGAATAAGTTTTCCAACCATAATATGCACCTACAAACCCGACAATAATGATTAATATGTAATATAAACGACTTGGTAAAAAACCATTATTAAATAAAATAGTCAAAATAATTACGGGTATCAATGTAAAAATTATAATTTTCATTAATGTTGAATGTTCAGAATATTTGTCTCCATAATATTCGTTAATTTCAACAAGACGTATTTTATTATTTTTTTGTTCTTGCAATTTTTCCAAACGTTTTTTCGAGCGGTTTAATTCTGTTTCAACAATATTAACTGCCGCGGTTTGTTGTATTAAGGTTCCATTAGAAGAAGTTAAAGCGTTTTGATAAAAACTATTAATTTCGCTTAATGTTGTATATAAATTAGTTCGCATAATAGAGAGTTTATTTATTTGATCAATAATTTCTTGTTGTTGCTGAGAAGTTAATGATGGATCTTGATTTATTTTGTTAAATAAATCACCTTCCATATTTTGTAATTTTTGAATATCACCTAAAATTTTTTCAATAATATCAGATGTATTAATATTAGAATCATCAGACATAGTATATAAATTATAATAAGATAATTAAATAAAATAATTTATTTTTGTATATATTATTTTATTTTTTAATTAGCATTTTTGGTAATATTCATAGCTACTAGTACTGAACCCGCTGCTAATATACTCCATAACAAATATTCATAATTTTTTTGTAAAACATCAATATCGCTATCCTGTAACATTCTATCAATATTATTTTTAACATTAAATCCCTCTAATGATGCAGAAATTGCATTACTTTGTGTATTATTAGTATTTATTTGAGTTTGATAATCATTTAATCCATTTAAATTATCAACTGATTGATTTTGTGAATCTTGTGTTCCTGCATTATATTCATCTGTTAATGTAGCTATTTGTTTAGTTAGATTTTGCATTTTATCTTGTAAATCTTTCAGTTTTTGTTGTTCATCAGTTGTAGCATTAGGTAAACCATATTTATTTTTAAGTTTATCGCCATCTGCATACATTTGATATTGAACAGAATCAACATATTTTACATCTTTAGTAACACCTACAGGTACTGATATAGGTTCTTTACCTCTTACATAAGTAGTAGTAGTAGTGGTAGGTTTATTTGTTCCACCATATGGCCACATAGAACTATTTTTAGGATAACAAACTTTATTTTGATCATCAAATACAAACCCATAACAATTTTTATTATTATTACAACTAGAATAACACTGATCAATAGTTGCATTTCCATAAGATGTACCAGATATATCATTTCCTGGTGTATCTGTTTTTAAAAACTTACTATAATTATTAGTAAGTTTAGTATTACTAGAAGGATATTCAATTAAAACATTATTTTCATCTACAAAACCAAGTTTACCAATATTTTCTTTAAATCCTGATGGAAGTATACTATATAATGCATTTACCCAACCTCCTCCCACTTGTTGACTTTTTGAATTTGTACTACAGGCAGATGATCTTTGGTTACCATATAAAACTAAATTACCATCTGTTTGCATAATCAAATAAATAGCACCATTATTTGAACCAATAAAATCACCTGCTGCCAAAGTAGTGCCACTAGGTATCCAATTTTGACCAAATTTACTTTTTGCTGCAGTAAAATTTGGATTATTATCTTTTTGTTTTCCATTTGTTCCTGAACACCATATTACACCTTGACTATTTGTTGGACCAGTTCCTCTATATACACACATATTACCATCATCTTGTAATACTAAATAATAGTTTCCATCTACACCATATGAGTATACAGCATTCGACCAAGGACCGCCACTCATAGTTCCACTAGTTATTTTTGTACAATTTTTAGCCACACCATATTTAATTAAACTATTATAATCTTTTGATATAAAACATTGAGCATTTTGTCCACTAGTGCTATTTTGTAAAGCAAAATAAGGATAATTAAATTTTACTGCTGCATCTTGACATGTTTGAAGATTATATGTTTGGCTACCATTATTTACTTGTGACATTGCTCTAGAACTTTTATCAACATAACAACCTACATAATCAGTAGCTTTTTTTGCAGGGGTAGAATAAATCGCAGCACCTGAATTTTGCACAACTAAAGATCCTTGTCCATTTAATAGTGCGGTGTTTCCTGTACCGCGGGCAGTATTACTTGACCATAACACTAGTTGTTTATAATTATATGCAGTACCATATTTTTGTGATGATGCTAAATCATTACTTACAAGACAAGCTGCAGTACCATCTGCTTTACCATCTTGTAACCCAAAATACTGATAACTATTTTCTGATGCATATTTTTTACATGTTTCTAAATCTGTATAACCTATTTCTGTTGGTTTCCATATCATAGAACGTTGACTATCTGTAAAATTAAAATTTGAATTACTATATAAATTCCATTGTGATATTTGAACACAATAACGATCATTTGTTTTATTACCAGGACTACCACAATTAGTAGTAATGATAATATATGCATTGTATGCCTTAGGTTTATCAACATAGTATGTTCTCATTTCAAAATTAAGACCTTGATTATCTCTTTTGTCTACTTCATTCCATTTTGATCCGTCCCAACCTATTACTATCCAACTATTTGGGCTTCTACCTGAAGGATCACCACAACAACCTTGTCTTCCCTGTAAATCATATTTTATTAATCCATAATTTGTAGGCAAATTTATTTGAATGTATTCTCCTGCAATTTTTTGAATAGATCCATCCTTTACATTTACACTTATTGAACGTTTACCTAAATAGTTGCCATTTTTTTTATCATAATTAAAAGCAGCACCTACTTCGCTATGCCAAAATGTATTTAAACTACGATCAAATGCTGCCCATGGACCCCAAGTATTATTATTTTGATAATTACTAGAAGAATAACTTTGAAACCCGCTCACAATATTACTAGTATTCATTTTAGGAACAAATAATATATCAGTTGAAGGAGGTTTATCATTATAACAACCTATATATTTCTCTACTGGACTAGCAACTAACTTGTTTACATATATATTTTGACCTGCATTTCCACAACTTTGTCCTGATTCCATAGGTGTCCCGATAATTAAATTTAATTCTTCTATATATGTTGCTGGTGTATCATATTCAGGTAACCAAGGCATATTGACATCTGTATATTTTTTATCAGGACAACTATTTTGTCCAGTTATACTATCCCATATTGTTGGACTAGGTATTAACTTTATAACACCTTGTTGTGTAACATAACATACTTGCCCTGATGTAAAACGTATATTCTTACCTAAATAAGGATTACTATTAACTCTATCTAAATAACTATTAGCTGACCAGTTAACTTTACTCATTAAATCTTGATATTCAGTTAATGCTTCATCATAGTCATCTCTTAATTTTTGAATTTCTTCTTGTTTACCCGAATAATCATTATCTTGTACAATTTGATTTGATTCTGTTGCTAGTATATTTTCTTGTGGTATATCTTGATCATTTGCATAATCAGCACTAGAATAATTAGAAGTAGAAGTTGGTGCAGAGGCTGGTGCAGAACCAGGACCAGATTCAAAACCTTCTCTAAATATTTCACCATTTTCATCTACATTAATTCCAAATTTACTTTGATATTGTTTAAAATTTACACCTTGATTTAAAGCTGGTGAGATATTAGAATCATACAAACTATTATAGTTATTACTTGTCATATTAATATAATAATATACAAAAATATATTATTATTTGTTTGTTTGTTTTTATTCATTTTTAATGTATATATTTTTGCGCAATTAATACAATAAAAAAAAGAATGATAAATGCAAAAAGAATAGTTATATTTGAATTAAATAAACCTCTATATGGTGGTCCTGAAAAACTTATTCTCAATAATAAAAATATTAGAAAAATGATTACAAATATCAAAACAATATAATTAGTATAATTTGAATAAACAATTATATTTCTATCTTCATATGCTGCATTTAACGTTTGAAATTGTCTATCTATTTTTTCTATTTTATTGAGTTTATCTATATTTTCACTCCCAATTTGTAAAGACATTATATATAGATAGAAAGAAAACAATAAAAAATTCAAGAAAAGAATTTATTCAATAAAAAAATTTAATACCATTTTTAAAATAATAATTAATACCAATATACATGGCAATAAGAATAAATATAATATAAATTATGCCTGATTGACCTATTTTTTTAAAAGATGGAATATTATTATACACATTGTAAGAATATTGGTTGTATAAATATATTAAAACAATCATTACAATAATTCCAAAAATAGAATAAATAGAAGTTACATATTGTAAAATAATTTGAGCTAATGAAAATGATGGTTGAACAATAGAAAAATTAACTACATTTTTAGTATTTTCATCAATAGAAGAGAAAGCTAAAACAAAAATAGCAATAACTACAATAGTAAATAATAAAAAATATACATAATAATTTTGTGTAACAAATAAGTTGGCTTGAGTTTCTTGATGTTCTATATTTTGATAATCATTAAAAAAATTTTGTATTTTTACTCTTTCTGCTTCTAATTCTTTGTGTTGTCCTATTAAATCAAAGTTTTTACCATCACGTTCTTGCTTTTGGTCTCCATAAAATTTATAGAATTTACCAATTTTATCTTGGATCTGACTATTAACACTTGTAAGGTCATTATTAATTGAATTTACAATTTGAAGTAATTGTACACTTTTTGGAACAATAGCAAAATCGTCTGGTTTTGAAGGAACAGCTACTCCATCTCCACCTCTTAACATGCATACTTTTTTTGCATTATAAGTTGCACCACTACATCCAGAAGTTGATGCACATGATGCAACACAATCTTGTAATGATCCGTCAGTAGTTTGGTCAACAGATGTTGTTCCCCAAAAAGATTGCCCTTGTATTTGTACAAATGGTGTTGCATTAATATTATAATTAGGTTTTGTTGCATTGTTATATTGTGTAGCCGAATTTGTATAATTTGCATTAGGAACAATTGTAATCCAACTAACAATAGTTGTATCAGTATATGGTGCACTCCAATTTACTGATGTATTAATACTCGTGTAATTAGGTGCAGAATATAAATTGTTATCACTACCAAGTCCAACTAATGTATTATCTGGAGCTACTGCAAAATTTTTAATGTTTATTGGTGATTGGATTTTTACAATAATTTCAAGAAGATTATCCTTTATTAAATCATTTATATTATTTATTTTAATAATTATTGTGTTATTAGGAAGTAATATAGAACTATCAGGACAGAGTACACTTTTCAATCCATCTATATAAGACCAGTTTGTATTACTATTAGCTCTAGTCCAAATTTTATTATCTAAACCTCTACCATATTGAACTTTTTGTTTGTTTTCACCAATATATTCTACAAAATTAGTATTTGTATTAATAGGTCCTGACCATGTAGCTGCATCCCAACTTATTTTGGAATATATTTTGCCTTGTGTATTAATACAATAAAGTGTTTTACCATCTTTTCCAAGAGTAACAGAAAACAAAATACTGCTGTTATCATTTACTTTTACCCATTTTGAACCCAACCATTTTTTACTATATAATTTTCCATCACTTCCAACACCTAATATAATGTATGGACCCTCACTATTCCCATAACAAGTTAATCTATGGTTGTCGTCTTGCATAGTAGCCCATAAAAATGTATCATCTATTAATTGCTTCATAGTTTGCGTTTTTGACCAATCACTAGTTGCATTCACTTTACCAGTAGTTGTACATCCAGCACTAGTCCATATATTTTCATAACATTTTTGGTCAATTCCTATGCTATTTCCTTTATATTTAGCACATGGTTTTAATGATTCAGCTTTTAAATTATCTACATAGTCCAAAACTGACTGATTATATCTTATTAAAAGAGACTTATAGTTATTATTCAATGTTTCTAAATCTAGTACAAGCGATTTACTTTCTTTATCATTTTTGTCCATATAATTTTGTATATCAAATTCAGTATTTTCTAGTAAATTCATATATATATATTTAATATAATAAAACATTATTATTTATCAGATTTTATCAGTTTTATCATATTTCATATATTTGCTTTAAATTTATCTTGACAATATTTCATAGAATTAAAAAAAAGGTAAAACATTGATGATATAGAAATAAAAATAACTATATTAGTAACATTATTTGTATTATTTGTATTATAATCATCATTGTTATGATTCGGAAGTGTAATTATTTCACATTTATTTTTATCCATTAATTGTAATTTTACTTTACTTGTTTCAGTAATTCTTCGTATATATTTTATCATTGATTGTGCACAATAGTCACTTAAATTTTTATTTAAAAAATTTTTTTTTGTAAAAATAGTAAACATTTTACAATCTAAAAATATTTAAATTGTAGATTTTAAACTTTTTTTTATTATTTATAATTTTTACCTCTATTGTAAATATTATTTACCACATTTTTCATATTGCTTCCTACATTACCCACATTATTTGCCATATTTTTAACATTGCTTGTCAAGTCGCCATTTATATTAGTATACATATTTTTAACAGCAAATGAAGCTATAATAATGCTAAAAAATAATGCCCAGTTGCGTAAGTAACATTCATCATATATTTTTTTATAATCATATATAAGTTCACTAGCCGCGTTACTTGTCTCTTCAACAATACCGAGACGTTTTTTTAAACTAGTATTTTTATCTTTTTCTTTACTAATTAAATCATTTAAACAAATTAATTTTTTATTTAATAAATCTATATTTGTATCGACGTCATTAGAAATTGTAAAAAAATCTGAACCAATTTTTGTAAGATTTGCTTGAATATTTGCAAACATCTGTTGATAATCTGGATATTCTGGATTTTTATTTAAAAAAACATAATATTTTTTGTAATCTTCCAAAACGGATGGCAATTGTTGTTCTAAAGCTGATATTTTTCCTCGAAAATTATTCAATTTTCCTTTTAATTCTTCAGTGTTATCATCATTAATATTTTTTTCACAATTTGTATAATAATTTGGATCTACGTTTGTCATTATATAATTTGAGTATATATTATTATAAATAAATAAATAAATAATCAATTTATAAATTGAATATTTATTATTATAAAATTGTAAAGGTGTAAACTCAAAAAAATAATTCAAATGAAATTGAAAGCTTATCAACTAACTCTTTTGTTTCATTATATCCACCAACAAATTTTTCATCAAAAAAAATTATTGGAAATATTTTATATTCTATTTGAGTTAAATTTTTAATAAAATCCAAAAAATTATCTTTTTCTTCAATTAAATATTCATCACAATCTACGACATTAAAAATAAAATTATTATCTTTCAAAAAAGTTTTTACCTTGGAACAATTTGGACAACCAGATTTACTATAAATTGTAAATCCACTTTTTTCTGGTAATTCAAAAATCATATATATTATATATTTTTATATATTTATATATTTATCCAATTATGTACAAACTCTATAGTAATTTGTCATAATAGAAGTTTTACTAGGACGTATTATCTCACAGACTTGTCCTGGTCTTAATCCAATAACTCTTGCTACAGGATCAAATCTAGAAATATTTGGCATTTGTGATTTATCCATAATGTTATATCGTTTCATAATAGTGTTAACTTCTTGATCTACTAATACTCTATGAGGTGGTACTAAAACATGTTCCAATATATTAAATTGAAGTCTCTTAATGCTTTCGATAACAATGAAAATACCATCAGACTCCCAAATATGTTTCAGCTCATTTATTAATGTTTCATTAGGATCATCTTTAATAATTATGAATAATGTGTCTGATTTTTGAAGTGTTTCTGATAAAATAAATAAATCATCTATCATTTCTTGAATATTTTTTGGCGCTGGTCTTGATGCTAAATAATAACGTATGTATATTTTTTTCTTAGGGTTTTCATCAGTAATTTTTTCATTACTAGTTTCTAAAAGCATATCGAGTTGATTATTTTGTTTCATTGAATTTACTTCATTTACACTAAAATTTGCATAATCGTTTATATTATAACCTTGTTTTTCCATAAGTTCTAAAACTATTTTTCTAGAATTGAAAATATGTGATATTAGAACGCTTGAGTTTTGACTTGCCATAGTATATTATAATATAAACATATTGGATTATTTTTAATTCAATTTTTTAATTATTTGTTAATTATTTATAATTTATTATAAAATTATTTTTCTAGTTCCATCTGAAGTTGTTGTTTCTATTTCTGAACCTGTTTTAGCACCTGATTCAGCACCTGATTTAACACCTGATTCTATTTCTGTCTTTGTTTCTGTTTTTTCTGTAGGTACTTCTTCTGATTCAACCTCTAAAATAGTTTGTTCACTAGGTGTAGAATTAGAAGGTGATTTACCAAATTCTTGTACTATGGGTGTATAAGAATATTCAACATTCTGTTCTTGAGAACCAGGTGCATATAAAGGTGACTCTGGATTGAATTCTCGAATCTCTTCAACATAGTCTGATGGTGTTGATGCTGGCACATAAATAGGAGACTCTGTTATACCTTCTCTTGTGCCTTCTGTTGTACCATATTCATCTCCAATTATTGCAGGTTCAGGTAAAACAGGTTCCTCATATTTATTTTCTCTTGTTCTATTTTGTTTCAACTCTTGATTCACATTTCTCCATACACTATTTAATACAGCTTCTGTTGGTTCATTTGATTTTAACAATTTATTAATATTATTAGAATAAGACATACTGAGCAATTGATCAACATTTTCATCAGTAATAATACGCATTTGTACATTCATAACTTGTAGCTCTTGCATCAAGAGTTTTAATGAATAAGGTACTCTTAATATACTAAAAGAACGTCCAAATCTACTTAGGTTCTTAATATTTTGACTACCATCAGGATTTGTTAAAAATTCAATAGGACCATCCGCATAAGGACTTAAAAATAAATTCTTTGCTTCATTGTAAATAGAAATCGCACCTGTTTTATTACAAACTGCTATATAATATTCATCACCTCTTACCATAAATGATTCATTCAAAAAATAAGACATACCATGTGCACAAACACCATCACGTTCCATCTCTCCGATTCTTAAACCACCATCATTTGCACGTCCTTGTACAGGTTGTCTTGTTAACATTGTATTAGGACCTCGTGCTCTAAAATTAATCTTATCTTTTACCATATGTTTCAAACGCATATAATATGTAGGTCCCATATAAATATCTGCTGCTATTTGTTGCCCTGACATTCCATTGTATAAAATTTGATTACCAGTAGAATTAAAACCAGCCTTTACAAGGAGTGGTGCATATGTGGAATAGTTGACGCCCTTTACTTGAAATGCAGTGCAGTCACCAAATGCACCATAACTGACACACACTTTACCAAATAAAGATTCTACAATTTGACCAATTGTCATTCGACTCGGAATAGCATGAGGGTTAATTATTAAATCAGGACGAATTCCATCAGCAGTAAATGGCATATCTTCTTCAGGAATAATGAGACCTATTGTGCCTTTTTGACCACTTCTAGACGCCATCTTATCACCAATTGCAGGTAACCTTTCTTCTCTTACTCGTATTTTGGCAATATTAAATCCTTCTTCACCTAATGTAATAAAAGCTTTGTCAACATAGCCGAGTTGTCCTTTTTTAGGTTTCACAGAATCATCTATCAAGACATCTTTGTTTTCCATATTGTTATTCACTTTACCAATTAATATCATTTTATCGTTTAATTCTGTATTCTCTCTAATTAATCCATGATCATCAAGTTGACTATAATCACAATCACGTTTCTTTTTAATCACATTGTTTTTTTCAACGTTAACAAATTTAGAACTTGTACTACCAGTAACTTTAGAGCTTTCTTCACGTGCTTCATACATGGAATAATAACTAGTCCTAAAAATACCGCGCTGAACAGCACCTTCATTAATTAAAATAGCATCCTCTACGTTATAACCTGTATAAGACATTATTGCCACAATTGCATTAACACCATAAGGTTGTTCTTCATTATTAATATACTCCAAATATCGGGATTTAACAAGAGGTATTTGTCCATAATTCAATACAACACCCATTTTATCTATACGCATCTGATAATTGCTGTGATAAACAGATATTGCTTGCTTACTTTGTCCACAAGAAAAAGCATTACGAGTCACTGGATTATTTTCTGGATAAATAATTAAGTTCCCCATTACACCAAGTATTAATGAAGAATCTATTTCTAAATGTGTATACCATTTACTCTTTTTTAAGTCATCAAGTGAAGAAGCAATCAATGCGGTTTCTTCTTCTGAAGTATCTACATAATCTATTGCAGAACGCCCTTGTTCTAATTTCTTAAAAATGGAAGCTTTATCAGATCCAATATCATGATATAATGTAGTTAAATCATATACCTTATTATTTTTAATAATATAATTTTCATCTGATTTTTTCAAAATTCCACTAACTAGTTGCTGCCAACTAATTTTGCCACTATCTAATCCGTCAATTATTTCTGTTCTATTAAAACTAACCTTATTGTCTTGAATATAATAAACAGGTCTACTTAATCTACCGGCATCTGTATAAATATAGATTTCATTTCTCTTATAATCGAAAGAAACACTAGTGTAAATAGGTATGATTCCATTCCTTCTATATAATTTTAGTAAGTTTACAATTTCAATAGGTGTATCGACAACACCAATCCAATTACCATTTACAAATATTTTTGAACTGCTACCTAATTGTTCTGCATTACATTCTAAAATAATACGCATGGGTGTATTCATTCTAAGCCATTTTATAATAGGAAAAGCAGAAGATCCACTCGTAATATATGTAGTTATAGACATATGTTTATGTAAACCGATATTGGCACCATCTGGTGTATCAAGTGGATCAATAAATCCCCATTGCGACGAATTTAATAAACGCGGACCAACCACTTTGGCACTTGAATCGAGTGGTAAATTAATTTTGCGTAAATGTGATATAAATGTATACCAACTTAAACGATTCAAATCCTGTACAGCACCCAGGCGTTTTGTATGCGCTTCTGATCCCCAATTACCTTTAAATGCTTTTCTGAATCCTTGTTCAACAATTCTCTCTTTAAAGAAAGATTTAAAGTTTGATTCAATGAGTCCAATAAAATTATCTTTATATTTATTGTCCTGTATAGTTTTATCTTTGGTTTTTATTTGCTTCTTTTCTTTTCTAGATAGAGTTTCATCATCTTTATATTCACCTTTGTGATAATAATACTCTTCGTCTATTTTGCGAGTAATATCTTTTTTATGAATCAAGTAATATTCTCTAAAAAGGTCATACATGAGAGAACCTGTAAGTTCAACACGTTTAAACCTAAAATTATCTCTATCTGTAGGTCTCTCTTCCTTCAAATAAACCTTCAACAATCTATTTACCATATAACCAACAAAGTATGCTTTTTCTAAAAAATTCAATTCACCAATATGTGGTAAAAAATAATCAGAGAGAATTTCAACAACACCTGATATTGTACCTCTTTTGGTTAATTCTGCTATAAATTCAAGAGCATTTTGTTGTGTAAAAAACTTACTAGCATCATGAATAGAAGGAATAAAAAGATCTATATAAGGATTTTTTTCATTATCCTCTTCATCATTTAAATTATTTAATAAACAAGTTTGTATAATATCTTTATCTGAAATAATACCAAGTGCACGCATTAAAATAAAAAGCGGAACAGGTTTTTTAACATTTGGAACTGATACTACAAATTGGTTATTTGTCAATACTGAAGATGGAGCAACTATTTTTACAGCAGTTGTTCGAATAGGCTTAGATGAATCTTCTGAAACTGATCGTATTTCTGCTGAATGGCTATAAATTTCGTCGTCTCCTTTGTATTCTCTAATATATAACAAATTATCAGCAAATTTCTCTTGTGAAACTAGTACCTTTTCTTTACCATCAATAATAAAGTATCCACCATAATCGTTACGACATTCACCCATATTAAAACGTACTTCTTTGTTCATTGTGTTAAGAATACACAATTCTGATTGAAGCATAATAGGAAAACGCCCTAGATAAATTTTGGGTAGAACTATAGATTGCTCCTTTTTCACATTATCAATATAGTATATAAAATCGACTTCCACATCATAGTGAATCGTTATACCATATGTCATGTTTCTTAAACGTGCATCATTTGGAAACATATAGTGCGCATTATTATCGTCATAAATGACTGGGCGCCCATAATAAATCTTGCTTCCATCTTTACCACCTAAATATAGTTGACATTCATTTCTTTTTTCAGAGTCTGTTCCCTCATCTTCTCTCTCAATGAAGCGAATAGGATTATTTTCATGAAAAATTCTACGAATACCATTCTTAATAAATTCATTATAGGATTCTAAATGATGACTTACTAAACAAGAAGGATTGTCTTTAAAATATTTATCAATTAGCTTCCAAGATATTTGTTCTTTATCAATGTTTTTACTTATATCTATACTTTCATCTTTTTTCATTTTATATTATATAATAATCATATTTTTTTATAATGTAATTATTATATATATTTTACTTGTATTTTCATTATTATATTTATAAATACTATTACTTAAATAAAAAAATTTTAAATTTATATTCATGTATAAAATTAAAATTTTTTGTCCGTTTTCATCAAGTAAAAATTGTAAAGAAATATTTGAAAGAATAAATTATGCTAGTCTAATTGAATTTTATGGTACAGAAAAAAAAATATATATTACCGATGAGGATGATTATACACATGCAATAATTATAAATACTATTATGCCTATATTAAAAATATCAAAAAAAAATGTAATAGGATTAGCATTTGAACCTATTCAGTTTTTAGGATTAACAAGTCAATTTGTTGAATACGCAAAAAAACATATTGATAAATATTTAATAGGCGATAAACATAATTTACCAGAGCCATTTATAGAATATTTTGGTTATATGTGGCATTCTAGACCACCAAAAGAAATAAAAAATAAACCTGAATTAATGTCAATTTGTGTAAGCACAAAACGTTTTGCTCCTGGTCATATGTATCGTCATAATTTAATAGAAAAAATAATACAATATAATTTACCTATAGATATTTATGGTCATGGAAGCACTTTTTATTCATATGATAGAATAAAAGGTTCTTTTAATGATACAGAACCTTATGAATCATATTTATTTTCAATATGTATTGAAAATCATGAATGCAATCATTATTTTTCTGAAAAAATAGTAACACCGCTTTTATATAATTGTATGCCAATATATTTGGGTTGTAAAAATATAGATAGCTATTTTGATGACATTATTAAGCTAAATGGAAATGTAGATAATGATATATTATTATTAATAGAAATAATAAAAAATCCTGAAAAATATTATAAACCAACTTATAATGAAAAAAATATTAAAAAGGTGAATTTAATAGAGAATATTGAAAAACTTTATTCATAAATTTAATTTGAGTTTTATTCTTTTTCTTTGTTTTTTCTGGTTAATGATTTATCAGATTTTTTACCTCTCTTGGTTAACCTAAATTTATTTTTTACTTTTCCATAACTATCATCAATTGTAAATTCAGTCCATGGTTCGCTAGGTCTATCTCTTATATATGGAGCAAAATTTTCAAATTGTCTATGTTTTTTAAAGAATTCAGTTGCTTTAAATGGCATACCACAAGAATTACCAAATCTTGCATCAAAAGTCATTTTTTTTATTAACTCACTATCACATACAATAGCATCTATTGCACCATGCGGGTCAAAAGGTTTAGGTCGACTAGGATCAGACATATATTCACGTGCATCCAAATCATAATGTGAACAAATAGTTCTCGAGCATGGATTTTCTTTCTCTAAATAAACATCATAATGGTCAGAAATTATTTTTTTTGCAATTTCAATATTAATTTTTCCTTTATACTCATCCATCAAATCAGCTATACGGACTTTTCTGGCACCCTGATGACGTCGCACATCATAAAAACCAGAGTTATGCACTTCTAAATTACGTATTTTTTCATCATATGGCGCATTGAAACCAATAAAGAATCCATTTTTTGTTCTCTC
>Ga0114960_10000774_pt1 | contig 26277 bp, 27 predicted proteins | sample C_130625_MF_Meta_FD_92637 | JGI IMG/M metagenome (GOLD analysis project Ga0114960, IMG submission 92637) | Freshwater microbial communities from Lake Croche, Canada to study carbon cycling - C_130625_MF_MetaG | ecosystem: Environmental > Aquatic > Freshwater > Lake | place: Lake Croche, Canada... | reverse complement strand
TACAACATTTCTACGCCGATTCTTTTTCACTTGCTCAAGTTTGTGGCAATGATTGAAGATCAGCACTTCATGCTTCAAAAAGAGGTGATCGACCGCATGTTGGCCATGCCCAACACCTCCGACTATGGTCGCTTGAGTGTCATGCTTCAGTGGCGCTACGACATGACACGTGTGCTTGATGTGGGCATGGAGGCCTTTGACCCACCACCTCGAGTCTTGAGTGCCGTGGTCAAAATGGTGCCCAAAAAGGAACCCGTTTCTTTGGATGTGTCTCAATTCTCTGAGATGGTTCAAGTTGCCTTTAGTCAAAGACGCAAGATCCTCAGGCATACCCTAGAGCCTTGGCTGGCCCAGAGAAACTTCAATGGAGACTTTGACTTTAAGCGAAGAGCCCAAGAGGTCTCTGTCCAAGAGTTCATGGCGCTTGTCCAAGAACTTGAGTAGGCTCGCGCAGACAAGCCCCTCCAAAGAAAAAAGCCGCATTGCTGCGGCTTTGATGGGTTTTGTTGACCTTTTCTTAGGCAGCGGTTAACCAATAGCCTGCGTTGAAAGGGCTGCTCATACGAAGTGCCAAGGGGGAGATATCAACCAGCTTGTCCGTGGGCATTTTCTCAACCTCTTCAATGATATCGATGCCAGACACGTCGGTGGTCGTGATGGGTGGACGTTCGAAATCAAGAACCGATGGCACGCGAGCCACTGAAAAAGAGTAAAAGCAACGAAAGGGCACTTTTCGATCTGACCAGTAATCGGAGGTCTCACGAAAAATATCAAGCAGTTGTTCGCGCGCCTCTTTATCGAACTTCGAATGAGAAGGAATGTGCTCCAAAACAACCACAAAACCTGGCTGAGGGCCAGATTTGTGCAAGGGGTCGGTCATGCTGTCGTACAAGGCATCAAAACTCTTGCTCGTTTGAGCAGGAAAGGTGAATTGTTGAACGATGGTGTCCAAGACATCTTGTTTGCTCAGTGCTTGGGCTAGATTGGCGTACAAAAAGTGGTGACTAAGTTCTTGCGCAGCCGATTGCAAGTCATTCACGGTGAATGCTCGAATGGACTGAACAATATTAGATTTAACTGTACGAAGTGGCGTATCCATCTCCGTTAGACTTCCTTGAAAAACGAAAGGGTTGGTTGCATTTGGTGAAACTGAGACAACCCCAAATCTCAAAAGAGATTGTCACAGAATTGACGTTTGAATGCAAGAGCCTGCTCAATAATTCAGCAATTAGAAGGGTCTTTGACCCATTAAAAGTTAGTGCTTACTATCAGTGAAAAGATTACCTTACTGCATTTGCGTCGGCAACCGTCAAAGCTGTCATATTTACAATTCGTCTGACGGTGGTGCTTGCGGTTAAAATATGGACTGGTTTTGCTGCGCCAAGCAAAACAGGACCTATGGCGATATTGCCACCCGCGGCTGTTTTTAAGAGGTTGTAGGCGATGTTGGCTGCATCTAAATTGGGCAGCACCAACAGGTTGGCGTTGCCTTTGAGGCTTGAGTCCGGCATGATGGCTTCGCGGTGGACGCCATCCAAGGCCATGTCTCCATGCATCTCGCCGTCAATTTCAAGCCAAGGCGCTTTTGACTTGACCTGGGCCAAGGTCTCTCGCATTTTGATGGCACTGGGCGTGTCAGCGCTTCCGAAGCTGGAATGAGATAACAGTGCCGCTTTGGGGCGAATGCCAAAACGCATCATTTCTTGTGCTGCCATGATGGTGATTTCGGTCAACTGCTCGGCGCTTGGATCGTAGTTGATGTGCGTATCGACCAGAAAAATTTGTCGATCTGGCAAAAGCAGACCGTTCATGCAGGCGTAGGTGCTAATGCCTGCTCGGTGGCCAATCACTTGGTCAATGTAGTTCAAATGCAGCTCTGGTGTGCTCCATGTGCCACAGATCAGGCCGTCGACCTCGCCTTTGTGCAGCAGCATGGTCCCAATGAGGGAGAGTCGACGTCGCATATCGATTTTGGCCAATTGTTCGGTCACGCCCTTTCTGGCGGTCATTCGCCAATAGGTTTGCCAAAAATCTTTGTAGCGGTGGTCGTGTTCTACATTGACAACTTGATAGTCGACGTCCTCTTTCAAACGAAGACCAAATTGTTCGATGCGTCGTTGAATCACGGCGGGTCGTCCAATCAGGGTTGGGAAAGCCAAATGCTCATCAACGACCACTTGAACGGCTCTTAGCACGCGCTCTTCCTCGCCCTCAGCGTAGGCGACACGTTTGTTGATGGCTTTTTTGGCCGATGCATAAATGGGCTTCATGGCCTGACCTGATGCGTAGACAAAACTTTGGAGTTTTTCTCGGTAGGCATCCATGTCTGCAATGGGGCGCAAAGCCACACCGCTGTCGGCGGCGGCCTGAGCAACAGCCGGGGCGATTTTGATCATCAAACGAGGATCGAAAGGCTTGGGGATGAGGTATTCTGGGCCAAAGGCCAGCTCTTCACCGGAGTAAGCTGCAGCAACCACCTCACTTTGTTCGGCTTGCGCGAGTTCAGCAATGGCATAAACGGCGGCTATTTCCATCTCGGTGGTGATCGTCGAGGCCCCCGCGTCCAAGGCGCCGCGAAAGATGTAGGGAAAGCACAAGACGTTGTTGACTTGGTTGGGGTAGTCGGTTCTGCCTGTGGCGATGATGGCATCATCGCGAACAGACTTGACATCTTCGGGAAGGATCTCTGGACTTGGGTTGGCCAAGGCCAAAATGATGGGGTTCTTGGCCATGGTTTTGACCATGTCTTTTTTAAGTACGCCGCCAGCTGAGAGACCCATGAAAACATCCGCGTCCACAATGACCTCGGCCAAGCTTCTTGCGGACGTTGCTTGGGCGAATTGAATTTTGTCCTCGTCCATGAGCTCGGTGCGGCCTTGATAGACCACGCCAGCCAAATCGGTGACAAAGATGTTGTGCTTAGGCACGCCCAACTTCAAGAGCAGGCCTAGGCAAGCCAAGGCTGCAGCGCCAGCGCCAGACGTCACAATCTTCACGTCCTTTAGTTCTTTGTTGACGATTTTCAGGCCATTCAAAATCGCCGCACCCACCACGATGGCCGTGCCGTGTTGGTCGTCGTGAAAGACCGGTATTTTCATGCGCTCACGAAGTTTGCGCTCGACAACAAAGCAGTCCGGGGCTTTGATGTCTTCTAAATTGATGCCACCAAATGTAGGCTCCAAAGAGGCGATGATGTCGACCAGTTTGTCGACATTTTTCTCATTGATTTCAATATCAAAGACATCAATGCCTGCGAACTTTTGAAATAAAACGCCCTTGCCTTCCATGACGGGCTTGGCCGCCAAAGGTCCAATGTCTCCTAAACCGAGCACTGCAGTGCCATTGGTGATGACGGCCACCAAGTTGCCACGAGCGGTGTATTTGAAGGCTGCATTGGGGTCTTTGACAATTTCTTCGCAAGGGGCAGCCACACCAGGCGAATAGGCAAGAGCCAAGTCTCTTTGGTTGCTCAGTTGTTTTGTCGCACGAACGCTTATTTTGCCTGGTGTTGGAAATTCATGGTATTTCAAGGCGGCGCGGCCAAGTTCTTGACGCGCGCGTTCACGTTCTTGATCAACGGACAGATCTGAGGGTTGGCTTTTATTTTGAGTCATGAAAATAGGTCCTAGCAATCAAATGCTGTTGGGAGATGCAATTGGTCAAGTCAACCCGTGGAGCAAAACAAAAATTTGATAGAAACTTCATTGTAGGTGTTAGAAGCATCAAAAAAACAAAAGGAGCACAAAGTTCAAGCTTGTGCTCCTTGTGTTGCCCGCACCAGCGGGCAGGGTGCTTGGGTTCAGTTGATGCTCATCAAAGTTCAACGAGCTCAAAGTCCGATTTGGAGACGCCGCATTCAGGACAGGCCCAATCGGGGGGTACATCGTTCCAAAGCGTGCCGGGTGCAATGCCTTCTGCGGGCAGTCCCGCGGCTTCATCATAAATAAAGCCACAGACAATGCAGATGTAGGTTTTAAAAGAAGTGCTCATAAAAAAAAGGGCTCCTGAAAGGTAAAAAAATGGGTTCTCATTGAGTCATACAGACGTCAAGCTTTCGAGATGTGCTTGGTAATGCTGGGCATGTTTTTCTTCAACCTTGGCCAATGCAGAAAAGCGTTTTTGGGCTTTTTCAAGGGTTTTGGCAAACGTGGCGGCATGTTCTTGAGATTCAGCCATTTGGTCGTCCATTTCTTTGGCGGCCAAAAGCCGGCCCTCCTCGATGGCAACGTTCTTGAAACTGGGGTACATCTCCGTGTACTCGTAAGTTTCGCCATCAATGGCCATTTGTAATACTTTAGCAGGTGTGAGTGTGCTTTTGGGATAAAGCAAATCCAAATGTCCAAAAGCATGCATGACTTCTTGATTGGCCGTTGCTTCAAAGACTTCAGCCGTTGTAAGGTCGCCCCACTCACGACATAATTTCGCAAAATAACGGTACTTGATATGTGCCATGGATTCTCCAGCGAAAGCGGACTCCAAATTGGCCATGGTTTTGATGCTAGGGGCGTGGGTGTGTGACATGGACATCTCCTGGATTAATAAAAACAATCAGAACAGATGTAATGATAGAGAAGATTAATTAGAAAGGCCAATTGAAATAAACTAACTGCGCGATTGAAACGATGAGGGGTGAAGTTTCAAGACATCAGTTGCTCTATGTCAGAGACATTGACTGGCACGCCTCTGCTGAGGAGTTGAACGCCTTGGGGTGTGATCAGTGCATCGTCTTCAATTCGAACACCTATGTTCCAGTACTTTTCGGGCACATCGGGGCTGGGTCGGATGTAGAGTCCGGGCTCGATCGTGAGCACCATCCCCGCTTCAAGTGTTCGGCTCGTCGGTGCGCTTGAAGACCAGGGCTTTAAGGGGTCTAGCTCAGACCAAGGCGTGGCGAGGGTAGAGTTGTCTGAGCTAGGCGTCTGAACATAAGAGCCACAGTCGTGAACATCCATGCCTAGCCAATGGCTGGTTCGATGCATATAAAAGGGCGTGTATTTTCGATGCTCAATGACATCTTCTATGGTGCCGTGGACACTTTTGTTAAGAATCCCCATAGACAGGAGACCTTCACATAAAACCCGCACGCTGGCCTCATGCGGGTCGTTGAACTTCGCACCAGGCTTGGTGACGGCGATGGCCGCCTCTTGGGCGCTCAAAACGCACTCATAAACATCTCTTTGAGGTGAGGTGAAGCGTCCGTTGGCAGGAAAGGTTCGCGTGATGTCGCTCGCATAGCCATGGAGCTCACACCCTGCATCAATGAGGACCAAATCTCCTGACAAAATGGGAGCTTGATCGGCTCTGTAGTGAAGAACACAGGCGTTGGCACCCGCAGCCACGATCGAGGAGTATGCAGGAAATTCTGATCCATGACGCCTGAACTCGTGCAGCAGCTCAGCCTCTAGATGGTACTCTTTGAGCTCCTTCTTGTTTTGAAGGGCTTGTGCGCAAAATTGCATGGCTTTGATATGGGCCAAAGAAGAAATGTCACACGCTTGTTGCATGGTTTGAACTTCTTGGGCATCTTTGATCAATCGCATCTCATCAAGAAGATGACAGGCATTCTTGATGCTGTTCGGCGCACGCACACCAGTCCTCACCTTTTTAGACAGCTCATCGATCCAACGCTCAAGATGCTGTTTCATCAAAGGGTTCACGCCAAAGGGATACCAAATCGAGGTGTGGTTGCTTAAAAAAGCGGGTGCGATTTTATCCAAGTCTTCAACAGAAAAGGACTTGGTGACACCCAGCCTCTGGGGGGCTTGCTCTGGCCCCAAGCGGTAACCCTCCCAAATCTCTTTCTCTAAATCTTTGGGTTGACAAAAGAGGATGCTTTCTCCCAGATGGTTGAGCAGCAGCAGCGCATTGGGTTCTTCAAAGCCCGTCAAATAGTAAAAATAACTGTCAAAGCGGTAGGGATAATTTGAATCCCGGTTTCGGCTTTGTTCCGGTGCAGTTGGAACCACGGCCACATCACCTTGTCCCAAAAGGGACGCCAAATGTTGTCGGCGATTTTGAAAAGAAGTCATGAAATAAGGAGGGTAGGTTTAAGAATTCAGCATGGCCAAACGCTCAGGCGTACCCACATCCGTCCATGCTTCGCGAAAGTAAGAGGCCAAGAGGGATTGGGCTTGGATGCCCCGTTTTAAGACAGGGCCTAGGGGCGCCTTGATGCCCAAGGGATTACCTACAGCAAGCTCGCTTGCAAAGGTTTGGAAAAAAGAGTGTTTATAAATCCCGATGGTGCTGAAGGTGAGCGTCTCAGTTGGCTCAAACGCCTCAAGCGCCTCAAGGGATCTAGGAAGCGCCGCCAGACCGTTGGCATCTTTGCAAAAGTCTCCTTGTGGGTGGTGAGGGGGGTTCTTGACCAGCCAAATCTGCCCTAAGAAAGGCGAGTTTTGCAGGGCAGTCAAATGGACCGGGTCAAAATCAAAGCTTGGACAATAGACATCTGCCGCAACCACCCAAAAGGGGTCGCTCAAAAGGGGCAGTGCTCGCACGATGCCGCCCGCTGTTTCGAGAGCGGCGCCAAAGTCCAACTCTTCTGATGAATAAACCAATTGCATGGGCGCGTGCACATGCGACGTGGGAGCCGCGTAAGTAGCGCCCAATTGGCGCCGGATGCTCTGCCCAAGCCATGCGGTGTTGATCAACACTTTGGTGTAGCCGTGCTTTTGAAGGCCTTGCAAAGTCCACTCAATGAGACAGGTGTCTTTGACTTTTAAAAGCGGCTTGGGGGTGTGGTCTGTCAAAGGGCGCATGCGCTCGCCTCGTCCCGCAGCCAACACCATCGCTTGTGCTTTCAAGGAGTCAGAATCCATCAAGTTGGCCATTTTTTGAGTCAGTTAAAGCGCAAAGGTGTTGAACAATGAACACGAAATGAGCCCATTCAATGCCCATTTTAAAGAAAATGGATGAAAAAAACAGGCTTGATCCTTGGCTGATCGTCTGGCGCCATCTTCAGCTGAAAACGCCCACGAAAAAAGCAATGGGAATGCTCTATGATAAGCGGTGAAACCGTGAGCGTCACCTGATTTGTTTCTCCAACGCTTTGGCTCGGATCCATTTTGTAACCTTATGAACAACCTTAAAAACACGTTTAAACAAGCATTAAAAGACAAAACCCCGCAAATTGGGTTGTGGCTAGGCCTGGCCAACCCCTACACGACAGACATCTGTGCGGGCGCGGGCTTTGATTGGTTGCTCATCGATGGGGAACATTCACCCAACGACATCAACTCCATTTTGGCCCAGTTGCAAGTCATTGCCGGGCACCCCCATACCCATGCGGTGGCAAGAGTTCCTGTGGGGCACGGGCACATCGGTGTGACGCTGATCAAGCAGTATTTGGATATCGGCGTGCAATCGATTTTGGTGCCCATGGTGGACAATGCGCAACAAGCGCGAGACCTGGTCAAGGCCACCAGGTACCCGCCTGAAGGCATCCGTGGCATGGGTGGTGCACGGGCCTCACGCTGGGGACGCATCAAAGACTATGGCCACCAAGCCAACCAAGAGATTTGTTTGCTCGTCCAAGTTGAGACCCAAGCGTCCTTGGACAACATCGAGGAGATCGCCGCTGTAGAAGGGGTCGATGGGGTGTTCATTGGCCCCTCCGATTTGTCCGCCTCATTGGGCTATGTTGGACAACAAGATCACCCGGTGGTGCGAGCTGCGATTGAAGGGGCCTTTGAAAAAATATTAAAGGCAGGCAAAGCGCCTGGTTTTTTGACCTTGGATGAAAAGCTCTCACGTCACTATTTGGATTTGGGGGGCGTTTTCATGGCCGTGGGTGTGGAGGCGGTGATGTTGGCTCAACAAACACAAGCCTTGGCCGAGCGCTTTAAAACCAAAACCTAACTGAATGCGCCACAGGTGAGGAAACACATGGCGTGTTTTGTCTCAAGCGTCATCTTCGATCACTTCAAAGGGCACTCGGTTGGCAAGGCCGCACATGAGCTCATAGGACAAGGTCTTGGCGTGATGTGCAACCTCATCGATGTCTAGGGTCTGACCCGTTGAAGCGGTGCCCCATAGCGTCACCTCCGAGCCCACAAATTCAATGTGCCCTTGCAGATGCAAAGGGCTCAAATCGACACTGAGCATGTCCATGCTCACGCGGCCTAAGGTCCGGGTCCTTTGTCCATTGACCAAAATGGGGGTGCCCGACTCGGCCGATCTAGGGTACCCGTCGGCGTAGCCACAAGCCACGATCCCTATCTTCATGGCTTCCTTTGCGGTGAAGGTTGACCCATAGCCCACGGTGTCTCCTGCTTTGAGGTCTTGAGTGGCGATGACTTTACTGCGCAAAGACATCACGGCTTGCAAGGACCAGTCTGCAGAGGTTTGCTGGGGATAGTTGACCGAGCCGCCGTACAAAGCAAGTCCCGCTCTTACCCAGTCTTGGTGCAGGGCATGGTTCAAGGGATTTAAAAACAAAGCAGCGCTGTTGGACAAAGATCGCTCACCGATCAAATCTTGGGTGAACTGATCAAACCTAGACTGCTGGGACAAGGCGCCGCCGGGAAGGTCTGCGTCGCTGAAATGCGTCATGAGCGATATTTCTTCAATTTGTGGCAAAGCATTGAGCCGACTCCAAACCGATTTGAATTGCTCCGGCCTAAAACCCAAACGATTCATGCCGGTGTTCATTTTCAAAAATACTCGGTGGGCTTTGTGTGTTTTGTGGCGACTGAGCCAATCGACTTGTTCCATGCAATGAACCGCGTGCCAAAGTTGTAGCCTTGAGCAGTCTTCAAGTTCTCGAGGGTCAAAGACCCCTTCGAGCAAAACGATCGGGCCTCTGAACCCCAGTCCACGCAACACCTCAGCCTCACCGACTTGCAGAATCCCAAAACCATCAGAGCCTTTTAGGCCTTCAAAGACGCGATCAATGCCGTGACCGTAAGCATTGGCTTTGACCACAGAGAGGATTTGACTTTGAGCTGATTTTTGACGGACACAAGAAAGATTGGCTTTGAGGGCTTTTGTGTCAACAAAGGCTTTAATTGGTCTGGTCATGCTGCAAAAAGTCGGACTCTCGTGTTATAACTGCAAAACTTGTGATGATTGCATTCTAAGAAAGAAATTCGTTGATTGAGCTGCCTTTTGATATTTCGTTAGAAACCATGATGAAACCAACGGTTTTGGGCTTTTAAAAATGAAGCAAGGTTTCTACACCATCATGGTGGCGCAGTTTTTTAGCTCTTTGGCGGACAACGCATTGTTTGTTTGCGCAGTCGAGTTGCTCATCACAAAAGGCTACCCCGAATGGGAGCGTGCGGCTTTGGTGCCCATGTTTGCTTTTTTCTATGTGGTTTTAGCGCCCTTTGTTGGCGCCTATGCCGATGCCAAGCCCAAGGGCGAGGTGATGTTCAACAGCAACGCCATCAAGGTGCTCGGCTGCTTGTTGATGCTTTTTGGGCTGCATCCTTTGGTCGCTTATGCCCTGGTGGGTTTGGGTGCTGCGGCTTACTCTCCTGCCAAATACGGTATCCTCACGGAACTGCTGCCCGCCTCTCAATTGGTCAAAGCCAATGGATGGATTGAGGGTTTGACCATCGCATCCATCATTTTGGGTGTTTTATTGGGCGGGCAATTGGTTGGGAACTCATTTTCTGAATGGTTGCTCGCGTTTGATGTTCCTCTGATAGAGACCGGCATCGACACGCGTGAGGAAGCAGCCATTGCCATCTTGATTTTGTTTTATGCCCTGGCAGCTTGGTTCAACACGCGCATTCCCTTAACGGGTGTCCCATTGCGGCCACTGCCTCGCGACCCTGAGCGCTCTGTACTGGGCAATTTGTGGTCTTTGGCGCCAGACTTTTGGTCATGCAATCAAAAGCTTTGGGTTGACAAATTGGGGCAAATCTCTTTATCGACGACGACGCTGTTTTGGGGCGTTTCTGGCAACTTGCGTTACATCGTTCTTGCATGGAGCGCTGCCGCACTTCATTACTCGACCACCCAAGCTTCTTCCTTGGTGGGTGTGGTTGCCATTGGAACCGCCGTTGGCGCGGTTTTGGCGTCGGTCAAGATGCGACTTGAGCAAGCGACCAAGGTGATTCCGTTGGGCATTGCCATGGGTTTGATGGTCTTGGGCATGAACTTCATCAGAGATCCTTGGGTGGCAGCGCCCTTTTTGGTGTTGCTGGGTGGCTTGGGTGGCTTTTTGGTGGTGCCCATGAATGCTTTGCTCCAGCACCGAGGTCATATTTTGATGGGTGCTGGTCGTTCTATCGCGGTGCAAAACTTCAACGAACAAGCTTGCATCTTGGTCTTGGGTGGTGGTTACGCCCTTCTCACCGGGCTGGGTTTGAATGCTTATGAAGCCTTGACGGGCTTTAGCATTTTGGTGGCCTCGGTCATGTGGATGATCAAAAAATGGCACGAAAGCAACTTGTCAAAACACCCAGCCGAGATGAACAGGTTGCTCGATGAAGTCAAACAAGCAGAGATGAAAAGTTAAGGAGTGATGGCCATGGATACGCTAAACATTTTCGAATTCAAAGCAACAGACATCCAAGGCCAAGAGATGGAGTTCAGTCGTTTCAAAGGCCAAGTCATGTTGCTGGTCAACACCGCGAGCGCCTGTGGTTTCACGCCGCAGCTCAAGGGACTGCAAGAGTTGCACCAAGCGTATGCCGCACAAGGCCTTCGGGTGATGGGCTTTCCGTGCAACCAATTTGGGGGCCAAGACCCTAAAAGCGAGGAGGAGATTGCGCAATTTTGTACAACCCAATATGGGGTTGAGTTTCAAATGATGCAAAAAGTAGAGGTCAATGGTGAACATGCACTCCCCCTCTTCAAGTGGCTGAAAGCCCAAGCTCCAGGGCTTTTGAACACGGAGGCGATCAAATGGAATTTCACCAAATTTTTGGTGGCCAGAAATGGGCAGGTGTTAAAACGCTTCGCCCCGCAAGACTCGCCCGCTTCTTTGACCAAAGAGATCGAGCAAGCACTTGCTGCCGCTCATTAAAGCCACCTGTTTTTTTAGGCCGCCACGGCCAATGATTTCGTCAAGGCGGCATCTAGCCACTCGATCCAGTGTTCAACAGGCACGGGGCTCTCGCTTTGAAGGTGTGAGATGCAGCCGACATTGGCGCTCAAAATCACTTGAGATTGTGTGTCCAAGAGGTGTTGAAGTTTTTGGCGTTTAAGCGCATTGGACAGGGTGGCTTGTGTGACAGAGTAGGTGCCAGCTGAGCCGCAACACAGATGAGCGTCCTTTGGGGGCAAGCTCAGTTGAAAGCCAAGGGAGCTGAGCATGTCCTCAACGCGGCCCTTGATTTTTTGACCATGCTGCAAAGTGCAAGGCGGATGAAACACGGCTTGCCCAAGAGCTTCAAGGACTTTGGGGTTCAGGCGCTCCTTCAAGGCTTCACGCTCGTGCTCCAGCACCTCGGCGATGTCCAGCGTCAAGGCGCTTACCTTTTTGGCTTTTTCAGCGTACAAAGGATCGTCTCTTAAAAGATGACCGTAGTCTTTCACCATGACGCCGCAGCCAGAGGCGTTCATCACAAGGTAGGCCACGCCCTTTTCTATCCAAGGCCACCAAGCATCGATGTTGGCTTTGATTTGTGCGTGAGCGCGGTGCGCATCGTTCAAGTGATGTGCAAGCGCACCACAACACTGCGCCTTGGGTGCCATGATGGTCTGAACCGAGAGAGCATTCAACACCCTTGCGGTGGCCGCATTGACGTTGGGCATCATGGCCTCTTGTACGCAGCCCTCTAGCAAAAGGGCTTGTTTGGGATGCTGCTTTTGGGGCCACCGACCGGGTTTTTTGTGTGGGGTGATTTTCGATCTTAAAAGTTTGGGCAAAAGCGGGCGCACGGTTTGGGCCAATTGGTAGGCGGGCTTAAAGAGACGAGACGTCAAGCCACGCGTGAGCAGCCAACGGGTCAATTGCGCCATGCGCGTGCGAGGTACGGCTTTTTCAACAATGTCCCGTCCTACATCAAGCAAGTGGCCGTAATCCACGCCGCTTGGGCAAGTGCTTTCACAATTTCGACAGGTCAAGCAGCGATCAAGATGCAGCTGGGTTTTGGGGGTCGGTACGGCCCCTTCCAGGACCTCTTTGATCAAGTAGATGCGCCCTCTGGGGCCATCGAGCTCATCGCCCAGCAATTGATAGGTTGGGCAAGTGGCTGTGCAAAACCCACAATGGACACATTTTCTAAGAATAGACTCGCCCAATAGACCTTGAGCCGTGAATTGAAATTGGGGGGCAAGTTGGGTTTGCATGGCATCCAAATTAAAGCATGTCGAGGGTCGGTGATCAAGCGTGAGCGCGCGAGGTGTTAAAAACACCGCCTGGGTCGAAAGCGCGTTGAAGATGGTTTTGCAGTTGCATGACATGGGCTTCAACGCCAGAGCTCAAGCCTTTAAGGGCCGGGTCGTGTTCATGGCCTTGGGCCGCACGCCAAAGGGTGAGGGTGCCACCCAGGCGCAAGACCTCTTTTTGAATTGCGCTTGCTTGGACCGCATCGGCCCAAACCCAATGCAAGGCACCAAACCATTCGCTCAAGGCCTTGATGGCAAAGGATGGGGGGCCTTGTTTCAAGGCCTTCAAGGGCAGAGAAATTCGCCAAAGAGATGCATCAACGCGAGTGGACGTGGTTAAAAAAGAATGGGTTTGATCGCGAAGGCTGTTCCAATGGGCTTGGGCCTCAAGAGCGCTCAGCACTTCTGAGTTGAGGCCCGAGGCCAACAAGTCAGATTGAATGCTGGCCAAGGCCGATTGGGTTGCGGCCTTGGCGCCTTTGAGTCTGAGGACCATGTCGACCTTCCCTGATGAACCGTGTGCATCGGTGCTGGAGCCGCTAGCCAGCCAAGAGCTTGCATTCAAAGGCAAGGGGCGTTGCCCAAGTTTTTGCATCAAAGCCAAAGCTTGGTCCGAGGACAGTTGGGTTTTCAAACTGCACTCGCCCAAGGTTTTGGGGAGTACTTTCAAGGTGACCTCGGTGATGAGTCCCAAGGTGCCCATGGAGCCAGCAAGGAGGCGAGACACATCGTAACCCGCCACATTTTTCATCACCTGTCCGCCAAAGACCAAGTGTTCTGCCTTGCCGTTGATCAAGTTGGCGCCAAGGATAAAGTCACGCACGCCACCCACACTGGCGCGTGCTGGGCCACTGAGCCCACTGGCGACCATGCCGCCGATGGTGGCGTCGCCCTGGTCAAGCGCATCTGCAGCATGAAGCTTCAACCTAGGAGGCTCAAATGGCAAGCACTGGCCTTGTGCGTCAAGGAGGGCTTCAACCTGGCGCAAAGAGGTGCCGCTGGCGACTTGGATAAATAACTCTGTGGGCTCGTAATTGATGATACCCTTGAGCTCAGAGGTGGACAAAGGCTTGATCTCTCTGTCCAGGGGCAAGGCTCGGTAAAAATCTTTGCTCCCTAGCCCCTGGATGCTTAAAACTTGTGATTGGGCCTTGGCCTGCAGAATTTGATCCTGCAAGGCCTCGCGTGCATAGGCAAGCCCAGTCATCGGATCGCCTTGAAGCCGTCTGGCGCAAGGGGTTCAACCATGCGGGGTGTCATGGGTGAGCGGCGATCACTTTGACCATTTCAAGTACTTTGTTGGAATAACCCCACTCGTTGTCGTACCAAGAAATCACTTTGATGAAGGTGTCGTCCAACGCAATGCCGGCTTCGGCATCAAAGACACTGGTGCAAGGTTCGCCGCGGAAGTCGGTTGCCACCACCTTGTCTTCGGTGTAGCCGAGGATGCCTTTTAAAGCGCCTTCGCTTTGAGCCTTCATCTCTGCGCAGATCTCTGAATAGGTGGCGGGTTGAAGAAGCTCAACGGTCAAGTCCACCACCGACACGTCGGAGGTGGGCACACGCAAGGACATGCCGGTCAGTTTTTTATTGAGCTCAGGAATCACCACCCCCACTGCTTTGGCGGCTCCCGTTGAACTTGGGATGATGTTTTCTAAGATGCCACGACCACCTCGCCAATCCTTGTTGGAGGGGCCGTCAACCGTCTTTTGTGTGGCCGTGGTGGCGTGGACCGTGGTCATCAAGCCCCGTTTGATGCCCCACTTTTGATGCAAGACCTTGGCAATAGGCGCCAGGCAATTGGTCGTGCACGAAGCGTTAGAGATGATGGCTTGACCCGCATAGGTTTCGTGATTCACACCGTACACAAACATCGGGGTGTCGTCTTTGGAGGGGGCTGACATGATGACTTTTTTGGCGCCGGCCGTCAGGTGCTTGGAGGCGACATCGTGGCTCAGGAAAAGACCGGTTGCTTCAACAACGATGTCTGCCCCAATGCTGCCCCAATCGAGTTCGCTCGGATCTTTCAAGGCGGTCAAGCGAATGGCTTGACCATTGACGATAAGGGTGTTGCCTTGGACCTCAATGTGGCCCTTGAAGCGTCCGTGAACGCTGTCGTATTTGAGCATGTAGGCCAAGTAATCGGGCTCCAGCAAATCGTTGATGCCCACCACTTCGATGTCATGGAAGTTTTCGCTGGCCGCTCTCAAGACCATTCGACCGATGCGACCAAATCCGTTGATGCCTATTTTGATACCCATGTTGTGTTCCTCTTTTGATGGTTATGAAGGGTTAGATTCTTGGATGGCGGCTTTCACCGTTTGCGCGACCTTTTCTGGGGTGAAGCCAAAGTGCTTGAAGAGATCTGCCGCAGGGGCGCTCTCTCCAAATTGATCGATGCCGACCACGGCACTGACGCGGTACTTCCACCAAAAGTCACTCGCGCCCATTTCTACTGCGATCCGTGGGATGTGCTTGGGTAAAACCGCGTGACGGTAGTCTGGCGACTGAGCATCAAAGACTTGCGTACAAGGCATCGAGACCACTCGGATGGCCAGCCCCTCTTGGGCAAGGAGGGTTTGTGCTTTGAGTGCCAAAGAGACCTCGGAGCCAGTGGCGATGAGCACCGCTTGGGCGGGTTGGTCCAGGCCCGCATCTTGGGGCTCTGAGACCACATAGCCCCCTTTGATGATCAGGCTTGCATCGCGTTTGGGAGCATGGTTCAAATTTTGCCTTGACAAAAGCAAAGCTGCGGGTCGGTCCTTGGTTCGAATGGCATGACCCCAAGCCACTGCCGTTTCGCTGGTGTCACAAGGACGCCAAACATTCAGTTGAGGGATGAGCCGCAGACTTGCTGCATGCTCGATGGACTGGTGAGTGGGTCCATCCTCTCCAAGGCCAATCGAGTCGTGTGTGAAGACGTGAATGACGCGCAACTTCATGAGAGCTGCCATGCGAATGGCATTGCGACTGTAGTCGCTAAAGGTCAAGAAGGTACCGCCATAAGGCACATAGCCCCCGTGCAACGCCACACCGTTCATGATCCCAGCCATGCCAAATTCACGCACCCCATAGTTGATGTGGTTGGGGCGTTGCTCTTCTCCTACCGAGGCGATGAGGCCACTTGGCGTGATTCGAAAGGATCCCGTGGAGCTGGTTTGAGTGAGGTTGGAGCCGGTGAGGTCTGCACTGCCGCCTAACAATTCGCCCAAAGAGGCGGTCAGTTTCTCCAAGACCAGTTGTGAGGCCTTGCGACTGGCAAGCGTCGGTGCTTCTTGTTCGAAGTGCTCCATCAGCGCCTTGACTTGGCCATCAAATGACAGGGGCAGTCCACCGTCCATTCGTCGCTTCAGTTGGGTTGCAAGTTCACGGTAGCTTTTTTGATACTCTTCAAAAAGCGTGTTCCAAGCGGACTCAAGCTCGGCGCCCTTTTCTTTTGCATCCCAACTTTGGTAGACATCAGATGGGATTTCAAAGGGCGGGTGACTCCAAGCCAGTGACGCGCGGGTCAGTTCAATCTCTTGCTCACCAAAGGGTTCTCCGTGTGCTTTGGCGGTGTTGGCTCGGTTGGGGCTGCCTTTACCGATGGTGGTTTTGCAAATGATGAGGGTGGGGGCTTCCAAGTTGCTCTTGGCCAAAGAGATGGCATCCGTCAAAGCACTGACGTCGTGACCGTCAATGGGTCCTAAAACATGCCATCCGTAGGCCTTGAAACGTTCGGCGGTGTTGTCATTGAACCAGGGCTTGACCGCGCCATCGATGGAGATGCCATTGTCATCGTAAAGTGCGATGAGTTTGTTCAACTTCCATGCGCCAGCCAAGGAACAGACTTCGTGGCTGATGCCTTCCATCAAACAACCATCGCCTAAAAAGGTGAAGGTGTGGTGATCAACGACTTTAAAGCCAGGGCGGTTGAATTCATGGGCAAGCATCTTTTCAGCCAAGGCCATGCCAACCGCGTTGCTCAGACCTTGGCCCAAGGGGCCTGTGGTGGTTTCAACACCCGGCGTGATGCCCACCTCAGGATGACCCGGTGTTTTTGAATGCAATTGACGAAAACTTTTCAGATCCGTGATGGACAAGTCATAGCCCGTCAGGTGCAACACCGCATACAAAAGCATCGATGCGTGCCCGTTGGACAGAACAAAGCGGTCTCGATTGAGCCAATGGGGGTTGAGGGGATTGTGTTTTAAATGGTGGCCCCAAAGCGCCACGGCCATGTCTGCCATGCCCAAAGGAGCGCCTGGGTGGCCTGAGTTGGCTTGTTGGACTGCATCCATGGCAAGTGCACGTATGGCATTGGCCATCTTGCTTTGAGTAGGGGTCATAATTTTCTTCAATAAAAAGAAATCAGCCAAGCCGATTGAGATGAAAAGAAGCCAGGGACATGAAGTCCACGGAGATCATTTTATCTTTGGTTCAATGCAATCTTTGAAATATTCAAAGATTGAGGGTCAAGAGAGAACCAATTTTTTGAGACCCAAAGGTGTTTTGACCTCTTTAGAGCGTGACTTGGGGTTACGATTGGCGCATGGCCAAAGAAAAAACCCTCTTCTCATGCTCCGAATGTGGTGGCAACAGCCCCAAATGGCTAGGCAAATGTCCGCATTGCGAGTCTTGGAACACCTTGGTTGAGACGGTGGAGCAACATGCTTCTGGGTCAAAAAACAGATACCAAAGCATGGGTGCTCTCGCCCCCGCCTCGCCGCTCAGTACCTTGTCGGACATCAAGGCCACGGATGTCGACAGAACGCCCACCGGATTGGAGGAGTTGGACCGTGTGCTCGGTGGCGGTTTGGTTCAAGGTGGGGTGGTGTTGATTGGAGGCGACCCGGGCATTGGCAAGTCAACCTTGCTTTTACAGGCCGTGGATCGACTTCAAAGAGAGGGCACCCAGGCCTTGTATGTCAGTGGCGAGGAGTCTGCCTCTCAAGTCGCACTGAGAGCACGTCGCTTGGGGCTTCATGAAAGCCAGGTGCAGATCATGGCGGAGACCCAACTCGAGCGCATCCTTTCGACCTTGGACGCTGTCAGGCCCAAGGTGGCCGTGATCGATTCGATCCAAACGGTTTACTCAGAGCAGCTCACCAGCGCGCCGGGTTCAGTCGCCCAGGTGCGCGAGTGCGCGGCCCATTTGACGCGTTTGGCCAAATCCCGTGACATCACCATTGTTTTGGTGGGACATGTGACCAAGGAAGGCGCGCTTGCGGGCCCGAGAGTGCTAGAGCACATGGTCGATACGGTGCTCTACTTTGAAGGCGATACCCATTCGAGTTTCAGGTTGGTCAGGGCCATTAAAAACCGATTTGGTGCGGTCAATGAAATTGGCGTGTTTGCGATGACAGAAAAAGGCTTAAAAGGGGTGAGCAACCCCAGCGCCATTTTTCTCTCCCAGCATCCTGAACCCGTCGCTGGTAGCTGCGTGCTCGTCACCCTGGAGGGGACGCGGCCCTTGCTCGTGGAGATCCAAGCCCTGGTGGACTCTGGGGGGCCCAACCCAAGAAGGCTTTCTGTGGGGTTGGAGCGCGACCGTTTGGCCATGCTTTTGGCGGTGTTGCATCGCCATGCGGGCGTATCGTGCATGGACCAAGATGTGTTTGTCAATGCGGTGGGCGGGGTCAGAATCAGTGAACCCGCCGCTGATTTGGCGGCTCTTTTGGCCATTCACAGCAGTTTAAAGGGTCGAGCGCTGCCCCAAGGTTTCATCACGTTTGGCGAAATTGGTCTGGCCGGTGAGGTGCGACCGGCGCCAAGAGGACAAGAAAGGCTCAAGGAGGCTGCCAAATTGGGGTTCAGCTTGGCTTTGATTCCCAAGGCCAACGCACCAAAGGCGGCCATTCAAGGCATGCAAATTGTAGAGATTGAGCGCGTGGAGCAAGCGGTCAGTTGGTTGAGAGAGCATTTCTAAGCGCGCAAAAAGGGCAGTTGGGTGGGGCTTGGGTCCAAGGTGGAAGGGGTTTACCAGCAAAGGCCTTCAAACACAGTCCCCTAGGCTCTAGAATATGGGATCTTTTTGTTTAGACGACGTCAAGTCGCTTGTTCGATGCGCTTTAACAATATTTTGATTCCCGCCGTGGCCATCGTGGTGCTCGTGTGGGCTTACGACAGCATGGAGTGGATGGGCGTTGGCATGGCGCTCACGGCCATGGTCAGTTGGTTCTTGCTTCACTACACGCGGTTGATTCATATCTTCAATCGCGCCTCCAAGCGACCCATCGGCTTTGTGGACAGTGCGGTGATGATGCATGTCAAAATCAAAAAGGGCATGCCCTTGCTGAAAGTGATTGCGCTCACCAAGAGCCTGGGTCAAAAACAAGGGGAGATGACCAATCCTCCCGTGGACCCCGAAATCTACACGTGGACAGACGGCTCCAACAGCTTTGTGCGATGTGAGTTTGTTGGCGGACGCTTGACGGTGTGGGAGTTGCATCGGCCTCAGCTCAAGGAAGAGCCCAGCCATAACGCCTTAGAATCGGCCTAAAGAATTGAGCGGCCCAAAGTCGCCATGGAACCCTTACAGTTGAGAGGACAAAGATGAGTGCTATACCCCAATCGATGGATGATCGCGACGGAAAAATTTGGATGGATGGGCGTTTGGTCGAATGGCGTGACGCCAAGATCCATGTGCTCACGCACACGCTTCATTATGGGTGTGGTGCCTTTGAGGGTGTGAGGGCCTACAAGACCGACAAGGGAACGGCCATTTTTCGCTTGCAAGAGCACACACAAAGGTTGTTCAACAGTGCCAAGATTTTGCGCATGAACATTCCCTTTACCCAGGATGAGGTCAATGAGGCGCATAAAACGGTGGTCAGAGAAAACCATTTGGAGAGTTGTTACCTAAGGCCTTTGTCGTGGATTGGCTCGCAAAAGTTGGGCGTCTCTCCCAAAGGCAACACCATCCATTTGATGGTGGCCGCCTGGTCTTGGGGGGCTTATTTGGGCGAAGAAGGTTTGGCCAAGGGCATTCGCGTCAAAACCTCCAGCTTCACACGCCACCATGTCAACATCACCATGACCCAGGCCAAAGCGGTGAGCAACTACACCAATTCGATTTTGGCCAACATGGAAGCCACAGAGGACGGGTACGATGAAGCTTTGCTTTTGGACCCCAGCGGCTTTGTGTCTGAGGGTGCGGGTGAGAATATTTTTGTCATCAAAGATGGCGTGATTTACACCCCAGACTTGTCCGCAGGCGCCTTGAACGGCATCACCAGAAACACGGTGCTGCACATTGCAGAGGACTTGGGCCTGAAAGTCGTTCAAAAGAGAATCACCAGAGACGAGGTCTACATCAGCGATGAGGCATTTTTTACGGGCACGGCCGCTGAAGTCACCCCCATTCGCGAACTCGATCGCATTGAAATTGGACGCGGCTACAGAGGAGAGATCACAGAAAAAGTACAAAGTGCTTTCTTTGATATTGTGATGGGTAAAAATCCCAAGTACGCACATTGGCTGACGCATGTTTAAGCTTCAAAGATGACGTTGAGCCCGCTCATTCACCCTTTTGTACAAGGCAGATCCAACACATGACTCCATCCATCGTGGTTCAAGAAAGTGACCTCAATGGTCATGGCGGTTTATTTTGTCCCAGCCCCTTGGCGCACATGTCCATTTGGAATGCACATCCAAAGGTTTTTTTGGATGTGGCGAAACTGGGTCACGCCAAATGTCCCTATTGCTCCACCCAATACACCTTGAAGCAAGACGTTCAGGCGTGCGCCCCTGCACAAGCCTAAGCCCATGGGCTTGGATGCACTGAGCGAGCCCAGAGCTTGAGCGCGATTCGCACGCTGATCATGGCGCCCCAATGGATAGGGGATGCGGTCATGAGCCAACCCTTGCTAGCAGCCCTAAAACACCAAGGGCACGAGATCACTGTAGCGGCACTCCCATGGGTTGCACCGGTTTATGAGGCGATGCAAGAATGCCAAAGCGTGCGTGTCTTGCCTTTTTCTAGGGGAAGGCTGGAGCTCCAAAAAAGGCGAGACTGGGCCAAGAACATCAAGGGCCAATTTGACCAAGCCTATGTGTGCCCCAACACTTTTAAAAGTGCCTTGTTGCCCTTTTTGGCCAAGATTCCTTTGCGCGTGGGTTACAGCGGCGAGATGCGCTGGGGTTTGTTGAACCGACGCCTGCCCAACCCCAGCAAGGAGGCGAGGGGCAGCATGGTGATGTTTTATTTGGCCATGGCCCAAGACCTTCTAGCCCAGCCTTGTGGCATTGCCCATGAAGCGCCCCAACCCAGATTGAAGATGAACGCAGAGCTGTGTGAAGACACTTTGGAGGTGTTCGGTCTCACATCGAAGACGTATGTGGCCATGGCACCAGGTGCAGAGTATGGGGACGCCAAGCGTTGGCCCAAAGAAAAATTTTGTGAGTTGATCGCAAGCATCGATCAACCCGTGGTGCTCTTGGGCTCGCCAACAGATCGGGTTTTGGGCGACGAGATTGTGCAAGGGGTCGCGGCCTTGGGGTTTTCAAATGTTCGAAACTTGAGTGGTCAAACGGATTTGATACAAGCGATGGCATTGATCCAAGGTGCTTCGGGCTTGGTGTCCAACGACTCAGGGCTGATGCATGTGGCGGCAGCCCTGGATGTGCCCCAGGTGGCCTTGTTTGGATCTTCGTCGCCTGAGCACACCCCCGCCTTGTCCAAGCAAGCCCAGATGGTTTGGCTCAAATGGGATCTCGACCATCAACCTCCATTGGACTGCGCACCTTGCTATGAGCGGGTCTGTCCATTGCAGCACAAGAGGTGCTTGTCAGACATCAGCGCGCAGCGGGTGCTCCATCTGATCGAGCGCTGGCCCACCCGAAGGTGATGAACTCTTGAGGCCAAGAGATCAACTTGTAGCTTGCATCTCCGAGGTGTTCATGGGCAGTTTGACTTCAAACACACTGCCGCCCCCGTCTCTGGGCACATGCTGAACAAACCCATTGTGACGTTGGGCGATCGATTGCACCAAAGCCAGTCCCAAGCCCACCCCTTTGTCGGATTCGTCTTTGCCTGGAAGGCGGAAAAAGGGCTTGAAAATCTGGTCTCTTTGTTCCATGGGCACGCCCGGGCCCAAGTCGCAGACGCTGATCAACACCTGATCACCCTCCAAGACCTCTAGACGAACTTCTACGCCCTCGATTTGACCGCTGTGTCGAATGGCGTTGTCAATGAGGTTGCGCAGCAAGCGACGAACCAAGCGAGGAATGCAGGTGATTTCGATGCTGTGAGGATGGGGTCCCAATTCAAGCGAGACTTTGGCCCTGGAGCATTCTTCGCTGGCCAGACCGGTCAAATCAAGTTCCTCAAAGCGGCCTACATCCACATTTTTGGTCTCAAGACGAGATGCCAATAAGATTTCATCGATCAATTGGTCCAGCTCCGTGATGCTGTGCTTGACCTCATCGATCATGTCGGGGTTTTGTTGGGGATCCATCAACTCAAGACTCATGCGAATGCGTGTCAAGGGCGTTCTCAATTCGTGTGAGGCGTTGGCCAGCAAAGACTTGTGGGCGACGATCAAAGCTTCAATTTGACTTGCGGCATGGTTGAAGCGTTGTGCCAAGTAGCCGATTTCATCATCTCCGTCGGCATTGACCCGCGTGGACAACTCCCCCTTTCCCCATTGCTCTACGCCGGCTCTCAACGACTCCAGTCTTCTGGTCAGTCTTCGAATGATGGGGTAGGTGGCCAGCGCAACTGCGATGGCCACAATGAACATGGAGCCGACAAATCCCAGCCGCGGAAAGTAAGAAGCTCTCGCCACGGGGCTTGGCAAGTGGATGTGCAACACCTGTCCATCGCTCAATTGAAGCAAAAATTCTGGGCCTGGCCCGAACTGACCCTGTGGAAGGGGTGGAAGGCGACCCTCTGCTTGGGGGACGCTTTGGGCAAAAACATCATGGTGTTGTGTCAAGCCTGGCTTGTTCAACTTAAGCGGCTCATCGGGTGAGCTGAATGCGTTGGGACTGCCGTCAGGGGAGGGGCGAAGGCGCACCAAGCCTTGACCCAAGACGACGCCATCCTCCGAGCGCACAATCACTTCTTTTAAAGGCGGCTCACGATAGACCTTCATGATCCAAGTGGCGATCAAGCTCAAAGAGGCAATGCTCACCACCACCGCCAACCAAATGCGCACATAAAGGCGGCTCATGAACGCCTGAAGAATCATCCAGCCCTCCTCGCAAAAATGCTCACGTCGACCATCCAGTGGATCTTAGCTTTAATCTTGTTGCTTGGCAAAAACGTAGCCCACACCTCGAACGGTGAGGATGCGTTTGGGGGCTTTGAGATCCTCTTCGATGGCGGCCCTGATGCGGCCCATGTGCACATCAATGGATCGGTCAAAGGCCTCGAGCTCTCGACCCCTGACGGCTGACATGATTTGATCGCGACTGAGGACTCGGCCTGCGCGCTCTGCCAACACCAACAGCAAATCAAATTGGTAGGAGGTCAAGTCACAGGCCTTGCCTGACACATTGACCGTTCTCGAATCTCGATCGATTTCGAGCCGTCCAAATTGAAGGGCGGGCAAAAGCTCTTTGCCATTTTGTTTGTTTTCATGGGTGGAGGATTGGCGCCTCAAAATGGCTCGCATGCGAGCCAACAACTCTCTGGGCTCAAAGGGCTTGGCCAAATAATCATCGGCACCGAGCTCCAAGCCGACGACGCGGTCCATGGGGTCGCCTTTGGCGGTCAGCATGAGGATCGATAAAGCCGACGTTGGGCTAGGCAATTGGCGAATTTGACGACAAACCTCTAAGCCATCCATATCAGGGAGCATCAAATCTAAAATGACCAATTTGAGATGTTCATTTTTCTCAATTTGACGTAAACCAGAAGCCCCATTGGGGGCGTGTTCTAAGCTGTAACCAAATTGTTTAAGGTAGTCGCAAACCATTTGCGCCAACCGTTGATCGTCTTCGATGATGAGTACTTGTTCCATGCTCATAGCATGCGCCTAAGACTTGGAGTTGTGTTAAAGGGTGGGTAAAGATAAGTAAACCCATTGAAATGCAAAGCGTTTTTGATCAATTCGGCTCGATACGGTGGAGCCATAAAATCAGCAACAAAACGGGCAAACCTATCAACGCCGTGCTGAAAAAGAACAGGGGGTAGCCAAATTGATCCACAAAGTAGCCTGAAAAGCCCGCCAACCACTTGGGTGCCAAAAGCATGATGGAGCTCAGCAACGCGTACTGAGAGGCGGAGTATTGAACTTTTGTGAGACTTGAGAGGTAAGCAATGAAGGCTGCAGAGGCAATGCCGCCTGATAAATTGTCAACGCTGATCACCCACACCAAAGCCCAAAAGGCGTGTCCCACGCCTGCCAACCAGGCAAACAAGAGGTTGCTGGCTGCGCTGAGGATGGCGCCCCACATCAGCACGCGCATATGGCCCCACCTGGAGCTCAGCAGTCCACCTAAAAAGGCCCCCAGCAAGGTCATGAAGACACCAAAGACTTTGGTGACCATGGCGATTTCATCCTTGGTGTAACCCATGTCAATGTAGAACGGGTTGGCCATGATGCCCATGACAATGTCACTGATGCGGTAAATGCCAATGAGGCTGAGGATCACCCAAGCGTGCCAACCAAAACGTGAAAAAAACTCTGCAAACGGCGCCACCAAGACGTCTTGAATCCATTGTTGGGCCGTTCTGGGCTGAGATGGGGCGGCTTGAACGCTTTCTTTGGATCCGAACACGGACAACAAGCCCACCGCCATAGAGGCAGCCATCACCAAATAAGAAACTTTCCAGGCATCGTTTTGGTAGTGTCCCAAGAGGGCGGTGCTTTCGGCTCGAGCAGCGATCCAAAGGGCACCGGCGCCAGCCCAAATCATGCCAAGGCGGTAACCGGTTTGGTACATGGACGCCAAAGCTGCTTGATGCACGACAGACTCCGACTCTATCCTGTAGGCATCAAGCGCAATGTCTTGGGTGGCAGAGCCAAAGGCCACCCAAACCGCCCACATGACCAAACGATCAAGATGCTCTTGGGGCTCACAGTAAGCCATTCCGATCAATCCGGTGATGATCAGCCATTGAGACAAAAAAAGCCACGCGCGACGCCTCCCCAAGTAGGCGCTCAATCCAGGCAGGCGAACTTGATCCACCAAGGGGGCCCAAGCCCATTTGAAGGCATAGGCCAGGCCGACCCAACTTAAAAATCCAATGGTGGTGCGCTCAATGCCTGCCTCGCGCAAACGAAAACTCAAGGTCCCAAGCACCAACAAAAGCGGCAGTCCAGCAGCAAACCCGAGGGCGACCATTCTGAGGCTTGAGGGGCTCAGGTACCAAGCCAAGCTTTCAGCCCATGAGCGGGTTTGCGCCTTGGGCACTGAGGCCTCTTGAGGCGGCCATGGTGTGGGGTCATTGCTCTTCATTTTGGACCAATTGTCCTCTAAACTAGGGGCACACGCCAAGTCAGGGCCTAGAAAAAGTACACTTCATTTTTTTCAATTCAAGCGCAAGTCTTTCATGATCAAGCATCAAGCCTATAGGAAAAGCGCAGTGACCATGCGGCACTTTGGTGCTGCGGTTCGTGTGTTTTTACTGTTTATCTTGTGCGCCCACGTGCCACTCCAAGCAAGAGAAGGGGTGGAGGTGGGAGAAACCTCGGCCTTTGCCAAATTGGTCCCAGCCGCAGAGGTTGAAAACACAGCGGGGCAAGAATACCGTCGATTGATTCAAGACGCCTACAGCAAAGGTTTGTTGAAGTCCTCAGAACAGCCCCAGGTCATTCGTCTGAGAGACATCGCTAAAAAATTGATTGAACAGTCAACGGTTTGGAACGATCGCGCCTCGCAATGGAATTGGGAAGTCAATTTGATTGAGTCGCCTCAAGTCAATGCATTTTGTATGCCTGGTGGAAAAATTGCGGTGTACACGGGTTTGGTTTATAAGTTGGGACTCACGGAAGACGAGTTGGCCGTGGTCATGGGTCACGAAATAGCACACGCACTCAGAGAGCATGCCAGACAAAGAATGGGCAAAGGCATGGCCACGGAAGGTGCGACACGCTTAGGCGGCGCCTTGATTGCGGGAATTTTTGGCATCGACCCTAGGTTCACCGACTATGTGGCCAAGCAAGGTGCGGGTTTGCTCAGTTTGAAATTTTCCAGAGAGGATGAAACCGAGGCGGACTTGGTTGGCATGGAGTTGGCTGCAAGGGCCGGGTTTGATCCAAGAGCGGGCATCAGCTTGTGGAAAAAAATGAGCGCTCAAAATGCACAAGCACCCCCCCAATGGCTGAGCACGCATCCGAGCAGCAACAACCGAGTCAAGGACATTGAGGCCAATTTGAACAAGGTGATGCCTTTGTTTGAAAAAGCACAACACCAAGGGCGGGTTGAAAAATACGGCTTAGAGCCTAAAAACTAAGACCTGACGCTACTAAGAGTAGCAAATAGGGTGTTTTTATAAAGGTTCCAAAAAGGAACTTATGGCGCTATATTGGAACAGCCTAACTGAGAGCCGCCATGTCTATCAACGTGAAATTATCAGAAAACCTAGTTGAGCAAGCCAGAGTGTTTGGGCGCATTGAGCATCGCTCAGTGCCCAAACAGATTGAGTATTGGTCGCAAATTGGCAAGATTGCCCAAGAAAACCCAGACTTACCATTTTCTTTGATTCGTGAAATCTTAGTTGCAGATCAAGAACCCGCCATTGGTGAATACGTTTTTAGTTAATGCGTTTACTCATCACGTCTACTTTTGCAAAGGCCACTAAAAAACTGCATGCCCCACAAAAGTTAGAGTTAGATGCTGCGCTCAAACTAATTGCCAAAGATCCCGTCATTGGTGAGGCAAAAGTAGGAGATTTACTGGGAGTGTATGTTTATAAATTCAAACTTTCCCAGCAACAATGTTCTTTAGCCTATCTTATTTTGGACCAAGAAAGTATGAAGCTTTTAACGTTTGGCCCACATGAAAATTTCTATCGAGATTCAAAGCGTCAAGGCGAGTAGCCTCTAAGTTTCCAAAGCTTTC
>Ga0114960_10000773_pt1 | contig 26286 bp, 23 predicted proteins | sample C_130625_MF_Meta_FD_92637 | JGI IMG/M metagenome (GOLD analysis project Ga0114960, IMG submission 92637) | Freshwater microbial communities from Lake Croche, Canada to study carbon cycling - C_130625_MF_MetaG | ecosystem: Environmental > Aquatic > Freshwater > Lake | place: Lake Croche, Canada... | reverse complement strand
CATCAACACACACAAAATTTGTGTGTGTTGATAATATATTTTGAATAGTAAAAATAATAGATTGAATGAATTATCGAGTTAAGCGGGAATTCCCGTTTCACTTTTAGTAGACTCAAACGTGGTCGAATATTGAAATATAAATTAAAAGATTACAGAGAACAAGCCAATCGAGACGGTTTATTTTACCAGACGTTTCATTTTTTACATAAGTGTATTGAGTTTATTTAAATTAAATTTGACTTGGTTTGAACTAAATTAAAATCGATTTGATATACTTTGAATTGATTTGAATTTTTTTCAAATTATTTTTATTATTACTTAAAATAAAAGCTAATAATAAAAAGATGAATTGTGAATTTTGTGATAAAACTTTTTCATCAAAAAGTAATTTGGTTGCTCACAAAAAGACTGCAAAGTATTGTTTAGAAATGCAAGGTAGACCAGATGAAAAAACATTTGAATGTGAGTTTTGTAATAAGATATTATCCCAAAAAGCAACGTTACTTGACCATCTTACAACATGTAAGGAACGTTGTAAAAAATTACTAGAACAAAAAGAAATTGAATATAAAACTAATGTTAAAAAATTAGAATATGAAATTAATAAGTTTAAACGAATTGTACACGGTCATATTGAAAAAATTACAAAATTATCGGATAAACTAAAAGAAACGGAAACGAATTATATAAGACAACTAGAAGAGAAAGATCGAAACTATCACCAGAAACTAGAAGATAAAGAAAGACAACTAGAAGAGAAAGATCGAAACTATCACCAAAAGCTAGAAGAGAAAGAAACAACGATTGTAAAGCTTGAAGCAAAGTTGGAAAAATTTGAGAATGTAGTGATTGCCAATACCCGTAATCCTATCACAACAACAAATAATACTATCGTCTTGACCAATACCTTGAATTTGAATGATACGGAGAAATTCAAATCGATCATCGGCGAAGGTCTTAACAAGAACGTGGTCTGTAATGGACAGAGAGGTTTGGCTAAATTTGTTTTTGACAATATTCTCAAAGGACCAGACGGGAAGTTGATGTACAAATGTGTTGATCCAAGTCGTCATAACTTTGAGTTTACCAATAGCGATGGAATCGTAGAAAAAGATGTGAAAGCCATTAAACTGAAACGAGCATTAATCGAAGGTGATGTGATTGTCAAAGCCCAGAAATCGGGGGAAGAGTTGTGGACAAAGGAAGATGGTAGTATGGATACTGATCAATATACTGTTTCAGCAGGGAAGGTGATGGAGATTATGACGGTTGATAGAGATGATACAAAGTTCCGATCGGAACTATCGGCGTTAACAAGTTAGAATATAAAATTCTATTTTTTAAAAAACATCAACACACACAAAATTTGTGTGTGTTGATAATATATTTTGAATAGTAAAAATAATAGATTGAATGAATTATCGAGTGAAGCGGGAATAGACTCAAACGTGGTCGAACATTGAAATATAAATTAAAAGAGATTTAAAGTAAATGTCGTTTAATAAAAATGTATTCTATCGGAAATTTATTTGACATTAAATTTTCTTCATTCAAACATGATGAATTCTTTGGAGAGACTGGAAAGGAACATTATCGTTTACTATCATACTTTTCAACTTTATATTCAAATTCAGTGATCATTGATATCGGAACACATACTGGAAATAGCGCCCTTGCATTGTCTTTTAATAAATCAAATACTGTTCATACTTTTGATATCATAAAAAAAAGTATTGATCCATATATAGAGAGTAGAAGTAATATTGTTTTTCATACAAATGATATACTTAAAGATGAATCATTTAAAGATTTAATTTTACAAAGCCCTTTTATTCTTTTAGATGTAGACCCTCATAATGGAGAAATGGAATATGATTTTTTTAATTACTTAAAAAAGATTGATTATAGAGGATTTATGATTTGTGATGATATCTGGTATTTTAAAGAGATGAGAGATAATTTTTGGAATAAAATAGACTCTTCGATTAAAATTGATATGACATCTTATGGTCATTGGTCTGGGACGGGAATTATTAAATTTGGTGAAAATTTAAATATAAAACCATCAGTTATTTCTAACTGGACATTGGTTACAGCATATTTTAATCTAACAAAATGTCCTGATGCAAGTAAAGAGATTTTTGAAAGAGATTTAGATTATTATTTAAAAAATTCAAATTTCACACTTAGTTTGCCTTATCATTTAGTGATATATTGTGATAAAGAAAGTTATGATAGTATCGTAAAGATACGTCCTCATTGTAACAAGACAAAATATGTTGTTATAGAATTTGATGATATTAAATTAGAATCAGGAGATAAATCATTCTCTGAATACCGAGAACAAATTCAATTAAATCGGAAAAATAATCCTTATCATTTCGATAATCGTAATACACCTAGTTATTATCTATTTTGTTTATCTAGATATCATATGTTAAAAGAAGTCATTAAAGAAAACATATTTGAAAGTACACATTTTGCTTGGATTAATTTTTGCATTGAAAGAATGGGGTATACAAACTTAATTCATTTAGAAGAAGCTTTATCTGTTAATAGAAATAAATTTTCAACTTGTTATATTGATTATATTCCTCCTGAGTTAGTATACGATACAAAAGAATACTTTAAATATGGAAGATGTAGTATGTGTAGTGGATTTTTTACAGGAAATTCTTATTATATGTATAAGGTATGTGATCTAATCGAAAAAAAGTTTATACATTATGTCGATGAAGGATATGGACATGCTGATGAACAGTTATACAGTCCTGTATATTTTGATAATCCTGATTTGTTTGAACATTATTATGGAGATTATCGACAAATGATCACAAACTATGTTTATATATATGAATCCCCAGAAGCTCCTATTCATAACTTTATAAGAAATAGTTTCAATTATAAAAATTATAATAAGTGTTATGAAGCTTGTCTTTTCGTGTTAAAATCTTATTCTTTAGGAAAATGTAAATTATCACCAGATTATTACCAATTATTAAAAGATACTCATGACAAATGTGAGATGACCTTAAATGAAACATAAGATTTTTATAATTTTTTTTATAAAAATCTATAAAACGAGGTGTAATTGTTCTAATTAGGCTCTTAAAAAAGTTTCAAATATATGTTAAGAGTAATTCAATTGAATTTAGTTTTAAAAATATTTCTAAAGAGTTGATCAACTTTTAGTAGAGTCAAATCGTGGTCGAACACACAACGGTTAGGCTCTTAAAAAAGTTTAATATCTTTACCAAATTTTTCTTTATGTAATTTTTTAAATGTATTATTAAATGACAAATGTCGTGAATGTCAAAATGGAATACAATTATTTATTGTTATTACGAAAATGTATTCAAGAAGTATTAGGATATGATACAGAACACATGGATAGAGAAACACTAGAAAAACTAATGATAGACCCTGTTTTAAGAGAACGAGAAAGAAAAAAAGAAATTGAGTTAGAATATTCTCATGTTAATAAAGTAGTTATTCTTTTTGGATCTGGAATGAAGGATCCTTATTGTAAACTTTCTAATTTTTCAGAAGCACGTATTATTGTAGATGGTATAACTTATCCTTCGACAGAACATGCATATCAATCATTAAAAGTAATCGAATCACAACGAAATCGATTTAGTGTATATGGTGATTTAGGAAGTGAAAATGGGTTTAAACTAGTGTTTCCTTTGTCTGAATCAAAGAAAAAACAGGAATATTGGATGAAAAAGAAAAATATAGGAGTGATTGCAAAGATGTCGGTTAATGAAGAAAGAATGAAAAAATTAAATCTTACTATGGATAAATCATTTCGTTCATCGGATGAGTTATGGATGAAGATTCTTCTTGCAAAATATTCTACAGAACCTTTTAGGACCATTTTATTAAATACAGGATCAGCTTATTTATTAGAATTTCAACGAGGAGCGAAACGTGATGAAGAAAAATCAAGTATTTGGGGAGGATATATTGATGATAAAGGTAAATTATGGGGTAAAAATCTTATGGGAATATATCTTATGAAAATTAGATCCTCAATTACTATGGAAATATATCTTATGAAAATTAGATCTACTTTATCAAAAAATAAATCAAAGAAGTTGAATACCCAAACGGTATCACTTATGGACTCTCCCATTTACCAACGCGATTTGTGAGTGTGTCTCTTGGAAGCACATGTTCTATGGTTTTTCAAAACGAAAAAAATGCAAATGCAAAAATTGAAAAAATGCTAGAACGAGGTTCAGCGATCGTCTTATCAGGTGAGTTTCGCGACCAATGGACTCACTCTATCCCATCTAGAAAATCGGACATAGACGCTACAGGAAAACGAGTCGAACGAAGTACGCGTATTAGTATAACGTTTCGTAAGGTAAAATAATAATTTTTTTCAATTCAACATATTTATAACTTTTGAAATATTTTTAAAACTATAAAAGTTATAATTCAATCGTCAATTCAATTATATATTTATAACTTTTGAAATATTTTTAAAACTTACAGTATTCACATCGTTTTACGATTAAAAAAGTTTCTAATATAATGGATGACCCAACATTTATTTACTATTACCCTAAAATATATGTTAAGGGGTATAAGGTATTAATGGTGAGGAGATAACACAAGTCCTAATGATCTTCGTGGAACATATGTCCACCCAGATCTATTGTTAGATTTGTCATATCAAGGAGGTTTTTAAAAAAGTTTCATATATAATGGATGACCCAACATTTATTTACTATTACCCTAAAATATATGTTAATATCAAATATATTTAAAATTGATTTTTTATTTTACAAATGAAAGTAAAATAAAAAAAATGGACGTCACTAAACTCGCTTACGAACCAATTAACGAAAAATACTCTAAAGCCAAGTATTTAGGCATTGAGTGTATCATGGATATGACCAACGGGTATATCAATGCAACCAAGTTTTGTGCTTCTGCCGGTGATGGAAAGAGATTTGATAATTATCTTATTACTGATCGCTGTAAAAATTTAATTAAATATTTTAATAGCCTCCTTGATATCAAGGAGGCTACCATTAAAGATAACACTAGTCCTAATGATCTTCGTGGAACATATGTCCACCCAGATCTATTGTTAGATTTGTCATCTTGGTTAAGCCCGTCTGCTTATTATAAAGCTAGTCAGATTGTAAAGAATTTTTTAGTGAGAGAAAGAGAAGACCAGATTCGTTTGTTAACGAATGATAAATGCAGACTTGAAAAGATGTTTGAGGAGTCGGAGAGACGGAGACAGGAATCAGAAAAACGTGCTGAAAAGATGTTAATGGAAATGAAACAACAGAACGAAATGACGCATAGTAAACTTGATATCACTCAAGATACGTTGATTGAAACGAAGAATACGTTAGAGGAAACGAAGAATACGTTGGATGAAACGAAGAATACGTTGGAGGATACGAAAGACACATTAGATCGTGTGGAAGCAAGAGTGGATGTTTTAGTCCAAGAAGTCGTTCCACCGGCCAAACAAGTTTCTTTACATGAACAGTTTGGTATTTTAAAGTTAAATGATCCTACTAAAAAGAGACAGTATAAAGTCTATTGTGCCCAAAAACGATGCGTTGAAAAAGCAAAAGATAGTATCAAGAAAGAGTATCCCAATGCGACCTTGTTAATCGAAATAAGTCCTAGTCCCAATTCTAAAAACTTTTTACATAAACTGAAAGATCTATATGGACGTGGTAAACAATCAAAGATTGAAACAAATTATAATTATATTAATTTGAAAGAAGGAGTAAGTGAAAATCAGTTTATCCAGTATGTAAATCAAGTGGTAGAAAATGCGAAGAGTTTTGGAAATTAATTTAATTGACATTTATTAAATTAGTCATTAATTCTATCATTTTATTATTAATGGATCAGGATGGGGTATGATAAAATAAATTTGAAATACACATTCCACAAACCTAAGATATATGTCAATTTATTTTACATCTGTAAAATAAATTTTTATTATAAAACATATTTTTATTCTTACCGCTACATTAGTCATTGAACAATAATGAACAATAAGTTCATTTTATTCATACCTTTAACCCGTGTTTAGCTCCACGGGGAAAATAGATTCTATTTTCGTTGATTTAATACTTTAATAAAGATGTTTCTTGCTCCATTTACATCTCTATCTATTACAAGCTTACAGTTAGAACAAGTGTAAACATCTTTGTCTTTTACATCGTTTAAAATACCACATCGTCCACAGGTTTTTGATGTAAATTCTTCAGTACAAATTTCCATATGACATCCTCTTATATCACATTTACTCTTTAGACGTTGTTGAAACTTATAATGTTTCAATTGTAATAAATTTCTGTTTAAAAATCTATTCTTACTACTCTTCACCATATCTTGGCTCTCGAATGATGGAATAATAATATACTTATACTGTTTAGTTAAATAATTTATCGTTTTATGATGTAATTCATCTATCAAATTATTTATTTTATTGTAAATACGTCTCTCTTTCCTTTTGAAAGATGATTTTCTTATCAATTTTTTATCTCTTAATGACTTAAAATGATCCAATTTAACTTGGTAATTTTTAATTGTTTCTTTATTTATTTTTATCTGTTCAACTGATTTCTCAGAATAAATTGTCTGAAAAGATCTTACTCCGGGATCCAATGCACAATATTCATCTTTTTGATCTACTTTGTCTTCTTTCGTCTTTATAGGAGCAAGTAAAAACCACTTATTATTAGAAAGTTGTAATCTGCAATCAGAATCAATGATAATATCATTATGAAGCTGTCTTTTACTTATTTTGATTTTAGTCTTCATTAATTCTTTGTAAATAAAAATCCCTCCATCTTTCTTTGTTATTTTTACTTTTGTTTTACTTACATTTTTATCATCAGATATCTTTAATTTAGCACTATCAATTTCTTTCTGTGTTCTTTCTACTACTACTTTTGTTGCTTTAATCGAAGATAAGGGAATCTCAATACTTGGTTCTTTTTTCTTTTTTGATTGAAAACTCATATTAAAACCAGATATCTGTCTGTTTTTTAATAAAGAAAATGACGTTTTATAGTTTTTAATCACATCATTTACTGCTCCGGCTCTGATATCTTTAGGTGTTTCTGTTTCCCAATTTTCTACATTAGGGTTATCTTTTGATGTAACATACTTATTTCGTAAATCAAAGAAATTAATTTTTTCATTTCCTTTCTTTATTTGTCCAAGAACTTTATTATAAACATATCTCCTAGTGTTCATCCAATTCTTCATTATCTTCTTCTGTTCTGGAGTTGGATAAAGACGTATTTTCATTGTTCTTATAACGTCTTCTTCCCATTTTTCGACAGGAATAGACGTGAATAATGGAGAGAATATCGTCTGAGAGTTCTTTATCACATGATTCTCCATTTTCTTCATCGAGAACCATGAGTTTAACTCCGTTTTGATCGAGGATCCATTCCAAAAGTTCAAATGCGAATCGACACAATCGGTCTTTATGGGCAACCACAACTTCTGAGATGTCTCTGTGCATTGCTTTGACCAGAATGGTTTTAAGACCTTTTCTTTTCCAATTAATCCCTGAACCGACATCTGTAACCACGACGTGATCAGGGAATTTATATTTAAAAAAATCTGTTTGTCTACCAAGGTCATCCATTTGCTTTGGGGAAGAAACTCTACAGTAACATATTTTTTCTTTCTTCTTGTTAAGAGTATTCCTACCACTAATGTTTTGTATATCCTCGAGATTATATCTTCTCTGTCCGGATATAGTTCTAAGAGTACGTATTTTACCTTCTTTATCCCAAATCCTAAGAGTTTTAGGGGTAATTTGTAAGAGATCTTTTGCTTTTTTAGTATTAACGTATTCATCGGTTGACATAAAAAATAGAATATACGTGTTTATTATTAAGTTTATTTTTTTAAGTAACAATTAAAAAAATAAATTGTTCTTTATTGTTCATTGAATATAAACAACAGTTGAAGCCTTAACCCTTAACACTCTTCTTAACATTTTTCTTAACATTTTTCTTCAGGCTTTTAGACTATCCATTTTATAAAATTGAATAAAATAAAATAAAATTTGAATAAAATAAAAATGCAATACAATCCTAAAATTGATACAGAAGGAAACTATCTTCCATTTTATGGTTGGAGTGTGATATCAATGGTTAAAAGTGATCTTAAAATAATTGAAAATATCATTAAACAAAATTCAGTCTTAAATAACTATTTTTCTGCATTACCTTCTTCTTCTTATCATATGACTGTATATAATATATGGGCTAACCGTTCTCAACTTATTAGTCACCAACTTAAAAATTTAATAAACAGTTATGATGTAGAAATGATTGATATTTTTAAAAAAAACTCAGAAATCGGATTTTTTAATCCGAATGGTTGTATTAACGATTTACTTTATAAATTACAATACTATTGCAAAGATACATGGGATCAAATCACGTTTAAAATAGATGCAGTAGAATTTACTGGAAATACCTTACAAATCATTTTAAAAAAATCACCCTCATTTAATAATGTTGATAAAGTACGTAATAAAATGAAACAGATTGTTGAAAAAAATGATAATATGAAAAAATACCATATCACATTAGCTTATAAATACAAAGATATTGATTTAATCGATAAAGATAAAATAATAGAAGAAATCTCTATTTTTAATAGATTATTAAAAGATCAAACCGTTACCATAAAAACCCCATTTGTTTGTTACTTTTCATCTATGAAATTATTTGAACCATTTGAAAATCATTTAGATTCTCCTTAAATTTTCAACTTGAAAATTTAAGAATATTTTTTCTCAATTGACTCTCGTTTACTGACTATCGTTTGTAAAATAAAAATTTATGTTATAAAATTGTTTAGGATATATTCTTGCTCTTCTTAGAACTCTTCTTAGCACTCTTCTTGGCACTCTTCTTAGAACTCTTCTTGCTCTTCTTAGAACTCTTCTTGGCACTCTTCTTAGAACTCTTCTTAACACTCTTCTTAACACTCTTCTTACTCTTCTTCAGGCTTTTAGACTTCTTAGCACTCTTCTTCAGGCTTTTAGACTTCTTAGCACTCTTCTTCAGGCTTTTAGACTTCTTAACACTTTTCTTACTCTTCTTAACACTCTTCTTACTCTTCTTCAGGCTTTTAGACTTCTTAACACTCTTCTTACTCTTTTTAACACTCTTAAAAGCATAAATAATATCTCCTTTCTTAAGATAAGGGACATTACACTTGTTATCAAGCATAAGTTTCTTAAATCTTATTACAACATTATTTTCTATTTGTTGTAATCCCATATCCTTGATAATATTTTTAAAAAAAACTAAATATCCTTGATTAAAATCTTGTTTATATCTATCGTCCATTTTTCCAAAAAAGTAATGTAATTTTAAATAAGTGTCATCATTATCTTCTTTATTGTCTATTTCTGTAAAAAAATTTTTAATATAACAAATAGAGTCTTTAATATCAGTTTCAAGTTGGTTTTTTTCTCTTAACATTTCTTCTGTTATGCCCAATACATTTATATATAAAGTTGACTCATAATAAAGTTGCGTAAAAGGAAGCCATTTATTTGAGGCGTCATAAAAAAGTGCATTAAAACTCTCTTTACTGATGTCTTTATATTCGGGATATTTTGTGATTATATGTTTATATAATTTTAAATTTAAATTATTATCATCTTTGTTAATAGTTCTGCCTTTATCATAATTGTTCTTCATACTTTCTACTACAATATGTAACAACATAACACTCAATGTAATTCCATGAATAATTTCTCTAATATTATGCCCACCATCACCTGCTAATATCATGATTGATAATAGAACTAATTTATTTATATCAGCCATATATTCTTCTCTTTCTTTACGAGGAAGCATAACGATAGAAGATAAATACATAAAAAGAAAAAAATTGACACTGCCAGAAATACCACATTGCAAAGACCCAAAATAGTTTAATTTATTGTCAGTCTGTCTAGCATTTTGAATATTCATTCCCCATGTCCCATAATATGGAACGAAACATTGATCTCTTCCTGGGTGAGCCCAATTATCAATAAGATCTAAACTCGGATCTACAATATTTGTAATTCCGATTTGTTTATTCGAGGGATCCTTGGGTCTATTAAGTCTTGCACCTTTTATGAATGCTGATATATTAAATATTCTTTGTTGCATTATTATATGAAAACTTAAAGTATTACATCCTGATGTAACATTTCCATTTTGATCTTTGTATTCTTTATTAGTTGCTTTCATCCACATCCATTTAATAAAATTAAAAAGAACTTTATAGTGATATGCAACTAGTAAGAAATCTTTAAAATTTTTTTCATCGTATGACTTAAGTTTTTCTGGGTATTCTCCGGGTTCGCCCAGAAATTGACGAGGAACACCCTTATGAGAATTTGTTTGTGCGACAGGATAGTTATCATATATGTCTTTTTGTACACTAGTTTGCATTCCATATAGATAGACAATAAATTCCTGTCTCATATCAATCTGCAAGATAGTACATAGATTTTTCGCAATGTCAAAAACAAAATCAAATAAAATTACTTGATGATTGCCAGGACGATTAAATTCGCTTATAAATAACGATGTAAAATATTCTGAGTACTGGTAATTCTTACCATTTGAAGCACATTTTTTATATGGACTAAAACAGTCTTCTCTATCGTTTTGAACTCTTCTCAAAAAAGATTCGCTTCCGATAGTTTCAGAGCCATCAACTATATTAGCCATTTTATATGATATAATAAAAATATAAAATTTATGTTTAACTTTTCTTAACACTCTTCTTACTCTTCTTAACACTCTTCTTACTCTTCTTAACACTTTTCTTACTCTTATTAACACTTTTCTTACTCTTCTTAGCACTCTTCTTACTCTTCTTAGCACTCTTCTTACTCTTATTAACACTCTTCTTACTCTTATTAACACTCTTCTTACTCTTCTTCAGGCTTTTAGACTTCTTAGCACTCTTCTTACTCTTCTTAGCACTCTTATTAGCACTCTTCTTACTCTTCTTAGCACTCTTCTTACTCTTCTTAGCACTCTTAAAAGCATAAACAAGACCACTATAATCGACATTACAATTGTTAGTTTTGACATGTTGTCTAAATCTTTTTAAAGCATTTTTTTCTATTTCTTCAAATCCCGCATACTTGATAATATCAGTAAAAAAATCTAAATATCCACGATTAAAATCTTGTTTATATCTATCGTTTATTTTCGCAAAAAAGTAATGTAAATTAAGAGCAGTTTCTACTGGGCTTTCTTTACTTTCTATTTCTGTAAAAATATTTTTAATATAACCAATAAAGTATTTAACAGGAGTTTCAAGTTGGTTTTTTTGTCTTAAATGGTCTTCTGTTACGCCTAATACATTTAGATTTAAAGTTAATTTATAATAAATTGTTGTAAAAGGAAGACATTTATTTGAGAAGTTAAAAAACACCTCATTAAAAGCCTTTTTACTGGTGTATTGAAATTCGGGATATTTTGTGATTATATGTTTATATAATTTAAAATTTAAATTATCATCTTCTACGTCAACAGTTATACCTTTATCATAATTCTCTTTCATATTTTTTACTATAATATGTAAGAGAATAACAGTAGTTGTCATCCCATAAATAATTTCTCTAATATTATGCCCACCATCACCTGCTAATACCATGATTGATAACATAATTAATTTACTTACATCAATCTCATATTCTTCTTTTTCTTTATAATCAAGATGAAGGATAGAAGATAGATACATAAAAAGAAAAAAATTGACACTACCAGACAAACCACATTGTAAAGACCCAGAATAGTTTAAATTAGTTAAAGACTCTCTAGCAATTTGAATTTGTTGTCCCGTTGTCCCGTAATATGGAACGAGACATTGATCTCTTCCTGGGTGAGCCCAATTTTCAAAAAGATCTAAACTTGGATCTACAATATTTGTAATTCCGATTTGTTTATTCGAGGGATTCTTGTTTATATTAAGTCTTGGACCTTTTACTAATGATTGCATATAAAATATTCTTTGTTGTATTATTTTGTAAAATGTTAGAATATTACATCCTAGTGTAACATTTCCATTTTGATCTTTATATTCTTTTTTATCTATTTTAATCCACATCCATTTAACAAAATTAAAAAGAACTACATACTTATACGTATTTCGTAAGAACACTTTAAAGTCTTCTTCATTATTAAATGACTTGACTTTTTCTAAATTAGGAATACTCTTATAAAAATTTGTATTAGCGTAAGGATAGTTATCATATTCGTCTTTTTGTACACTATTTTGCATTCCAGTTAGATAGACGATAAATTCATCTCTATAATTAATTCCTAAGGACCCACATAAATTTTTTGCAATGTCAAAAACAAAATCAAATAAAATGTCTGCATTAGGACTATTATGAAATTCGTGTATAAATAACGATGTAATATATTCTGAGTACTGATAATTCTTACCATTTGAAGCACATTTTTTATCTGGACTAAAACAGTTTTCTCTGTCTTCTGCAACTCTTCTCAAAAAAGATTCGCTTCTGATAGTTTCAGAGCCATCAGCCATTTTATATATAATAAAAATAAAATTGTAAAAAAAATGTTTAACTCTTCTTACCACTCTTCTTAATACTTCTAACATCTAAAATTGAATTTTTTATTTTACAAAAAGTAAAATAAAAACAATGGAACATATCCTACGCTATAAAAAATATATTCATGAAGATCTATCATCTATAGACATTGATACCGCTACCTACAAGGAACATTTACACAAATCTTTTGAATGGTTTGCTTGTATACAACTTAGTATTCAATATAATTCTATCTTTCTTCGTTGGGAAGATATTCCGCCTCAACGACGGGAAGAAAAAGGTATGAATCGTGATATGGGTATTGATGCTTGGGATATGGAAGGAAATCGTGTATCCCAAATGAAATTGTATCAAGGGCGTATTTCATGGAGACATTTTGCGACATTTCTTGGCTGTTGTTTCAAGTTCAAAGATGCTGATAAAATTTTATACCGAACACAAGAATCTCAATTATGTTCAATGATTCAATCCTATATCAACGACAAGACCATTATTGATACGACTGTATCAGAATTGGATTTCAGAACAGAATGTAAGTTAATACAAACATTGACTTTTCCATCCCCTACATCTGAAAAATTTGTTATTCGACCATATCAAACAGAATCAATCTCGTATTTAGAAAAAGGATCAGAAAAAAATGTAAGTTTATGTATCCCAACTGGTTGTGGCAAGACAGCGATCATCTTACAATACCATCTTTATTATCCTGAACCGCTACTCGTTTTGGTTCCTCGTATCATATTAATGGAACAATGGGGCGAAGAATGTATAAAACTGGGTATCAAATCTTACCTGATCGGAACAGGTCATCATCATAATATGGAACAGTATCAAGACGAAACAATCGTAATATGTGTCTACGATTCGTTTCCAAATATCTACGAACAAAAAGATCAATTTAGACGATACTGTATCGATGAAGCCCATCATATCAAAACGCCAGAACGATATATGGATAACGAATTAGAAGAAGAAGACGAAGAAGACGAAGAAGACGAAGAAGACGAAGAAGACGAAGAAGACGAAGACGACGAAGAAGACGAAGACGACGAAGACGACGACGAAGAACCATCATATATGGAATGCATCCAATCTTTATCTGACTCTAATCGAGTCATCTATATTTCGGCAACTCTTGATCCGCCAGAAGACGATTCGCTTTTTTATGAATATAAAGTAAGACAGGCGATTGATGACGGATATCTCTGTGATTACCAATTCGTGTTTCCTATCTTTGAACAAGAATACGTCACAAACGAACATCTTGCTCGTTACTTGGTTCATAAACAACATGAATCTCATTGTGTCATTTACGCATCATCTTGCAAAGAAGGACAAGAGTTTACAACATTTCTCAACCAATTAAAAAAAGGGTGTGCGGGTTACATTGACGCTCATACCAGTTATAAAGAACGCAAACGGTTATTTGCCGAATTTGAGTCAGGACATATCCAATTTTTGGTAAACATTCGTATCTTGGTAGAAGGATTTAATGCGCCTCATATTCGATCGATCTTCTTTCTAAACGTATCATCCAGTAAAATTTTCACTATTCAAGCGATGGGGCGAGCCTTACGTCCAGACCCAAATAAACAAATCGCAACGATTTATGTCCCATTTACGCATGAAAATGATTTAGAACGAATTCAGAAATTCATCAGTCAATTAGCAAGTTACGATGAACGTGTTAAAAAGTCGATTTGTGAAAAAAAGATAGGAGGATATATCAGTATGGAAAGAGGAGAGGACGAAGAAGACGAAGAAGATGAAGACGAGGAAGAAGAAAAGGTGTTTGATTTTAGGTATAATTTGGTGGTGGATAGTATGGGCGAGATTAAAAATGGTTTATTGGATTACTGGAAATTAAAACATCAAGACATGTGTTCTTTTATTAAAAATAGTCATATCGATCCAACAAAACGGAAACATCAATCAACAACATCAAAAAATAGTGATGAAAAAAGACTTGGAAAATGGGTATCTACTCAAAAAACGAATTATAAAACATGTCCAAAACAAAGTCTTAAAGGTATGAAAAATCCAGAAATATGGAAAATATGGACTGATACGTTGAATGATCCAGAATATAAGTATGCATTACAAGATTCATTAGATGACTGGAAATTGAATCATCAAGACATGTGTTCTTTTATTAAAACTAGTCATATCGATCCAACAAAACGGAAACATCAATCAACAAGATCAAAAAATAGTGATGAAAAACGACTTGGAAAATGGATATCTCATCAAAAATCGAATTATAAAACATGTCCAAAACAAAGTCTTTATGTTATGAAAAATCCAGAAATATGGAATATTTGGACTAACACACTGAATGATCCAGAATATAAATACGCCTTACAAGATTCATTAGATTACTGGAAATTAAATCATCAAGACATGTGTTCTTTTATTAAAACTAGTAACAAAGATCCTACTAAACGGAAACATCAATCACAAGGATCAAAAAATAGTGATGAAAAACGAATTGGTAAATGGGTATCTAATCAAAAAACGAATTATAAAGTATGTCCAAAACAAAGTCTTTATGTTATGAAAAATCCAGAAATATGGAATATTTGGACTAACACATTGAATGACCCAGAATATTTATATGCATTAAAAAATAGAAAACTGCCCACTTTAACAAATCCTGCCCCTTCATTAACTTTAACAAATCCTACCCCAACTCAAATACAATCAAATATATGTACTTCTATTTTAAAATCTGGTATCAACAAAGGAAAAGAATGCGGAAAAAATAATTGTAAAGTACACAAAGAATCATCGAAAGAATCAAAAAAAGAATGATATAAAAAATGACATAAAGAAGTTCAAAAATCGAACATCTTCACTACAAAATCCTTATAACAATGATAGAACTTAAAAAGATTTAATTATATTTTAACCGTAAAGTTAAAATATTTAAAAAAAGTTTAACATTTCTGATCTACTCTAATAAAAATTTTATATATTCTTTCAAATAGTTTGGATTTTTTGTAATGGATGGAGGACCTCTTGTTTCCCCTGTTTTCTTATACAAGTCTTTAAATTTTTGTAATTCTACCGCAGAGTAATCACCGATCATACGTACTTCTCTTTCTAATTGTCTCTTAAACTCTTCATCTGAATCATAATCTGGAATTGCGATATTATCACGATATAGTCTGTCACGAATAGAGGTTGGTAAACATCGACTTAGTTGCGAGATATAATCATCGCTTTCTTGAATAATATCCATTTGTTTATAGGCTTCTTCCAAGTCTCGTAAATCTTCGCGGGCACATGAAATCAGATCAGCACTATCACGACGTTGATATTCTGCCAATTCGCTTCGAAGACGTTTAAATTCTTCATGGTATAAGTTTTTGATGATGGGTTTCATTCCGCGGTAGACCAACGATCTTAAAATAGTTGCATTCGCATCCTCTTTCTCGTTGTTTTCTTTATCCGTATACATAAATTTATGTCTTGACCGATCCGTTACATAGTACATCGGATTTTCTTTTCCAGATAATACATGTTGAACCGTCATATCAGCCAAATGTTTTTGATCACTTTTTAGAAGATGTTCAATTTTGGTATAGTGTTTTTTGAACGTATCGGTGATCGTTTCTGTCTTACAATCAAGTAAACTGGTATAGTTATGTTGATTGATTGTATTGATAGAGTTATCTGTATTGTTAATAATTGTAACCGGTTTCTCTTTTAATTGGATAATTTCTTGAGTCAGTTTTTCTACTTTTTCTTCAACATCTTTTACTCTTTTTTTCACTTTACATGTATTTAAATGACTATTTAGTGAATATCTTGTAGTTAATTTTTTTGTACAAAAAGTACATTGATTACAAGTTGTGTCTATTATTTTAGTAGGATCATTTTTTAATTGTATTTTTATACAATATTTAGATGTTTTTTGATGTTTATTTAACGTTGATTTATCACAAAATTCAGATTTACAAAATACGCATATAGGAGCCATTTTTATATTTAATAAAATTAATACTTTAAGTATCTATGTCACAATTTATTTTTAATAATTTAATTATTTATGATTAAATACAACTAGGTCATAAATAATAATTATGTTTTTATGACCTACTTTTTAATTATCCTTAACTAAGTAGGTCATAAAAACATATGTTAGGTCACAATTTAAATTAGATTTTCAATTTAAATTGTGTTAGGTCATAATATGTCAAAAAAATGTATTTTTTTAAAATAATTTAAACTTGAAGTAAACTGTATTTAGATAGGTAATAAAAATTAATAAAAATGAAATGTGTGTGTGTAAAAAATCTAGATTCAATTAAATAAGATTAGGTTTTAAAAAAAAAATGATTGTCTAAAATAATTAAATCAGTGTAAAAAATCTAGATTCAATTAAATAAGATTAAGTTTTTAAAAAAAATGATTGTCTAAAATAATTAGATCAGTTTAATTTTATATTTTAACTTACGGTTAAAATATAAGTTCAAAATGAGGAGGAGAAGTTGAGATCTCAAACGTCTCTTCGTTAAAGTAACTACCAAAAAATCCATTGAGTTCTTTCCAAGGACCAAATTGGTATGATCCGGGTATCATTCGGATTGCTTTTTCGGTGGAGACTCGAAACGGGTCCAAAATGTTAATAGAGCTGTCTGCAATATTTAAACTTGTCGCACTCCCACTTTTTTTTATATTTTTTAAGATGATTAAAGATTTCACATCAAGTTCATTTGAAAAAGTGTATAATGGACAAAGAAAAATATCCCATTCTTGATTCACATATTTAGTCACAATTCGATAGATATTTTTCTTTGTAAATACGACAAGTCTAGTAGAATCACTTACAGAAAGAGATCCATGATAAAACAATATGACTTCACGACTGATATGTTCATATATTTTTACCATTTTTAAAACACGTCGAGTATGATTATGATTTTGTCGGATATAAATCATCTGACTTTCGAAATGTTTCGGTCCATGAGCATTTGTTTCATTTTCAAAATAGCTATAGATCTCTTTTTTCATATTTTCTTCTCTTTCTCGTTTTTCTTTTTCGGCTTGTTCATTGCGTAACTGGTCTAATAAAGATTGTCGGTCTATCTCTTTTTGTTCGTTTACTTTCTCATTCTTTATTTCTAATTTCATCACTTGTTCGTTCAAAATATTGATTTGTTCAAGTCGTAACTTGTCTAAAGAATCTTTCTGTAACAATTGTTCTAATAAAGACTGTCGTTCTTTTTTTAGTTCTTGGATCTCTTGGTTTTTTAACGATAGTTCAGCATCTTGTTCTAAACATTTCTGTTTCAATGTTTCGCATTCCACTTCAATCGAGTTTCCAAAGAAAGAAAACATTTTTAAACTTTAACTGTTTTCATAAATTAAAAATCAAATTTAGATAGACCAAAGATCTATTTAAATTAAGTAATACGGTTCAAATAAATGTAATAAATGTAATATTTTGTTCTTTAAGAGCTATTTCTAATTCTAATTCTACCACTTTTTCTATCATTTTTTGAAGTTGAATGTCTCGTTCTGTTACTTGTTCTTTCAGTTTATTGATCTGGTCTAATAAAGACTCTTGGTCTACCTTTTGTTTTTTCTTTAATTTACCCCATTTTTCTTTAAATTCAAATGTTCCTTGTTCAAATTCAATTCTTTCTTGATTAATTCTTTCTTGATTGATTCTTTCTTTAAATTCAATTCTTTCTTGATCAATTTTTTCATCTTGTTGTTTTTTTAACAATTTAATTCGTTCTTCAGTAAATTCTGGGACTACCTGTTGGTCTTCTTTTGTATAAATCGTAAAAGAATCTAAATTCTTTTGTATAGATTCGATCGACCAAATGTGATTACAATGAGGTTCTTTATATGACTGACATTTATCACAGTTCTCAACTAAACAAGCCATCTTTATTCTATCCCTTGTATCATTACTTTTAATCAATTTTATGCTTAAAAATATAAAATGTTCTTGGTCTAGAGAGAGTTAAAAAAATTTAAGAGACCGAAAGGTTTCTTAAATTAAATATTAAACTTACACGCCTAAAATAGCAAATAAAAAATCTTTTATTTTACTCGATATGATATTAAAATAATCTATACCTCCTAAGTTATGATTTCCAAGATGACCATTCGATTTATTTAAAAAACGATCTAACGTATCCCAATCAACACGTTCAATTTCTTTTATTTTATCCCATTTTAACTCAAAGGGAAGTTCTAGAGAACTTAAGATCGAACTTAAGAACATGTCCCCGAAACTAGTTTCGATATGTGGGTTATAACAGAATTTTAATTGATACAATCCATTTAATGTAATCAAATACGTATGTATAGCATTTGTATTTATATATCCGTAAGGAGATGGATCCGATACGGTGATATAAGATACATGAAACAATCCTTTTATATTTTCGAATAAATGTGTATATTCCCTTATTTTATCTTTGATTCTTATAAATTGTTGGTCTGAAATATGTTTTGCTCCAAAATGTTTGTAGTCTGTAGTCCAAGAGATAAACATTTGTTCAAGTTTTTTTGTAATAGGATATTTAGTCTGTTCTATTTTTGTTTCATAATTAGTTCGCAATTCTACCAGTTGAATGTCTCGTTCTGTTACTTGTTTTTTCAGTTTATTGATCTGGTCTAATAAAGACTCTTGTTTATTCTTTTGTTCGATTAGATGTATTACGACATTGTCTCGTACTATCTCTTTTTTTTCCATTTCTTCTTTAAGAACTATTTCTAATCTTACCACTTTCTCAATCTCTTTTTGAAGTTGAATGTCTCGTTCTGCCAGTTGTTCTTTCAGTTCTTGTTCAACTGACTTTTCTATATTTAAAGAATATACCAATTCTTCGCACGTTTGTTCCAGTTGTTCAACTCGTAACTTTTCTAATCTCAACTCTTCCGTTTTTTTTTCGTAGTCTACTCTTAATTTAGAGTCATTCCCAAAGAAAGAAAACATTTCTTATTTTAAGTGATATTTTCATAAACTAAAATCAAATTTAAAAGACCCTTTCAGGTCTGTTAAATTACATCACTTTTTATAATATAAATGAAGAAGCAGTTTTTCAATTAATTTATTTTTTTTTGTTAATTCTTCTTTATAATGATCTATTTCTTTTTGTAAATCAATCAGATCACATTGTTTTAAGTCACGTTGTTCTTCTTTTAACTCAATCAGGTCACGTTTTTCTTGGAACCTATCAAGATAATTACGTTTCCATTCAGAATTTTCGTATAAAAAAGAACTGTGCCATTCTTGATGTTGTTGTTCAAAATACGCAATCACTTCTTCTCCAAAGTCGGTAAATTCTTCCATGGTTAAAGACTTTCTAGCTTTAATTCGATCGATAAACGGCTGTGTTTGATATCTATGGATCAATCGTGTCGATACACTTTCGAGACGATTTAACCACCCCACGCATATTGGAACCTCAATTGATATGGTCGCTTTTCTTACATCGTCCATGACATTTTTATATTCCTCTTCTTTCAAAGCGATATGTCTTTCGATCATTTGGTTTATTTCAGATTCAGTTAAGTCATAATCATCTTTCAACGGAACCAAAGTCAAAAAGGTATCTCGCACCATTTTATACGCTTTTTCACCATTACTTCCGGAAGAAATCATCGCGTAATTTCTCGTACATTGACAAAATTGTAATAAACGTTTGGAAGTCGAATATGACATAGTCGGTTTGATGATTAAACGATAATAAGGTAACATGCTATGAAAATTATTAATAAATAGTCTTATGTCAAATGGACTAATAGAATCGTCTTTATAACTTTCCAAAAATACTTCATAAATCATATTTTTACCAATGATGTATATTTGTCCAATAGGATCCGAACGACATCCCCAATATGGTTCTTTTGGATTTATCGCATTTCCAATAAAATAAATATCCAAGATTAATTCATTATGAGGTAAATGAACCAACAATGGTTTAATATATTTTTCCATATGGTCTTTTATTTTACCAGCATCATTATCCGTATTATTCATTAAACCATCAGTCATACCTTTCATGATATCATTCCAGTTTAATATATGTAGAGGTTTAGGATTGTGAGATAACGTGTTAAACGCATCCATTAATTTATTGATAAACGTTGTGTTGGGTGATATAATATTACTACCCGTTTCTTTATCTGAACTATCACTTATATATTTATTCGTATATTGAATCAAAACGTCAAAGTAAGGGTTCATTTCATAAACATATTTTTCTATCCATACTGGTTTAACAGACGGATTTCTACGACCAGGGTTAGAATATAGGTATATATCAGTATATTGTAATGTTTTTTTATCTTTATATTGTAACTTGTAAATCTTGTGATTCGTTAATAAAAATATAATAGGAATGATGGTATAATCAGTAAAGAAATTTCCGTATATAATATCTACTGCATAATAAATTGATTTCACATCATCTGGTATTTCAATGGATTCAAAAAAATCATTCCACAAATTGATATGTAATTTGTGTGATAACCATCCACTATCTCCTGTTGGAGCATCAATGATATAATTTTTTAACGACATTGACATATTTTATCTACTCTATAGTTTTCATAAACTAAAATCAAATTTAAAAGACCCTTTCAGGTCTGTTAAATTACATCAATAAATTATTAATTTCTCTCACGTTTCTAATACCGGTTTGTAACCTATCTATCAATTGAACTTGAAGTCTTTCTTCTATTTCTAATTCCCGAGTCCATTTGATGAATAGGTTAGAATATTCTATATCACAGTCAACGTCCCACGGAGCGAAAAGAGACAAGTTTCTTTCCCACCATAAGACGTATAGTTCATAATAGGAATCTTCATCGATCTCAATGTACTTTTTTTCTTCTGTGATAAACTCGTGAACAAAATTAACATACTTCTGTTGTAACTCGATTGACTCCATCTGACTCTATCTTTACTTAAAAACGCTTTAAAAAATCAATTTTAGACCTCGCAAAAGGGACATACATCTCTATATATCTCGTTTCATTATTCATTTCTATATTATAACCAATGTACTTGAACCCTATCGAATATCCATCCTCTTCTGAAAATACTATAAATGTGTCTATATCCATCTGTCTAAACACGTTAAAAATCAAATCTGTTTTTACCCATTTCCCTTTTACAAGTCGATATGAAGTTACATTTTTCCCAGCAGACGAAATTAGATAATCATAATATCTATTCGGATCAATTTCGTTCTGATTCATCCATTTCGCCAACATCGTCTGAGATCTCGTCATCTTTCAACTATTACTAGGGACTTTTTTTAAAGAATCAATTTTATATGGCCGAAGCCATATAAAAATAAATTCAATGTTTAATCAGACAAATCCATATTATCATTAAATTCTAAAATCAGATTGAAATTGATTTCTTCGTCATCCCAGTCTTGACTTTCTTTTCTTATAAAGCGTGTCATAGAAGCATTTTTTCTTGCTTGGTCAATTTCTTCTCTTCTTTTTATCATTTTTGCATCTTCTACCTGTTTAAACAAGTCAGATAATTCAATACGTCTTAAATTCCTAACGTAGAGTGAATAAACAGGGTCAAATCTGACATCATTAGGGTTTAATCTAACGTCACTGGGGTTTAATTTGACGTCACTGGGGTCAAATCTAACGTCACTGGGGTCAAATTTGACGTCACTTGGGTCAAATCTAACGTCACTGGGGTCAAATCGAGCTTGGTTCAATCGAGCTTGGTTCATTTTTCGGTTTATGTCTTATTATATCCAATAAAAATCAATTTTATTACAAACGCTCTCTAATAAGTCGAACAAACTCTGGGTTTAACTCTATCAAAATAAAGTGACAATTCAATTGTTTTGCAGCCATTCCTGTCGTCCCGCTTCCGCCAAAGGGGTCCAATACGACGCCATTTGGTGGACAAAATGTCGAAATGATTTTTAAAGGCAATTCGATGGGAAACATAGCATAGTGTTCGATCTTTTCATGTTTTAAGGGGATAGACCATAAATCTTCTGGCGTTTTTCCTTTACTGTTATTCTGTACAGATTGTAAGACGTAATGTTCATCTAATAAAGAATCGTATCGTTCATCTAATTCTAATATTACTTTTAGTCTCTTATAATCTGAAACGGAAGGCAAAGATCTTCCGTGGTCTAGTCTGAGCCAATGACCCGCTTTTGATTTATATTGAAACATTTCGTCTAACTTTTTAGCAGTTATTTTCTTCTTTTTTGCAGATTCTTTAAAGTAGGTATGCATTTCAATCTCTTCTTGTTGTGTAAACAGATGCTTACGCATCTTGGAATAATAAATATTTTTTCGAGCTCCTGGACTAGCTCCTTTATTTTTTCCAGCATTTTTAAATTTAGTATTTGATTGTCTCGAGTCGTTCCAATCTTCAATTTCTTTTTCTTTCATTTCATAGTCTTCGATACTTAATGTTTTCGGGAAAGGGGTTTTGATAAGTGTTTGTGGAGTTTCGCGTAATAAATCCAAATTGGAGTAATATTCTTGTTGATAGTATTTCCCTGAATCTTTGGTAAAAAAATAGACGGGTTCCCAAGTCGAACAAAAACGATCTTTTACAGATGAGGGCATATGATTCGGTTTGTACCAAACGATCTTGTTACGAAGAGTCCACCCGTTTTGGATCATTGATATACATATTTGTTCAGGGATCATTTGCAATCCTTTCTTTTCGTATTTATCTCCGATATTCAAAAATAGAGAGCCGGTATCTTTTAAAACGCGTAACGATTCTTTAGCCCAAATTTTCATGATAGAGAGATATTCATCCAATTTTTCTTCTTTTCCAATTTCATTTTCCATCCCATAATCTCGTTGTTGAAAATAAGGAGGGGAAGTGATAATTAAATCAATAGATTTTTCATCCATTTCTTTCATGATGTGGATACAATCTCCTTCTAAGATCATTTTTATTTTTTAAAAAACGATTTATTCGATTTTTTCAATTTTATATAAATTTTTATTGGTGATACAGAATCTTAATTCATGTATTGTTTTTCCAGCTTTTATCATTTTATCACAATCAAGTGGCGAACAGTTTGCTATCCCGTAAGAATTGATTTTATATTCATCTTGGTACGACCATTTCACGAAAGCGACGAGCGTGATAACAGGTTTTTCTTCTATAAATGGAGATTGAATCCCAAAATGTTCTTTCCCTTTAAATTTACTGGATACGTGATTAAGCGTTTGAGAGTTACCAATATGAATATTCAATCCGTTTTTAGTTTCAATAAAATCAGAATCTTCTTCTAAAGAGCCTTTTGCATCTAGTTGTAATATAAAATGTTCGGTTTCAAATGAATGGTCAGAATGATGTTCGCATATAGCAGGTTCAAACTCGTAACTGAGTTCTTTTAATGTTAGATTAGAGCAGTGATAGACAAAATTTTCGATATTTTTATTCATTGATTTTCTATAACAATCGTTTCCTTTTTTATAAGGAGAAGTTCTTTTATTCACTTTGTTAATAAAACATTTATATGTTTTGCCAACAAAAGACATAAATGTATCCATAAAATGAGTTTGATTCATTTATTTAAAGATACATGTTTAAATAATTATTCTCAATTTTATGGTCTAGACTTAGAAATATTTTTCGGGATGATGTAAAATATCATCTGATGAAATTAGATTAGTATGGTTTTCTTTTATCCATTTATTGAACTTGTCTTTTTTTGAATAGATAATGATATTTTGTAAATTGTCTATAAACACCAAAAATCCAATTTTATGGTAATAATTTCTTAAGTTATTAACAAAATCAAGATCATTTGAAGTATCAATTTCATCAATAATGGAGAGTACTTTCATTTTTGATATTCCATATATGTCAGGTTTAAAATGGAGAGGAATCGAGTTGTTTTTTATAATAAATTGATAAAATCCTTTGATATTGATGATGAGATTAGCAAAGAAAGAGTCACATATTTTGAAAAAGTCTCGATCGACTGTATCATAATAGTGTATCGAAATAAACGACATTTTATTATGAGATGTATTTCTTAAACATATTATCTCGATGTTTTAGTAAATCAGATAAGTCTTGGTTTACTTTTTCAGGCTGATGGATATACTCGATTTGATAAGACTCGTCGTAAGCGATTGCTGACTTTAATTTGTATATATCATTCATCTTTTTAGGAATGATAAGCGTGCACAAGAAATTTAATGCCAATGGTATACTCGCCGACATTTTGTTATCTATATGTTCCTTATTACAAGGAGATACAAACACATATTTTGATATTTTTAATATATTCATCATTTCTTCCGTATTTAAATTATTGATATAACGATCGATAAAGATACAGGTAACCGCTGGTTCTAAGGAGGTTCCCTCTGGTTCTAAACTTTTTATATTTTTCACATATTCCGAATTGATCATATCTCTTGCACTAACACCTAAAAAAACGATATTATTTTTTGCTATCTTTTTTTTGTGTTTGATATCTATCTGTCGATAAACAGGTAAGATCCAATCTAAGTCAGGTCTAGATGGGAAGTATCTAGTTCCAATATGTGTTTTTAGATCTTCACGTCGATTTAAATGGAAATGATCGATAACGATTATATTATCTCTGGTATATTCTTTATCAAACAAAGGATCGTCATCTGTTAATAAAATCACTTTATGATAACTATTATCAGGTTGGTAAGATGATAATGGGAATAATGTAAAAGGGAATTGTTTATAAAATTCGAACCAGTTCGCATGATTTTCAGTTCTTGTATAAATATGTAAGTTGATCTTATGTATCATACAATAATCCATAACGTACCCAAACATTTCATAATGAAATGGAAATCCGTTAAAGATAGCTATCGTATTCAACTCTTTTTCAATATAAAAAAAAGTATGAATATTTTTAATCTGTCTTAGATAGGGAAATATACGACTAGACGGGCTATGAATACCAAAAAAATGATCAAAAATACCTTCTTTGTATTCTGTATCATGGATTGCAAATACTTCTAAGCCTACTTCTAAGCCTACTTCTAAACCCAATTTCATACAACCTAGTGTAAAATAAACATCTTCTGCATCAGTTTCTATTTTCTGTGAATTTTTCAAAGTGGGTTGAGGAGGAAAATGGTCAATCACTTTTATCATATCGAGACGATTTCGTAACGATAAACCGCCGTTAAAGTTTTTAAAAACGGGGTTAATACCTTCTCTTTTTAATTCTTTCCAATCATATAAAAAATTCCCCCCGATATAACTTTTATTTAATTTTATAAAATAGTCTAAATGATGATGATTATTTTTATCTGGATTGATCCATGTATCGCATTGAATTGTTAATACATATTTTCTTGTTAAGTATGTCCATAAATCTCTTCTTTTCATAAAATCGTTATATTCATTAGAATTCATATTGTCTACAGGTAAGGGGTATAAATTGATTTTTTTCAGTTTCTTTTTCCAGTACTGGAGACTACTTTTCCCACAGAAAAAGACATAATTCATATCTCCGAGTACATCTTGGTATTGTTTTAGCAATTCGGGAATGTATTCAATTCTTCTTGGTTCAACTAAAAGAACTGTATTCATTTTTTTAATTTTTTGTAATTCTATAAATATATATATAAATATGCAACGTATACTCGATCAATTATACGGGTTATGGTTGAAAGATATAGATTATTAT
>Ga0114960_10000770_pt1 | contig 26364 bp, 29 predicted proteins | sample C_130625_MF_Meta_FD_92637 | JGI IMG/M metagenome (GOLD analysis project Ga0114960, IMG submission 92637) | Freshwater microbial communities from Lake Croche, Canada to study carbon cycling - C_130625_MF_MetaG | ecosystem: Environmental > Aquatic > Freshwater > Lake | place: Lake Croche, Canada... | reverse complement strand
GCGAACTGGATGATCCCGCTGCAAATTGGCGCCTCCGACATGGCCTTTGCCCGCATGAACAACTTCAGCTTTTGGCTGATGATTCCGGCAGCGTTGATGCTTGCGGGCTCATTCTTCATGCCTGGCGGCGCGCCTGCGGCTGGATGGACTTTGTATGCCCCCTTGACCTTGCAAATGGGCCCCTCCATGGACGCCGGCATTTTTGCCCTGCACATTTTGGGTGCTTCATCCATCATGGGATCGATCAATATCATTGTGACCATTTTGAACATGCGCGCACCTGGCATGACCATGATGAAGATGCCCATGTTTTTATGGACCTGGCTGATTACCGCTTATTTGCTGATCGCCGTGATGCCTGTGTTGGCCGGCGTCATCACCATGACCTTGACCGACCGCCACTTTGGCACCACCTTTTTCAACCCCGCCGGTGGTGGTGACCCGGTGATGTTCCAGCACATCTTCTGGTTCTTTGGCCACCCCGAGGTCTACATCATGATTTTGCCGGCATTTGGCATCATCAGCCAGATCGTTCCGGCCTTCTCGCGCAAGCGCCTGTTTGGTTACGCCTCCATGGTGTATGCCACATCGTCAATTGCCATTTTGTCCTTCATTGTGTGGGCGCACCACATGTACACGACCGGCATGCCGGTCACCGGGCAGTTGTTCTTCATGTACGCCACCATGCTCATTTCTGTGCCCACGGGCGTGAAGGTGTTCAACTGGATCGCCACCATGTGGAAAGGCTCCATGACCTTTGAAACCCCCATGTTGTTTGCGGTGGGTTTCATTTTCGTGTTCACCATGGGTGGTTTCACTGGTTTGATTTTGGCCATGGCCCCCATCGACTTGCAACTGCAAGACGGCTATTACGTGGTGGCGCACTTCCACTATGTGTTGGTGGCAGGCTCCTTGTTCACCATGTTCGCTGGCTACTATTACTGGTCGCCCAAGTGGACGGGTGTGATGTACAACGAAACGCGCGGCAAGATTCACTTTTGGTGGACCCTGATTTCTTTTAACGTCACCTTCTTCCCCATGCACTTTTTGGGTTTGGCTGGCATGCCCCGACGTTATGCCGACTACCCGATGCAGTTTGCAGACTTCAACGCGCTGGCCTCAGTGGGTGCGTTTGCCTTTGGCTTTGCCCAGGTGTATTTCTTCTTGTTTGTGGTGTTGCCCACCATGCGCGGCAAGGGCGAGCCTGCCCCTCAGCGCCCATGGGAGGCGGCCGAAGGCTTGGAGTGGGAAGTGCCTTCACCAGCGCCCTTCCACACCTTTGAAACCCCACCCAAGCTGGATGCCACCGCCACCAAGGTGTTGGCGTTCTGAGAAACGGCATGAGCCCCGATCAAAAAAAGCAAAACCTCAGGCTCGCCTTGATCTTGGCGACCGTTGCTTTGGTTTTCTTTTTGGGGGTGCTGGCCAAAATCTTTGTGCTGGGCCGCGCCGGTTAATCCATGTCGCACAACCTGCTTTTGTTGCGCAAGTTGGTGGTCATCGCTGTGGGCATGTTTGCTTTTGGATATGCCTTGGTGCCCATGTACAAAGCGATTTGCGAATTCACGGGCATCAATATCTTGGCCCTGGGTGAAAAAGAGGTCAAGGGGTCCAGCAATGCCAGGGCCAACCCCGGCAACACCCAGGTGGACACCAGCCGCACCATCACCGTCGAGTTTGACGCCAATGCCAGAGGCCCTTGGCAGTTCAAGCCCGCTCAGCGCTCGGTGCAAGTTCATCCAGGTGAGTTGGTCACCGTGATGTACGAGTTTGAAAACGTGCAAGACCGCACCATGTCGGCCCAAGCCATTCCCAGTTATGCACCCCGCCAAGCGGCCGCGCATTTCAACAAGTTGGAGTGTTTTTGTTTTAACCAATACACCTTGGCCCCAGGTGAGAAAAAACAATGGCCAGTGGTATTTGTGGTTGACGGTAAGCTGTCCAAAGATGTGAACACCATCACCTTGTCCTACACCTTTTTTGAGGTGGGCGCCAAAACACCGCCTGCGCCGGTCGCGGCCTTGCCCTTGGTGGCCAACCCTGGGGGTGGCGTATGAGTGACGTGTTGCCGGTCAAGCCAATCAAAAACTCATTCGGGCGGGCCATGCTGGCTGTTGCCTGGTCTTTTTTGGGCATCCGCAAAAAAAGTGGCTTTGAAGAGGACTTGGCTCGGGTTTCTCCCTTGCATGTGCTCTTGGTGGGCTTGTTGTCTGGTCTGTTGTTTGTGATCGGGTTGATCGTTTTGGTCAACTGGGTCGTTGCGAAATAATTAGGAGTCGTTTCAATGAGCGCCAATTCCCACGGTGGAACCCCTTACTACTTTGTGCCCGGCCCATCGCGCCACCCGGCCATGGCGGCACTGGGTTTGTTTTTTGTGATTTTGGGTGCTGGCCAATGGGTCAACGGTTCAGATTGGGGCAAATACGCTTTGTTATTTGGCTTGGTGTTTTGGCTGTTTGTGCTCTACCAATGGTTTGGTGAGGCGATCGCCGAAAGTGAAGGCGGCAGTTATGGCCATAAAGTGGACCTGTCTTTCCGCTGGAGCATGAGTTGGTTCATCTTCTCTGAGGTGATGTTTTTCGGCGCCTTTTTCTCTGCCTTGTGGTGGGCGCGCATGCACTCGGTGCCCATGCTGGGCAATCTAGAGAACGCGCTCTTGTGGCCTGACTTCAAGGCCGTGTGGCCCACCTTGGCCGCGGGTGCAACCGCTTCTCCGGGGGGGATCATTGAGCCCTTCCAAACCATGACGCCTTTTTGGTTGCCCACCATCAACACCGCATTGCTGTTGTCCTCGGGTGTGACACTGACCATCGCCCACCATGCGTTGCGCGAAAACCAACGCAGCCGCACCATCGCCTTCATGTGGCTGACGGTGTTGTTGGGCATCGTGTTCTTGTTCGTGCAGGGTTATGAATACGCCCATGCCTACAGCGACATGAACCTCAAGCTCACCTCAGGTGCGTATGGATCTACCTTCTTCATGCTCACGGGCTTCCACGGCTTCCACGTGTTTTTGGGCATGTTGATGTTGTTGGTCATCACGCTTCGCTTGCAAAAAGGGCATTTCAATGCCGACAAACATTTTGGCTTTGAAGGCGCGGCCTGGTACTGGCACTTTGTGGACGTGGTTTGGTTGGGCTTGTACATCCTGGTTTATTGGATGTGATGCTCAGCCAAACGACCGCATGAAAGGCCGCCCTGAGCGGCCTTTTTTATCAACCAGATGTCGCGTGAGGCCTGACAAACAACCCCAGCGGCCGCGTGCATTGGCGCTCAATGCCACGCAGGAATGCCCGAGGGTTGGATGTATCCGAGTTTCCAAGCCAGCAGCACACACAGGAATAGCACGATGGAAAACCCCACCCGCATGGCCAGGGCCTTCATCATGTTGCTGGTTTTCGCTTGGCCATCGCGGCCGTCGCGCATCATGAAAAACAAAGCAGTGCCCAAACTGCCAAGAATGGCCACAAAGCCCAGGGCGACAATCCATTTCATGGGCTGCATTATCCGCCCAGTTTCCGCATGAGCCTTGCCGCATCAAGCCCCGCACCCAAAGCAGCCTGGCGCACGGCGCGTTGGTGGTTTGTCACGGCCGTTGCGCTGACGACCATGGCCATTACCGCGCGCCTGGGGGTGTGGCAATCCGATCGGGCGCACCAAAAGGAAACTTTGCACAACTTGCAGCAAGCGCAAGCCTTGTTGGCTCCCTTGACCAACGCGGCGTTTGATGCCCCCACGGACGCTGCCCAGGGATTGCACCGGCGCGTCAGCTTGCAAGGTGTGTGGCGACCAGAGCACACGGTTTTTTTGCAAAACCGCAGCCAAAACGGTGTGCCTGGCTTTTGGGTGCTGACCCCCCTGCAGTTGTCTCCCCAGGCCATGGTGTTGGTGCAGCGTGGTTGGGCACCGCGTGATCGGGTCTCCAGCGAAGTGTTGCCACCGATTGAGACGCCCCCAGGCTTGGTCAACTTGCAAGGGCGGTGGGTTGCACCACCTTCGCGCATGGTGGAGTTGGCCCGGGAACAGGGGGCTTCAGCAGTGGGGTCGGCACCAAGGTCATCGGCCATCAGGCAAAATCTAGATGTCAACGCATGGGCAGCAGAGTTGAAATTGCCCATCTTGGCGACGGTGTTGCAAACCGGTTCAGCCTCTGAAGGCCTGACACGCGACTGGGCACCCGCTCTGTCGGGTGCCGATAAAAACCGGGGTTACGCGTTTCAGTGGTTCGCTTTGTCAGGCCTGGTGGCCTTGTTGTTTGTTTGGTTTCAAATCATTTTGGTCCTGCGCCATGTCCCCCCAACCCGATCCTGATAAAACCCAAGCTTTGGGCTTGACGGTGTACGACCTGCCCCAGCCAGAGGCTGTCGCGCAGGCGGACGGCAACCGCAGTTGGGCTGGGCGTTGGCGCATGCTGGCACTGCTTTTGGTTTGTGCGTCCCCGGTGGTCGCCTCGTATGTCACGTATTACCTGATTCGCCCTGAGGCTCGACGCAGTTATGGCGATTTGATCGAGCCGCAACGCGACTTGCCCCCCTTGATCACCACCGATTTGGATGGGCGAACGGCCTCCTTGCCTGATCTCAAGGGGCAATGGTTGTTGATCAGTGTGTCCTCGGCAGCTTGTGACGCTGAGTGCGAAAAAAACCTGTATTTCCAGCGCCAAATTCATGCGGGCTTGGGCAAGGAGCGTGACAAAGTGGACCGGGTGTGGCTGATCACAGATGCGCTTGACGTTTCACCTGCTTTGCGAGCTTCTATTCCTGGCTCATGGAACTTGCGGGTGGACCCGCAGGGTTTGGGCCAATGGCTCGCACCCCAGGCAGGGCATGGCTTGGCTGAGCATTTGTACCTGGTAGACCCCATGGGCCGTTGGATGATGCGCTTCCCGCCCCAATTGGAAGCTGAAAACGCACCCAAACTCAAACGCGACTTGGAGCGTTTGATCCGCGCTGCCACGTCATGGGACTTGCCCGGGCGCTGAGCCCTTGGATGCCATGGACGCCACCCCTTTGTTCAATCTGAGCCCGCTGGTACAGCTGTTGCTGTTGGCCACCTTGCTGGCCCTGGGCCCGCTGGCTTGGGTGTGGTGGCGCGGGAGGACGGAAAAATCGCTATTGATCAAACGGCATGCACTCACCGTGTGGGTGTTGTTTTTGACCTTTGACTTGGTGGTGTTCGGTGCCTTCACCCGATTGACCGATTCGGGCTTGGGTTGTCCTGATTGGCCCGGTTGTTATGGGCAAGCCAGCCCTTGGGGGGCAGAGCAGGCCATCCGAGCCGCTCAAGAGGCCATGCCCAGCGGTCCGGTGACCTGGAGCAAGGCGTGGATCGAGATGATCCACCGCTATTTCGCCACCGTGGTGGGCGCTTTGGTGTTTTTTCTGGCCTGCGCGAGCAGCTGGACCCGCAAGGCTCCAGGGCCAAGCTCTGAGCGGCTGGGTGTTGGCTTGGCATGGATGACCTTGGCTTGGATTCTGTTGCAAGGCGCATTTGGCGCCCTGACCGTCACCATGAAGTTGTTTCCCTTGATCGTGAGCTTGCATTTGCTGGGAGGCCTGGTGTTGTTGGCCTTGCTGGCCTGGCAGGTGGGTCAGATGCGCTTTGCTTTGGGTCTGTCGCGGCCCGTGCTGATCGATCGGGGATGGCGCCGGGCTCTTTGGCTGGTGTTGACCTTGCTGGTGGCTCAAGTGGCCCTGGGGGGATGGGTCAGCACCAATTACGCGGTATTGGCCTGCGACACCTTCCCCAAGTGTCAAAACAGTTGGTGGCCTGAGATGGACTTTGGCGCGGGCTTTTCGTTGTGGCGACACCTGGGCATGTCTGCCGACGGAAATTGGTTGCCCATGCCAGCCTTGGTGGCGATCCACTATGCGCACCGCTTGGGCGCTTACCTGTTGGCCCTGGCGGTGGCTGGCGTGTGTTGGGTTTTGTGGCCACGGCCTGAATTGCGCGCTTGGGTCACCACCTTGGGCGCATTGTTGTTGCTGCAACTGGCCACGGGCTTGAGCAATGTGGTGCTGGGGTGGCCACTGGTCGCGGCTTTGTTGCACACCGCGGGCTCGGCCGCCTTGGTGTTGACCTTGGTGGGTTTGTTGCGCCTGACCGCCACAGTGGCTGACACGCCAGCGCAGCGGGCATCCGCAGTGGGGTGGGCCACGTGATCGCGCCGGTCTTTACCTTTGGCCAGCGGTGGCGGCAGTTCCAGGCCTTGACCAAGCCGCGGGTGATCCAGTTGATAGTCTTTTGTGCACTCATCGGCATGGTGTTGGCGGTCCCTGGTGTGCCGACTTGGGACGAGGTGCGCTTGGGCGCGGTGGCTTGCTTGGGCATTTGGTTGGTGGCGGGGGCTGCGGCGGCCTTCAATTGCATCGTTGAGCAAAGCATCGATGCGCGCATGCGCCGCACGGCTTGGCGGCCCACAGCCAAGGGCGAGTTGAGCAACGCCCAAACCCTGTTTTTTTCGGCGGTGTTGTGCGCTGCGGGATCGTGGCTGTTGTGGGTTTATGTCAATCCATTGACGATGTGGTTGACCTTTGCCACCTTTGTCGGTTATGCCGTGATTTACACCGTGATCCTGAAGCCCTTGACGCCGCAAAACATTGTGATCGGGGGCGCTTCTGGGGCCATGCCGCCGGTGCTGGGCTGGGCCGCCATGACCGGTGACGTGGGACCAGAGGCTTTGATTTTGTTTCTCATCATCTTTTTGTGGACGCCACCGCATTTTTGGGCCTTGGCCTTGTACCGGGTTGAGGACTACCGCAAATCGGGCTTGCCCATGCTGCCCGTCACCCACGGCAATGAGTTCACCCGTTTGCAAATCGTGCTCTACACCTGGGTGTTGTTGGCCGCTTGTTTGATGCCTTTTGTGTACCGCATGAGCGGCTGGTTTTACCTGGTCTGTGCGGCCATATTGAGCGCGATGTTTTGCTATTACGGTCATGCCTTGTGGCGCCAGTACTCGGACGAATTGGCGCGCAAAACTTTTAAGTTTTCGTTGATCCACCTGAGCTTGTTGTTTGCCGCGTTGTTGATCGACCACTATCTTTAAAAGGCCTGCACATGACCCACCAGCTTAGGCGGTCTTTTTTGACGGGCGTTTTGGGTGCCGCCTTTGCGCTGAGTGCTTGTGCCCCGGCCAAACCCAGTTTCAAGTCGTTTGACCTCACAGGTGCTGATTACGCCCTGGGCTTTGATCTCGCCGATCAGCGGGGACAGCGCCGCAGCCTGGCAGACTTCAAAGGGCGGGTGGTGATGGTGTTTTTTGGCTACACCCAGTGCCCCGATGCCTGCCCCACGGCGATGTTTCAGTTGGCCGAACTCAAACGCGCGCTGGGTGCCAAAGGCGAAAATGTCCAAGGCGTTTTTGTCACCATAGACCCAGAGCGCGACAGCGCTGAGATGCTCAAGGCGTATGTGGAAAACTTCGACCCGAGTTTTGTCGCATTGGTGCCCACGATGACAGAGCTTGAGGCCGTGACCACGCACTACAAGGTGTACCGCAAAAAAGTCGCTGGCCCCACGCCCACCAGTTACACCATGGACCACCTGGCAGGTTTTTACATTTACGACACGCAAGGGCGTTTGCGCTTGTTCAGCCGACCGAACATGAGCACGGCCGATTTGCAATCCGATGTCGCCAGCTTGCTAGAAGGTCGCTGAAGGGTATCTGGGCTCAGCCCGGAAAGCCCACAAAAAAGCCGCCTGCAGGCGGCTTTTGAGTTCGAGGTTGATGAAGCTCAGGCAAATTCAGCCAAGCTGGCTTTCATCTTCTTCATCGCCGCCACCTCGATTTGGCGAATGCGCTCGGCGCTGACCCCATATTCGGCGGCCAACTCGTGCAGGGTCATGCCCCCCGAGCCGTCGTCATTGACCTTGAGCCAACGTTCTTCCACGATGCGTCGGCTGCGCGCGTCCAAGTTGTCCAAGGCCATGGCCAGGCCATCGCTGGACAGCACATCGCGTTGGTGCGCTTCCATCACCGCCGTGGGCTCGTGGCGCACATCGGTGAGGTAGGCGATCGGGCCAAAGGCATCTTCGCCATCGTCGCCCGGGTTGGGGTCGAGCACCACATCGCCACCGGCCATGCGGGCCTCCATCTCCAGCACCTCCTCGGGCTTGACGTGCAAGCTGTCGGCCACTTGGTTGACTTGATCGGGGTTCAGGCTTTGGCGGTGCGCATTGGCATCGCTGACCTCGGCACGCATGCCTTGTTTCATGGAGCGCAGGTTGAAAAACAGTTTGCGCTGGGCCTTGGTGGTGGCCACCTTGACCATGCGCCAGTTCTTCAAAATGTATTCATGGATTTCGGCTTTGATCCAATGCAAGGCATAGCTCACCAAACGCACGCCTTGCTCGGGGTCAAAGCGTTTGACCGCCTTCATCAGGCCCACATTGCCCTCTTGAATCAGATCGGCGTGGGGCAGGCCATAGCCCAAGTACTGGCGCGAAATGGACACCACCAAACGCAGGTGCGACAACACCAGCTTCCCGGCCGCTTGCATGTCTTGGTTGTCGCGCCATTGGCGGGCAAATTCTTGCTCTTGCTCCAAAGTGAGCATGGGCAAACGGTTGGCCGCTGAAATATAGGCGTCCAGGTTGCCCAAAGGTGGAACCAGCGCCCAGGGATTGGCCACGCTGATGGGGCGGCTGCTCAGTGCAAGTTCTGTCATGGCGTTTCTCCTGAATGGATACTTAGGTGCGTATGTTAGCACTCTATGTCGCCGAGTGCCAATGTCCTGGTGCTTTAAGGGTTACCCCTTGGTTGAAAGCTTGGATCTGTTGTTTTGTGGAAAAAACACCTGGTCATCTGACGTCTTTGGGTGGGGGGTATTTGAAAGATCGAATCCAGCCCGCAGACCCGCAGGAGGGTGGACGTCTGGGCGCATGGCCCGTTTCAGGCCCCAGCAGCTGTGTCAGAGTGGGTGTGGCCGAGCAAGGCTTGGGAGAACTCTCGGGCCGAGAAGGTTTGCAGGTCTTCCAAGCTTTCTCCCACGCCAATGAAGTAAACCGGTACGACAGCACCGGTGGTGCGCAGGCGCTCACGCGACCACAAGGCAATGGCGGCCAGCACACCGCCCTTGGCCGTGCCATCGAGTTTGGTGACGATCAAGCCCGTCAGCCCCAGGGCTTGGTCAAAGGCCTGTACCTGGGCCAGGGCGTTTTGTCCTGTGTTGCCGTCGATGACCAACAGCACCTCATGGGGTGCTGTGGGATCGGCTTTTTGCACCACCCGTTTGATCTTTTTCAACTCTTCCATCAAATGGGTTTGGGTGGGCAAGCGACCCGCTGTGTCGACGATGACCACGTCTTTGCCCCGGGCTTTGCCTGCACTGACCGCGTCAAACGCCACAGCAGCAGGGTCGCCCCCGGCCTGGCTGACGATGTCGACCCGGCTGCGGTCGGCCCAGACTTCGAGCTGCTCGCGCGCAGCGGCCCTGAAGGTATCGGCGGCGGCCAGCAACACGCTGGCACCGCTGTGGCTGAGGTGTTGGGTGAGTTTGCCGATGCTGGTGGTTTTGCCTGCTCCATTGACGCCGGTGACCATGATCACGCTGGGGTGGACCTGGCCCAGGGCCATTGGTTTTTCCAGGGGCTGGAGCAACTCGCACAACAAATCTTCGAGCAGGGCTTGAACCTGACGCGCCTCAGTGATGCCCTGGGACTTCACGGCTTGTTGCAATTGCTTCATCAGGTGCTCGGTGGCTTGCACGCCTGCATCTGCCATCAGCAAGGCCGATTCCAATTCTTCATACAAAGCCGCGTCCACACGCGCGCCAGTGAAAACACTGGCCAAGCCTTGTCCGGTGCGGGCCAAACCTTTGCGCAAGCGTTGCAGCCAGCCACCTCTGACAGGATCGCCAGGGGGGGCTGAAGCCGTGGGGTTGGGCCCAGCGTGCGGTGCTGGGGTATTGCCACCACCCCCATTATTGGCATTGCTTTTTTTGAAAAAACTGAACATGCGGCAGGGTATATAGTTATTGGATCGAGCAATGCTCAGTGTGTTTGTGGTTCTTATTCTATGAAACAGATCTTTGCCTGCTGCATGGCCATTGCCGCCATGTGTTTGCCGCCCTCTTTGGTGGCGCAACAGGCCGCCAACCCCATCAGTACGTTCGCCCTGCCCAACGGCATGACCTTGGTGGTCAAGCCCGATCGGCGCGCGCCCACGGCGGTACACATGGTGTGGTTGCGGGTGGGCTCCATGGACGAAGTGGACGGTGTCTCTGGCGTTGCCCATGTGCTGGAGCACATGCTCTTCAAAGGAACACGCAGCGTCAAGGCGGGGGAGTTCTCGCGCCGGGTGGCTGCCTTGGGTGGGCGTGAAAATGCCTTCACCAGCCAAGACTACACCGGCTACTTCCAGCAAATACCGGCCCAGCGTTTGGCCGATGTGATGCAACTCGAGGCCGATCGGTTTGCCAACAACCAGTGGGCCGACGAAGAATTTGTCAAAGAGCTGGAGGTGGTCAAAGAAGAGCGCCGCATGCGCACCGAAGACGCCCCCCGCGCGCTGTTGTACGAGCAAATGTCTGCCGTTCAATTCACCGCCTCCCCCTATCGCCGCCCCATCGTGGGATGGATGGAAGATTTGGATGCCATGAAGCCCGACGATGCCCGCGCTTTTTACAAGCAGTGGTATTCGCCTGCCAATGCGGTGGTGGTGGTGGTCGGCGATGTGGTGGCCGAGGAGGTTCACCGCTTGGCCCTCAACCACTACGGCACCATACCAGCGCGCGCCTTGCCCGAGCGCAAGCCGCGCACCGAGCCGCCCCAGCGCGGGCTGCGCCGCTTGGATGTGAAAGCCCCTGCCGAGCAAGCCTATGTGGCTTTGTCCTTCAAGGTGCCAACATTCACTGGTTTTGATGGCAGCGCCACCAACCAAGACGCGTTGGCGCTGACGGTATTGGCCGCCGTGCTGGACGGCTACAGCAGTGCCCGGCTGGACCGGGCCTTGACGCAAGGCGCCGATCGTTTGGCCGATAGCGTGGGCGCCCACAACGGGTTGACAGGTCGCGGTCCCCAAACCTTTGTGTTGGAAGGGGTGCCGGCCCCCGGCAAAAGTGCGCACGAACTCGAGCGCGCCATGCGCGAACAAGTGGCCATTGTTGCGCGCGATGGGGTCAGCGAGGGCGAACTGCGCCGCGTGAAAAACCAATGGGAGGCCTCAGCCGTTTATGGGCGTGATTCGTTGTTCAACCAGGCCCGCGAAATGGGCAGTTTTTGGGCCGAGGGTTTGCCGCTGGACACCAACGACCGCTTGATCGCCGCTTTGCAAGCGATCACCCCGGCCCAGGTTCAGTCGGTGGCGGCGCGGTATTTTGGCGACGACGCATTGACCGTGGCGCATTTGCTGCCACAGGCCCGCGCGGCCGCGGGGCAGCGAAAACCGTCGGTGCCCCTCAGGCACGGTGGAGGTGAGCGATGAAGCGCTATTTGACAGGATGGGTGGCGGGCATGCTCGGCATGGCTTTGGCCCATGCGGGCATCCCCATTGAACACTGGACGCAGGCCAATGGGGCCCAAGTTTTCTTGGTTCAAAGCCCGGGCTTGCCCTTGGTGGATGTGCAAATTGATTTCGATGCCGGGGCTCGGCGTGATCCAGCCGGCCGCGCCGGTTTGGCCAGCGCCACAGCCCTCATGATCGGCAAGGGCTTGAAGGCCCGCGGGGCAATGCCTGCGTTGGACGAAAACGCGGTGGGCGAGGCCTGGGCCGATGGCGGGGCTTTGTTTTCGGCCTCGGCCAGCAGCGACCGCATGAGCTTTACCCTGCGCAGCCTGACCCGCACCGAGGTGCTGGATGCGTCCATGCGCTTGGCCGCTCGACACCTGGCAGACCCGGCGTTCGCCGCAGACATTTGGGCCCGTGAACGCGAGCGCTGGAGTGCCAGTTTGCGCGAGTCGCTGACCAAACCCGGCACAGTGGCCGACCGCGCTTGGACGCCCGCTGTGTTCGGCACCCACCCCTATGGCCAGCAAACCACGCCCGAGAGCTTGCTGGCGGTGTCGGTGGGTGACATGCAGGCCTTCCATGCGCGGTACATCGTGCCCTGTCGCGCCAAGGTCAGCGTGGTTGGCGCGCTCAACCGTGCACAGGTGCAAGCCTGGGTCACGGAACTGCTGGCGGCTTTGCCCTCCGCAGCCGCATGCGCTGCATTGCCTGCGGTGCCTGAAGTGCAGCCACTCACACAAGCCAAAGAAATCTTCATCCCTTTTGAATCTGCCCAAGCGCATGTGAGCATGGGGCAGCCCGGCTACAAACGCGATGACCCCGATTTTTTTGCACTCACCGTTGGCAACTACGTGTTGGGTGGCGGCGGCTTTGTGTCGCGCTTGACCGAGCAGGTGCGTGAAAAACGGGGTTTGAGTTACAGCGTCTACAGCTATTTTTCCCCAGGTCTGCACGCCGGACCGTTTGCCATTGGCTTGCAAACGCGACCCGACCAGGCACGCCAAGCGGTGGAAGTGGCCCGCGCGGTGTTGAAGGAGTTTGTGGAAAAAGGCCCCACCCAGGCAGAGTTGCAAGCGGCCAAAGACAACCTGACTGGCGGCTTTGCCCTGCGCTTGGACAGCAACCGCAAATTGCTCGACAACTTGGCCAACATCGCTTGGCACCAACTGCCTTTGGATTACCTCGATACCTGGACGCAAAAAGTGCAGGCCTTGACGGTGCAAGACGTCGCCCAAGCCTTTGTGCGCAAAGTGCAACCCGAGCGCCAAGTCACGGTGGTGGTGGGGGGCGCGCCCTGAAGCCCGCCCGCAAAGCCCCTGCCGCGCCGCAGCATCGGGGCAAGCCCAAAGGCGAGGTGCGCATCATTGGGGGTTTGTGGAAGCGCAGCAAGCTCAGCGTGCTCGACCGCCCCGGGCTGCGCCCCACGCCCGATCGGGTGCGCGAAACCTTGTTCAATTGGTTGGGTCAGGACTTGCACGGCTGGCGCTGCATCGATGCGTTTGCCGGCAGCGGCGCCTTGGCCTTTGAGGCCGCTTCACGCGGGGCCAAAGAGGTGTTGGCGTGCGAAACCGATGCCGCCTTGGTCGAGCAGCTGTTGGCCAGCAAAGACAAGTTGAAAGCCGACGGGGTGCTGATCCAACGCGCCAATGGCGTCAACGCCTTGCTGGCCCAGTCCCCGGCCAGTTGGGACTTGGTTTTTTTGGACCCGCCGTTTGACAGCGCCTTGTTGGTCCCGAGCTTGCAAGCCGCGCAAGCGGCGATCAAGCCGGGTGGCTGGGTGTATGTGGAGGCTGGTGAGCCTTGGGGTGAGGCCCAATTGGCCCCCCTGGGCTGGCAACTCAAGCGCCATTTGCGCGCGGGAGCGGTGCACGCCCATTTGCTCAGCCTGGTGGCCAGCGCATAATTTGCACGCTTAGCAACAGGAGCCAGCATGCGCCAACCCGTGATCGCGGTTTATCCCGGCACTTTTGACCCCATCACCTTGGGCCACTTGGATTTGGTGCGCCGCGCTTGCACCTTGTTTGATCAGGTTGTCGTGGGGGTGGCCATGGCACACCACAAAAAAACCATGTTCAGCTTGGACGAACGCTTGGCAATGGCCCATGAGGCCACCGCCAGCCTGGGCACGGTGCGGGTGGCGCCATTCGATGGCTTGGTTCGAGACTTTGTGCGCGCCCAAGGCGGCGTGGTCATGGTGCGCGGTGTGCGCTCGGTCAGCGACTTTGACTACGAGCACCAATTGGCCGGCATGAACCGCCACCTCATGCCCGAGGTGGAGACGATTTTCATGGCCCCGTCAGCCAGCCAGCAATACACCTCCAGCACCTTGGTGCGTGAAATCACGCTCTTGGGTGGCGAGGTGGAGCCTTGGGTCACCCCCGAGGTGCTGCGCCGTTTGATGGCCAAAAAGCAAGCGGCGGCTTGAGCCATGGCCGATATCTTTTTGGTGCGCCACGGCGAAACCGCATGGAACCGTGAGCTGCGCTTTCAGGGCCAAATCGATGTGCCTTTGAATGAATTGGGGCTGACCCAAGCGCAGCGTTTGGCCGATCGTTTGCGCGTGGAGTGGCAAAGTGGTTTTGACAAACCCCTGCGCCTGTTCAGCAGCGACTTGCAACGCGCCCATCAAACCGCCCAAACCTTGGGCCAGGCATTGAACCTGAGCGTCACATCCCACGCGCCATTGCGCGAGCAGCATTTCGGCCTGTTTGAGGGCTTGCTGTCGGCCGATATTCAGCGCGCCCACGCCGATGTGTGGCAGCGCTGGCTTCAGTTTGACGCTGATTTCGCCATCCCCGGTGGCGGCGAGAGCACCCGCGCTTTCCATGCCCGGGTGTGCCAAGCGGTGCGCGGCTTGGCGCAGGACCATGCCGACCACACCCTGGTCATCGTCACCCACGGCGGTGTGCTCGACATGCTGTGGCGCAGCGCCCAAGGCCTGCCACTCGATGGCCCGCGCACCTGCGACATCCCCAATGTGGGCTTGAACCGCATGCGCTGGCTGGAAGCGAAACCCGAAATTGTGGTGTGGGCCGATACCGCGCACCTGGGCGGCTTGCCCGAGCAACCCAATTTCAAACAGCGCTTGCGCCCGGTGGCCTGATGTTTTGGGTCACCCACGGCACCGGTCTTTTGGACGTTGCGCCAGTTTTTCGCCGCCGCCCAGTGGGCGATTCAAAGCCTGGGGAATCGACATGGCTTTGATGATCACCGACCAATGCATCAATTGCGATGTGTGCGAACCCGAGTGCCCCAATCAAGCCATTTACATGGGCATCGAGATCTATGAGATCGATCCGGACAAGTGCACCGAATGCGTGGGCCATTTTGACGAGCCCCAGTGTGTTCAGGTGTGCCCGGTGGCGTGCATCCCGGTCAACCCTGAGCGCATCGAGGGTGCCGACATTTTGTGGGCCAAGTTCCATCGCTTGCAAGCCCCATCGCGCTAAAGCCCGCGCTTTTGTTCATGTCCCAAGCTTGGTACCCGCCAAGCCTAGGAGGTACAAGCCCCGGTCAATTGGGTGCAGGGTCCGGTGTCGCTGGTTTCGATGCGACGGCTGGCGCTGGTGGCGCGACCGGTTCGGGGCGTGGCGGTTTGGGCCGCGCAGGCTTGCTGGTGTGGATGCGCTGGGTGGCACGGGTGAAGTCGCCACCGAGCAAGTCGTCCACCGCCAACAGGCTGCGCGCCACGCAAGCTTGGATCAGCTCACGCTGATCGGGGCTGGGTTTTTTCAGCACCCAGTGAATCACCTCTGACTTCACCCCGGGGTGGCCGATGCCCAGGCGCAAGCGCCAATAGCTGTCGGTGCCCAATTTGGCATGGATGTCGCGCAATCCATTGTGCCCCGCATGGCTGCCCCCGAGCTTGAGCTTGGCCTCGCCGGGCACCACGTCGAGTTCATCGTGCACGACCAAAACTTGCTCAGGTTCAATTTTGTAAAAGCGCGCCAGGGCGGCCACCGATGTGCCAGAGGCGTTCATAAAGGTTTGCGGCTCCAACAGCCAAAGGGTTTGGCCGTTGACCTGAGTGCGTGCCACCAAGCCTTGGTAACCCCGCTCATGTTGCAAATGCACTTTGAGTTGGCGTGCCAAGGCCTCAACCCACCAAAAACCGGCGTTGTGGCGTGTGTCTTCGTATTCGGGCCCAGGGTTGCCCAAGCCCACTATCAGTTTGATCATGTTGACATTATCTGACCCTGCAGACAAACGGCCCACCGAGGTGGGCCGTTTGTCTGGGGTGAAGCAAAAGAAAGTGGGTTATTTCTTGCCGGCTGGCGCTGCGGGTGCAGCTGGGGCCGGGGTTTCCTCTGCAGCGACCGACACCACGGCCACCAAAACCGGGTTGTTTTTGCCACGCACCACAGCGCTCACGCCACTGGGCAGCGTGATGTCTTGCAGGTGCAGCGAATTGCCCTTTTTCAAGCCGCTCAAATCCACCGCAATGAACTCGGGCAGATCGGCGGGCAAACAAGACACCTCAATCTCGGTCAACACATGGTTGATCAAGCAGGCATCGGCTTTGACCGCGGCTGAATTTTCTTGGCCGCTGTAGTGCAAGGGCACCTTCATGTGCAGCTTGGTGTGGGCGTCGACACGCTGGAAGTCGATGTGCAACACATAGGGCTTGAAGGGGTGGAACTGCACATCGCGCAGCAACACCTGGGCCGATTTCTGGTTCAGCTCCATCTCCAAAATGGTGGAGTGGAAGGCTTCTTTTTTCAAAGCGTGCCACAAGGCGTTGTGATCGAGTTCGATCAGTTGGGGCTCGCCCTTACCGCCGTACACAATGCCTGGCGTGCGGCCAGTGATGCGGAGACGGCGGCTCGCACCCGTACCCTGCTTGCTTCGCTCAAATGCGACAAATTTCATGATGACTCCTGTGTGAATCCACCGCGACCAGTGGTATTCAGGGTTAAAAAAAGGCTGCGAACAGCCCGCTGTTGTGTTCTTCGGTGGCGCAATGGTTTAAAACAATTGCTCCTGATCGGAGAACAAACTCATCACCGACTCGCCTTTGGCAATGCGCTGGATCGTCTCTGCGATCAAGGCAGCCACGGAGAGTTGGCGGATTTTGGGAGAGAGGGCAGCATTCATGGTCAAAGGGATGGTGTTGGTGATCACCACCTCGTCCAAGGCGCTGCCTTGGTTGATGCGTTCAATGGCTGGGCCTGAGAAAATCGGGTGCGTGCAATACGCATAAACCTTTTTGGCGCCGCGCTCTTTGAGCACCTCGGCGGCTTTGACCAAGGTGCCAGCGGTGTCGATCATGTCGTCCATGATGACGCAGTTGCGGCCTTCGATCTCGCCAATCACATGCATGACCTCGCTGACATTGGCGCGTGGGCGGCGTTTGTCAATGATGGCCAAATCGCAGCCCAGTTGTTTAGCCAGGGCGCGGGCACGCACCACGCCACCCACATCGGGCGAGACCACGATCAGGTCTTCATAGCCTTTTTGGCGCAAGTCGCCCAGCAGCACAGGCGAGGCGTAAATGTTGTCCACCGGAATATCAAAAAAGCCCTGAATTTGATCAGCGTGCAAGTCCATGGTCAGGATGCGGGCCACGCCCACGGTTTGCAGCAAATTGGCCACCACTTTGGCCGAAATGGGCACCCGGGTCGAGCGCGGGCGGCGGTCTTGGCGGGCATAGCCAAAGTAGGGGATGACCGCACTGATGCGCTCGGCCGAAGCCCGTTTCAGGGCATCGACCATGATGAGCAATTCCATCAGGTTTTCATTCGTCGGCGCGCACGTGGGTTGAACCACAAACACATCGCGGGCGCGCACGTTTTGGTGCAATTCGACAGTGACTTCGCCGTCAGAGAAGCGACCCACGGTGGCGGCTCCCAGCTCGATGCCCAGGTTTTCAGCAATTTCTGCGGCCAGGCTCGGGTTGGCATTGCCTGTGAAGACCATGAAGTCAGATAGAGGGGTCGACATGATGAAGTTGTTTGAAATATCGGACCAATGACAACCAACGCCACAACAACATGGATTTACAGCAGTTGCTGTGACCATCATGTGCCGCCATAAAAACTTTGGCAGGGGAGGAAGGACTCGAACCCTCGCATGCCGGAATCAAAATCCGGTGCCTTGACCAACTTGGCGACTCCCCTACACGGGCAAAAGGCCAAAACCCTTTGCCGATCAATCCTTGCTAAAAGCCCAAGCTGCCAAGGGGTGGGCTTTTAAATTGCGGCACACTTGAATTTGCCAGCCTTGGGGCGTTTCAGGCCACTCCAGGGCATGGGGCAGCAGGGCAAACACCGCACTGCCGGAGCCGGTCATCCGAGGTTGCAACCCAAGCCGCGTGAGCCAATCCAGGGCCTGCGTGACTTCGGGACACCACTTCTGGGCCACCGGCTGCAAATCGTTTCGTCCAAAGCCAAAGCCTTGTGCAGCAAAGCCAGAAATTGTAGCAGGATCCGTGTCGCGTTTGAGGTCGGGATCCTTGAAGATCAAGGCCGTGTCCAGGCCCGCGACAGGCTTGAGGATGACAAATTGCGCTTCTGGCAGGTCGATGGGGGTGATGCGCTCGCCCACGCCCTCCACCCAGGCCGATTGGCCGCACAAGAAAAAGGGCACATCCGCCCCCAGGCCCAAGGCAATGGGCAGCAAACGCTCCAGCGGCCAATGCAGTTGCCACAAGCGGTTGAGGGCCATCAAGGTGCTGGCCGCGTCAGAGGAGCCCCCACCCAAACCCGCCTGGGCGGGCAAACGCTTGTCCAGGGTGATGTGCGCACCCATGGGCACACCCGCTGCCGCTTGCAGCGCAGTGGCGGCTTGGACACACAGGTCGTTGGCGGGCAGCGGCGGGCCCAAGTCGTGGCGACTGATGGTCGGTTTGGCCGTGGTTTCGATGTGCAAGCGGTCACACCAATCGACCAGCATGAAGACCGATTGCAAGGCGTGGTAACCATTGGGCATGCGGCCCACCACATGCAAAAACAAATTGATTTTGGCTGGGGCAGGGATGTCGCAGAGCGCGCTCATGGGGTGGGTGCCACCATCAAGGTCACGGCCGGTTCGGGCAGGCTGCGCTTGGCGCTCCAGCGGCCGGCAGGCCCACCGCGTTCCAGGGTCCAACCTGGCACCGCTGGATCGCGGCCCGCCAGCCAGTCGAACAAAGCGTTCAAAGGCAAATCGGTTCCCGTGGCGGCCAAGGTCATTTCGGACAGGTTGGCAAAGTTGCGGGTTTTGCCGTTTTGCAGCCACTGGGCCTGCTCCGGGGACCAACGCAGCACCAAGCTGGGGTGTCCCAGGGGAGAAAACAGGGTCAATTCCCCCTGGATGGCATTGCCTTCAAGCTCGAAGGCGGCGGCCACATGCTGAACCGGCGTCTGATGCACGGTCAGGCTCATGCGCCCTTGCCAAAACCCATCTCTTGGGGATTGGGAGGGGGTGGTACAAGCACCCACCAAGGCCAGTGCACACAGGCCTACAAATGCCCGCCAAATCAAAGATCGACTTTCAAGCGGCGCAAGGCCTCTCGCAGGGCTTCGGTGTCGCCGCCTTTTTGTAAGCCCTCACGCCAGATTTTTATCGCTTCTTCGCGCTGGTTGAGTTGCCACAACACCTCGCCCATGTGGGCTGCAACTTCGGCGTCTGATTGGCTGGCATAGGCCTTTTTCAGCAGGGACAAGGCCAGGAGTAAGTTCCCCAAGCGAAACTCCACCCAGCCCAGGCTGTCGGTGATGGATGGGTCTTCAGGGGCCAGCTCCAAGGCGCGTGTGATGAGTTGCTTGGCTTCGACCAAACGCAAATTTCGATCGGCCAAAGAGTAGCCCAAGGCGTTGTAGGCATGGGGTTGATCGGGCAGGCGCCGGATCAGTTCGCGCAAACGCCTCTCCATGTCGTCGAGGCGATTGAGTTTTTCATCCAGCATGGCCAGCTCGTACAGCATGTCGTTGTCCTGGGGGTCACGCAAAACCGCCATGTTGAGCAAGCCATGAGCCTCCGAATACTGCTTGTTGTCACGCAGCAGTTTGACTTCAGCCAGCAGCTTGCCCCGGGCTTGATTGGCGTTTTCAACCGGCAGGTTTTGGATCAAGCTGCGGGCTTCGCCAAGTTTGCCTTGGCGGGCGAGCGATTGGGCCCGGCGGCTCTGGGCTTGCAAGACAAAGTCGGGGTGATCCACTTTTTGCAGCCATGCCTGCGCTGCTTGTTCGTCCATTCGTTTTTCGGCCACTTGGGCCAACCCCAGGTAGGCCTGCGCCAAGCCGCGTTGAGATGGGTCTGTTTGGTCTTGCACCAAGCTCAGGTAGCGATTCAACGCCACTTCAGCCGCATCAGGGCGGTTGTCATCCACATGCAGCAAGCCCAGCATCAACCAGGCCTGCGGCACCTTGGGTTGGGACTGCGTCATGTCCTGCAGCTGCCCCAAAGCAGCGGCGAACAGCTTGTTCTCCAGCTGCCATTGGACCAGGCTCAAGCGGAGTTCGGGCTGCGGCACTTGGGCCAAGGACAGGTTCAACAAATCCAGAGATCCGGGAACATTTTTTTCGAGCAGGTCTAAGGCCAGCAAACCCGGGCCGATGGCGCTGGGGTCGGCTTGGTAGGCTTTTTGAGCTGCCTCCAAAGCGCCCTTGGTGTCATTGGCGCTCAGCCGCACCCGCCCCACGCTGCTCCAGGCGGCAGAGGCAGTGGCCGGTGCTTGAAGGTAGGGGGCAATGGCCTGCTCCAAAACAGAAGCAGCCCTTTTCTTGTCGGTCACTTGGCCCAGGTGCCGGTGCAGATTGGCCAGGGTGATGTTTCGTTCTTCGGCCGGTGCGAGCTCGACTTCTGCGCGCAAAGGCTCCGCGGCGTCGCCCAAGCGGTTGAGTGCCAGCAAAATTTGCAAGATGTACAGGTTGGCCTGGCGCGAGCTGGGGTTGGCACCTTTCCACGCCCTGGCCGCTTGCAAAGCTGCATCGCCAGAGCGTGACTGCAAGGCCAAATCTACCGCCCTTTGGTAGAGCCGAACATCATTGACTTTGGCCGCTGCATCCAGCAGCAGAGAAAAAGCAGCCCCCGGGTTGCTTTGGCGGGCATTGAGTTCGCCCAACAAAACTTCATAAAAGGCTTCGGCCATCAGGGCCGTTTGCTGGCGGTTTGGGGTGGCGTTTCGTTCGGAGGTGGTTTGGCCCCAGGCGGCAGTTGATCCAGCCAACAATATGCACAAGGTCCAGCAGGCTGATTTTTTCATGCACGGATGATAATCGCAGCTTTGCTTTTGGCGCGCTGCCCATGCCCGAATTACCCGAAGTTGAAGTCACCCGTTTGGGGTTGATTGGCCCCTTGCGTGGGTCTCGCATTGAGGCGGTTTACATCGGTAAACCCCTGCGCTGGCCGTTGCAGTGCCTGCCCCAAAGTTTGGTCGGGCGCACGATTTTGAATGTGCGCCGCCGCGGCAAGTACCTGTTGATGGACTTGAGCGATGGCCTTTTGTTGTGGCATTTGGGCATGTCAGGCAGCCTGCGCGTGTGGCCAAATCGCCCCGATCCTGGGCCACATGACCACTTTGATCTGGTCACCTCGCAGGGTTGTTTGCGTTTGAACGATCCGCGCCGTTTCGGGGCTGTGGTGTTTGCGCCAGGCCAAGACAGCCCGCAAGCCCAGCAATTGCTGGGCCATTTGGGGGTAGAGCCTTTGGAGCCAGGCTTTGAGCCGCTATCTTTTTACCAAGCCTTGCGCCAGCGACGAACCGCCATCAAACCGCTGCTGCTGGGGGGCGCTGTGGTGGTGGGGGTCGGCAATATCTATGCATGCGAAGCCCTGTTCATGGCCGGCATTCGACCCACTTTGTCGGCACAGCGCATCAGCCGGGCTCGCGCCACGGCTTTGCATGCCGCCATCCAACAAGTCTTATCCCGGGCCATTGCGATTGGGGGCAGTAGCTTGCGCGACTTCAGCGGCACGGAGGGCCAAAGCGGCTACTTCCAATTGGAAACCAAGGTGTATGACCGCGAGGGATTGCCTTGCCGCGACTGCGGCACCACCGTTCGGCGCAAGACCCAAGGGCAGCGCTCGACGTTTTATTGCCCCCAGTGCCAGCGTGCCTAAAGCCATGGCTGTTGACCTGACGGCTTTCGCCCCGCTGTTGATCCAATGGCAACGCCAACACGGGCGGCATGACCTGCCTTGGCAAAAAAGCCTGCAGCCCTACCCCGTGTGGTTGTCGGAAATCATGTTGCAGCAAACCCAGGTCAGCACCGTTAAGGCGTATTTCGAGCGGTTTTTAAGCCGCTGGCCCCGGGTGGAAGATTTGGCGGCAGCAGAACTCGATGAGGTGATGGGCCTGTGGAGTGGTTTGGGTTACTACAGCCGTGCCCGCATGCTGCATCGCTGCGCCCAAACCGTGGTGCGCGAGCACGCGGGCCACTTTCCCAACGATTTGGCCGCTTTGCAAAAGTTGCCTGGCATTGGCCCCTCCACCGCAGCAGCCATTGCTTCATTGTGTTTTGGTCAAGCGGTATCCATCATGGATGGCAATGTGCGCCGGGTGCTGACCCGACTGCTGGCCTTTGGAGAGGATTTGGCCTTGTCCTCGGCACAAAAAAACCTGAACCACCACGCCCATGCCCTGCTGCCCAGTGGGCGATGGGTGAAGTCCATGCACCAGTACACCCAAGGACTGATGGATTTGGGTGCCACGGTGTGCCACAGCCGCCAACCCGCCTGTGACCAATGTCCCGTGCGCGCCATGTGCCAAGGCCATGCCAGCGGGGTGCCCACGGTATTTCCCCACAAAACCCGCAAATTGGTGCGCCGTTCACAGGCCTGGTGGTTGCTGTTGCTGCGCTCGCCCGAGGGTGGCGTTTGGTTGCGCAAACGACCTGCTCAAGGCATTTGGGCTGGCTTGTATGGTCCCCCGGTGTTCGACAGCGAGGACTTGGCATTTCAATCCATTCCCTTGGCGTTGCACCGCCAGGTGGCGCTGCCTGCTTCTTTTGTGCATGTGCTCACCCATCGGGATTTGCACTTGCACCCGATGTGCTTGACCGTTCCCGCTTCAACCGTTTGGGGCGAGGGCCAGTGGTGGTCTGCCCAAGAGTGGCCCCAATTGGGCTTGCCTGCACCCCTGCGCCGTTTGTTGTCGGGATAAGCCTCAGCCCTTGTCGGCTTGTTCGCGGTGCCGAAACAAGGTGACCCATTGGGGTTGAAAGCGTTGGGCCAGTTGTTCCACCATGTAGACCGATCGGTGTTGGCCACCGGTGCAGCCAATGGCCACCGTCACGTAGCTGCGGTGGTCTTGGGACAGCGATGGCAGCCAATCGCGCAAAAAACGCTCAATGTCATTGGCCATGCGATGCACGGCCTCGTGTTGGCCCAACCAATCCATCACCGGGGCGTCACTGCCAGTCAAATCGCGCAGCCCGTTTTCGTAATGGGGGTTGGGCAGCATGCGCATGTCGAACACAAAGTCGGCGTGCATGGGGATGCCGCGCTTGAAGGCGAAGGATTCAAACATCAGGGTCAGCTGAGCGGCTGGGGCGGAGATCAGCGATTTCACATAGCTTTGCAGCTTGGCGCTGCGCAAGTGGCTGGTGTCGATGATGTGCGCTTTGTCGCGCAGGTCCATCAGCAACTCACGCTCCAGTTCAATCGATTCGATCAAATTGCGCTCGATGTCTGGCGCCTGGTTCAAGGCATCGCTGCGCGACAGCGGGTGGCGGCGGCGGGTTTCTGAATAACGCTGAACCAAGGTGTTGGTGCTGGCCTCTAAAAACAGCATGCGCACATCCACGTCTTTTTGCCGCACCAAGTCCAGCTCTTGGGGCAGCAAAGGCAAAGAGGCTGCGCTGCGCACGTCCATGGCAATGGCGATGCGCTTTTCCTTGCGTTTTTGTTCAAGCTGGACAAACGAGCGCAGCAGCTCTGGCGGCAAGTTGTCCACGCACAAATAACCCGCATCCTCCAAGGCATGCAGCGCAACCGATTTGCCCGACCCCGACATGCCGGTGATGAGCACCAACTCTTGGCGAATTTTCTTCATGCGCCAGCGCCTTGGCTCAGGTTTTGCAGCATCTCGCGGGCATGGGCCAAGGAGGTGTCTGAGCGCTTGTCGCCGCCAAGCATGCGGGCGATCTCTTGTACCCGCTCGTCGGCCGTGACCGCTTGCAACTGGCTAAAGCTGCCGGCTTTGTCGCTGCGTTTGGTGACCAGCCAGTGGTGGTGCGCGCACGCCGCCACCTGGGGCAGGTGGGTGACGGCCAGCACCTGACGGTCGGCACCGAGTTGCTGCATCAATCGGCCCACGGTTTCGGCCACCGCGCCGCCCACCCCAGAGTCGACCTCATCAAAGATCAAGGTTTGGGCTTGGCCCAAGGCGCTGGTGGTCACCGCAATCGCCAAGGCGATGCGCGAGAGCTCGCCACCCGAGGCGACCTTGCCCACGGGCCTGGGGGTGCTGCCGGCGTGGCCAGCGACCAAAAAGGCCACTTCTTCCAAACCGCTGGATTGGGCCTGTGGCAGTTTGTTCAAGGCCACTTCAAAGCGGCCGCCTTGCATCCCCAGGCCTTGCATGGCTTGGGTGATGGCTTTGGCCAACTTGGGGGCACCCCGGCCGCGCGCTTGAGAAACGCGCCGCGCCTCAGTTTGGTAGGCCTGCCAAGCCGCCAATTGGGCTTTTTCCAGCGCTGCCAAGTCGCTGGCCAAGGCCAGCCGTTGCAGCTCGCTGCGCCAAAACTGCAGCAGGCCGGGCAACTCGGCGGCTTGTCGCTTGTGGCGGCGGGCCAAAGACATCCACAGGCCCATGCGCTCATCCAGGCTTTGCAGGCGTTGCGGGTCCAAATCGGTGCGGCGCAGCCACGCTTGCAGAGAATGCGCGGCGTCGGAGGCCTGTGCCAAGCTCGATGCCAGCACATCGGCAAGGTTTTCAAACTCGGGCTCCACCGGGGCTTGATCGGCCAACAGGTTTTGCGCTTTGGCCAGTTGGGCCAGCGCACCTTGGTCGTCGGTGTCGAGTTCTCGCAAGGCATGTTGGGCCGCGTCCAGCAAGGCTTGGGCGTGGCTCAAGCGGGTGTGGTCGGCATTCAGCGTTTCCCATTCATCGGGCAAGGGGTTGAGTTTGTCCAATTCGGAGATTTGCCACTCCAAGCGCTCGCGCTCCTGGGTCAGGTTGTTCTGGGCCAAGTGGGCTTGCTCCAGGGCCTGCTGGCTGGTGCGCCAAACGTGCCACAGGCCGCTCAAGGCTTTGGTTTCAATGCCGCTGTAGGCGTCGAGCAAGCCGCGCACCGCATCCGGTCTGGTCAGGCTTTGCCAAGCGTGCTGGCCGTGAATGTCCACCAGCCATTCGCTCACCTCGCGCAATTGGGTGGCGGTGGCGGCGCTGCCGTTGATCCACGCGCGGCTTTTGCCCTGGGTATCAATGGTTCTTTTGAGCAATAAGCTGTCGCCGGCTTCAAACCCCGCAGCTTGCAGCCACAGCTGCACCGGCGCCGTGGTGTCGAACTCAGCGCTGATTTCACAGCGCGTGGCACCCTCGCGCACCACGCCTGCATCGGCACGCTCACCCAGGGCCAGCTGCAAGGCGTCGATCAAAATGGATTTGCCCGCGCCCGTCTCACCGGTGAGCACACTCAGCCCCGATTGAAACTCCAGGTCCAGGCTGCGCACGATCACAAAATCGCGCAAACCCATGGCGCGCAGGCTCATGTCCCCCCCTCGTTCCAATGCAGTTTTTTGCGCAGTGTGTCAAAGTAACTCCAGCCCTTGGGGTGCAAAAAAGTCACTTTGTGCTGGGAGCGGCGCACGGTGATGCGGTCGCCGTGCAGGAGTTTGGCCAGCGACTGCATGTCAAAGTTGGCGCTGGCGTCGCGCCCGGACACCAATTCAACGGCAATTTCGCCCGGGTCTGCCAGCACGATGGGCCGGTTGGACAAGGTATGGGGGGCAATGGGCACCAAGGCCCAGCCCGACAGGGCGGGGTGTAACACCGGCCCGCCAGCCGACAAAGCGTAGGCGGTGGAGCCCGTGGGCGAGGCAATGATCAGGCCGTCCGCCCGCTGATTGGCCACAAAGTGGCCATCCACCTCGACGCGCAACTCCACCATGCCAGAGGTGGCGCCGCGGTTGACCACCACATCGTTCATGGCCAAGGCGTCAAACACACAAACCCCTTCGCGCCACACCTTGGCATGCATCAAGGGGCGCTGATCCACCTCGAACAAACCTTCCAGCATGGGGGTCAGGGTGGCTTGATAACCTTCAAGTGCAATGTCGGTGATGAAGCCCAAGCGGCCTTGGTTGATGCCAATCAAGGGCACGCCGGTAGCGGCCAAACGCCGCCCAAAGCTGAGCATGGTGCCGTCGCCGCCCACCACCAGGGCCAGATCGCAATGTTGGGCAATGCCCTCCACATCCAAGGTGCGCAGCCCTTGAAGGCCGGTGTGGTTGGCGGTTTCTTGCTCCAGGCAAACGCCACAGCCCAAGCCGGACAAAAAGGTGGCGATGTCTTGCAAAACATCGCGCACGCTGGACAGCTGGGCGGTGCTTTGGGGATTGGGGTATTTACCAATCAGAGCGATTTGTTGAAAGCGAATGGGCATGGGGAAATTACATCACTAAAATCATTCGAAATCATGACCATCCTAGACGATCGCGCCAAGTTGTTGCTCAAAGCGTTGGTTGAACGCTATATCGCCGATGGCCAACCGGTGGGATCGCGCACTTTGTCGCGGGCTTCTGGCTTGGAGCTGTCGCCAGCCACCATTCGCAATGTGATGTCCGATTTGGAGGAGCTGGGCTTGATTGCCAGCCCCCACACCTCGGCCGGGCGGGTGCCCACGGCGCGCGGCTACCGATTGTTTGTTGACACCATGCTCACGGTGCAGCGCGAGCAACTCCAAACCCCGGCCCTGGCAGCTGAGCAACCGCAAAAGGTCATCCTGAATGCGGCACAACTCCTGTCCAACTTGTCGCATTTTGTCGGTGTG
>Ga0114960_10000769_pt1 | contig 26364 bp, 22 predicted proteins | sample C_130625_MF_Meta_FD_92637 | JGI IMG/M metagenome (GOLD analysis project Ga0114960, IMG submission 92637) | Freshwater microbial communities from Lake Croche, Canada to study carbon cycling - C_130625_MF_MetaG | ecosystem: Environmental > Aquatic > Freshwater > Lake | place: Lake Croche, Canada... | reverse complement strand
TGCGAATCGTTGTTTGACCATGGGCACCAACCTCGACTGCTTTCTTCGCAGCGTCGCCCTTTTCGGTGAACGCTGACACAGCCCCGACTGAATCAGTGGCTGAGGCATTCGAAATTGTCACAGTTTCTTCGGCGAATCCAGCTCCGTCGCCAGTAGTTACCCCTGTTGCCGAACCAGCTGCGCAATACCAAGTCGAGCTAAGAGCTTCGTCAGGTGACGCCGTTGGAACCATTTCGTTGAGGCGAACCGACGGACCAGACGCAGATCCGTTTTTGTTCTGAACATAAACGGCCCCAAGGAGCAATGCCGGGAGCAGCACAAGGATCGGAAGTCGCCATACCCGTTTCACTTTGAACGCCTCCGGAGACCCCGGCGTCGCGTCTTCCAGAATTCATCTGACTCTTGAGGAGTCATCGAGCCGGCAAGTGCTTCCTCATTGGACTGTTCAACCGTGTCGACAAGGTCGGCTGTTACCGGCAATTCGTTGAATTCGGTGAGCATGACCGCATCGACAAGAGCGAGTGCCTCGGGCACTGCTTCGAGTTCTTCCAGTTCTTCCGGTACGTCGACTTCAAGGGCTAACAAGTCGGTGCGCTCGTCTTCTCTGACTCGTACCCGAAGCAAATAAATGACCACCAGAATCCAAAGTGCTGCTTGTCCTGCGAGGAAGAGCCAGCGCGTTACCGGAGTTTGGAACGAAAGCGTTGCGGCGCCACCATCGTTTGCCGTGAAGGAGTTCGACCAACCAAAAGCAGAACTCCGTTGCAACGATTGACCATTGACGTTGAGTTCCCAACCACGACCCGCTGAGGCCACATAGACCTCGCTGGCACCGGAAAGTTCCCCCTTACTTTCGGCGAAACCCGTTGATTCAGTAAGAACGGCAGTTGACTTCTGCAGCGCAGGATCAGTGCGATCAGTAAGAGACGGTCCCCCATTCGGCAACTGCGTATTGGACGGTAACTGCGCGACACCCGGCGCCCATGCCGAATTTCGATACACGCGCACACCCGGATTCACGGTGATCGATGCAAGGTCAAGTTGAGCGTCGAGGACCGACAACAAATCGTTCGGAACCGAGGCTCGTGAGCGGGCGTACGGGTCGGGCGCCGGCGCTACCGGCACGACGACGTAACGCACCGCCATCGGCGAGAGCAACGCTCCTAAACGTGCAGTGCCTCCGTCGGCAGCAGTTTGCAACGCTCGAGCGAGATTGCTTGTTGCTCCTGAATCGGAACCAGGCCACTGTTCAGCAATCGTCGGGGTACCAGAAACTGACGTACCAAAAGCGAGCGTGCGTTCGGGGCCAAGGTTGTCGACTGCAGGAGCTTCAAGCGACCACCCTTGAAGCGGAAGGGCCGATGCATCGCCGAGCCAGAGCACCCGATACGAACCATCGGCGGCTCCGTCTCCGAGGAACGAAAGCGACCGATTGAAATCGCCGCGAGGCATATCCCATCGTCCCGAGAGCGATGACATGAGCGCTGGTCCGAGTGCGCCGATAAACGCAACCGCTGCGAGTAACGAAACAATTTGACGCCAACCAAAGTGGTAATCAGGAAGATCGATCTCGAACGCCGCCATTCCTAAGCCAGCGGCCAGTGCAACACCAAGGGCTGCTGGTACGAGAAGCATCGATGGCGCCGGCAGGTACGACGCCATCCAATTTTGGCCGACGCCCCAAGCAAGTCCGAATCCGAAGAGAGCAAGGACCCAGCCGCGGACTGCCCAAGAAAGCCGCCACTGACGACCGATAAAGAGCGGCAACAACGCAGTGACAAGTAGCAGCCAACCCAGAATGCCTGTGCCAAAGGGTCCAGTTCCGAATCGCAGTACATCTCCGAGTCGAAGCGCGAAACCACCATTGGAGGAAACCCCGACGAGTGCATCCCAACCGTCGAGGAATCCGAGGCTCCATGGAAGGTGGAGGACTAGCGCGATGAGCGAGCCGCCAAGACCGACCAGCAAGATGCGACCGCTACCGGCAAACTGACCGACGACCCACCCCCCGACGGCAAATGCAAGTGATGCACCAGCAACAACCACGATCACCGATGGATCAATGATTGCTCCGAGCGCTACGAACAGACCAACGGCCAAGATCCGGTGCACAAGCGGACGTGAACGAACTCCAGGTCCAGCTTGGTCGCCGAGAGTGCCAAACGGAGCGAGACCGCTTACAAGTGCAAGCTGCGCAACAACCCACGGAAGCAATGCATAGAGAACGAGTGTCCCCCACTGACCTTGCGCCATCGCGTTTGCCGCAATCGGGACGATTAAATAAACGACCGACGCGAGAAGCCGTGATCGCTGTGACGTAACGGGACGGGTAAGACGCCACATCCCCAAGACCCCCAGCGGCCAAAGACCAAGGATCAAGACGCCGCGCAGGAGCCCGGTAGCGCCGAGAAAGAGATATCCGAGCGCGCCCAGCGCACCAAAACCGGTAGGTGCGGGTGATGTGGATCCGAGACCAACTGACTGATAACCGCTGAACCACCGTTCAAGCATCTGCCCAGGCGGGAGCAAACGAACAAAGTCCCCGATCGCAGGAACGCCGTGCAGCACAAGTTCTCGTCCGCCTGTGAGAAGAAACGCCATCATCAACACCCAGACGACAAACGGTGTTGCCGATCGGGCATCGCGAAGATTCGACATGAGTTCGCGACCGCCCGCAGCGGCTTCTGAGCGAACAATCCTCTGCCGCATGAAACCGGTGAGGCGCGCACTTCCGCGGGCTTGAAACGCGTGAACTTCGCTATCGGGGACGCGTCGAATCGCTTCGAGTGACGCGCGTCGAGTTCGAGCGGTAGATGAATTCCGCGAGTTCCACGTCCATGCTGACCAGATATCGCGAGCTCTTCGGAAGTGGCCCAGCACGACCGCCTGCACGATTTCCATAAACGAAAGAACAAATGCAGATGGGGTTGCCCTCACCCGTGTGGCGAGGGCGTCGGAATCGCGCATTGCCCGTAAGCGGTGACGAGCCTGCAGTCGACGGCGATCGTCGATCGTCCTACGAATACCGAGAGCCTCAAGATGGGCAACCCGTGCTGCAGGAGCAACGATGACGCGAGCTCCGGCCACATGCGCGCGCCAACAAATTTCGAGATCTTCGCCGTGGAACGAAATCGCAGCGTCGTAACCACCGAGCGCTTCGAATAGATCGGCACGAATCAGCGTGACTGCACCCGGGATGTAAAAGACATCGCGAACTGCGTCGTGTTGCTCTTGATCGAGATCGCCGCGTTCGACGTAGGCCGCCGGATGACCGAACCGGTCGGCTCCCATTCCCACTGAAAGCAGACGCCGATCATCGTTCCACTCGACGAGTTTTGGACCAACGATTCCGGCATTCGATCGGAACGCCTCTTCGACCAGCAGGCGCACGGCATCGGGTTCGAGGCGAACGTCGTCGTGGCAGAACAAATAGAACGCCGCTCCCTGAACAGCAGTCAATGCTTCGTTGGCGGAAATGGCATAGCCAGCATTTTCGGGAAGTCGTCGGAGATGAGCTTCGGGCAGTACAGCTCCGACTCGATCTCGGAGGTCGACGCCATCGGTGCTTGCAGCGTCGACCACAAGAACGGAAAGTGCGGAATAGTCCTGAGCCCTGAGGCTGGCGAGCGTTTCATCGAACCAGGTACCCGGGTCGTGGGCGACCACCACTGCAACAACAGCTGGGGCTGGCCCTTCGGGTTCCTCAGCCTCAAACAAGGCCTCGAAACTCGCTTCTGGTGGGTTGGAGTCGGCCGGGACAACCGCGTTTCGACTCAGTGCCGCGAAGAGCTCGTCGAAGACCGAATCTTCTTCAGGTCCCGCTGGGGGCACAGACCCGCCTCCAGAAGTAGGGACAGGGCCCGCATTCGGCCCGGGGGCCGGCGTGGAAGGGGGATCAGGAACAGTCACAACGGTCTCCGAGGGTAGTCGTCCCACTGTCAGATCCTGCTGACCCCCGTCTACGCTGACCCTCGTGGAAAATGCAGCGATCAACCCTCTCCGACGTGCGGCCAATGAAGCCCTCAGCGTCGGCCTCGGCTTCGGAATTCTCGGGTTCAACCGATTGCAGGTCCAACGTCGCGAATGGGAGCGGGCGAGCGGAGTCACCCTCCCCTCCCCATCTGAATTTGCGAAATCGATGACCACGACCATCAACACGCTTGCCTCGCTCGTCACTGAGCGCGGACGTCGTTGACGTGCGTGTAGCTGCCGACGCAACGTCACTTATCGGTCACCGCACGGGTATAGGTGGCGTCACTCGCACCTATCTCCATCGTTTCGCTCGACCCGGTCTCGAAGTTTCAGCGTTTGCGGTCTCACGCCGAGGCGCAGGCCCAATGCTCGATGAACTCCCGCCGGGGGTTCGCGCTCATCGCCGTCCCATGGTTGCCCGCCCGCTTCGGGCCCTTTGGCGACGCAGCCCGTGGCCACCAATCGAATGGTGGACAGGCGACATCGATCTTGTCTGGGGTCCGAATTACGTCGTTCCTCCGGCCAAGAACGCGGCTCGCGTTGTCATGGTGCACGATCTCACTGCGGTGCATTTCCCCGAGATGTGCACGAAAGACGTTCAGCAAGTGCCGGCGCTACTCCGCCGAGAAATCCTGGACGGCGCGTGGATCCATACTCCGTCCCAAGCAGTGGCTGACGATGTGGTGTCCACTCTCAACGTTGAACCGCATCGAGTCCGAGCAATTCACCTCGGTGGTCCGCAGCAAATCTCAGATGCCACACGTGCCGAACGCTCCGAACGCGGTCGCGCCTTCGCTGGCGTCGACGACTACCTGCTTTCGCTCGGAACGATCGAGCCCCGCAAAGACATTCCCTCACTCGTGCGAGCATTCGACGTGATCGCCCCGAAGCGACCGAATCTTCACCTCGTCATTGCTGGTCCTGACGGTTGGGGCGTTGATGCAGTGAAAGAAGTCATCGACGCTTCGCCGAACCGATCACGGATTCAACGCACCGGTTGGCTCTCCGACTCCGACCGCGACGATCTGCTCGCTGGTACCCGGGCATTTGTCTATCCCTCACTCCTCGAAGGCTTCGGAATCCCCCCGCTTGAAGCAATGGCAGCTGGCGTTCCTGTGATCGCAACTCGAACCGGATCCCTCCCCGAAGTTCTCGGAGCAGCAGCTGAATGGGCGGAACCAGGTGATGTCGAGACCTTGGTGATCGCTATTGAAAAGGTTCTCGATGACCAAGAGGTGTCTCGATCACTCATTGCCGCTGGCAACGAACGCCTGACGCATTTTTCTTGGGATCGTTCGACCGACGAATTGGTTTCGCTGTTCGAACTTGCGTGCGCGGCGCGGACCTAGGATCGCAACGTGAAGGCTTTAGTCACCGGCGCGGCCGGCTTTGTCGGACGTCACCTGTGCGCCCATTTGGCACTAAAGGGTGACACCGTCATCGGAGTTGACCGAGCCGATGGTCCCGACCTCCTCGACTCCACCGCCGTCGCCGCCCTTCTCGCCGATACCAAACCCGACGTCGTCTACCACCTCGGCGGATGGAGCGATGTTGGCGCGTCATGGGACTTTCCGCTTGATGCCTTCCGCGTAAATGCAGAAGGCACGCTCAACCTTCTTCAGGCGTGCGTCAACAACGGCAAACCCCGCGTTCTTGCTGTAAGTAGCGCCGACATCTACGGCCATGTCACTCCCGAAGAGTTGCCCATTCACGAATCAACTCCTTTTCGGCCGGTCACTCCCTACGCCGCGAGCAAAGTCGCTGCCGATCAACTCGCGCTTCAGGCATGGCTCGGTCATCAGCTCGAAACCATCCGCGTTCGCGCCTTCAATCACCTCGGCCCCGGACAAACCACTCGCTTCGTTGCTCCGGCAATCGCCGAGCGGATCGCCATCAATGAGCGAGACGGCTTGCACTCGGTGCCTGTTGGGAATCTCACGCCTCGTCGCGACATCACCGACGTGCGCGATGTCGTGCGCGCCTACCGACTTCTCATGGAATGCGGCGAACCCGGAGCGGCATACAACGTCTGCACTGGCCGTGACCTTACGATTGGCGATCTCGCCGAGCGGCTTGTGTCGCTCGCAAACTCGCCGATGCAACTTGAAGCCGATCCTGAACTTCAGCGACCAGTGGAAACGCCAGTTCTTCGAGGCGATCCAACCCGATTGAACGAAGCAACCGGCTGGACACCCGAGATTCCTCTCGAAACAACGCTTCGGGACATCCTCGACGAGTACCGACTCGCCGTGACGGATCAGCAATGATGCCGGAATCTGTTCTAAGAACCTCGAGGCCGCGCCGGCCCGTAGAATCTCAAGACCACGGGCGATGCCCCCACTCCCCGAGCGGAATCTCACAATGACCAAACGCGCACTCATCACAGGAATCACTGGTCAGGACGGCTCGTATCTTGCCGAACTGCTTCTGGCCAAGGGCTACCACGTCGTCGGAATGGTCCGTCGGAGTTCCACGCTGAACTTCGAACGAATCGGTCACCTTCAGGACGACCTCGAATTAGTCCCCGGGGATCTCCTCGACGAGGTCTCGATGATTCACATCATGCGCGACCACAAGCCCGACGAGGTCTACAACCTCGCGGCGCAGTCGTTTGTTCAGACCTCATTCGGGCAGCCCGTTCTCACCGGCGAAACCACCGCTCTCGGAGTGACCCGCCTCCTCGACGCAATTCGGCTCGCCGACCACGATGTTCGCTTCTACCAAGCGAGTTCATCGGAAATGTTCGGCAAGGTTGTCGAAGTTCCGCAGCGCGAATCGACACCGTTCTACCCGCGCAGCCCTTATGGCGTAGCGAAGCTCTACGGCCATTGGATCACCGTGAACTACCGCGAGAGCTATGACATGCACGCGAGTTCCGGAATCCTTTTCAATCACGAAAGCCCGCGCCGAGGTCTTGAGTTCGTCACCCGCAAGATCGCCAATGGTGTCGCTCGAATCAAACTCGGACTCGACTCCGAGATTCGCCTCGGCAACCTCGATGCACAACGCGATTGGGGATTCGCTGGCGATTACGTCGATGCCATGTGGCGAATGCTCCAACAAGACGTCCCGGGCGATTTCGTTATCTCAACCGACGAAACCCACTCGGTGCGTGAGTTCTGCGAAATTGCATTCTCCCGAGTGGGTCTCAACTGGGAAGACCATGTCGTGATCGACGAGCGATTCTTCCGTCCGGCTGAAGTTGACCTCCTTGTCGGCGATGCAACTCATGCGAAGACCATCCTCGGCTGGGAACCCAAAACACCATTCCGCGATCTCGTGCACATGATGGTCGATGCCGACCTCGAGAACGTCGCTCGCCAGCAACGCGATCTCTCGTAGTCGACATGATCACCGTCATCGCCGGTGGCGTGGGCGCCGCACGAATGCTGCGTGCGCTCCTTCAGGTCGTTGATGCATCCGAAGTCACTGCGATCGTCAATGTCGGCGACGACCTCGTACTTCACGGCCTCCACATTTCGCCTGACCTCGACACGGTGACCTACACGCTTGCCGACGCCATCAACCCCGAAACGGGTTGGGGTTTGGTCGATGAGTCGTGGCAGGCACGAACGATGCTCGAGCAGTACGGCGGTGTCAGTTGGTTCGGTCTTGGCGATCGCGATCTCGGAACTCACCTCTTCCGCACTCAGCGCTTGCACGAGGGCGCCGATCTCGCAATGGTGACCGCTGAGATCGTTTCAGCCTGGAACCTTGGACTCACGGTGATTCCCGCAACCTGCGACCGACTTCGAACCATGGTGACCCTTGCCGCCGATGACCCGTCTGAGGGTGCCTCGCCGGGCCTTCCCGCAGGAACCGAAATCAGTTTTCAGGAGTACTTCGTGCAGCGCCATCACTCCGTACCGATTTCTAACGTTCGATTCGATGGCGCAGAAAATTCAATGCCCGCTCCTGGCGTTCTCGAGGCGATTGAGTCTGCAGAACTCATCGTCATCGCGCCATCAAATCCTCTCGTCTCGATTGCACCCGTTCTCGCCGTACCGGGCATTCGAAATGCCCTCGTGCGCCGTCGTGACGATGTCATCGCAGTCTCACCGATCATCGCTGGCGCTGCGCTCAAGGGCCCTGCCGATCGGATGCTCACCGAAATGGGTCACGAAGCCTCAGTCCTCGGCGTTGCCCGCCTCTATAACGAATTCACGAGCACTCTCGTTATCGACACGGCCGATGCTGAACACAAGTCCGCCGTCGAAGGCTTTGGACTCGAGTGCATCATCACGGAAACGATCATGAGTGAGCCAGGAGTTTCCGAGTCGTTGGCGCGAACTGTGCTTTCAGGAGTCAGCAAATGAGCCGTATGGAAATCTTTGGCATCGAGGGCATCGGCGAAATTCACGCAGGTGACGACCTCGCCGCGATTATTCACGAAGCATCGTCGAGCTCTGCTGACACAGCGTTAGCTGATGGCGACGTCATCATCGTCACTCAGAAGATCGTTTCAAAGGCCGAGGATCGACTCGTTGCCATTGATCCCAACGATCCACTCAGTCACAAACCCCTCGTCGAGCGCGAATCGGTCCGAATCCTTCGACGTCGCGGAGATCTCATCATTAGCGAGACCGAGCATGGTTTCGTCTGCGCAAACGCAGGCATCGACCTCTCGAATGTCGAAAGCGGTTATGCGGCATTACTCCCGGTCGATTCCGACCGATCAGCTCGACGAATTCGCGATGGCTTACGCCATCGATTCGGCGTCAACGTCGCAGTCATTATTTCTGACACATTCGGCCGCACTTGGCGCAGAGGCGTCACCGATGTCGCTATCGGATGTGCAGGGGTCGCTGCAGTCATCGATCTACGTGGAACTCCCGATGCCCTCGGACGCGAGATGCACGTCACTGAAGTTGCTGTTGTCGATGAACTGGCTTCCGCCGCTGAACTCGTAATGGGCAAGTCCACCAACATCCCCGTCGCAGTCATTCGCGGCGCTGACCCCTCATGGCTCCGCGATGGAAGCGTTGCCGAAGAAATCGTGCGCTCCCCCGCCGATGACCTCTTCCGCTGAGAGAACGAGTTCCATATCAATGACCGACCCAGCGATTCCCCCCGTCGACAATCCCCCACCAGCGATACCTCCACCCCCGCCGCTCGGAATTCTCGGCGCTCCACGGCCAAATGGGCTGACTCCCGACTTCACGAACGTTCCTGCGGCATTTCGGTCTCGTGTCGCAGTGACAATTTCATGCACCGACGCCGACAACCTTCCGCGTGTCGCGAATGCCGGAGAAGTCATTGATCATCCGAGCGGTCAAGTTCAGGTCATGCACAACGGCGTTCTCGTCGAAGAGGGCTGTTACTACGGAGTCATTTCTGGCGAGATCATTCGTTGCCTTCGTGGAATACATGAGCCGCAAGAAGAAGCGGTCTTCTCGGCGATCATGAAGCGACTTGCCGATACTGGCCCGACTGATCGCCCGCCCACGATGATCGAACTCGGAAGCTTTTGGGCCTACTACAGCCTCTGGTTTCTCAATGATTTTCCCGCCGGCAACTCCATCTGCCTCGAACCCGACGCCCATCATCTCGAGGTTGGCAAACGAAATTTCGCTATCAATGAGCGCTGCGGGACATTCATCAATGCCGCCATCGGAGTTGGGGGTGGTTCGATCCAAGGTTTCGTTACCGAAACCAACCCGAACCCAATTGACCTCCCGTCCCATGATCTCGACTCACTTCTGACCACTTGCGAGATCGAAAATGTCGACGTCCTACTTTCAGACATCCAGGGCTACGAGGTTCCCCTGCTCATTCGTGCCAGCGAACGACTTCGAACAGGGGCCGTTCGTTTTCTTGTCGTGAGTACGCACGACTTATCGATTACCGGAAGCGCAACCACCCATCAACAGGTTCTCGATATTTTGGTGTGGTCTGGTGCGCACATCATCGCTGAACACTCCGTGTCGGAGTCCTACAGCGGAGACGGACTCATCGTGGCGTCGTTCGACCCGCGCGACAAAGACATGACGGTAGAGCTCTCGCACAACCGCAGTCGAGACTCGCTCTTCGGTGAGTGGGAACCGCGAGCCGAGAGCTACCGCCTTCAACTCCACGAGACAAAAACCCAACTCGCTGAACTCGAAGCACTTTTGCCACTGCGAATTCGCCGGAAGCTCTTCAACGTGTGGAACGCGTTAAAGAGTTAGTTCTCAGGCCTGCGAGCGAAACCAATCAAGCGTTGCTAAAGCGCCCGATTCAAGCGACGTCTCTGGAGCCCATCCGAGCTCCGTCCCTGCGAAAGCCGGATTGAGCGCAGAGCGAGCTAATTCTCCGGCGCGTGCCGGCTCGTACGTTGCATCTGCCGCGACACCGGCGGCATCGGCCATTGCCCTGTAGAGACTGTTCACCGAGGTTTCGACACCCGTGCCGATGTTGCACAGGACACCGTCGCCGCTGTTGGCGGCTCGAACAAACGCATCGACGACATCGTCGACAAACACGAAGTCTCGGGTCTGTTCGCCGTCACCGAAAATCCGACAACCTTCGCCTCGGAGCAATCGGCCAGCAAAGATTGCGACGACGCCGGCTTCACCGTGAGGGTCCTGACGAGGGCCGTAGACATTTGCGAGCGCCAATGCGGCGTAGTTCAGTCCGTGAAGGAACTGAAACGCGTGCAGGTAGTCGTCAATAACTTTCTTTGCGACTCCATAGGGAGAAATCGGATGCTGCGAATGCTGCTCATCGACCGGAAGGTCTTCGGGAGCAGGATCGCCATAAATCGTTCCGCCACTTGAGGCCACCACAACTTTGCGGGCACCCGCCAACCGAGCGCCTTCGATCACGTTGAGACCACCAATGACATTCACTTCGGCATCAAAGATTGGACGCTCAACCGATACGCGCACATCTGCTTGTGCGGCGAGATGAAAGACGACCTCGGGTTTGGCCGCGGCAAGTGCCTCGGGAATCTCTGGAGACCTGACATCGAGTTCTACAAAGGCGAAGCGATCACCAGCAGAGCGAGCGCCCTCCAAATTCGAAAGTTTTCCGGTGGCGAGGCTGTCGATCACGGCAACTGAATGACCTTCAGCAAGAAGGCGATCGGTCAATGTGGAACCTATGAATCCGGCTCCGCCGGTGACAACTGCGCGCATCCTTACTCGCTTTCGGGAAGTCGGGCACCAGACAACTTGGACTGCGCAGGAACCTGAATTCCGGCACCGATGACAGTCAGTTCGCCGAGGTGTGAATCAGGACCAATACGAGCTCCGCTGGCAATGATCGAGTCATGAATACGAACGCCAGGTCCAACGGTGACCCCGTCCATCACGATTGAGTTACGAATGATCGCGCCATTGCCGACGACGACATCAGCACCGAGGACTGAGTTCTCGACCAACGCAGATGTGTCGATCTCGTCAGAAGGCAGCACGGCAGCTTCGTTTGCACGAATTCCATCGACAAGATCAAGCTGCGCTCGCAGATAGGTTTCCGGAGTTCCGGCATCGATCCAATAGGAACTGCTGTGCAGCGCGTAAAGGCTTTCGTCAGCCACCATTGCCGGGAACGTTTCCCGTTCGATCGAAACTTTTCGATCAGAAGCAATGCGGTCGAGGACTGATGGTTCGAGAACATAGGTGCCGGCATTGATCCAGTTCGTCGGGGCGGTTCCTGGATCTGGCTTCTCGACAAATTCGATAACTCGTCCGTCGTCGTCGATCGGAACGACTCCATATCTCGAAGGGTCATCGACAGGCGTCAACGCGATTGTTCCTTCGGCGCCATGACTCTTGTGAAAGTTCCATAACTCGGCGACATCAAGATCAGTCAGCACGTCGCCATTGACAACAATGAATGTGTCGTCAATTCCAGCAGACAGTGCGGCGAAACGAACGGCGCCAGCAGTATCGAGGGGCTCGGGCTCGACGGCATAGTGGAGAACGACGCCGGCGCACACACCGTCGGGGTAGGCGTCGATAAACGCATCGGGGCGATAGCCAAGCGAAAGGACGGCCTCGGTCACTCCGAACGAACCGAGCGCTGCCACGACCCGTTCAATCATGGGGACACGAACAATCGGGAGCATCTGCTTCGGGAGGTCATTTGTGAGTGGCCGCAGGCGCGTGCCAAATCCCCCGACGAGGACAACCGCTCTCACTGGCCCGCCGCGACCGTTGTGGCAGTTGTCGGCACCGTGTCGGTTGTGCCTGCTGCAATTGTGGTCGACGAGCCGTCAGTTGCGACCGCAGGGTCGAGCGTTGAGACCGTCGGATCGACAGTGGTCGGGTCGATGTTGAGTTTCGGGGTCGATGCCGGCTGCCGAGCGATCACGACCATCAGTACGCCGATAATCACAGCGGCGGCCACAGCGAGAGGAAACGCCAAACGTCGCTTCGGACGTTGCTCGACCTGGCCACTCTCTCGGGCCAGTCGGGCTGCCTTCTTGGCCTGAGATGCTTTACCCATAGTTCGACGATGTTAGCGGTCAACGCTCACGGGTTCGGCCAGACACCGCTCAGCGGCGGGATTTACGCCGATCAATCAACTCGGCAAACAGGTTCTCGTAGGACTCGGCAACCGCGCCGGGCGACGCCCACTGTTCGACGAAGAGCCTGCCAGAGGCGCCCATCGTCTCTGAACGCTCCTCATCATCGAGGAGCTCGCCCAGAGCGGAGCGGAACGCATCAGGACTGTCGGGTGGCACCGCTATGCCCGCTCCGGCGCGCTCAATTGTTCGCTCGACTTCAGTTCCTGAATCGACGCTTGCGACGATGGGCCGGCCTGCAGCGAGGATCGAATACAACTTCGACGGAACGCTCGACCACGCCAAACCGGCGCGAAGCGGGACGACGTGCAGATCACCAGCAGCCAAGACTTCCGGCAACCGCTCAATCGGCTGCATTTCGATGAATCGAACGTTCGAAAGATTCGCAGCATCGCGTTCCAATTCAGGTCGCGCTGATCCTCCACCATTGATCACGAACACCACGTTGGATCGGGTCTCTTGGAACGAACGTGCTGCGTCAAGCACGAGGTCAAGCGATTGCGAAAACCCGACATTCCCTGCGTACATCACAACTTTTTTGCCAATGAGTCCGTACTGCTCGCGGTACGAATTCTCACGGGCAGAAGGTCGAATCGCTTTTGTATCGACAAAATTTGGGATGACTCGAACTTTTGAAGCCTGTGTCTCGGCTTGCTTGCCTTTGAGCCCGATCGTGATTTTGGCACGAACATTGTCGGCGAGATCATCAGAGAGCACGGTGACCGCATCGGACATCCGGTAGCTCACGCGTTCAAGCGCACGTGCGCCGCGAATCACTCGGTCGCCCGTGAGCAGGCCAAGTTCAATCGCAACATCAGGAAACACATCTTGAATGTTGAACACCAGTGGCACTCGTCGCGCCGTTGCTGCCACGCGACCTGCCATGCCCAGCGTCAGAGGAGGCGACATGGCCAACACCGCATCAGGTCGCACCCGACTGAACGTTCCGACAAGAGTCGCGAGCGCAGTGAACCCGCCGAAGGCAAGAGCTCTCGCTGGAATGTTTCGCTTGTCGGTGGGAAAAGGATGAACGCGGCTTATGCGTCCCCATTCGGTGCGCTCGGTGCGCACCAACTGTCCTTCCCATCCGGGATCAATCGCGTGGTGCTGATACCAAGGCAGCGAAGTCACGACATGAAGGCGATGCCCGCGAGCGATGAGTTCGTGCGCAATGCGCGACATAACAACGCCCGTTGGGGCGACATCGGGGTCGAAATGAGGGCAGATAACGAGCAGATTCACCGGTTCTCCCGGTAGACAGAAAGGAGGGATTGCGCCGAAACAGACCATGAGAACTTCTTCGCACGATCGAAACCACGTCGGGTTAGAACGGTACGCCGTGTTGGATCGGTGAAGAGTGCAAGCAATGCAATCGCCCAGCCACGGACATTGATCGGATCCACGAGTTCGCCGGCGTCGCCAACGACTTCAGGTAACGCGCCTGCATCGCTCGAGACAATCGGACAACCACGGCTCATTGCTTCGAGAACTGGCACGCCGAATCCCTCGTAAAGCGAAGGGAACGCCATCATCGTTGCCGCCCGGTAGAGCAGATCAAGATCGGCCTCAGGTAGTCGTCCTGTACGAATGACTTTCGACTGAAGCCCGTAGGCCGCAATAGTTGATTCGACAACCGCATCGCTTGCACCTGCACCACCGGTAAGCACCAGACGGGCACCGTCGACCTCGTCGGCAATACGAGCAAATGCAGCAACCAACGTGACGTGATTTTTGTGCGGGTAGGTGATGGCTGGATAGATCGCAAATGGACGATCACGGAGATCAAGCTCGTCGAGAAGTGCACTCGATCGATGCTGATCAAAAGCCGCACCTGGATCGCTCACACCACACGGAACGATTTCAATATTTTCTGGTCGCACACCAACGCGATCGATCACATCACTGGCAACAAAGTCAGAGAGGCAAATGACAACTTTGGCCTTCTTCAGTGACCGTGGGGCAATAAATCGGATGTAGGTGCCCTTGATGAGACCAAAACGCTCGGGATTCGCCAGAGGCTGCAGATCATGCATGGTCAGAATTCCTGGAACGCTTCTGACAACAGGCATCGTTCCACCCGCATGATGAACAAGAGCACATCCATCAAGGCGCGATCGCATCGCCAGCCAAGTGGACTCAAGCACGACACGACGCCCACGAGATGAACCAGAAATGGGAGCAACCCTTGTTGAAAACCCAGAAACAAGTTCCGGGTAGGCGGCACCAAAGCGACGATTCACATACAGCACGATCTCAACGTCATCGGAACCGAACTCTTTAAGCGCGGCCAGAAGTCGAACGGTGTATTCCTCGCTACCACCGACCTCGCCAGGCACGAGCCATAAGAGATTCACACCGATTCGTCGGCCACGCGCGTTCGTCACGACATCGCCTCGTCGTACGCCTGCTGAAGCGCAACCGCAGACTTCTCCCAGGTGAAAACCGTTGTCGCTCTCTCGAGCCCGGCCTGACTTAGGCGCTCACGCTCAGCATCGTCGCCGAGCAGACCGTTGATAGCCACCCGCAATGCATCCACGTCGGCTGGATCGACGACGACGCCGCAGTCACCCACAACCTCTTCGGTTGACGTACCCGAAGAGGTGATCACCGCCGTTCCTTGCGCCATCGCCTCGAGTACGGGCAAGCCGAAGCCTTCTTGACGACTCGGAAACACAAAGAGTTCCGCATCGGCCTGCAGCGCTGACAGCGTCTCGGGTTCGACAAACCCGACGCGCGCAACTCTTGAACCAAGGCGGCTCAGTTGGTCGTCGATCTGCTCGTTCCATCCTTCAGGTCCCGCCAAGACGAGAGTGACATCACGATCATCGATGCCCTCGAACGCTGACAGCAGCACCGGAAGATTCTTTCGCGGCTCGATCGTCCCCGCCCACAGGACATACCGACCTTTGATTCCAAGAAGCGCGCGCATCGCATCAATCTTCGATTGGCCGACCGGTTGCGGATCGATCCCCCACGGCACCAGTCGCAGTTTCGACGGATCGAAATCATAAGCAATGCATTCATCGATCGTGGCCTGCGACGGGCACACCACGATTTGAGCATCGCGACGCGCAAGGTCGATCGCCCGATGAAAGAACGAGACGCCGCGTCGTGTGAATTGTGAGGGGTCCCGCAGAAACGCAAGGTCATGGACAGTCGCGACAATCGGAACTGTCGCCGGCGGCATGGCCATACCGGTGGCGTGGATGACATCGACTTTTCCCGTTGCATGTTCGACGTCGGGCCACCGGAGCCGATGCCATGCCTCGTAGAGCGCCAAACGTGGGAGGGGTAGTTGCGTAACCTCGATCGATGGGACCCACGAGGGCTCAGGTGGCTGGCGATGACGAGCGCTCACGCCGACGAGTTCAAGATCAGTGAAGCGCTGCAGAGCAGCGACGCTCCCGAGGGCGGCGCGGGCCGTGCCGCCGGGGAAGGCGTGCCAGCACTGCTCAAGGGTGATCGCAACCCGACGACATCGCTCCATGGGCGGTTCAGTCTCCCACGGTGGCGAGGAGTCCCCCGGCATCGCCACGCAGGCAGCCCAAGTCATGCTGTAACGGTCGGTAGGGTGAGCGCATGGAGTTTGTGCCCGACACCGCCTTCTGGAACGACCGCAAGGTCCTCATCACTGGCGGGAGGGGTTTCCTCGGCCAGGCCGTCGTCGATCAAGTCCGCAACCGAGGCGCACGAGAACTCTTCACACCATCGAGCGCCGACTACGACCTACGCGACCGTGACGCCGTTCGTCGCCTTTTCGCCGAGACAGCCCCCGACCTTGTCATTCACCTCGCAGCTCGAGTTGGTGGCATCGGCGCCAACATGGAACGTCCCGCTGAGCTCTACCTCGACAACCTCCTGATGGGCACCTACGTGCTCGACGAAGCGCGACTCCAGAACACCGCCAAAACCGTCATGGTCGGCACAATTTGCTCATACCCAAAATTCACGCCCGTCCCATTTTCTGAAGATTCGCTCTGGCAGGGCTACCCCGAAGAAACAAACGCCCCGTATGGCATCGCCAAACTGGCACAACTTGTTCAGGTGCAGGCCAACCGCGCGCAATACGGACAAGACGCGATTTACCTCATGCCCACCAATCTCTACGGGCCTCGCGACAAGTTTCATCCCGCCGTCTCGCATGTCATTCCGGCGCTCATCAAGAAGGCAGTTGACGCCAAGGAAGCTGGCGCCGAGCATCTCGAAGTTTGGGGAACTGGCTCTGCGAGTCGTGAATTTCTTTTCGTCGACGACGCCGCCCAAGGCATCGTTATGGCCGCCGAGTTTTACAATGACGACCAACCAGTCAATCTTGGCGCAGACCGTGAACTTCCAATCCGGGAACTCGTAGACATCATCGTGAAACTTGTCGGGTACGAAGGCGAGGTTCGCTGGGATACCACCAAGCCCGACGGACAGCCTCGGCGCGGCGTCGACGGCTCACGAGCCCGTGACTGCTTCGGCTTCACGGCCGGAACGAACTTCGACGATGGACTCCGACAGACACTCGATTGGTATCTCGGCAACCGGGTCGAGGCAGAGGCCCGGCCGGTCTAACAACTCAGCCGCAGGTTTGGCCTTCGGGCACCCGCGGAATGAAATCGCTCATCGACGTCGTGGTGATTCCTAGCGTCGTTGTCGTTGTTCCCATGGTCGTTGAGGGAGCAACAGAGCTGGCCGTTGACGCTTTGGTTGCTGATGTTGTCGTCGTCGTCAGCGCACTCAAGTCCGGCGCTGCAATCGGCGACGGAATGGGGCGCAACCCGCGGAAGACATCAAACATCGGTTGCGAAGCAGCGACGTTGAGTTCGAGAACACTCGCTGCTCCCATAAACGTTCCTGTGGCCACAGGAGTGAAACTGACGAGCGCGTCGGGATCGAACGTTCGGAACTGCGACCCAAGATCAACGAGGTCCTGAATGGTGAACTCAGTATCGAGTGTCACGTTTTTCTGAGCGATCTGGAGGAAGTCCTTCAGAATGAAAGGATTGCGCACACCCTGCGCAACGGCCTTCTTCAGTGATGCACGAATGAACTGCTGCTGGCGAGTGACGCGACCGAAGTCGCTCGTGGGGTCTTCTTGCCAGGTCTTCATGTTGTCGCGAGAAATTTCGAAATGTCGGGAACGGGCAAATGCCAGCGCTTGCTCACCGGAGAGAACCTGACAACCCGTGTCGTATTGAAAAAGGCCGGTGGCTTGATCGCGCGACGGAAAGTTGAAGTACACAGGGACACCGTTAATCGCTTTAACTAACGCTTCAAAACCTTGGAAGTCGATCATGACGTAGTGATTGATCGGAATACCAAAGTTTTGGTTGATGGTCTGAATCAGTCGTTCGGGTCCGCCCAGTGCAAGCGTCGAGTTGATGCGACCCTGTCCACCGCCTGGAATATCAATCCACAGATCGCGCGGAAGTGAGAGCAGAGATGCCTGCTGTGTCTTTGGTTCGACCCGCAGGATCATGATTGTGTCGGTATTGAGGGACTTGCTTCGCCCACGAAGGACAGGGTCACCTTCGGTCAGACCCATGCCGTCGTCGATGCCCACAAGGAGAATGTTCATTGCCTCACCTGGCGCACTGGGGGCCTGCAGCGAGGTACCAACATCGATTCGGGGAAGAGCGCTGGCTTGGTTGTACGCCCACGCCAAACCACCTGCCGCAATAAGGCAGGTGAGTACGACCAGAACGTTGAGAGAGAGCAGCAGCCTCTGCGGCCACGTGCGGGAGGGGCGACGCACGAGGCGAACACTACCGGAGGCCTCGCTAATGCAGGCGTCAGCCCCTATTGTCATGCACTCGCCGCCGTAGGCTCACATGATCGTGAACCTCTCCACTCTTTCGGCCCAAAGGATCGAACCGCTAGCAGTCGTTGGTGGAATGGTCGCGTCCGGACTTGCGGATTTCACCTCGGATCTCTCGGCCCTCGAATCCGAGGGCTGGTGGGCTGTCGTGCTTCCCTTCGATGGCGAGCCCCTTTGCGCCCGATTTGAACGACGACGACCAACCGCATCGCTGCCTCGGCCATCGAAGCCGTGGATCGGACCTCCTGCTAATTCGTGGACATCGTCGCTCTCTCGCGAGGAGTTCTCCGACCGCATTGCGCGAATACGCGAATCGATCGCTGCCGGTGACGTGTATCAGGTGAACCTCACTCGTCGACTTTCGGCACCGCTGCCCCAAGACGCATCCATGCTCGCGTTGGGCGAACAACTCGCGAACGGGAACCCCGCACCTTTTCAGGCGATCATCGAGCTTCCTGAAGCCGGCGTCCACATTGCATCAGCATCGCCTGAACTTTTTCTCGCTCGCGACCACTCGCGTATTCGCTCTGCACCGATCAAAGGAACAACCTCAACCGGTGGCGAATTCAACGAGAAGGACTGCGCTGAAAACATCATGATCGTCGACTTAGTCCGCAACGACTTGGGTCGCGTGTGCACGACGGGATCGGTCGTGGTGCCAAATCTGCTCGAGCGGCAGCACCATCCCGGCCTCGACCATCTCGTGAGCACCGTCGAAGGCGAACTTCGATCAGGCGTTACTTGGGCTGAACTCATCGACGCGACATTTGCACCCGGCTCCGTAACCGGCGCGCCAAAGATTGCCGCCATTGAACAAATACATGACCTCGAACCTGTTAATCGTGGCGTGTACTGCGGCGCGATCGGTTGGGTCGATGCCGATCGCTCAATCGGAGAACTCAACGTGGCGATCCGAACGTTCTGGGTTGAGCACGACCAACTCTGTTTCGGAACCGGTGGTGCAATCACATGGGATTCCACTGCGGAGGATGAATGGGCGGAGACCGAACTCAAAGCATCTCGCCTCATCGCTCTTGCGTCGGATCACGCATCATGAATGACCGAACCGTCTCGATCAACGGGGCGCTCGTCGCTGCATCGACAACCGGAGTCTCGATGAACGACCACGGTTTCCTCCTTGGCGACGGAGTCTTCGACACGCTCATTGTCCGCAACGGGAAACCAATCTTTCTCGATCGTCATCTTCGTCGACTTCGAAACGGCATCGATCGTCTACAGATCGAAAACGCCCCCTCCGATTCAGAACTGAGCGAAGCGCTCCTACAACTCGTCGCAGCAAACAACGCGACCGACGCACGCGTGCGAATCACCATCACTCCGGGGCCAGGTTCATCGCCCCGACATCGCGGAACACAACCGCTCACTGTGATTTCGACCGCCCCACTCGCCGATGCGCCCTTACCGGTCTCGTTATGCGCCGTTGCGTGGACACGTAATGAGCGCTCGCCCCTCGCCGGCATCAAGTCCACAAGTTGGGGCGAAAATGCAACCATCCTTCGTTACGCAGCCGCAAAGGGTTTCGACAATGCGATTCTTTGTGACAGCACAGGGCGGCTCAGCGAATGCACGACCTCAAATCTTTTCCTTGTGATTGACGACTGCATCGTGACGCCCTCTCTTGTAAGTGGTTGCCTTCCCGGCATCATTCGAGAGGTTCTTCTCGAAGAGAATGTGGCGTCTGAACGCGATCTCTTTCCTTCCGATTTCGAACGCGCCACTGAAGCGTTCATCACGTCATCGACCACTGGCGTTGTTCCCGTTCAACGGATCGATGACCGTGTCTTCCCGACCGATGGACAGTTCACGGCGACTGCCCACGAAGCGATCGCGAAACTTTCAGCGCGCTAGACGTGTCTCAACTCATTAGGCGTGCATGCACGATGTCACCGACCGTCACGGCGACAACATCTCCATCGCACTCAACGAGCAAGCGCCCATCGTCGGCGATCGCAACAGCTCGACCCTCGAACGACGTCGTGGTGCTTTCCACTCGAACATCACGCCCGAGTGTCGCCGAAACAGCACGAACGTCATCGAGAAATCGAGTTCGCTTGCGCTCGTCATCGATTAACGTGAGATGGCGATCGTAGTGGCGAAGCCACGCGACAAGAATTTCCTCGCGGTCGACCGACTTGCCGGTGAGGTGATTCACCGAGGCTGCGGTCGCTGCGAGTTCTTCGGGAAGTTCCTCCGGCCACTCGAGGTTGAGACCCATCCCAACAACGACTGCGTCGACCTGATCATTCACCACATGGGACTCGGCCAAGATCCCCGCGAGCTTGCGGTCAGCGAAAGGTCCAGCAGCGACCACGAGATCGTTCGGCCACTTCAGGCCCGGCCGAACCCCGGCCACCTCGTCAACCGCATCGACCGCAGCCAGCCCACAGGCCAACGTCAGCAGGAAGAGGTCCTCGGGGCGCACGGATGGGCGCAGCAGAGCCGAAACGAGCAATGAGGCCCCAGCAGGGGCGATCCAGGACCGATCCAGCCGACCACGGCCGGCCGATTGGTGATCGGCGACGAGAACAACCCCCTCCGGAGCGCCTTGGGCAGCGGCCTCGAGGAGGTCTTGATTGGTCGAACCGGTCTCGGCCACCCATCGCACATCGGCGAATCGTGTGCCCGAAACCTCAGAAGTGGCGAAGGACCTGTTCACGCGTGCCACCATAGGGCGTGCTTAAAAAGATCCTTATCGCCAACCGCGGCGAAATCGCAGTGCGTGTCATCCGCGCCTGTCAGGAAATGGGCATCGCCACTGTGGCGGTGTACTCAGATCTCGATCGTGACGCCCTCCATGTGCGCCTCGCCGACGAGGCCTACGCACTTGGCGGCACAACGGCAGCCGAGAGTTACCTCAACACCGAGCTGATCCTCGACGTCATCGAGCGCAGCGGTGCCGACGGCGTACATCCCGGTTATGGCTTCTTCTCCGAGAACACCGACTTCGCTCGCGCCATCACTGAGCGCGGCGTCACGTTCATTGGTCCGCCCCCCGGCGCAATCGAAATCATGGGCGACAAAGTCTCCAGTCGTATCGCTGCACAGGCTGCAGGTGTCAATGGTGTTCCCGGCACGACCGAATTCCTTAACGATGCATCTGAAGTCATCGCATTTGGCAAGGAGCATGGTTGGCCTGTCGCAATCAAGGCCGCCTATGGCGGCGGCGGTCGTGGCATGCGCGTTGTTCGTAGCGAGGACGAAGCTGCCGAAGCATTCGATTCCGCTCAGAGCGAAGCGCTCAAGGGCTTCGGCCGAGCCGAGTGCTACGTCGAGCGCTACCTCACGTGGCCCCGCCACATCGAGATGCAGATCATCGGCGACACCCACGGAAACTGCGTCTGGATTGCTGAGCGCGACTGTTCCGCGCAGCGACGCCACCAGAAACTTGTCGAAGAAAGCCCGGCACCGAACTTTCCGCCCGAGATTCGTCAAGCGATGGGTGAAGCAGCCGTCACCGTTGCAAAGGCATGCGGTTACTTCAACGCCGGCACCGTCGAGTTCCTTTTCCAGGATGGCGAGTTCTACTTCCTCGAAATGAACACGCGCCTTCAGGTCGAACATCCCGTCACCGAAATGGTGTCGGGTATCGACCTCGTTGCCGAACAGATTCGCGTTGCGTCAGGTCTTCCGCTTTCGTTCACTCAAGAGTCGATCGAATTGTCGGGTCACGCGATTGAAATCCGCATCAATGCCGAGGATCCTGCACAGGGCAGGTTCCTCCCGTCCCCCGGTCACATCACAACGCTGGTTCCCCCGGCTGGTTACGGAACCCGCTGGGACGGTGGCTACGAATCCGGCGACACCGTCAGCCAGTACTACGACAACCTCGTCGGCAAACTCATCTGCTGGGGTTCCGATCGCGAAACTGCGATCCGACGCACGCTGCGCGCCCTTCGTGAGTTCCGCATCGAAGGAATTTCCACCACGATTCCCGCTGATGTTGCCATCCTCGAACATCAGGACTTCGTCGACGGCATCCACTCCACCAAGTGGGTCGAAGACACTCTTGACCTCAGCAATGTTGGAAGCACTGCAACGGTTACCGACGGCGAGACTGAAGCAAAGGTCCAGCGCGACGTCGACGTCGAAGTCAATGGCAAGCGCTTCTCGGTAAAGGTCTTCGTCCCCGAGTCACAGGCCGGCGCAGTTGTCGCCGGTGGTGCCGCTGGTGGCGCAAGCCGTCCCCGTCGTTCAGGTGGCGGCGGTGGCGCCGGTGCCGGTGGCGGCTCGGGCGCAGTTGCCGTCCCCATGCAGGGAACCATCGTCAAGATCCTCGTTGAGGTCGGACAAGAAGTCGAAGCAGGCGCAACCGTGTGCGTGCTCGAAGCCATGAAGATGGAAAACAACATCTCCGCCGACAAGGCCGGCACCGTCAAAGAGATCAAGGTCGCCGTCGGCGATTCGGTTGGCTCGGGCGATGTCGTTGTGGTGATCGAGTAATCGACCGTCTCTGGTCACCTCTCGAGGTGTGATTCATCCTCACGTATCAAGAGATTGAACTCGGTTTGAACCACGTCTCTTCAGATCGTCGCGAATCATCTCGAGCGTTTCCCGCGAGGCCAGCTTTGAAAGTGTCTCCAGGAGTTCGTTGTGGTCGCTCATTCCCGAAGGGTCACGGGCCATGAGATCGCGCTTCACAAACGGGAAGCCGACATCGAGCAGCTGACGCCAAAAGGCATGAGTCGGATTCAGTGGATGACCCGACCGAATCGCATCGAAAACCACCGTCATCGCCACCACATCTTGTGGCAGATAGGACGGGTTTACCTCACGAAGTGCTCGCACCGAGGGCTCACTCATCTTTCGACCGAGTTCACGTTCAAACGAGTCGAGAAAGCGCTGTACCAAGGAGTTGTACGGGTAGACCGCCGCTAGCTCCACTCCCTCGGCCAGAAGGTGTCGTGAAATCGCAAGTTCACCTTCGGTGATGACATCGCGCTTCGATATCGGATTCGCATATCCCTCGACGAATCGACATAACGCATCTCGAGCAACCGTCGTCATATCGAACGCGAGAAAATACGACTGCAAGTGGTACCCGTGGTTCCACGAGTCAGTGCACGCCCAAACATCGGCTTCAAGACTCCATCCCGTGGCGAGCAATTCGCCCATGCCAGCGAGCGGCCCAATGCAACTGTCGTTGAGAAGGTAAAGCCGATCACATTCGGCGACGATGGACTCGTATCTTTCGAATGCCGTGAACCACGAGGCAAAGTCGAATCCTGAATTCTTTCGCCACAGCAGCGCCTCGGCGCCAAGAGACCCGACAGGTTCCGCTTTGGATGAGTCGATGATGACGACAGCTATGTCCTGCGCTTGAAGCGAAGCGACAAGCCATCGAAGCGGCTCTGCGGACTCCATGTGATTCCGATAGGCGGAAATGAACGCGACAGATCTGGCGTTACTCGCGGCCGCCCTTAGTGATTCAACATCTCCAAATTCAACTCGAATCGATCCAAGGCCAACATCTTCGAGACGAGCTCTTGGTGTCAGAAGTCGAAATCGAGAATCAATTGGTGTAGCAAAAAGTTCTTGGTTGCTTGAAACGTCGACTACTCGAACATTTGATGCGTTCTCGAGGTAGTCGGCTATCGCGATACTGAATCCGCAGTTGAGCACGTGATGTCCGGATCGAACCACATCGGCTCGGGGTTCCGTCGCACTGAAACGAGCGATTTCGACATCGTCAACGAAGACCGCTAACTGAACTGCTTCGTCCGGGCCTTCTGCGTCGTAGGCCCACCCGATGAGCGTCGGAAACCATTGGTCGACGTGACCACGGATACTCGACTTGGCGCCTCGCCGTCTGCCCACTGTCGCCCGCACCTTTACCGTTTGTACTTCGCTCGAGGTGGAGAGCCCAACGTCTCCGAAGCAGAAAAGATAGCCCACACAACTATCGGGCTCTCTTGCCGGAGCACACCAGCTGCGAGTGTTAACTCACCCAACCGCTGGGTGATGGCAATGGCAGATCGAGATAGGTGACGATGCCAGGCTTGGCCTCGTACTCCCCCGATTCTCGGCGCTCCACGAATGACTCGTAAGCGACTGAGGGTAGGTCGTGGCGGTGCTTAGCGGGTGGAGATAACGAGCGTCCCGCCAACAGTGTCGGGCCAACCCCGATGGAGCCCACCGCCGATGCCCGTTCCAAAAATCATCAGCACCGCAGCAAAACCAAATGGGCCTAGCGGAAGGGCCAATGGCGACCACGGCAACAATGCACGAAGTCCGCATTGGGTCGCAGTCGGACGACCACCGTCGACATAGCGAACAACCCGCAGTCCAAACATCAACTTGCCAAGTGTCTTCTGACCAACCGAAGTGAAAACAAAGTCGTAGGCAACTCCGAACGCGAGCGCCACTGGAAGTAGCCATACGGGCACATCAAGCTGCAATTGACCATCGATTGTTTTCGCCGTTATCGCGATGACGATGAGGACGGGCAGAGCGACAACCGCCAGATCGAGAGCGCGTGCACCAAAGCGAGGCCCGGGAGCAGCCAGGCTGAATGGGCCCGATGCTGGGAAATCTTTTGCCGTCGGAACTTTTCGAGGGGCGCCGATGGGATCGGTCTGCTCACTCTGCTGCATCGGTCAACGCCTCGGCCATTGAAGGGTGCACAAACAGCGATTCGTGAAGATCGGTAACGCGGAGACCTGCGCTTACAGCGAGTGCAAGAACCGCGATCAACTCAGCAGCGTGGCGGCCAACGATTGAACCACCAAGCACCACGCCAGTAGCGGGATCGGAAATGATCTTCACGAACCCACGAGAATCATCTTCAATAAGTGCTTTCGCGTTGGCCGAGAACGGCACCTTTGTGACTCGAATTTTTCGGCCCATTGCGAACGCATCGGCTTCGGCCAGACCGACATCGGCGATTTCGGGTTCGGTGAAAATGGCTGATGCGGCCTTTTCGTAATCAATATGGCGATGTGGTCCGACGTGGGGGCCCATTGCGTGTTCAGCGATCTTGCGGCCTTGCAGCGAAGCAACCGATGACAACGGAAGTTTTCCGGAGACATCGCCAGCGGCGTACACATGTTGGAGCGAACTCTGACAGTTGTGATTGATCTTTACGTAGCCATCAACCAGTTCCACACCTGCCTCGACGAGGCCAAGGTTGTCGGTGTTCGGAATCGAACCGATGGCCAAGAGCGCGTGCGAACCGTGAACGATTCTTCCGTCGGTGCATTCAATGGTGATGCCATCAGCACCAACAGACGAACTCAACGCTTTTGCGCCTTTCAACAGGTGAACTCCGCGAGCAAGAAAATCTGCTTCGAGAGCGGCGGCAACCTCGGGATCTTTCAACGGAAGAACTTGCTGGCGACTCACGATGAGCGTGACTTCGCTTCCGAAGGACTTGAACATGTGGACGAATTCAACACCGGTAACACCCGAACCAATCACGACAAGATGTTCAGGAAGGGTGGAAGGCGGATACGCATCGCGCGTTGTGAGCATGCGCTCTCCGTCGACATGGGCCCACTCAGGGATGCGGGGACGACTACCGGTCGCAATAAGTACAACATCAGCATCGATTTCAAGGGGACCATCCGCTGTGTCGGCGATGACCTGATGGGGCCCGACCATTCGGCCTGTGCCGTGAAGCAGTCTCACGCCCTGGCTTTCGAGCAATGTGGTCGTCGAGCGTTCGAGACGCTTGCCGATCGTTTCGATGCGGTGGCGCAGCGCATCGAAATCGAGATTGGCTGTGACATCGGTAAGCCCCATGCGCTGCGCATCATTGATCGTGCCAAGCGCTCCGCCAGTGGCGATCATGGCCTTTGATGGAATGCAATCACGAAGGTGAGCGGCCCCACCCACGAGGTCTTTCTCGATCATCGTGACCTCAGCGCCTAAACGAGCCGCGTAGGTTGCAGCGGTATTGCCCGCTGGTCCCCCGCCGATGATCACGAATCGCTTGGCCATGAAGGCTCAGGCTACCGGCGGAAGATTGCCGGGTGACTCGCTTTCAGCGACTCACCCGCAGAGTTCACACCAGATTCACGAAGGTTCAGTACGTTGCTCGTGCGATCGAACGTAGGCGATGGTCGGG
>Ga0114960_10000768_pt1 | contig 26389 bp, 29 predicted proteins | sample C_130625_MF_Meta_FD_92637 | JGI IMG/M metagenome (GOLD analysis project Ga0114960, IMG submission 92637) | Freshwater microbial communities from Lake Croche, Canada to study carbon cycling - C_130625_MF_MetaG | ecosystem: Environmental > Aquatic > Freshwater > Lake | place: Lake Croche, Canada... | reverse complement strand
GGTGCAACCGTTCTTCCTGAACGTTCGCAAATTTTCGCGGCTGTGGCAATGAAGGGGAAACGCCATCTCCAAGTTTTTGGTGGCGATCAAGCATGATCGCGGCTTCTGCTGGTGCATTCATAGAGAGTCTCCCATAAGTTCTCAATCATCACATGACCGTTGATGCTTGGGTAAGAAATCAATCGGACTAAGTTCGCGGTTTTTTTGAGTATAGAACTTTCCGTCGGTTGCTGGCTCATTGACTGGAACTGTCAAATATTCAGTGGAATTAATTCGCTCATGTTGTTTATCAGAGAAATAACCTTTCTTGACAATACCTACAAAGAGGCGTCCACTCGATAAATACATAAATGTATAAATACAACCATTGATTGAAAGACTTTTTCATGCGTAAAAACTCGTCCCTAGCCATCCAATTCGCAAATTCAATTTGGGTTTTATGGGCCATCTGTGGATACCAAACTGCTGTCGCGCAAGCGAACGATATGGTTGCAAAACTCAAACAGTCTCAAACATTAACGTGTATTCCAGAAGAAACTGTGTTTTGCTCTAATGTACATGTCAATTGCGCAGGGAGAACAAAAATCCCCACCTTCACTTTCAAAGTGCAATCTAAAGCCAATGCCATCACCTTAACAGTCCCACCCGCATTCAAAGAATTCACTGAAACATACCAGAACATCCGCGTGGAATGGGATGAAGAAGGCCAAGCTGTGGTTATCAATCCATCAGACAACAAGGGCTACATCAAAATATCTAAAGATGGGCAGTATGTTTTTAGACACTACCCTAGGCAACAAGAAGGCGTGATGTCAATCGGGAAGTGTGAACCCTAAGTCCATTCGCATCTAATAGCGAGTTGTTATAACTCGCAGGAAAAAAAGAAATAAGACATTGGCGGAAGCGGTGAGATTCGAACTCACGAACGGTTTCCCGTTGCCGGTTTTCAAGACCGGTGCAATCGACCACTCTGCCACGCTTCCTTATCGTGTCTGGTCAAGCAGGGATATTCTAACCAGCTCCAGATACATCGGTCTGCGGCAGAAAAAGGGATTGCAAGTCGCTCAAAAAATCAAACCCTTTGTCGGTAGGTTTGATACGTGAATAGTCATTAGCGAGCAAACCCTTTTCCTGCGCCATTTGCAAGTTTTTCTCAATCGCTGAAAGCGGCATGCCGGTTCGTTCGCTAAAAGCATTCAAGGGCACACCTTCTCTCAACCGCAATGCGTTCAGCATGAATTCAAATGGCAATTCACTGCGGCTGACTTCGTTGCATTGCGCCACAGCCGCACCTGTCATCGACTTTTGCATGTATAAACTTGGCTCGCGGTGTCTCACCATGCGGCAGACGCGGTGCGCAAAACTGAGTTTGCTGTGTGCGCCAGCACCCAGCCCCAAGTAATCACCGAACTGCCAGTAATTGGTGTTGTGCCAGCAGCGGTGCCCCTCCTGTGCAAACGCAGACACCTCATAGCGTTGCAAATGGTGTTTCGATGTTTGTTCGACGATGAGATCTAACATGTCATAGGCCAAATCGTCTGGCGGCAGGCCTGACGGTGTGTATTTCGCAAACAAGGTGTTGGGTTCAATGGTCAAGTGGTAAATGGATAAATGTGGCGGTTTCAAACTCAGCGCGGTCGCCAAATCGGTTTGCAAATCCGCCAGGTCCTGCCCTGGCAAGGCGTACATCAAATCAATATTGAAAGTGTCAAATGCCTGCGCCGCCTCTTGCACCGCAGCCATGGCTTGCGATGCATCATGTACTCTGCCTAAGGCCTTCAAATGTGTATCGTTAAAACTTTGCACGCCTACCGACAACCGTGTCACCCCAGCTTGGCGGAACGCATGAAACCGGTCCTTTTCGAAGGTGCCGGGGTTGGCTTCTAGCGTGATTTCACAATCAGGCACCAAAGGCAAGCGTGCACGCAAATCACTGATTAATCGCGCAATGCCTTTGGCAGAAAACAAACTCGGCGTGCCTCCGCCTATGAAAATACTGTGCACAGGCCTGCCCCAAATAAGCGGCAAACTCCCTTCTAAGTCCATACAAAGTGCATCAAGGTAAGCCTGCTCAGGTAAACCGCTGTCAGCGTTTTGCAGATGAATCACTTCCTTGCTTGCCACTTCAGACCGCCATTCATGCGAATTGAAATCGCAATAGGGACATTTTTTCAAACACCATGGCAAATGCACATACACCGACAACGGCGGCAGCGAAGTCAATGACAACGTACCCGGGCGCATCAGATGCGCAATATCTAAGTTCATGCCAGCCAGCGTTGTTGCATCAATTCGCACATCAAGCGTGCCGCTTGTCCTCGGTGACTGCGCGTATTTTTTTCAACTTCGCTCATTTGTGCAAACGTCATGTTCACTTCTGGAATGAACATCACCGGATCAAAACCAAAGCCTTTGTCGCCACGCAACTCCCGCGTAATTTCGCCTACCGCTCGACCGCTGGCGATCAAAGGTTCAGGGTCATCGGCGTGACGCAACGCCACCAACGTACTGACGAGTGCAGCGCGGCGATTGCTCGTGTTTTGCATTTGCTCCAGCAAGGCGCGGCGGTTGTTGTCATCGCTTTTCTCATAGCCAAATTGGGTGCAATAAAAAGCGGTTTGCACGCCTGGCAAACCATTGAAGGCGTCCACACACAAACCTGCGTCATCGGCAAGCGCAGGCAAACCGCTGATGCGGCTGGCGTGACGCGCCTTGGCCAAAGCGTTCTCGACAAAGGTATGAAAAGGTTCTTCTGCTTCGGGAATATTCAATTCGGCTTGGGCAATCAATTGCAAACCCAGCGGCGCAAACATGGCCTGCAATTCGGCCAATTTGCCCTTGTTATTGGACGCCAGGACAATGGTTTTCATCACTGGTTCAAAGCCGCTTTTTGCAATGAAACCAATTCGCGTATGCCTTTGTCAGCCAGCGCCAGCAACTGGTCCATTTCAGTCCGGCTGAAAGCTGCGCCCTCTGCCGTACCTTGCACCTCCACAAAACCGCCTGAACCCGTCATCACCACATTCATATCGGTATCACAAACAGAGTCTTCCACATATTCAAGGTCCAGCAAAGCAACGCCATGCAGCAAACCGACCGAGATGGCAGCCACGTGATCGATGATGGGCGTCTCGCTGAGTTTTCCGCTTTGTAGTAAGCCATTGACTGCATCCTGCGCCGCCACGAAAGCGCCGGTGATGGCCGCAGTGCGGGTCCCGCCATCGGCTTGCAATACATCGCAATCGAGTTGAATGCTGCGCTCACCTAGTTTTTGGAGATCAAACACCGCCCGCATGGAGCGCCCTATCAATCGCTGAATTTCCTGGGTACGTCCACTTTGTTTTCCCTTGGCAGCCTCGCGGTCGCTGCGGGTGTGGGTGGCGCGTGGCAACATGCCGTATTCAGCGGTGACCCAGCCCTCGCCAGAGCCGCGTTTGTGCGGTGGCACTTTTTCCTCCACTGAAGCAGTGCATAACACTTTGGTATTGCCAAATTCAACCAATACGGATCCTTCCGCATGCATGGTGAAGTTGCGGGTGATGCGAACCGCACGCAACGCGTCGTTAGCGCGGGTCTGTCGAGATGCAATAAATGTCATGGTTAAAAACAAGCAATGTGAATGAAGCCGCCATTGTCGTTCAGACAATCGCTGACGCCTGAGATAATGATGGTTTTAGAAATGAGAGCGACATGTCCCTGCAAAGCATGACCGGTTATGCCAGCGCCCAGACTCAAGTTGGCACTGACTCGTCAGCAGCACATGGTTTGCGCCTCGGACTTGAAATCCGCTCGGTCAACAGCCGTTACCTAGACCTCAGTTTTCGTTTGCCCGAAGAGTTGCGCCAATTCGAACCCGCCCTGCGTGAACTGATCGGCAAACATATCAAGCGCGGCAAAGTAGAAATGCGCGTCCATCTGGAGTCTGCCGCTGAGCTTGTGCTGTCCGCACCTGACACGCCTTTGCTGAAAAACTTGGTGGGCATTCAAAACCACATACGCATGTGGCTGCCTGATGCGCCGCTGCTGTCAGTGTCCGAAGTCATGCGCATGGCCTCAAACAGCAATCCTGTATTGCAGCAAGATATTTCTGCTGACGTCATGGCATTGGCCAACACCGTCATTTCTCAATTGTGCGAAGCCAGACACCGTGAAGGCCTCAAACTCGCTGACGATTTACTCAGTCGCGCCAAGCAATTGCACACCTTGTCTGAACAAGCGCTGCCTTTGGTGCCGCAGGCAGTGGCATTGCAAAAGCAGAAATTTTTGGAGCGCTGGCGCGAAGCCTTGGCCTTGGCCGATGCGCAGGCTTTGCCTGAAACCGTCCACGAGAGGGCGCTGGCAGAGGCAGCAAGCTTCGCCATTCGTGCCGATGTGGCTGAAGAAATCACCCGTCTGAAAACCCATTTAGATGAAATTGCCAGGCTCTTAAAGCAAAAGAAACAAGCCGAGGGCGTCGGTAAACGGCTGGACTTCTTAATTCAGGAATTGCACCGTGAAGCCAATACCTTGGGCTCCAAATCCAGCGCCATCGAACTCACACGCATTTCGCTGGACATGAAAGTGTTGATCGAGCAAATGCGTGAACAAGTACAAAATCTCGAATGATGACTACTTATCCTGGCAATTTATTTGTGGTGGCTGCTCCCAGCGGGGCCGGTAAATCCAGCCTCGTCAAAGCCTTGATGGAGCTTGATGCAGGCGTGCAACCGTCGGTGTCGCACACCACCCGAGCGCCACGCGGCCAAGAGTTTGACGGACGCGAATATTTTTTCATCAACAACGAGGAATTTGACCGCATGGTGGCCGAGGGCGCGTTTTTGGAATGGGCACATGTACATGGCAACCGCTATGGGACATCTCGTGCCACCATTGAAGAACGCATTGCCAACGGCATGGACGTCATCCTCGAAATTGATTTTCAAGGTGCTGTACAGATCAAGAAAATATTTGCCAACGCGGTGTTGATCTTTATTCTGCCCCCCAGCATGACCGAATTACGCGCACGTTTGCAACGCCGTGGCGAGGACAGCCCCGCAGTGATTGAATTACGCTTGGAAAATGCTGCACAAGAAATGGCACAGGCGCATGAATTTGACTTCGTTATAATTAACCAACTTTTTGACAAAGCCTTGTTCGACCTCAAGGCCATTGTTCATGCGCAAAGACTCAAATACGCGTCCCAGCGCCGAAGCAGGTCAGATATTTTTCAGGCTTTAAACCTCACTTAACCGATCCGGAGCACACCACCATGGCACGCATTACCGTTGAAGACTGTCTCGCACAAATCCCCAACCGCTTCCAATTGGTACTGGCTGCCACTTACCGCGCACGCATGCTGGCTCAAGGCCATACCCCGAAAATTGAGAGCAAAAACAAGCCAGGCGTCACTGCTTTGCGCGAAATTGCCGCAGGTAAAGTGGGCATAGAAATGCTGAAAAAAGTACCCGGCTAACAGCCAATCGCATTTTCTTCCCCAAAAACACCGCCAAGTCGGTGTTTTTTTTCGACATTTTTTGCTCGACAGAGGGCAAAACGCTACATTTAGGCCATGGCAACCCTCGTCGCTCAAAAACCTTCACCTCCAACGCCTGCCAGTAACGCTGCGGCAGCGAGTTTTGCGTCGCTGGTCGCCAAACTCGATTACCTGGGAGCAGAAGGCATAGAGCAGGTACGTCGCGCCTACAAATTTGCCGATGAAGCGCATCTGGGCGTATCCCGCCGCAGCGGCGAACCCTACATCACACATCCCATCGCGGTGGCTTTGCAATGCACCGAATGGAAACTAGATAGCCAGGCCTTGATGGCCGCGTTGCTGCATGATGTGATGGAAGACTGCGGTATCAGTAAAACCGATTTGTTGGAAAAATTCGGTCCTACCGTGGCAGAACTCGTCGACGGCCTGACCAAGTTAGACAAATTGAGCTTTGACACGCAAGAGGAAGGTCAGGTTGAATCGTTTCGAAAAATGCTGTTGGCCATGGCTCGCGATGTGCGCGTTATTCTGGTCAAGCTGGCTGACCGCACCCACAATATGCGCACCATGGAGGCGATGCCACGCACCCGTTGGAAAGCCATCAGCAGCGAAACCATGGAAATTTATGCGCCTATCGCGCACCGTCTGGGATTGAATCAGACTTACCGCGAATTGCAGGACTTGAGCTTCAAACACCTCAAACCCTGGCGGTATGCAGTTCTCGAAAAAGCAGTGATGCGCGCACGCAACCGCCGCCGCGATTTGCTGCAAAAACTCCAACTTGAAGTAGAGACTTCATTTCACCAAGCCAAGCTCAGCATCAGCATCTTCGGTCGGGAAAAAACGCTTTACTCCATTTACCAAAAGATGCGCGGCAAGCACCTGAGCTTTGCCCAAGTTACCGATATTTATGGCATGCGCATTCTGCTGCCCAGTCTGATCGATTGCTACACCGGTTTAGGCATATTGCATCAACTCTACAAACCGGTTCCGGGTAAATTTAAGGACCATATCGCCATCGCCAAAATCAACGGTTACCAATCGCTGCACACCACCCTGGTCGGTCCTGCAGGCATCAATGTCGAGTTTCAATTGCGCACTGAAGCCATGCATTTGGTGGCAGAGTCAGGCGTGGCCGCGCATTGGCTTTATAAATCCCATGACACCAGTGAAAAAGCCGAGAGGCTGGGAACGCAATGGCTACAGTCCTTATTGGACATACAAGACGAAACACGAGACGCCACCGAGTTTTGGGACCATGTCAAAGTGGATTTGTTCCCCGACGCCGTTTATGTATTCACGCCTAAAAGCCACATCATGGCTTTGCCGCGCGGGGCAACCGTTGTTGATTTCGCCTATGCCGTGCATAGCAATGTCGGCGACCGCGTCGTGTCAGCGCGAATCAACAGAGAGCCTGTGTCCCTGCGCACCGAGTTACGCAACGGAGATGTGATCGAAGTCGAAACCGCCGAGGAAGCCACACCCAATCCGGCGTGGCTGGCGTTTGTGCGCACAGGCAGAGCACGATCCAAAATCAGGCACTACCTGAAAACCCGGGCTCAAACAGAATCACTGGACTTGGGTGAAAAATTATTGGCGCAGGCGCTGCGCGCCGAAGGTTTCATCAGCCTGCCTGCCCATGACCACACGCACAAATCCTTATGGGAAAAATTATTGCGCTTTACCGGCAGCAAAACCCGCGAGGAACTGCTGACCGATCTGGGCTTGGGTAAACGCGTCGCCAGCATTGTGGCCAAACGCTTGGTTCGCCTGCTGGCTGATTTAGGTGAACGCCCTGACCCACTGCTGCTCAGCCGAGAGCGATTCACGGCCCATGAAACCGTGTCCCAAGGTGGTGTGGTGGTTGACGGCAGCGACAACGCTTCGGTCACCTATGGGCAATGTTGCCACCCGGTACCCGGGGACACTATCGTTGGCTATCTGGGGCGCGGCGAGGGGTTGGTGGTACATGTGCAGGACTGCCATGTGGCGCAACGCCTACAACACAAGGACAGTGAAAGATTCATCACGGTGGAATGGTCGGATGAACCGATTCGCAATTTTGAAGCGGGTATTGTGGTGACTGTGCTCAACGGCAAAGGCGTGCTGGCCAGCGTAGCGGCGGCTATCACCTCGGCACAGGCTGACATCAAACTGGTCAGCATGGCTGACGAAGTCAGCGGTAAACAAGCCACCGATTTGCGTTTTTTGATTGCCGTTCAAGATACGACACATCTGGAAAGCGTATTGAGCAGTTTGCAACGACTGCCTTCTGTCAGCCAAGCCAAACGATCCAACTCCAACAGACATTCCTAAATCTGGCGACAGGTCAGTCAGACTTTGGCGGGTAGGCTACCTGAATCACTTCAATATCCTGCGTTCCTGCCGGGGTTTGCAATCTGACCATATCCCCGACTTTAGACTTCAGTAATGCGCGGGCAATGGGAGATACCCAACTCACCTGTGCATTCAAACTGTCGGCTTCGTCAATGCCTAGGATAGTGATAGTTTTGGCATGCCCTTGGTCGTCTTCATAGGTGACAGTCGCGCCAAAAAACACCTGATCACTGCCGAAATGAACCGCCGGGTCGGTCACACTGGCCAATTCCAAGCGTTTGGTTAAAAACCGAATGCGCCTATCAATTTCACGCAAGCGTTTTTTCCCGTAAATATAGTCACCGTTTTCAGAACGATCGCCGTTGCTGGCCGCCCAATGCACAATCTCCACCACCTTGGGGCGTTCATCGTCAATCAAGGCGAGCAACTCTGTGCGCATACGCGCATAGCCTTGCGGCGTGATGTAGTTTTTACTGCCACTAGGAATCGCTGCAAGGCCCTCATCTTCATCGTCGTCTTCGCTGTTGACTTCGCGAGTGAATGCTTTGCTCATGGTTGGCCGTGGTTATTCATCAGAAAAATTTGCATGGCATTTAAACAGGTATTTGGACGAAATGGCTGCCCAAATTTGCAATGACCCGATCAGCAATAGCCAAGCTTGCGGTAATACCGGGCGATTCGATGCCGAATAAATTGACCAATCCCGCGACACCGTGCGCATCGGGTCCCTGGATTTGGAAATCAGCATCAGCACTGCCCTTGGGAACAATCTTCGGTCGAATGCCTGCATACGCAGGCTGTAAAGCATCGTCAGCTAAATGGGGCCAATATTGACGAATGGCGCCATAAAAGACTTCTGCACGCTGGGGATTGACGGTGTAATCCTCAGCTTCTACCCATTCAACATCAGGGCCAAAACGCGCTTGCAGTCCTAAGTCCAATGTCAGATGCACGCCAAGTCCACCGGGTTCAGGCACGGGATAAATCAAACGAGAAAAAGGCGAACGCCCGGCGAGCGAAAAATAATTGCCTTTGGCTAAATAAGCTGTCGGGATTTTTTCTGCTGCCATTGAAGAACAAGTGCGGGCCAGTCCAATCGCCTGATGCCCCGCAGCATTCACCACAGATTCAGCAAGCAAATCCTCTTCTACGCCGTCGCATATGACAGTTAAACGCACGCCCTCAGGTGTTGCTTGAATTTTTTTCACACTGCTGTTCAATGCCAAACTGGCACCATGCCGCTCTGCGTCACCCAATAAAGCCAACATATAGGCACGGCCATTGATGATGCCCGTCGATGGTGACAGCAGCGCTCCCTTGCAATGCAATTGATGCTCAAGCGCTATGGCTTCAGATGCTGACAGCAATTGCAAATCGTCGACGCCGTTGGCACTGGCACGCGCTTGAATTTTTTGCAGATCGTTCAGTTGCTCATTTGAAGTAGCAACAATCAATTTGCCACATTGGCTGTATTCAACGCCGTATGAATCACAAAAAGCGTAAAGTTTTTTTCTTCCATCGACACACATATTTGCTTTGAGTGAACCTGCGGGGTAATAAATGCCTGCATGAATCACTTCGCTGTTGCGTGCACTGGTTTCAAGCCCGAAATCTGCATTGCGTTCCAAAATGATGACTTCTTTGCCTTCGCGTGCCAGCGCACGGGCGCAAGCCAATCCAACTGCGCCTGCACCAATAACGACGGCTTGAACTTGAAGAGACATATCGACTGAACTGTAAAGCTATGCGTTTCTGTGCCAAAAAAAAGGCTTAGCGTGAGAACACGCTAAGCCGTTATGAGATGGTGCGGCTGGCAGGAATCGAACCCACGACCCCTTGGTTCGTAGCCAAGTACTCTATCCAGCTGAGCTACAGCCGCACTGCTTCGCATCTTAACACGCAGTCTGCGCTGAAAAAATTCTGGTGGGCCCCCCGTGAGTCGAACACGGCACCAACGGATTATGAGTCCGCTGCTCTAACCAAGCATGAGCTAGGGGCCCGCATTTGGTCATTTTACGCATTGATCCACTGAATCATGCGAAGATCAATCTTTTCAACTGAAAGCACTGCCCCATGACCATTTCCATGTACCAAGCCAGCGTGCCGCGCATCGTCAACATGCTGACCAACCTTGACCATTTGCTCAGCAAAGCGCATGCACATGTCGAGTCAAAAAAATGGAACGAATCTGCCCTGACTCAGTTTCGCCTCTACCCCGATATGCTTCCCTTGACGCGCCAAGTGCAAATAGCCTGCGATACCGCCAAAGGTGTGGTCGCACGTTTGGCTGGGGTAGATGTTCCTGCCTATGAAGACAACGAAGTCACTCTGGCAGAACTCAAGCAACGGGTTGCCAAAACACAAGCCTTTGTTGAAGGCTTTACCGCTACTCACATTGACGGGACAGAGGATAAGGACATCGTCACCAAGCGCGGCGACGTGGAGACACATTACAAAGGCATGCAATTTTTATTGAACCACGCCATGCCAAATATTTACTTTCATGTGACCACGGTTTACGCCATCTTGCGCCACAACGGCGTGGAAATCGGCAAGCGTGATTACCTGGGCAAGGTTTAAATAATTACCTGCGGACCGCTACACACTGCCGGCTTGCACATGCTGCACCGGCAGTTTTTATTTGTGACTCAGCGCGTTGCTCACCAGTTTGGCGGTAATGTCCACGATCTGAATCATGCGGTCATAGGGCATGCGCGTCGGGCCGATCACACCCAATGTGCCTACCACCATACCATCGACCTCGTAATTCGCGCTGACCACAGATAATTCTTCAAAAGGGACGATCTGACTCTCGCCGCCAATGTAAATACGCACACCTTCTGCTTGATTGGACATGTCGAGCAATCGCATGAGTTGCGCCTTTTGTTCAAACAAATCAAACGCGCGTCTTAATTGGCCCATGTCGCTGGAAAAATCAGAAACCGAAAGCAAATTGCGTTCTCCGCTGATGACCACTTCATCCTCTGTGGAATTGATGGCTTCCGAACTGAATTGCACTGCCGCTTGCATCAAAGCAGCAATTTCGCTGCGCAATTTTTCCACTTCCTGTTGCAGCCGTTGTCGTACTTCATCGATACCCATGCCAACAAAATTTGCATTCAAATAATTGGAAGCTTCAATCAATTGAGATTGCGAAATGTCGGTGTCTGTGAAGATGACTCGGTTTTGCACATCACCATCGGGCGACACAATGATGACCAACACGCGTTTATCAGACAAGCGCAGAAATTCAATATGCCTGAAAACCGAACCTCGGCGTGGTGACATGACGACACCAACAAAATTGGAGAGGTTAGAGAGCAAACTGGCTGCATTTGCAATGACTTTTTGCGGTTGCTCTGGCGCTAACGTCGGTGCATGTAAGTCATCGCGGTTCACCGTGAGCATGGTGTCGACAAACAGTCGGTAACCTTTGGCGGTGGGAATTCGACCCGCTGAAGTGTGCGGGCTGACAATCAACCCCAACTCCTCCAGATCGGCCATGACATTGCGTACCGTGGCTGGCGACAATTCAATCCCGTTGGCCCGCGACAAGGTGCGGGAACCCACCGGTTGACCGTCGGCAATATAGCGCTCAACCAGGGTTTTCAACAGAAACTTGGCACGATCGTCCAGCATGGTCATCCTTTCGAATCATTTTAATGATGTAATTTGCCCATGAGCCTGACATTCCGCCACATTGCCCTGATCGGCAAACACCATTCCGCTTTCAACACTGCCCCGCCCGAACAAGCCCGGCAAGTACTGACGTCGCTGACCGAGTGGCTAAAGAAATTGGGCGCAGAGGTATTTTTGGAAAAGGACTCTGCTCAGCAAATTGGACTGGAAGTGGCCCCAACTTTGGATATTCAAGGCATTGCAGACCAATGCGATCTGGCGCTTGTGGTTGGGGGTGACGGTACCATGCTTGGCTTTGGGCGTCAGTTGGCACCTCACGGCGTTCCCTTGATCGGTATCAATCAGGGGCGACTGGGGTTCATTACCGATATAGCCTTGAACCAGTTGGAAGCCAATTTGGAACCCATGCTGTTTGGCGAATACGAACAAGATCACCGGGTCATGATGCATTCTCAGGTATGGCGCGGCAGTGAGTGTGTGATGGAAGCGCAAGCCTTGAACGATGTGGTGGTCAACCGAGGCGCTACCACCGGTATGGTCGAGTTGCGCGTCAGCATTGACGGCCATTTTGTCGCCAACCAACGCGCAGATGGTCTGATCATCGCCACACCCACAGGATCCACCGCGTATTCATTGTCAGCCGGTGGGCCACTGCTTCAGCCTTCACTGGGCGGGTTGGTGATGGTGCCTATCGCTCCTCATAACCTGTCAAACCGACCCTTGGTGCTGGCTGATTCGGTTGAAATCCAGATAGAACTGGTGGCCGGACGAGATGCCAGTGCGAATTTCGACATGCAGTCTCTTGCCTCGCTTTGGATAGGCGATCAGGTAAGGGTACGTAAATCACAACACCATGCAGTGTTTCTACACCCCCGTGGCTGGAGTTACTTTGACACACTCAGACAAAAACTGCATTGGAACGAGGGAGGCTCATGAGTTTGCAACGCATCAGTCTGCGCGACTTCGTCATCGTGCGCCAACTCGAACTGGATATAGCTAATGGCTTTAGCGTACTCAGTGGCGAGACGGGTGCTGGCAAATCCATTTTGATCGATGCATTGCAACTGGTGCTGGGTGCGCGAGCTGACACGGGTGTCGTGCGTGAGGGTGCCACACGTACCGAAATCAGCGCCGGTTTTGCGGCGGGTTCAATGGTCAATCAATGGCTTCACGATAATGGGTTTGACCAAAGCGATGAGTTGCTGCTTAGACGCAGCATAGACACGCAAGGCAAAAGCCGGGCTTGGATCAACGGCAGCGCAGCGACGGCTGCGCAATTGCGCGAAATTGGTGACCAGTTGGTTGACATCCACGGTCAACATGCTTGGCAAAGCCTGACCAAGCCCAGCGCAGTTCGCGGTTTACTGGACGCCTACGCTGGTGTGGACTCACGCAGCCTGCTTCAAACTTGGGACTACTGGCGAACGACTCAAGAGACCCTCTCCAACGCACGCTTGGCCCAAAACCAATTACAACAAGAACGCGAACGCCTGGCCTGGCAAATCGGTGAAGTCGACAAACTCTCCCCTCGAGCTGACGAATGGGAAGACTTGAACACACAACACACCCGACTCTCCCATGCGCAGTCATTGATGGATGCAGCCCAAACGGCTTTGCAACATCTGAACGCTGAAGACGATGCGGCCACGCACAGCTTGTCCCAAGCACACAACGCTTTGCTGGAACAAAGCCATATCGAGCCCGAGTTTCAAGTGCTGGCCGACCAACTCGCCCAGTGTTTGGCTCAAGCCGAGGATGCCGCTCACAGTCTGCAAGCTTGGCTGCGCCGTGCCGACCTGGACCCGCAAGGTCTGCAAGAGCTGGACGCCCGACTAGGGCTTTGGGTCTCTCTGTCACGACGTTACAAGCGCACACCTGCTGAGCTGCCAGACCTTTACGCCAGCTGGCAACTTGAATTGCAAAAGCTGGACGCTGCCGCTGATCTTGCTGCGCTTGAAAAAGCGGAACAAGCCGCGTCTCAGGCCTTTATAAAGCAAGCCAAGTTGCTCAGTAAAGCCCGCGCAACAGCGGCCCCCCAATTAGCCGCCAGCATCACCGCAGCCATGCAGCATTTGGGCATGCAGGGCGGCCGTTTTGAAGTTTTGCTGGAAAACTTGCCCGAACCCGCCAGCCATGGTCTGGAGGACATTCAGTTTTTGGTCGCCGGTCATGCCGCCAGCACGCCACGTCCGGTCGGCAAGGTGGCCTCAGGCGGTGAGTTGTCGCGTATTGCGCTGGCTATCGCCGTGACCACCAGCCAATTGGGCACTGCACAAACGCTTATTTTTGACGAGGTCGATGCCGGTGTCGGTGGCGCCGTCGCTGAAACCGTCGGTCGCTTGATGAAGCAACTCGGGCGCGACCGCCAGGTGCTGGCCGTCACCCATTTGCCGCAAGTAGCAGCCTGCGCAGACAACCATTGGGTGGTCTCCAAGCAATCCGACAAACAAGGCAGTTTCAGCGCGGTTGAATCAGTTGCTGGCGAACAGCGCGTGAGCGAGATTGCACGCATGCTAGGCGGTGAGCGTCTCTCAGAAACCACCCACGCACATGCGCGCGAAATGCTGCAAGCCATGGCTGCAACTTCAGCTCCCAAATCCAAGCCACGGGTGGCTAAAACATGAAACGCGAACTCGTGCTTATCACCGGCATGGCAGGTTCAGGCAAATCCATAGCCTTGCACGCACTGGAGGACGCTGGCTATTACTGCGTCGACAACCTGCCGCCAGAATTGCTGATGCCCTTTGTACAACTCGAAGACCGCAAGCAAACCACCAAAGTAGCCATCGCCATGGATGTGCGCAGTGCCAATGCCTTGCATACCGTGCCTGCCCAACTGGCCGAATTACGTAAACAAGACGTCAATGTCAGACTGCTTTTTCTGGATGCGGGATCCGACACTTTGCTGCGCCGGTTTTCAGAAACAAGGCGTAACCATCCCCTCTCGCACCCAGCGACCGATGGCAGCCACAGTCCACTGGATTTGATGAATGCTATTGAGCTCGAGCGCCAATTGCTGGCGAACTTGCGAGAAGAGTCCCACATCATTGACACCAGCCAATTGCGAGCCAGTAAATTACAAAGTTACATACATGACTTGGTCACCGCCGCCAGCTCTCAACTGACCTTGATGTTTGAATCCTTTGCTTTCAAGCGCGGTATTCCCGTACACGCCGATTTCGTGTTTGATGTCAGAATGTTGCCCAACCCGCATTACGAAACCGAGTTGCGCCAGCAAACCGGGCGCGACGCCCCCGTGGCCGATTGGCTGAGCCAACATCAACCGGTACACGCCATGAGAAATCAGATTGCAGAATTTCTGAATCATTGGTTGCCTGCCCTCAAACAGGATCACCGCAGTTATGTCACTGTGGCTATCGGCTGTACCGGCGGTCAACACCGTTCGGTGTATTTGGTAGAGCAATTGCACCAGCAGTTTGCCCACGACTGGGTCAGCTTGAAACGCCATCGGGAACTGGACCCGGCATAAGTTCCAACAACTTACGCACAGGCGCAGGCAAGCCCATACCCGGCCATTCAGAAGCGCTGAACCAGTGTCCTTCACCCATAGCCACTCTCTCGGGTAACAACACATGACAGGCATGCAAATGCAAATCCTTATGGGTCAACGCATGAACCACAGCAGGCGCCAAGCTGAGCAGATGACGCAGGTTTTGCGGCACCACTTCAAGCAATTGATTTTCTGAATCAAACAATGGCTGTGTGTACAAACTGGCCCACACACCCTTAGCGGGACGCTGCTGCAACCAGACATCCCCATTTGTCGTCGTGGCACACAACAGCCACAGGCTTTGCGAACTGCGTTTGATTTTTCGAGTTTTCACTGGGTAATCACTGGGATTCGCACGGGCCTTAGCCACACAGTCTTCTTGCACAGGGCAGGCCATACAAGTGGGAGCGGATCTTGTACATAAAGTCGCTCCCAAATCCATGATGCCTTGGGTATACGACGGCATGTCAAGCTCGTTTAACGGCAAACATGCCTCTGCCAAGGCCTGAAGTTTTTTTTCATTGGCTGATGAAGACAAGTCCAACGCAAAGCCTTGGTGTCGTGTCAACACACGTTTGACATTGCCGTCCAAAATCGCCACCCGTTCCTCAAAGCACAGCGATGCAATGGCTGCGGCGGTCGAAGGCCCTATGCCTTTGAGTGTTTGCAATTGGTCGACCCGCCGAGGAAACACACCTGAAAATTCGCTCACCACCTGCTGCGCACAAGCATGCAGGTTACGTGCCCGGCTGTAATAACCCAGACCGCTCCACAAACCCAACACTTGGTCCAAGTGCGCAGCGGCCAGTGCTTGCACATCGGGAAACGCCCTCAAAAACCGCTGGTAATAGCCTATTACCGTCACAACCTGCGTTTGCTGCAACATGATTTCAGACAACCACACAAGATAGGGATCTCGGGTGTTCTGCCAGGGCAAATCATGGCGGCCATGCACCCGCTGCCAATCGACCAAGCGGTTTGCAAAAGGGCTCACGGCTTTTGGCACGCAGGGCAGTAAAACGTGGATCGCTGGCCTTGCACCAATCGCTTGATCGGCGATGTACAAACGCGGCATGGTTGAGCTTCGCGGTCGTACACATTGGCTTGGAGTTGAAAATACCCGTTTTCCCCTTGCGCATTGGAGAAATCGCGCAAGGTGCTGCCGCCCTGCGCTACGGCCCTAGCCAACACATCGCGAATCGCACTGTGCAGCCTAGCGGCACGTGGTTTGCTGATGCGAGAGGCGCGCGTGGTCGGTCGGATTCCCGCCAAAAACAAAGCTTCGCTGGCATAAATATTTCCCACACCAACCACCAACTCGCCCGCCAGCAACACCTGTTTGATAGGCGCGTTTCGCTTTTTGAGACCCGCCGCAAACACAGCGGCATCAAACCCGTCCTCTAGCGGCTCCACCCCCAAATGTCCCAATAATTTGGTGGCCATCGCATCGGTTTGACTTGCGACGTAAACCACGGCACCAAATCGCCTAGGGTCATGCAATCGCAATAAGCCTTGGGAGGTAGTCAAATCAAAATGGTCGTGTTTACCGGCTGGCGCCGAGGCCTTGGTAAAGGTCAAAGAACCAGACATGCCTAAGTGAATCAATAGCAAACCTTCTGATAAATCAAGTAGTAGGTACTTACCTCGGCGCCTTACTCTCAGTATGTGTTTGCCCGTTAATTGCTCAGTCGCACACCCCAAAGGCCAACGTAAGGCCAGCCCGAGTTGTGCATTCAGGATTCTTGCTCCCGCAATGTCTGAGGCGAAACTCAGTCGGGTTACTTCAACTTCGGGTAATTCAGGCATGGCTGGCGCTTCATCAATGTCTGGGATTATCATTCCCCAATGAATACATTCCACCGACTGACACAATCCCCCGTTCACCTCACCGCATTTTTCTGCGCCCTCTGTTTAGTGGGTATGCCGATTTCTGCATTTGCTGAGGACGCCACTGCAGAAAAACCTGAAGTCATCCAAAACTCGGACTTGAATGGCGAGACCGCCATGCAAATCATGCTGGGTGAAATGCAAGTCAGCCGAGGCGATTTGGGTGCGGGCTACGCACTGATCTTGGATGCCGCCAGAAAATCCGGCGATGAATCACTCTACAAACGTGCGGTCGAGATTGCCTTGTCCGCACGAGATGGCACGACTGCGCTGGATGGCGCAAAGATGTGGAAAAAAGCTTTCCCCATGTCGCGCCAAGCCAATCAACATGTGCTGCAAATCCAAGTGGCGTTGAACCAGTTGGCTGAAAGCCTGATGGCACTGCGAGCCTATGTTCAGTTAAGCCCTGAATCTGAACAAGTGCTGATCATCAATGGTTTGCCTCAGATTTACGCCCAAGTCAAAGACAAAGAATTAGCTACTGCGGTGGTGGAACAAGCGCTGGTACCTTTTGTCAGTAATCCCTCCACAGCAGCAGCGAGTTGGACTGCCATCGGGCGCATGCAGGTATCCGCTAAAAAACTCCCTCAGGCTTTAGAGTCCGTTAACAAAGCGATTGCCGCCAACCCGTCAGCTATCGAGCCTGGTTTTCTGGCCTTGGAATTGTTCTCTTTGGGTGTGTCACAAGCTGAAGACATTCTTAAAACCATTTTGACTGACGGCAGCCCACCTCATTTGCGCTTGAATTTTGCCCGTGTGCTGATTGATTTGCAGCGATTACCGGAGGCCTCCAAGCAACTGACCTCACTTAACAAAAGCCAACCGGATTTTTCTGATGCCTGGCTGATGCAAGCTGCGATATCGATGGAATTGAACAAGTACGAAGAAGCCAAACAAGCTTTGCTCAAATACATTGAGTTGGAAAAAGTCAAGGAAGACGCGCGCTTATCACAGGCGTATTTGATGCTGTCGCAAATCGCCACCAAAGAGAAAAAACCTAGCGAGTCAGAAGCCTGGCTCAGCAAAATCGATGATCCAGAGGCCATCACCCAAGTTCAAATCCAACGCGCTAACGTACTGGCCAGCAAAGGCGAGATGGCCAAGGCTCGGGCGTTGCTGGCTGACTTACCTGAAAATTCTCAGCAGGCCAAGCGAACCAAATTACAAGCCGAGTTGAAACTGCTGCGTGAATACAAAATGCATGAGGCCAGTTACCAGCTTTTGCGCAAGGCTGCCAAAGCGGAACCTGAAGATGTGGACCTGCGCTATGAGCTAGCCATGGCTGCTGAAAAGCTCAACCACATGGATGAGGTAGAAAAACTCTTGCGTAGCGTGATTGCTGAAAAACCCGATTTCGAGCACGCTTACAACGCGTTGGGTTACGCACTTGCAGATCGAAATATTCGCTTGCCTGAAGCAAGAGAATTGATTGTTAAGGCGCTGGAATTTTCTCCGGAAGACCCCATGATCACCGACAGCTTAGGTTGGGTCGAGTTCCGCATGGGCAACAAACAAGCGGCATTGGCCATACTACAGCGGGCCTATGAAACCAAAAATGATGTCGAAATTGGCACGCACCTAGGAGAAGTCTTTTGGAGCTTGGGGCAAAAAGACAAAGCCCTCAATGTATGGCGTGATGCCGCCAGACAAGATCCTAAGAATGTGATGTTGTTGGAAACGTTGAAGCGACTAAAGGTCAAACTTTGAGTTTTCTGTTCTCTCAGAATTTATCTGTCCCGCTTTTTTTGACTGTGATGGCGATTGCTTCCGGATGTAGTCATTTCCCCCCAAAAAATAAAACCGTTCCCCTTACCAACACAGCGCATTGGGAAGGTAGATTGCAGGTACGGGTTTTAAATGCCAATCCTGAGCTTTTCAGCGCTAACTTTGAACTTCAGGGTTCGCCGCAAAGCGGCGAATTGACCATTTATTCCCCCATTGGCACAACGCTTGCTGTCGCAAACTGGTCTGAACATGAGGCTATATTGACGCAAGGATTGAGCGAAAAACATTTTGCCAATATGGAAGACTTGACCAGACAATTGACTGGGGCAAACCTACCATTAACGCCTTTGATGTCTTGGCTTGAAGTCGATGGCCCATCCATCAAAGGCTGGGACATACGCTCAGAAAATTTACCTGCTGGCAGACGCATATATGCCCAGCGTATTCACCCCTTACCATCGCTGCAATTGACATTACTCATCAACCCAGCGCACTGAATTCATGGCTGTCCTCAAGCAATTGCACCATGTGCCAGCACCGGCAAAGCTGAACCTGTTCTTGCACCTCACCGGACGCAGACCGGATGGCTATCACTTGCTCGAATCTGTATTCATGATGATCGACTGGTGGGATGTACTTCATTTTGATTTACGGACCGATGGTGAATTGCATCGCCGCGATCTCAGTATTGGCTTGCCGCAAGATGACTTGTGTCTGCGTGCTGCCAAGTTATTGAAAGACGTCAGTGCCACTGATTACGGTGCATTGATCAGCATAGAAAAACGTCTGCCATCTCAAGCCGGTTTGGGCGGGGGTTCATCCGATGCTGCCACCACCTTGCTGGCTTTAAATAGACTCTGGGGCTTGAACTGGCCGTTGTCCAGACTTCTTCCTTTGGGGTTGCAGTTGGGCGCAGATGTTCCTTTTTTTCTCAGAGGACGTCATGCTTGGGTACAAGGCATCGGGGAAGTTCTCAGGCCGCTATCCCTGCCTGCTGCACGATTTGTGGTGCTCAAACCCGAGGCTGGCTTGGAGACAGCCAAAATTTTCCAAAATCCGGCTCTGAAACGAGATTCTTCACCTGTTACAATGACAGACTTTGCTGCACGTCCCTACGCTTTTGGGCGCAATGACATGCAGGCAGTAGCCAGTGGATTGTGTCCGCAGGTTGAGGAAGCTCTCGTTTGGCTGACCAACCACGGTTTGCATCCCAGAATGACCGGGTCAGGCAGTGCAGTTTTTGCGTTGCTCACAGATGAAACGGTTTTTTCTGACCCGCCCGCGGGTTGGGTGTTGCGTGTATGCAGCAATTTGGAAATTCATCCCCTGTCCGGATGGGTTTCCTGCGACGTTTGACTGGAGGCTTGTTGAAATACAGGTTTCCCGTGTAGGGGAGTCGCCAAGTTGGTTAAGGCACTGGATTTTGATTCCAGCATGCGAAGGTTCGAATCCTTCTTCCCCTGCCACTCCATTGCTGTATGACGAAAGCAGCAAGGTTGATGGACTTTCCATCATCCAGTGCTTTCGATTTCCTTAACCTCAGGTCGTCAAGATGTCGCACCCCATGCCCCCGGATTTCATGGTTTTCACCGGCAACGCCAATCCGGATTTGGCCGCCGAGGTAGCCACCCATTTAGGCATCGGGCTTGGTGCTGCCGAAGTCGGCAGATTCTCAGACGGTGAAGTCACAGTCGAAATCAACCAAAACGTTCGCGCCCGCGATGTATTTGTGGTGCAGTCGACCTGCAACCCCACCAACGAAAACCTGATGGAATTGCTGATCATGGTTGACGCACTCAAACGTGCTTCGGCCGAACGCATCAGCGCCGTCATCCCCTATTTCGGCTACGCCCGCCAAGACCGTCGTCCCCGTTCATCACGGGTACCTATTTCAGCCAAACTGGTGGCCGATCTTTTGCAAACTGTCGGTATTGCACGTGTACTGACCATGGATTTGCACGCAGACCAGATTCAGGGTTTCTTCAATATTCCGGTTGACAACATTTACGCTTCACCCGTCCTACTGGGTGATTTGCGCCTGAAAAACTACGACGACCTCATCGTGGTGTCGCCCGATGTCGGTGGCGTCGTGCGCGCCCGTGCACTGGCCAAGCAACTGAATTGCGACCTGGCCATCATTGACAAACGTCGCCCGCGTGCCAATGTCAGCGAGGTCATGCACGTGATTGGTGAAATTGAAGGCCGTAATTGCGTCATCATGGATGACATGATTGATACCGCAGGTACTTTGGTCAAAGCCGCCGAAGTGTTGAAAGAGCGTGGCGCAAAAAAAGTCTATGCCTATTGCACCCATCCGATTTTTTCTGGCCCAGCCATCGATCGCATCGCCAAAGGTGACGCACTGGACGAAGTCGTCGTCACGGACACGATCCCGCTTAACCTTGAGGCGCAAGCCTGTCAAAAAATTCGCCAACTCTCTGTCGCACCGTTGATCGCAGAAACGATTCAGCGTATCGCCAAAGGAGAGTCGGTCATGAGTTTGTTCTCTGACCAAGACCAGCTTTTTTAAGCTGTCAAGGTCAGGGTTCAATGTTGTGAAGCAGTTCGCTGCTTCGTTTGTGAAACCGGAGTCACACTGGTCGCGGTGGACTTCTTCAGGAGATAACCATGAAATTCGTCGCTTTTGAGCGCAATAAGCAGGGAACGGGTGCGAGCCGCCGTCTGCGAATCACCGGTCGTACGCCCGGTATCGTCTATGGCGGAAAAGCCCACCAACCGGTCAACATCGAGCTTGACCACAATGCCTTATGGCACGCATTGAAAAAAGAAGCTTTCCATGCCACCATTCTTGAAATGGAACTGGCTGGTCAAACGTCCAAAGTGCTGCTGCGTGACGTGCAATACCATCCGTTCAAGCAATTGGTGCTGCATATCGACTTCCAACGCGTCGAAGCAGACACTATGCTGCACATGAAAGTGCCACTGCACTACAGTGGTCAGGAAAATTCACCTGCCGTCAAAGTCGACGCTTGTCTGGTAAATCCTGTCATGACTGAACTTGAAATCGCCTGCCTGCCGGCAGATTTACCTGAATTTATCGCCATTGATTTGAGTGGCCTGAAGAAAGGTACATCATTGCATGTCAACGACATCACATTGCCAAAGGGCGTGAAGGCTGTGATCCACGGTAAGAACAACCCAGTGCTGGTCAGCGTCGTGTCCGTGGCTGAAGAAGCTGCGCCCGAAGCAGCAGCGCCTGCAGCTGCACCTGCCAAAGGCAAAGGCAAGAAGTAATTTGCTTTTGCAGCTTGGAAGAACCCGCTTCGGCGGGTTTTTTTGCGCCTGATAATCTCTCCATATGATCAAACTGTTTGTCGGCCTGGGCAACCCGGGCACTGAATACGAGGACACCCGTCACAATGCGGGTTTTTGGTGGATAGACCAACTCGCCGCGCAACTCAAAGTCAGCTTACAGCCTGAAAAAAGTTACCACGGTTGGGCGGTTCGTACCCAGTTTGAAGGACAAACCATCTGGTTGCTAAAGCCCGCTACTTTCATGAACTTGTCGGGCAAATCGGTAGCGGCATTGGCCAAGTTTTTCAAAATCCAACCTGAAGAAATTCTGGTTGTCCACGATGAACTCGATGTCGTACCGGGTGAAGCCAAAATGAAATTCGGCGGCAGCCATGCCGGTCACAACGGACTGCGTGGCATTCATGCGCAACTTGGCAATGACGCTTACTGGCGATTGCGTTTAGGCATTGGCCACCCTGGCGTGAAATCTGAAGTGCTGCATTGGGTATTGAAAAAGCCAGTGCCAGATCAAAAAACACTGATTGACACTTGCATTGACAGAACGCTTAAAGCCGTAGCCTTGATGGTGAGCGGTGACATGGTGAAAGCCACACAACTGGTACACACCAGCAAACCGCCCAGGCCCAAACCGCCAAGACCGGCGGCGGCCACACCACCTGAGAAAGGCGATTTGCATGAAAAATCCAACCCCTCTGAGCCAGGTTCTGAGCCTGCTTCTTCTTAGCCTCAGCCTGGGACTGGCGCAACCAGCGCTGGCCAAAGAGAAAAAACAGCCCCCTGCACTTCAGTGCGAGCAAGAGGGTGTTTTAAAGCCTTGTCCGTCTGACAGCAACAACGTGACAGAGAAAGCCAGCAAGCCGAAATCGTTCAAAGCCCAATCGGACAATGGCACAGAAACACAGACTCAGAAAAAAAAGAAGAAGAAGAAGGCTAAAAAGAAAGCCAAATCAACTCACTCTGCAGTTGAATGATGTGCGGTGGGTGGAGGTGAAGTACGCAGGGCTTGTAAGCGCCTGTACTTTTCCCACAAAGTATCCTGACTCTCTAAATGCTCAGGATGCAGTGGAATGCAAGCCACCGGACAAACCTGTACACACTGAGGTTCGTCATGGTGGCCCACGCATTCAGTGCACTTAGCGGGATCTATTTCATAAATCAATTGGCCCATGTAAATGGCAGAGTTCGGGCATTCGGGCTCACACACATCACAGTTGATGCATTCGTCCGTGATCATCAATGCCATGGCTGTCTTACCTCAGGCATTGGAATGCGCTTGCATGTATGAAAAAACTCTTGGCGAGACAAACTGTTCGACATCCCCACCTAAGCTAGTGATTTCTCTCACCAAGGTGCTGGAGATGCATTGATACACATCCAAGGTGTTGAGAAACACAGTGTCAATGGCGGGGGCTAAACGTCTGTTCATGCCAGCTAATTGAAATTCATAATCAAAATCCGTCATAGAGCGTATCCCACGCACCATGGTTCGGGCTTTGAGCGTCTTGGCAAATTCAATCACAAGCCCGTCAAAAGTTTCGACCCTGACATTCGGACAGTCCGCCATGGCCTGTCGGGTCATCTCAAGGCGCTGTTCGAGCGAAAACATGGTTTTCTTGTGGTGCGCCTTGGCCACCGCAATGACCACGGTATCAAACATGCGAGAGGTACGGCGCACAATGTCTTCATGACCCAGTGTGATCGGATCAAAAGTTCCTGGGTACAAAGCGATTACAGGCTCAGACATAACACTCCTCAAACGGGCGGCATGGTTGAATTATGCCGTTGTCTGCAATAAATGGGCGTGCACTGACCCAGCCTTTAGATAGCGAACCTGATACCAACCCAGAGCTTGCAATTCATCTGCGCTCCAAGCCTTGTGTGACTCTAAGTAAACATAGCCAGTCGGCTTGAGGCATTGGTGTGTCATTTTTAATGCTTGTTCGTAAGAAGCATAGTCGTAAGGCGGGTCCAAAAATACCAAATCCTGGCTTTGCAAAGGCAATTGTCTTAGCAAGGACAAGCCATCTGTTCGCTGTATTTTGAGCTGTGTAGCCTTCAAGCGATCTTTGCTTTTTTCCATGGCTGTCACGCATTGGGCTTGGGTTTCTGCCAATACAACGGTTGCGGCTCCTCTGGACGCGGCTTCAAAACCCAAGGCACCGCTGCCTGCAAAAGGATCTACGCATATCCACCCGTTCAGGTCTTGTCCCAACCAATTAAACAAGGTTTCGCGCACACGGTCAGGCGTGGGTCGCAACCCTGGCACATCGGCCACTGGTAATTTGCTGCGCTTCCAAAGCCCGCCGATGATGCGAACTTCTCCAGGGGTCATGGCGCAGCACCCAGCACCACGGTCACCATGCGCTCGGGCTGAAGATTTCGTGCAAAGGCTTGCTGTATGTCGGCGGCGGTGAGTTCCTGCACTTTGGTCGTCCATGTATCCAAATAGTCGAGCGGCAAATCAAACCAGGCTATGTTGCTCAGGTTGTCCATCAATTTTTTATTGCTGTCCAAACGCAATGCAAAACCTCCAATTAAAAAATCCTTGGCCGCTTGAACTTCAGCATCGGTTGGTCCCTGTTGTACAAATTCATTGACCACACTGGTGGCTACTTCAATGGCTTTTGCAGCTTGGTCGGGTCGGGTTTGTAAACCGACAGTGAAAGCGCCAGCGTGCTGACCAGGCGAGAAATAGCTGTAAACGCTGTAACTCAACCCGCGTTTTTCTCGCACTTGATCGGTCAATCGCGACACAAACCCGCCGCCGCCCAACACATAATTACCCACAGTCAATGCCAAAAAGTCAGGGTGCTGTCGGGCTATTCCGGGTTGACCGATAAACACATGGGCCTGGGCTGATTCGAAGGGTATGACAATTTTTCTAGCTTCGCTCAAAGGCTGTACCTCGGACACCAAAGGCAACAAATCGCAACCCTTGGATGTCGGCAATCCTTTGAGCAATTGCTCCACCCGCCTTGTCGCCTGCTCCCGATTGATCGCACCCACAATGCTGATTTTTGCGCGGCAAGGTAACAGGTGACGCGCATGAAATTCTTTCATCAAGCCAGTGTCAATTTTGCGCAAACTGGCTTCATCTGCTTCCTCGCCATAAGCGTGATCCCCGTAGACGGCTTTGGAATACGCCCGTGAGGCTTGTACGTTAGGTTTGGTGGCTGATTCGCGTATTCCGGCAATCCATCGCTCGCGTTCAGTTTGCCAAACAGTTGCAGGAAAAGCAGGATAGGCTAATTGACGTGCAGCCAAAGCCACCGCGGCATCCAGTAATTCTGGACGGGTGAGACTGCGTAAATTCATGGTCATTCGGTCTGCTGAAGCGGATGCGCCTGCCATGGCACCCAGGTCTGCCCAAGCTTCACCTAACTGGTTTTCATCCCAAGCAGGTTGATCTCCCTGCGCTTTGACACCTTTGCCCAACATCATGGCAGTCGCCTGAGCTAAACCGGACAGCCCTTTGCCGTCGCGTCTGGACCCCGCGTCAAATTCAAGTTGAACATCCACCATAGGCAAGCCGTGAACCTCCATCAAATAAATTTTGGCTCCATTGTCCAAAGTCCAAAATTGAACAGGTATACCCGCCAAAGTAACCAACGGTGCACACAGCCATGCAGCGCACAATACAAATAGCTTTTTCATTTCATACCTTCCGTGTGACGTGAACCGGGTGCCGGCTTGCGAAATGCCGGACGCGGTCCTGACTGCGGAATCAAAGTGGCCACAGTCAATTGGTCATCATTGAAATATTTTTTGGCCACATCCTGCAATTGTTGTGCCGTGATGCTGACCAAAGCATCCACCAATTTGTCAGGTGTGTCCAGGGGCAAGCCTTCAACCCAATGGTTACCGAGTTCACGCGCTTGGTTGAACAACGAATCCCGCTGGTAGGTGGTGGATGCCAGCCACTGTGCTCGCACCCGCTTCATCTCAGCTTCACTCACACCGTCTTTCACGATGCGTGCGATTTGTTCCCGCAATGCGGCTTCTAGTTGTTCGGTGGTTTTGCCTTTAGCGGGAACGCCATCGAGCACAAACACTTGCGGGCCTCTGCCGCTGAAACTGTGCGACGCGCCCACACTGTCAGCCAATCTGTTTTCACCCTGCGCCAGCGATCTGTCTAAACGCGCACCGCTGTAACCATCCAACACCGCAGAGAGCAAGGTCAAAGCCAACGCGTCTTGGTTGTCTGCTTGGTTATCAAACCCCTTAAAGCCGGGAACCTTCCACGACATGGCCAGATACGCTTGGTCTGCAGGAGCTTTGACTTGGATGCGCCGAGTACCCGTTTGAACGGGCTCGCTTCGAGGTTTTCTATCAGGCACAACACCATCTGGTATTTGCCCATAAATATCCTCGGCCCATGCCTTGACTTGAAGAACGTCGACATCTCCCACAATCACCACCGCCGCATTGGAAGGCCGGTACCAACGATGGTAAAAATCACGCGCATCTTGTGCAGTCATGGCATCAAGATCACTCATCCATCCGATGACCGGTCGGCGATAAGGTGACGCCATGAATTGCGC